>Ga0100378_1000226_pt1 | contig 63123 bp, 67 predicted proteins | sample CryGeymeta201502_FD_81535 | JGI IMG/M metagenome (GOLD analysis project Ga0100378, IMG submission 81535) | Groundwater microbial communities from Crystal Geyser aquifers in Utah, USA - Crystal Geyser metaG 2015-02 | ecosystem: Environmental > Aquatic > Deep subsurface > Groundwater | place: USA... | reverse complement strand
TCTCAAATCCAAAGGCTCCTTCCCACTCTTCATCAGTCGTGCCTGTCAAGATGAACTCACGATCTGAGTTACTAATAGAAGAAAACACATTTTGAATCAACCCGCCTTCTCCTGCCAACCATTGGTTGTAGATGTCCGGGTCAACCCCGATTTCGCGTTCTCTCACAATTCCTGTAAGCATACTCGTCCTTTTTATAAGCATAAGCTTTCCTTAGGGTTCCTCAGGTTTATTAGTTAACTTTCCCAACAAAGTCTCACTGACAAACTCTGCTGGAATAATATAGCACGGAGCCCCGCTTGTCCTTATTACATCGACGATGAGCAGGTACTCTTTGTGCTTTGACCATTGCGCATACTCTATTGCGCAACTCTCTGCATCTTTGTAGAGACACATAGCAAGCATTGAAGGCGATGTTAATCTAATATTATCAACATCTTTTGCTGTCTCCAAGAGATATACTGGACCTCCTATTATGTCTTTTATTTCTGAATCGCCTGGCCAATCCTTCAGAATACCTTCAAAGATTGGCAACATAGGGATTGGTAAACCCTTTATCAGTTCTTTACAAGTTCCTTGAAAGATTTTCATTGTTACTACCTTCTGCATGTTAACTTGAGTAGCACCAGTGATAGTGTCAATGGTTACACCATCATGAGAACGCGTACTCTGAGTCTAATACTTCATTGACATCAAAATCGCCGATATCAATTTCTTTGAAGTTAAGATTAATATCATCGCCTATTGATGTAAGCGGGTCTTGCAAATACAAGAAAACAAATACCTCCCTAACGTGTTTGTACAGCTCTTCCATATCGCCCGCAAGGCACCCGAAAGAGTCATGGATTGTCGTTATCGGAAAGTCTGCTGAGGCTATTGTAAAAGATAAATGCGCTGCATCAAGACTGTGAATTATGTTAGGAGCTGCACCTTGCGCTTGTTTTCTCTTAGATGGAACAGGCTCTTCTAAGAAGGACAACATTATTTGGTATGTATTTGCATACTGTCTAGTCGAAAGTTTAGGACCAATCTTAGGTCCATATTGTATCCATGCTTTCTTTACTTTACCTTCAACATAATGCTGAATAACAGGAAAGCCTGTAAGAGGGGCGTTCCATGATAGGTATTGCCCGGCCTCTTCAGCGTACTTGCCGCAGTTTTCGAAAGCTCTCAACAGCTTAATAGACCTCCTTAAAGAATACTCACAAGTCTCGTATGTGAGTCTCCCAAGATAAGAAGCAAGCTTAAACTCTATATTAAAAAGCCAGGGTATTCCGTACTTTTTTGAATCCTCAATTATCTGTTCACCCAATCCATAGCCACTAGCGCCATAGGGTATCGTCATTACATTCCTCTTGAGAACTTTTCTTCTCTCTTTCACGGATGTAATCTTTGACCAGAAAACAGGGCAAGAGTCTTCCATTAAAGTTTTGTTTTTATTCTTAAAAGATACAATATCTTTGGTGAGCTGCATACGCTCTTGTGGCGTAGCAGCTGTAATTCTTTCTTTAAAATCTTTTAGCTCATGAATAAAAGCTTCACATTCGGCCTTACGTGCGGGGGATAGTCGTTGAACAGCAGTCTCTATAACAGCCCATGTGTTTTTTGCAATTAATGAGTATAAATCTCCCGGCCATTCGCTTTTTGTGAGATTTACATACTTAGCGATCTCGCTGTCTCTGGATAACGCGGCCAAATGCTGGTGTCCATTACAGGTGCCGTCGATAAAGCATTCAAGATTACTTTCATAGTCTTCTATTTCAAATCCAGATGAAACCCATTCATAAATATTTTTCAGTTCATTGCAAACTGCTAAGAATTGCCAAGGCTTGTCAGCAGACATCCAGCCATCATTATAGAACGGTTTTTCAGCATAGCTTTTTAGTGTGGCGAGATTTTCAGCAGCCCAATCTGCTCTTAAATTCAGCGGTAGTTTGTCTGTTTTCAAACCGTCGGATCTACCGGCGTCTCCGCCCCAAGTATTAGCAGCGTAGATCAATAACCACTTGTAACCGTGTTTCCCCAATCTCTTTTTATCACTACGTAATAACAAGCCTCTAGCAACATCGCTGCCTTGATGGTGTAGATATGCAGTGGCGGGGTACATTCTACCTCTGAAGTCAAGATAGAACATATGATAGAAAGTAAGCTTTGACCATTTGACGGCTAATCCTGTAATTGTCTTAGCTTCTCTCTTTTTCGTTTGTCTTGCTTGCTCACTAGTAGCGAGCCAAACGTCATCGAAAGCTTTTGCTTTAGTTTCCAATGAAAGAAGTTGCACATCTAAGATGAAGCTGTTGACGCGCCACCCGATTGCTTGTGACTTGTTAATTGCGCTAAATACTACAGGATAATTTTCCGAAGTAAGCACTTTGTTTAAGGACTTGTTTGTGGTTTTTACCAAGTAGCTGCCTGTAGGGTGCACGGTCCTTTTCCAGGGTTCATATGGAACTGTCGAAGGTAGAGTCTCTACCAAAGCTTTAGGAGATATCGACAGGTACAGCTTCCGAAATAGCTGTTCATTTGCTACTTCAACTACAAAGGTGGCATGAGAATTTTTACCCTTGGTTTTAAAGGTTCTAATAAGAGCCATTTCTTCAAAACTATAGAGAATGAAAGCTCCTAATTTTGCTGAGGAAGCCGTACAGCGTATGTAGCTGTAGCGGTTTCTCACTGTAAAACCAATTGCACATATTACTTCGGCAAATGTTGCCAACTTTCTTTGAGAAGTTCTACGAGTGTAGACGTATATAACACTTATAACTTCATCCAGATATTCCTCTATCGCATGCTCTTTCAGGTACTCAGTAGCCCTCATGCTGTTACTGTCGAGCAATATCCTATTTTGCAAATGTTCGATAAGCTCTTGTCTTTTTACAAGCATGCTATCTCCAACCGAAAAAAAAAAAATAGGGATTGAGAGCCCTCCCCAAAAGGGGAGGGTTGGGTACGTTATTTACGGCTTATTCTAACTTGTTGCCCAGGATATTCCTTATGCAATACGTTTAAAAGAAGATCAGGATTCGAGGCTTTTCTTGTGAACTTCCTCCTGCCGATTGTTACTTCATACTCAAGGTCATCTGGCGAGATTGCTACGGATATCGCGGCAATCACAATGAACAATATCAAACCTATCCATACAGGCTTCGGTATTGCTAGTATAGATAGGATGACAGTCGCCACTACTGTGGCTTTAAGCATGTTGCCTGGCTTACCTTTTCTTTTTTCGACTTTCGCTTCATCTTTCATCTGACCTCCATTCAGGCGTGTATGCTTTTATAGCTACCCGTCTGAGGACAGCAAAAAGAGAACTAACAGGACTACGCCGAGAATAACTACTATTTTCAAGAAAGAGGCTAACAATGACATTGTCATCGTAATCGCCGCAATCCAAAATAGTAGTTTATTCATCTACCTGACTGTTCCCTTAAAAAAAAAAAATTTTAGAAACGGTGGGGACCATTACAGTCCCCACGTTTGTTTTCTTACGTGGGCTTCTTCCTGTTTTCCACGTATTGCCACCCAGTGGCAGCGACGGGCGATACCGCCGCTACCAGATAGATTCCGGTGAAAAAGCTGGCCGGGACGATAAACATCCCGAACACCTTGGTCCATCCCGGCAGGCACAGCGCCAGCAGAATGGTAAAGGCAATTGAAAAGGTTACAAATGTTTTAACTAGGATGTGCTTCATACGGTTGCTCCTTTTTTGGTTGACTCTTGCCTTTCAAGGATTTCTTTACTTCTGCGGCTAATACGCCACGCTAGGCCCGCGATTCCAAGCGGGATGTATGCAAACAGAAACAGCTTCACAGGCATAAGCAAGACTGCCAGGATAAACAATGAGGTTACAAAAAGAGCATTGAACGCGTCCGCAATGATTTTCATTTTAACATTCCTTTTAACATCGGTGGTGGATACCTCTTATCATATAAGATACCCGTTTTTGCGCACCTATCTACCTGTATAGGTGCTAGCAAATCTGAACAAAGGTTTCCCTTCCAACCCCACTTTAACGAGGGGTTCCTCAGACTCAAGAGGTCTGAGTTCGACAACAAACCCGTCCTCTATGACCGTCGCTCTCCAGTGTGGCCCGTTTTGCTCGATGAGCTTCCGAGCAAACCGTGTTAACGGCTCTAAAGTCACTCTCATACACTCTCCTGAATTGGTCCGCTTGGTAGGATTCGAACCTACGACTCTCGGCTTAGAAGGCCGATGCTCTATCCAACTGAGCTACAAGCGGGTGGTTAACTGCGCTATTCTACATCTCAGCCAATTACTAAATCTCTAGCCCGTATGACATTATATCTTCAGCTACAGAGCAGGTATCTCGATCCATCAGATGAGAATTATACTTCTTACGAGAGGAAGTAAATCTCGATCGACACTTCATAGAGTTAATTCGGATAGACATACTCTCTATAGTCTTTTCTTGCTTAGTAGAACATCTACCACTACGCTCTACTGAGAGCGAATTTACGATAGCCATAGCCGCCCTCTTACAGATGTCGATAAGTCTTTTTTGAATATCAGTGAATTTCATAACCTAAAACTCAGTACAAAGGTAGAATTCCCCGCTTTCCTCATGACGATCTATTCCTAAGACCACTGCGGTCCCAGAGAAGGTCAACGCCTGTATTGAAGTAGCCGTGTGTATAACATACGACCCTCTGCGCGCTTGTGCATAAACAACGCGCTCGCTTTCGCAAGAAACAGCTCCCTTGCAAATCTTTACCGAATCATCTACGATTTCCCACGTGACCGTAGATTCGCCGTTCTCACACAGGAGAAAACCCTCTTCCCCTATCGCGATTTGACTCATGAAGCCTAACAACAATGCTAAAAGTCTCATACCAACCTCCGTATTAAATGGTGGGCCTTGCAGGGCTCGAACCTGCGACCTACCGGTTATGAGCCGGCTGCTCTAACCAACTGAGCTAAAGGCCCTCAGAAAGGCGGACCTAGAAGATCCGCCTGCGAAGTTATGTGACTACAGAACTTCCATCAGTATTTGCCACAGCTGCGCTCTTTCTCCATGCTTCAGCGCTTGAGAAAGACACGGATTGAGGTCAAGTATGACTTGTGCCTTGAGCTTCGCTTCCCAGTAGCCATCGGCAATGATTTGGATTTGTATATTGCCCTCTCGGGCAATGGACTTTTCCCACAGGTCGCAAATATGGCCCTCAAGTCTCTCTTCGTTGTAGCCGAAATCTAGTTGGACAAAGCCACGGCTGTCAAGAAAGGCCGGGGCTATCCCTTACGAAGAGATCCCAGTCTGAGCGCTCTTGCGCTGTTCCTGAGCGTCGAGAGCCCGTCAAGGTGAACTTGAAAACTTGATCGGTTAGCAACTCATATAGATCGCGCTTTAACATTGTGTCATCCTTTTTAGGTGAGTGTTATTGTGTCAAGCCTTCTGAAGTTGGACGGCGGTCTGGATGGAGATCGCTAAGCTGCCCTATTGTCATCTCCAAAAAGGGCCTGATAGAACACATTGAGAGGTGTTCGCACACCCCTGGAAGCCTCAGACTGCTGAGACGTTTCAACGGCAAGAGTAGATCACACCGCTCCACGTAATACAGAGAATTAGCACAAGCCAGGGGCTTGTTAACGCTCTGTTACTTCTGCGAAAGAAGAGGTAATGTCTTCTATCGCGTAAGTACTTCCGGTATTATCTACCAGATGATAGTTCCCGCTAGCATACGCCTCGCGGGCACAGAGGTAGGCAAAGCCTACCGTGAAGGCACTCGAGTTGCTTTTAAAGCACTTGTACCACTTACCGGGTACAAATGTGGTGACACGCACCGGTACCTCTGATACTTCTGATACTTTGATTGGGTACTTCATAGCGTACTCCTTCGTACGCCGCAAGCGCGGCGGCTGTGTTTGCTCTTGTGAAGTCAGAATTTAGCGTATTAAGCCTTCTTGGAGAGCGACTTCTGTAGAAGCCTTCAAGCTAGCCCTCTTGTTGTTTCCGAAAAGGGCCTGATAGAACACCTCTCGAGGTGTTCGTACGCCTTTAGCGGCCTCAAACTTACTGAGACGTTTTAAGGGTATCGGCAAGTCACCCCTCTCTACGTAGTACAAAAAGGCTGCACACGCCTTTTCTTGTGCCTTACAGATTGCCCGCATAGGGCACCCTTTACATGGTTCCATTGGAATCTCCTTTTATCCTATATTGGTCCCCGAGGCCGGAATCGAACCGGCATGACTAAAGTCAAAGGATTTTAAGTCCTCAGCGTCTACCTATTCCGCCACTCGGGGAGGGTTTGTTTGTCAGCCGCTCAAGGCCAGCTGTGCGACAGCTCTTCGAGAGTCTCCTGCGAGAACTCTCCCTTTAATATGTTCGCCTTTTGTTCCAGACTGTCTATTGTTTTGCCGGACTCGATGAAGTCGTCGCAAAAACGATAACGTGTTTCTTATCGAACTTGCTGCAACTAGTCTGAACGTCGGGACCGTGAGATCGCTCTCTTTCCTTATATAGACCATTTCAAGAGTAGCCACCTCTTGGTGCAAAAAACCCGGCAAGAGAAACCGCCGTAGCGGTCCAGAGAGACCCCCTGAAGCCAACACTAAATTGGTACATAGGGTTGAAACCCTGCTCTTTTAGAATTTTAAGCAGGTTGTCTGCCAATCTTTCACAGACTAGCGCAAGGGCTGTTGGTAGTAGAATAAGAGAGTAGCGGTACATTGGTATTCCTCGTAGGTGTTGTGCCGTACTGCCCTGGTAAGATAAAGTTCTGCCCGTTACACAGAAGGATCAAATGATTGACACCGTTCACATCTCTCCCTTCTACTTTTTTGCAAGCATACCCTTTATATTCAACTTCAAAGGGTGATACGGGTTGCTTTAGCTGAGAGATACCTTCGTATGCAAACGCCGCAAATATTCCTAAAAATGCTGCAGCATAAAAGCTCAGAAGCCCTATCACTAACATGCCTGTATTTCCGATCTTATTACCTTTCATCGCATACCTCCCACAAAGCATAGAGAGTAGTACCATCTTTCAACACTACGCCGCCGGTCCATATTCTGGCAATACTTTCGTCATATATCGCCGATTCGAAAGCTGCGATGTTTCCGCAGTTACCGCTACGGAACCAATCTCTAGCGGAGATTGTTAAATGACGACCATCCACTGCAATTTCTGTTTCACCGATTTTTAATTGCAATTGCATACGGCTCTCCTAATGTTATCATATAAGATACCCTTATTTGCGCAAGCAATATGGTCTATAGATTATTCTTTTTATTAAACATACCTACTACTCCCTCCTTGTAGGGATAATCCATATAAAGTCTTATAATCTATAGACTATTCCTTTTACTAAACATACCTACTACTCCTTCCCTGTAGAGTTAGTTTCAGAAATGCTTTGAGGGATATTTTTCGTTATAACATAGGGGACAGCAGTGGGTTAATTTAACTACTCCCCGGTTTTTTGTTATAAGGCTTCCGTGGATACTGCTTATCGGAAATCAAGCTAGTGCGGACCATTACGGCTTTTTAATTCTAAATTGCATCATAGATTAGACCCAGCTCGACTAGAAGTTTAGAACCGGTATATTCAACTGTATTTTCAAAATAAGGGTTAAAGCGCAGTAAATGCCTTGGGTACTCTTTATCACACTGCAGGGCTCTAATGTCACCCAGTAAGTTAAAATGCAAAAGAACACCAGTCATCGGGGATAATTTAGCGTTCTCAAAAACATGTGTAGAGTGTTTATATTGTCGCAAACCATCCCATTTAACCAATGGTATCTTTTTAAGTACTGGCGGTGCGTTTCCTCTGTACTTAAAACCCCTTTCAAACAATCTAAAGCGAACGCCGCCCCTGTTTATGACCTTACCTACACCCGGGCATATCAAGTGTTGATAGGGGCCTGAATCAAAATAAGGGAAGCGCAAAATCAAATCATCGCCCGGTTCATGTGCAATATCTCCGAGGGGTGCGTTAGCGTACATATCCAACATAGGCGCTGCAAAGGCTTCATAATTACGCGATTCCAAAAAAGATATCAAATGCGATATGTCATGTTTTTCACATGATGGATATGCAAAGAACTCATCGGTATCTACAGTTAGTGCCCATCTGTTTTTTGCATGTCTATTTAACGTTTCATTTATCCAGCGTACCCCGTGGTTACATTCCCTGTAATCCCTTTTTTCCAAGTATAAAACAACACCAGCTTGCGTCTCTAGGTATTCATAGGAACCATCTACAGAGTTATTATCGATCATTACAAATTCTTTTATACCGAGCTTTCGATAATATTCTAAAAAGAAGGGTAATCTCTTTAGATCATTTTTCACACAACTGATTAAAATAGGCGTTTCCACTTAAACACTCCTGTACGTCCTGTAATTACTTTTAGGCCCTGTCTGAAAGTGAGTCCTAGCGGCCCGCTATGACGCCGCAAAATTGCCCATGACTGTCCCCCAAAACCCGCGAAAAAACGTCACAGCGGTTGCAGGAGGAGCCGTTGCTGGCGCTCCCCCTGCTTCCGTTTGCTAATCTTTCTGAAGTTTCAAGCTAGTGTCTTGGGCTTGTAAGAACGAAGTATAGTTAGGAAAAGTATAGATTTTCCTTATTTCCTTCTCGTCGGTAGGATAGCTTTTGGCTGCATGGCAAGTGATAAATAACGTTTCTTTGAAAGTATAAGCTACACGCTTAATTCCAGGTTTACTGATCGTCTTGTGGTAACCCTCAAGCTCTATAGTTCCGTTTTCAGGATCCCATACCAGCATGTGTCCGTATACCATGAGAGCAACATGTTCAGTACGGTGTATCTCACCAATAATAAACGAATGCGCTGGTATGATACACTCTCTTACGTACACACCTTCAGCGTAATTGCTTGTTATGATTGTATTATTACCGTAGTCAATTTTTAAATGCTCTTGAATGGCCTCTATCTTTTGCATTGTCAAATTGCCTAGCAGCATCATTTCAGCAATCGGATCAGTCATCTGAGAATTGTTCTTATTTATACTGGCTAAGGTCTTCATGGATTCCACACTATAGCGTCTAGTTCCGTGTCATCGATCGCTGCATTGATTTCAGCCTTTTTAACTCGACCCTTTGCTCTAGCGGCCTCATCTTGCAACACAATTAGGCTTTGGATAGCAGAAAGATCATTTTCATTAAGAGCATCTACGGTACCATTAATAGACTCCCAATCAATAGTATATAAAGGGTCCGTAGCCGCATACTGCACGGCCATACTAAGTCTTGTTTGTGTGGTATAATCTGCTGCGTATTCTTTTAGGTTGTATGTGACACCTGCTGTAGCGTCTGCTTCCATCAATATCTCGAATTCCGCCCATTTCGTATCTTTTCTATCCTGTAGAGTACTGCCGTCTACCCAAGTACCAAGTATAGGGTCCCATACAGAAGTACTCGCGGGAGGCCTTTTAGTGACACTTGACAGGGTTAAACTTTCAGGGTTTTCGACAAATACGTAGAAATAGATGTTTCTAGTGATATCATTAGGGACTGGCAAAATTGTTTCTACATAACCTGGAGGTTTCTGGCTTGTTCTGACATACGCTGAAACATATCCGTGGCTGTCGATCTTTAGGTAATTCTTTAAGATTGTCATTATCGCTTACCTCCTAAAATAACCATAGAGGCATCCATCATTGTCCCAGGCTTTGTATCCGCGTTATGTGGGTGATCTTTCCGCAATGATAACGCCGATGTGATTCTTCTTATCCCATTTCCCATTGTTAACATCCCTAAACAAGTGCTATTGACAGCATCGCCCTCTATAGTTGCACCTACTTCAGTTACAATATAAGGTGCAGGAAGTGGATCAGGTTCAGGAACACCACCTGAAGATCCTCCGTTTATACCCAGTTGAACATTATACAAATAGACCCTTTCAACCGCCAATACATCACTGCCCAGACCTCCTACATTTGAATTAAGCTGAAAAGTAAGGCTGTACACACTTCCTGTTACACTAGTATCAACAGAGAATGGGAGTGTTACCGTATGCGCTGTGTCATTATTACTAGCAAATACTAAATCAGGTACCGGTATAGGTGCTCCGCCATTGATGACGAGAGTAGCCTCTGCAACAGCACGTTGCCCCATCAAGTCGGTGGCTTTTAGCCCTAATTCTAGAGTTCCACTGATGTTGGTCACTGTGGCTGATCCACTCACCGCTTCTGACCAATAGGGTGTAATAAGCACGGTTACAGCGGTTAATACGTCGGCTGTCGCACTTATTTCATAAGATGAAAGACCTCCTATATAGTAGTCCCACCACATGCTTTGCATCACAACACCATCGCCGAATTGACCAAATGTGTGATCTGAACCACCTGTACTCGAATTGTTTTCAACCATTTGAACTGCAGTACCGCTGCTTGGCGGAGGATCATAATAATCCGGAGGTAGGTCTGTGGCATAAATTCGGTGAATTAACGTAGTCTTACCCATATCCTGCGGGTATGTACTAATATTAGACATGATGATAACATCTACTGTTTGTCCTGACGGGAGTCCTTCCATTATGTAGTCAATATAAAGAACTTCGGTGTTTACCCCTGTCTCTAAATTATGAGTAGCAAATGTGGAGCTGTACCTAGGCACTACTACAGCCTCCCCTGCGATCTGGAGAGTATCTACCGATAGCTGTTTTATATAGCCTCCGTCAATACCTGCGGAATTCTCATTACCTAAACTTATTATGTCAGCTCCAGTGACCGGGTCTCTAACTGTCAGGTTATTTATAGTAGCATTGCCTGCTTGTGTAAGCTGCCAGCCAGTCGTGGCTGTATAGTTATTTGAAGATAGGTCGGCTTTTATCTTTACACCTTCGGCGTCGTTGTATCTAAAGAATGAACCTGCATCCCCGACGTGGACATCGCCAGCGCTACCTAGCCAAAAACCTTGCACTAGACTGTCAAAGTTTACTTTGCCTCTGCGTATATTACCGCCACCGCTCACCGTTATGTCACCGTCTACATCTAAACTGCCTGTACTCACTGTGATGGCGGACAAGGAGCCTACTTCTAAAGAAGCCCAGAAAGGTGTCTTCCACTGTGTAATGTTTGTTACTTCGTTATGGATACCTATAGTCATGAATAGCTTATTATTATTTGCCACAGGGCTCACAGGTAACTCAGACCATATTTCCCCTAAACCCCACAAATCGTTAGGAGGGACAACACCTTCAGCAGTTCTAGGACCTACAAACACAGTAGCAAGTGGCATTTCAGTGAAGGCTGTGATTGAGGAAACACCCGGTATACCTGGCTCTCCTGGAATACCCACTTCGCCCTTTATTCGTATCGGACCCGCCCACCCCTGGGGAGCGCCTTGAATATACTTTTGTGTACGCATCCACAAGGCATCAGTACCCGGGATATCTGTCCAATGCAGATCATTTAACAGCTCGGGGGTTTCTAGGTTAGAAAATTCAAAATCTGTCCAGGTCCCGTCTACACCCGCTGCTCCGTCTTGCATGACATCTACTGGTGTAGACCATGAAGCGTCTTGAGGTGTCTCGCCGTTTTCAGTAAAGAGCCTGTTAGAGCTCCATAGTGTACCGCTTCCAGACAATACACCGTCTTCCCACCCATCTAAGGGATCTGGCAGTGGGCTAGAGAAACTGCCTCCAAGAGGCACATTAGGCTGTACTAATCCGCGTTTAAACACATAGCTTCTGAACTTAGACGCCGGTGGTGTGGCACCCATAGATTCTACAGCAAAATGGCCTGCTGACCAATTAATGGTTGTCGTAACAGCTGTCGCTGAATCTGTAATCTGGCCGCCTAGCCTAAACAATACGAATCCCGCGCCGGGATACTCCGGTATTTCTGCGTACCAGCCTTCGGGAAGAGGCGCGATAGAACCGGTAGACCACGTATAAACGCTCGTTGATAATGGCTTTGCAGGTCGAGGAGCAGGAAAGTCCCACCTGTATAAGTAGACCAATTGCCTGGATACGCTTGCTGCAGCTTCTCTTATGATAACTTCTGGTGAAGACCAATCTACCGTTGTAAACGCTTGACCCGTTTCTGCTTGGATATTCAAATAGGCCTCATAAGCCCTTTCTGAAAAGCCAGGGTTGGAGGGTGGCAACGTAAGCGACCACAGGATAGGCGCTGGTCCATCGAGACCTCCATGACTTCTAGAAGGTTCCCAAGTCATCTGAGAGGTCACACCTGTCAGTTCGCTATTCAGAGGAAATGCCGAACTCCATCTAAACAATCTTACGGTTTCTGACACAGTAGCCACATCAGAATATACTATCGGATTAGACCAGAGAAGCTCGTTCGTATTAAGACCGTACACCCCTCTGATGGTTGCCGTCGCCTTGCTTTGATACACAACTCCTTGTCCAACAGGTATCTCTAATGACCACTCGATAGTACCTTCATTACTTGTTGGTGGAATGAAATCATTGAATCCAAAGAAATAACTACCAGAAGAAGATAGCGCATCTGATCCCGGTGTAAGAGGTGTAGGGGTCCCTGCAGGTCTTCTGTAATAGATAATCAACTCTTTTTCAGAAATCGTATCATTGTTTAAGACGACATTTGACCACTCCAGATCCATTACAAAGGTTTCTGGATAAGTTACATTGACTGTGGACGATATGCTGTACAGATTGCCTACAACATCGCTTTTATATTCAGCGGTGGCCGCCACTCTTGCAAAGTCTGGATCTACACTCCAGTCTATAGGTGGTACTAAAATCATCCCATTGAAATCAAATGTTCCTGAAAATGCTAGATCTCCTGGAGGAATCACTACAGAACCTTCAATATCATCTCTAGAGTATCTATAGGCTTTTACTAAAGCACTAGAGAGTACTAGGCTGCTTGATCCTATAAGTACCTCAAGCTTTGGCCAACCTACGCCTAAGGCCACGTCCCATTCAGGGGCGATGTTACCCTCCCTGTCTCTTGCAACTACAGTAAAAGTTACGTAACCTTCTCTAAGAATAGGTATGTCTATTTGCAAATTCTTAGTAGAGCCTATGGCTAGCCATTCGTCTCCGATAACAACCGCACTTGCAGGTTTTGCAACATATTTAACATCATAAGTAACATCATTACCCTGAGCATATGCCCATGTCAAAGTACCACTTCTTAACAAATTACCTTCGGCAGTTGTATGTGTAATGTACTGTAATTGAGAGGCCTGGCCTACAGGATATACAGAATAGGGACTTTGTATATCTATGACTTCGTTGTCCGGCGCATTCCAGGCTAAAATGGATGCATTAAATGTCGTGCAAGTCAAATCTAAACTGCCAGACGGGTTTGTCTTTACTGAATTAACCTGGAAAACAACACCAGGAATACCTAACGCGTCGCTGTTTACGTTTACTAGGTCACCGGGCTCTATGTAAAAATGTTTGCGAGACACAGTTATCACCAAAGACTTCTTATGTCGACTAGACCTTACAACCTCTTCTGCATGAGCCTTGGCATGGTGATAGTCGGTAACTCCGTCGAGTGTCTCTGAGGTCTCTAGAAGAATGCCATTATCTTGATTCAAATAAGTTTGGTAAACACTGTCCAAAAGGTCTGTTGGGTACTTATCAGGCCAACTGACAGAGTCAGCGTCAAAATTCTTCTCTTCGTTATTAAAGGTTACAGTGCAGTAGTTATACTTATCCGATAGCGGTGTCCAACTTTGAGAAATTTGATTTTCTAACTCTATAGAGTCATCCGTAAAGTAGGCTACGCATAGATCATCATCGTAAGGATATACACCTTCAGCTATCTTTTGAGCGCCAGTTTTCCACTGATTGCTGTTAGGATTGTCAGGACGCAGCCAAGCTTGTAAGGATGCCTTGTAGATATCGGTTCTACCAAAATCATCAGTCCATTGGATTACTGAACCAGCAGGGTAAATCTTACCTTCTTCGAAGATTTCTGGATAATGGAGTTTCAGCTTATACTGACCTTGGCTCCATAATAGAACAGCATCACTACCCATGGTAGCTAGTATCTTGCCAATGTTCTCACGAACTGTTGCGCCTGAATTTAATACACCATTAAATTCAAAGCGTTTCAGTTGCTTTCCAGAAAGATTCTCTTCTGCAACCTTTTGAGTCCATAGTTTACCAATGGCTGGAAACGTGTCATTACCGCCTATAGCCACTGGCGTGTCACATATCTCAGCTACTCTTGCAAATGATCTCAGATCAATCTCAGATAGGTTCAAACCCTTGCCATAGTCTGAATTTGTAAGGTAGTCTAACAAAATCTCAGCAGGATTGTTACTATAGCTCTTTCCGCCGCCTAGCGTACCTTGATCGTCCGTAAAACGCAGTACCTTCAGGCCCTCACACTGTATTACAACATCAGGCACGCCAGCATATTGAGGCTCGTCCCTATCAAGTTTAAACGCCATTGACCCATAAGCTGTTTCAGGGAATCTTGCATTAGCTCTCGCAGGAAAATTAGCAGACATCATAGGATCTACAACGTCACCTCCTGGATATATGTAAATTCTGCCACTCTCCCCAAATTCAGGATCTCTGTAATCTTTATCAGCCAACTCAATATAGAATACCTTGTTTATCCCTTTATAACAAAACACTTGTTGAATAAATAGAAACTCTCTTTTCCTTTTTTTAGAACCGTCACTAGCAGCTAGTGCAGGTGAGTTAGTATTTATCAATCGGCCCTGATTGTACCTAACGTTATCATAAATCAACGTATTTGCATTGAACAAGCCTGTCAACATCAATATACCTGAATTATCATCATAGCTGATAATTCTGTATGCATGCTCGATGTTGCCGGGCGCAGGTAGTATGTTACCCTCTAAGTCTCTATATTGCCTGTTTGGGTCATAATTCCAAGGTTCATGTCTCAGTGTCACCGTTGCATTTACAAGTAAAAACTCAAACTGGTGACTTGACGCCATAACGGTGTAATTGGAGTTTGTTGACGTCCTATTGATCGCTGGTGTACCATTAAACGGTATTGACAATACACGTGTGGTATCTTCAGTCCACGCACTACCGCTAGGAGGGCCAACCGCAAACTCGCCCGGAGGTGACTCATAAAGGGTGACATTTATGGAACCTGCCACAGGCTTGCTAAAATCTTCACCAAAACCGGTCCTAGAGTCTCCGCTTGTTAAGAATGTCAAGCCATCTGCAGCTGGTTGCTGAAAGACGTAATCACTGGATACGTCATGATACACACGATACCCCGCTACTCTAGCCCTTCCATATACAATAGGTAATGGCCCTATTTCACCCTCTACTGGTATTTCAAAACCCTTCCTAGCATCTGCGGCTGCTTTAGCCTTCTTTGCAGCCTTTAAGCCTTTCATTACTGAATATATGGTGCTTGCTACAGTAATGACAGATGATACCGCTGCTATGCTCATCTATTTTTCTCCTTTTTACCCCATAACAGAGTGACAGAATCGGATCCTATCAAGACCTGGTCATAAGAGTTGTCTGAAGGGTATACGCCCTTATATTTATTTCTCAAATAGTTTTGAGAAGTTAATAATGTTCTAGTCAGATCAAAAGCACCCATAGGAGAGGAACAGTCTAGTGTTATGGTGATTTCGCCTGATGGGTTTATGTCATATTCAGCACCGTCTAAAAAACCTTTGTATATGAGCAATAAATTGTCTTCGAGCTCTCCTTGAGGATCTAATAGACCAGCATACACGGAGACTGAAGCACCAGTAAAGGATTCTGCATCAATTATAGCCCTTAGTGTGTAATTAGGGTCTGCAATTACAAGTTTATAAGTGTCCCTATCCATAATCTCAGACAGTTTTGGAGGGTCAACCTGCATAAGCCCGTTATTAGCACTGTATGTAACAGCTTCATATGTGATATCAAATGGTAAACTTGTATAAGCTAGTACTGTCCCTTCTTCAGCTGGGCCTATTTTTACCGCTAGAAAAGACACAATGTTATCACGTTGCATTGCTAAGAAGATATTTTGAGGTATATTTCTCATAAAGCCTCCACAAATTTTATAGAAGGTCCTTCAACGAGAACACCATCTTCATATTTAAGACCGATGGATTCATTGCCATCATAGTAGCATTGCATTGTAGAATTAAGACCTAAACCAGCCACGGTACTGGAAGGAATTGCCATCACTAAAGCCGGAAATATACCTATTGAGCACAGGTTATTAGTTCCAGGGATTATTCCAGTAATCATATACAGTTTGCTGTGATTACTAAAGGATACAAAATCGCCCTTATAAATCGCTGACGGATTAGCTACTGCGAGGTTAACGGTGCTCGCGCCTGGACTTGCGTAGCTAGTAACAGAAGCAGTACCAAATGACCAGTTAAATTTGGAATCATAAGGGGAAAAACCCCATGTAAATTTTGAGCTTGTTTGTTCAGCGGTGTTTGGAAGCTTCTTAACAGGCAGGGGTGGCCTAATAAATACACTAGTATTAATATCATTGATAACATTATGTACAAAGAAATCAATAAAGAAATTAGTATCGAAGATCTTCGTTTCAACTTCCCATCTCTGGCCGTGCGCCGCAGATGTGATTCTTTTTAACGAAATAGTATCCGCTGTAGAGATGACTCTTTTCGAATTAATAGACACTCCTGCGGCAAACTGCGCGATTATCTTTGTATCACTCCCGTCATTTTCAGACGGCGAACTTATGTCTAATATGCCAAACACATATATTCTCCTTGTTAAAAAGGGGCCTCAAATTAGAGGCCCCTGTTCATTAACGACCAATCTCTCGGTTATGCTGGTTGACCCCTGACGCTATTTCAGGAAGCATTCTATAGATTTCTTTCTTTGTCTGAGAAGAAATATCACCAGTTATACTAAGATTGATTACCTGTGTACTCTTAGACCTGTCAACTTCGAAGTTACCTAACCTATTGGTATTGACTGAGTTTCCTACTAAACCGCCTGTAGCAAACTTGTCAATTCTACCGAAGTTTATAGCATCGAGAAGGGGTCGCATAGTTGCGGTTGTTTTTGCATTAATTACATACTCGCCGTTGGATAACATTGTAGGGATTGAATCGGAGATGCCTGTACCTGCACCTGATACAAAACCGCCGGTGGCAAAACCACCTCCACTGAATGCCCTAAAACCCTGCATCACTATACCGAGTATGCCCACACCACCGCCGCCGCCATTAAACATTCCTAAAATGCCTTTGAATAAACCTCCAAGACCTCTTAAGCCTGTCATGAACATATTACCGAGGCCTCCTAAACCTGTCATAAAAATATTACCGAGACCTCCTAAGATGTCAATCTGGCGAGTAGACGCAGAAGCTATTGTGGAGATATCTGCGGCAACCTCTCCGGAATCGCTTCCTAGCGCTCCACTCTGCATAGGTGCGGCACCGGCTGGCTGCCCCAAAAGTCCTGCAAAAAGTCCTACCTGCGGCGCCGCTGGGCTACTTAGCGGGCCTGTTGTGGTGCCTACGGGGAGTTTGTCACGGGTGAATATCTTGAATATACCATCAAAGATCCCACTTCCAAGCGACTGTAGATTTTCGACCATCTTGTTTTCTGCACTAAACATCCTCGTAGTGATTCCGTTTACAAAGGTATCTACTACGCTACCAGTGAAGGCATCCAAGAGATTGATACCAAAATCTTTAAAGCTAGAGTTACCTTTGAACAAGCTTTTAAGACCGTCATTGATTGAAGATTCGAAAGCACTCACGAAAGATTTGCCAGCCTGCAATATGTCTTGCGCGTATCTAAAGCTACTTTCAGTCAAATCTTCAATACTGTCCTTAAGTCTAAGTATAGAGAGTTTTGCACGCTCAGCGGACTCACCGCCAATAGTAAGCATTTCTTTGTAACCATCAAGAGCACCTACCATATTTAGCAAGGCAGTTTTAACCTCAGGGGATGACATAGCGATCATTTCCTCGGTAACTCTAGGGATTACAATACCGGCTCTACCGAATTCTTCATTTAAAGCTTGGAATAAGAAAAGAATCTTTGTAGAAACATCGCCGACATTTGCTTGTGCACGCAAACCTCTGGAGCTAATATCGCTGAACGCAGGTATCGTACCCGTCTTGAAGCCAGGCACAATACCGGAATTAAGCCGATCCAATATTGGTCTAAATCTCTTAGTAGCTTTTGCATTCACCACAAACTCACCGTTAGAAAGCATTGCAGGAACTCTGTCATCAACAGGACCGCCAGGGCCACTTATATAACCGCCAGTAGCAGCCCTCGTTACTGGTTCTGGAAATGTAACATTATCGGCACGTCCTACAAGAGCTTTAAAGCCTGTCTGAAGAACTCCATTTATATCCTTGAGTTCTGCCACAATTGGTGGATTAGCATCGGTTTCTTTCTCAGACTCTGGCAAGAATCTTCTAATAAACTTTTCTACCTCACTTGTTATGAAGCTTTGATCAGCACCCATCATTTGACTTGCAACTTGTATAGCGCTATTTAGAGCATCTCTAAAAGGTACCACAAGTTCTTTACCTGAAAGCTCCATGTCAAAGCCGAATCCAGGCAAGTTATCTCGTATCGATTTCAATATATCATTACCATCGCTAATAAGCTCATTTGTATTGCTCATTAATGTTTCTGGCGGGCCATTAAGGTTATCAATTAAGTTTGCATTTATAGCTTTATAACTTTCTATAAAAGCTTTAAATGAGCCTGGTCCTTCTCCGAATTCATTTGCAGGATTCACAGCTCTACGCATTGCTGCTATATCAGCTTCGCTAGCGATATCTAAGAACCGTTCGTAACCTTCTATAGAGGCTGATATGTCATTTATAAAGCCACGATCCGCAGAATTCAAATTCAAGAAAGTTTCTCTTGAAAGAGACGAAGAGACCCTGTTATAACCTACAGAGAAACCTTCAGAGATACTTCTAGTTACAGTCGTAGATATCTTTTCGAGTTCACTCTGTTTTACAGTAAGTTCTAGTATGCGTTCGGCTGTCTCCAGAGTAGTTTTACTCCCCACCCTATACAAAGCCTTAACCTTTTCTCTAGCCCTCGCTAATACATCAAGCGTAATATCAGAGAATCGCAGCATAGCTTTTATACCACCGTCAATACCGAGATCACTTCCGATATTTTCTAGACGTTCTTTGAGCGTCTTGCCAGAAGCGACTATTCTCTCAAGGCTCTGCTCATAGCTGTTAGTAAATTCAGCAATCATCAAAAGTTGCGATTCGTTCGCAAATTTGCTGAGATCGGCCAATTGTCGCATAACACCTACCAAACCTTGCGCCTCTTGCAACCCACCTGTTCTGATGAAGTTAGCCTTATTAGAAGAGGATCCTAGATCCAAAGCATCTAGTGCCTCCGAAAGCTTTATCTCTTTTATTGACGCCTTATAAGCATCAAGAGCTTCGAGTCTCTTATACATACCTTCAAGTTCTTCTGAGGTTCTTACACGTGTTCTATCAGCAAGTGCGATGTTTAACTTTTCTATTTCATTTGTGATCCCTATATACTCTTGCAACAAGGCGTTGTCAGCTCTAATACTGCTGTTTATAGTTTGCCCAAAGTTGTCTTCGTAGCTATTGGCAGCAGCTTGTGGATTGCTAGCTGAAGTCACGGTGGATAACTTAATCAAACTGAGGTTAGTCTTAACCCTGGACAGCTCTTTGTTGTAAGATTCTAGAACTTCTCTCTGGGCTTCAATGTTCTTAGCGTTAACAGAAGAAAAGAGTTCACCCAACTGTGTCTCTAATATATTCAATGTACGGGCATCTTGCGCTAATATATTTAGAGAATCTGGAGTAAGCGACAAGAACATTGGTACACTAATATCTCCTGCGCCTGCCTTCTGTAATCTTGATTTTATAGCTTCTAGTGAAAAGTCAACTTGGATGAAACCAGTTAGGCTCTTTGTAAGATCATCAATGGCACCTTTTATTTTTAAGAACTGATCAGCAGCATAGGTGGAGCCGTCTGCAGCGACTTTGTCTAGTTCAACATTAAGTCTTTTTAATGTTTTAAGGCTTTCGCTCAGAGCAAACGGCAGACCATTATTACCTTCAAAAGCATTACTTAAAGCTTTTGCATCAAACACATTAGAAGCACCGCCGAGGAAATCAAGAGCCTCCTTCATAAAACTGGAAGCTTTGTTTTCTTCGTTCAGTTGAGCCGCTCTCGCACGGTTTCTCTCCATTCTACGATTTATATTCTGTAGAGATTTCAATACATCAATCCCTATGTCTTCTCGTAGGCCTGTAGCTATTGCAGTATTTAGCCGATCTTTCATGGACTTGTTGAAGTAAGACATACTCGCTAGCATTTGGCGCTCAACTTCACTCAAATAGAAGTTTTGAATCCCGCCAAAATCTACATCTAGTTCCTTGTTAACTTCTACTAACGTTTCGTTTAAGCCTATGCGAAGCCCTTTAGTGGCTTCATTGTACAACACGGATTGTACGGATTGAAGCTTTTTCATGAATACGCTAGTAGCTTCCCCAAAATCCACAAGCTCATTTATTCTAGCATCAATCGCACTAGTGGATTCATTGATTCTACCTTGAACTATGCTAGTCGTAGGTTTCTGCTCGCGTATGTTAATCAGTCTACTATTCTTTGCAAGAGAGTTATTAAGAGACTCAATTATACTCTCTAAGACTGATATTTCATCTTTAGCATTTCTCTCCACAGCGTTCTGCAAAAGACCACTTGCAATTCTTCTAGCAGCTAATTGTCTGTTTTGGATCCCAGCTAAATCTTTAATGAAGCCTGGAGCGTCATCTCCAGCCTGCAGGATGCCTTTAACAGCTGCTAGATTATCTCTCTCAGATTCTCTCATTAATGCTGCTAGTTTAGAGATTTCAAATAGGTCTTTTTTGGGAATATTTGGATCTTTGAACAGGGTCAAAGGGAACGACGCAAGACTTTGAGGTTTTAGAGTATCACTGATGATAATGTCATTTATTTCAGCTTTGTTGCTAGCATCAGAGGCGATGCTTCTAAGCTGATCGTACAACTCATCGGTGCTATCGTAGACATTCTCAATGTATTCACCTAAAAAGGTTTTCATACGATCTGAAATCTTAAAGTCTCTATAAGAAGCCGTCAATAGCAATGCACTGGCTTCATCCATTTCATCCTGAAGCTGTATAAGACCGCGTTTATAAGCTTCTTGGAAACCTTGCGGTAATAAATCCTCGGGATCATTAAGGATGTCACCATACTCATCTCTTAACGCCTTTAATCGATCAAGATATGGCCCAAGAACTTGTTTGTCAACATCAGTAGTAGCATTGAAGCCTAAGAAACCACCTGTATCTATAGTGAACTGCTCTTCAAAGGCTTTTCTAGTTCTTTCATTTAGACGTTGAGTTTGTTTCTTAAACTGATTCTCAACGGCAGCTATAGCTTCAGGAGAGTTAAACTCACCCGTACCTACACGTCTCTGAAACTCTTGGTAAGAGTTTGATAAGTTTAGAATATCATCGAATAGCCTTTCCTGAACAACATTCGTAGAACCTGTAAACTCCCTGGCAAGCCTCTGCATTTGCTCCAATTGACCTTCTTCTGTACTTCTTGAGAAGTTACGGAGTCTCGCAAAGAAAGAGGTGTCCATACTGTCTTCGAAAGACGATATCATGTTATCAATGATGTCTTTTATGGTATCACGACTACGTTTAGGAATCGTCGTCATGATTCTTTCCCACTTATCGTAGTCGGACTGAAGTTGCTGTCTGGCCTCTTCAGTAAACTTACCGTCAGCTTCATCCTCGATCGCTTGCTTTATCAGGTCACCCAAAGCTGACGTTTGTCGCTCTACTGTCAGTCTTTGTCTTGCACTTAATGCCTTGTAATCATTACCTTCGGTGACTGCTTTTGGATCGTATCGTATGCCGAGTCTTTTAATCTCAGACTCGCTAAGCTTAGGTAGCCCTTTCTCAATTTTATTACGCTGACCGGCCCTTGTCTGAGGCTCGAATCCAAAGATTTTACGGACCCAATCCCAAGCAAGTGAAAACTTATCAAAAAGCGTATCACCAGGTCCAAACAACCACACTCCAATCGCGCCACCAACAGCAGCCACGCCAATCACGACAGCGAGGCCTAGCGTAAGATCTGCTATCCAGCTAATAGCAGAAAAAAGCAGGGTTTTCAAACCTTTTAAAGACTGCGCTGTGAGAATAACACTATTACGAAGTAGATCCCAAGCAGCACTTAAGGTACCCATCACTCCTAACCCTGTCTTTCCAAGCGCTTTATAACTTGCTCTGACAACGGCAAGTTGCTTAGGATGGTTTTCAAAGAGCTTCGTGAAACCTAACCTTCTAGCGGGTAGTGCGGGGTCTAATACAGAAAGGCTATTTCTTACACCAGCGGCGTCCATCATGAGGTTTGCACCCCTCATCTGCAAACTTGTCAAACCGTCTTTTGCTACTTCGCCCATAAGCGCTACTTCACCTAAACTTTCTACAAGTCTGGTTGCAAATAATAGAGGTAGCTTTAAGCCTAACATTACACCACCGCCTACAATACTAGCAAAAGTTATACCAACAGCCTTACCTGCAAATATCACTTTTCTTAAGGCCGGCAGCAACCCTGTAGTTAACGTATTTCGTAGCTCTTTTCCAGCTGAAGCAAAGGCTAACTTTTTACTTCCAGTGAACTCGAGTACAGTAAAGAATGTTTGCCAATAGTCTATAAGTGTTAAAACTGTACTTACGAGTATCTTTGTGGTAACAATAAAGAATGTTACACTGGCTATGAGTGTAAGAAAACTCTCACTTAAAGTCTTAGTTGCGTCCGAGAATGAGGCAGCCGAAGCAGTAGCAGCTGCGAATATAAATCCAGCGGCAATTAGCCACTTAGCTTTTAACAATACTGTTATAAATCCGTTAAAGTCTCTAACAACACTTCGCCAGACACTCTTAGAGAATTCCGCAATACTGCGAAATGTGTCAAATAATCCTGTCTTGAAAGATCTGAAAAAGACTAGACCGTTTGTGAATGTAGTCCTTACACCATCCGACAACTCTCTTGCGCTTCTAACTATGTTAGCATTAAAGATATTTTCCAGCGGCTTCGTATTGCGCTTACCATCGAGCCCAGCGGTGAATAGGTTACTGAGGTTAATACCAGAATTCGATCTAAATAACTTTCCAATATTGTTCTTGAAATTACTGAAACCTGTAACAAACAACGACCCTAGATCTACAAAGAATCTCGCAACACGGCCTTTGCCTTCACCATTTTTAATATCTAGATTGAGCATCTCTGTAACATTTATAACATTTTTGAACTTTTTACGGCCAGAGCCGTCGTTTGTTTCTACCATGGCATGTGTCAAGGCTTGCCAAATACCTATGTCACCTTTCACAAAAGCATCTCTGTTTTTACTAGCGTTTGATAGTACGCTAGAGATCAATCCGATAACTCCACCTACCATAGCCTTATTAGGTTTCAATTTACTAAAAACCTTACCGAAGCCGGCTGTAAGAGCACCGCCTACTGTAGATACCATGTTTAGAGCTATCCTTTTCACTACATCACCACCAACCGTGCTGAATAGTGAGTGTAGGGCTAGAATTAGAGCGGTAGCTGAAGTGCCTAATACTTGATCTAATCCCGTTTGAAAAACTAAAGAGTAGCCAATAAGCCTAGAAGCCATACCGGCCACACCAGCATTCATTACAGTGTAAATCTTCAGCCAATTTTTCTTCAGCGTTTTTGTAAGACCATTGAATCCGCCACCTAACAGCAACTGGTAGGCTGTGAACACTGCTAGCAATTTTCCAACAATTTGAGTGTTGAAGATAGAGTTTATCAGAGGCGTTAAAAGAGGTATATTGGTCTGTCCTATAATGCCGGTGAGAGCGCCGCTAAACAGAGAGCCAGCACTATCAGCAAACAGCTTCATAGCCATTCTCACGCCATCTATTAGATCAGCTCCAAAGACTCTAGCCATCTCATTCAACGATTTATCAGGTATTCTAAAAGCTTTAGCTAAACCATCTACAGCGTCTTCTCCTAACATCGCAAAGAAATGTGACAAACCTATAAGACGCCCTATGGTATTTCCGCTGAATATAGCAATTGCTGCAGTTATTGATGCAAACAGGTTTGCTGCAATATTACCTGCTAGTATCGAAAAGTCTATCTTTGAAAAACTTGACAACATAGCTTGAATTGCAGAAGATACCTCATTTAAGCTGGCAGAAGCGCTTGAAAATGCCGTTTGAAACAAGCCTTTTGTAGATCTTGTAAAGCCGCTAAGAATCTGAGTAGCCCGATCTAGATCGCTGGTTTTCGCTACGACACCATCAATTAAATCCGGCCAGTATGAGTTTCCAACAACTTTGTCATAGGCGTCTAAAAAGTAACCTTTAACTCTCTTTGTAAAATTCTCTACATTAGATAGTGCCACTTTTAAATTGTTGCTAAACTCGATGACGTCTCCGCCAAGATTACCTAACGTTTTGCTAGAAATAATGTCGTTGATAATGGTCGACACATTTCTATAGGATTGCTCAAGTCCTGTCTCAAATCCGAGATTTTTATTAAACTGATTTTTAAAGCCTTTATAAAAGCTCAAGGCGATATCTCTTGCAAACTTAAAAGTCTCTTTACCCAACTTAGAAAAAGTCTTTATGATAAATAATAAGAGACTATCACTCATATCTTGAAAACTGGTTTCATAGATCTTTTTAGATAATGAAATAGCACTTTTCAGAGAACCAGTTACTAGTGTTGCAATTATCCTACCAACGTCTCTGAAGACTAACAATATACCTCTACGTAACCCCGAACCGTAAGCTTTAAGATACGCTCTTGCAAACCCAAGAATTCTTTCTAATTCTGGTGCAATATTTTGCTTATAAATTGATTGTAAAGAACTAGCTATCAGTCTAAAGAACTCTACTAGTTCTTCTTTAGGCAGACGTCCTATACGGAAGAATACATTTTCAATAAGACCTAGTCTAATTCCAATCCCTCTCAAGGCCTCTCCAGCATCGTGCACCGCATTAAGTACTTGACCGAATTCTGTCCAGTTTCCAAGCCAACGACGTCCTTGCTCTCTTTGGTTGTTTAACGTTTTAAAAGCCTCAACGAACTCTATCAAGTTATCAGCTCTAAACATGTCTGTGAAAGCTTTTTCGACGTTTTTCGAATTAGCAAAAGGGTTCACAAAAAACGTTATGAGTTTAAGATTGTTTGACAACTTGAACATTTCATCGGTGATTTTCCGTCTGATGTTAATCAGCTTTGTCACGACCAAGAGTTCTGCTTCACTAAACACAGAAAGGATTGGTTTGAAAAAAGTTGGAAAAAACCTTGAGATAATCTTACCGGTTATTATGAAAGATCTTATGATTTCCTTTGGCAAGTCTACGAACAGTGCTCTAGCATTTTTTGCAAAGTCAGAAGTTCCTAAAAAGGCTAATGGCACCGCCTTGATCGGTTTTGTAGCCTCTCTCCTAGCTTTTGCAATGTCTCTGAAAGTCGGTGCAATTTCCTTCAAAGAATTGCCAAACATATCAACACCGAGGTCTTCTTCTACAGCTTTTGTAGTTTCACTTTTAAAGAAGTTTAAAACTTTGGTAAACGACTTCAAAGCATCTTTTTGTTTTTGAATGGTTCTTGCTGCAGAAAATACGGTGGATATATCAATCTTGTCAGCCAATACCCCCCTTACGACAAGTATTGCAGTTTTGAACATAGTCAGTTCTTGACGAAAGGCTCTAAACCCTGCTGTCAAATCAAAGGTAGCTGAGATGACCCTTCTTCGGGCCATTTCAAGAGAATCGGCCAAATATGTTAAAAAAGAAAAATTGCGCCGACTAGCACCAGATAATAGTGCTAATTCGCCAAAAAAGGCCTTTGACGCATCTAGTAGGCGTATCATACCTTGGCTAGCAGTGGCGGTTGATTTGGCAAAATCAGAGTCTACAGTCTCCGACATATCTAGGAGGATGTCAACCATTGCCTTGCCGGTCAAATTTCCCGCTTCAGCAAACTTCAAAAGTTCGCCAGCAGTCATATTTAACTCTTGTCGTAAACCTCTGCCTAAGTAGTCAAACTGCTCAAGAACTGCCCTCAATTCTTGGCCTCGAAGTTCAGAACCAAGACCCTGATTTAGCTGCACAAAAGCCGATTTGATTGATTCTGCAGAACCGGAAGACATTGCTGCCATTTTCTGAAGATTGGATGTTACCTTAACGATTTTACGATCAGAAACCCCTAGTGTGCTTAAGGTCAAAGCGAGCGTCTTATAGGTTGTTATCGAGTCTTCAATACTTGAGCGTGTCTCTCTCGCAATATCACGAAGCTCTTGCTCCTTTATCAGCAACCCTGCCATTGTATCTGATGTTAGCGATAAGGCGTTTCTATATCGGATTACAGTATCTCCAGCTCTTAAAAAACTGGTAGTCGTTACCGTTGCTACAGACACTGTTATTAGCGCTTTGAAGCCAGATACAAGTCCATTAATACTGGTGGCAAGTTTATCGCTTTCTGTTTTCGTATCCTTAAGGCTTTTTTTCGATTGGTCGCCAAAATTCTTAACATCTCTCGTAACTTCTTTGATTTTACTGCTATTTCCTATGGAAGCGGCATTATTTAAGTTCCGAAAGCTTCCTGTAACAATGTTTGCTTGTCTAGCCATTTCTGCCAGACTTCTGTTAAGCTCCACCAACTGCTTTCGTGCGCCTCTATCTTCCGCCTCTATAGGGATCCGTATACCGGTCATACACGTTCTCCTTATTGCGTAAAAAATCCCGTTGAGCTCTTACAGAACCCAACGGGATTGGCTTATTTGGAGCTAACCACTCTACCATTAGGTAGTACTCCGCTTGTAGCCAATACGGTTTTTTCTATGAAACGCGGACCTGCTTGTACGGAAGAACCTTTATTTAGTTCTTCAATATAATCCACATCATTTACAACCGATTGGCCTTCTTGTCGCCAGCTGTCCCTGGCTTTTCCAGTATCTACTGGGGTGGCCTCTTTTAAATTTTTCAAGAGAGCCCCCATCTTTTTCGATACTTCTTCTTTCTTATTTTTTTCAAACTCAGAAGCAATGTCAGGTAGTTTTACTTTCAATTTTATCATCGATGATTTTATCTCCTCCAACAGATGATAGCATTTTAGTGAAGAACACTGAGCGTTTTAAAGAATCTACATCCATTATGTCGTCGTCTGTAACGCTCCTTTTCGCTTTCGGAGCCAATGAAGGAAACAAAGTACTCATTGATTCTTTAACACCCTGAGCACGTAACATCATGAATGTCCTCTGATCTTCACGCCAACCTATCGGTTTTTCCTCAAAGAAAGCCATCCATTTAGAGAATTCATCATAGGGCATTTCTTCCATCACTTCATGGGCATATTTTCCGAGATTAAAAGCTAGCTCATATACAGCCATCTCGGTGATACTAAGTTCTACTTTCCCGCGGCACTGTCCATGCCCGAAAAAGTCATGATTTCTTTAGCGAGAACCGACAACTCGTCCATGGGGAACTGCTCAAAATCGTCTTCTTCAAGATCTTCTGCACCCTGCACAGAGAGTGTGATGATCTTCTTCAGCACATTGAGACTACCCTTTGTTTCAGCCAAAGCACTAATGACATCAGTAGGCATGTCCTCATCATTACCGCCATTCTCCGCCTTAACAAGCTTTTCAGCTTCTTCCTGAATAGCCAGGACGCTCTTGACACTAAGCTTGCTAATGGTCAGCGCCTCTCCCATGAATTTGACTTGCTTGGAAACCTTCTTGGAAGCGAGCTGCTTAAATGTTGACATTGGTGATATCTCCTGCTGGTTGTGAGAAGTGCTTGGAATGGATATGTTGGAAGTCATCCAAATTTTTCCTTAATGAATGAAGTAACGCAAGTGTTTCAAAAATCTCGGCAGACTTTGGACCTTCTGGAAAGTCTTTCATTCGGTCAAAAGTCTTTCTGATGCTGACGTCGATATGACGTCGCATGTTCTTAGTCGTAAGCCGAAGGACGTGATCCTTCGTAAACGGCTTAATACGTTCTGACATGTTGTATTCCTTGTTAGATGAAAGGGGTAGAATTTACCTACCCCCTTTTTGGGTGATTATTTAGACAGTATACGCGCCATAGAAATCAGACTGGATCGAAATGGTAACAGTTGCAGTGTTCGAATCAGTCAGCTGAGGGTTAACCTGAAGGGCTTCAATCTTGCCTACCCAGTAGTAGTAAGAATTGGCAACGTCTCCAATGCCAGTAGCCGAAGATGCATAACCCTCTGCACCTTCCGGTCTAGCATTCAGCAATGCAAACCGGAAAACATACTGGTTACCGTCTCCAACCAAGCCGCCGAGGTTGGTGCCATCAGCCCAATCTGCGGGTACATAGTTAAGCTGTAGTTCAATGGAAGGCGCGTCAGACTGTCCCTGGATCTGCTGAGAAGTTGCTTGACCATAGACGGGTACATTAACGATATTCGGCGGAGTGCCCATCGAAGGGAATTCCCGCACGTTTGTAATGCGATGCGCAGTAACGCCAAAGTCAATAGACGCAAACAGGGCGTCAAAATTGGTTTTGTTGTGGACCGCAGGTACTGTGTCAGTAGACACAGAAAGATCCGAATAGATCCCTGCACCGATAGAGTTAATATGAGCCATTTTTTATTCTCCGTTGTAGTAACTAAAAGGAATTGAGTATTCGTACATAAACAATGCTTGATCAACTTTGTCATTACCAGAAGGTGTACACGTACTGTTTTGAAATTGAGTAGTGCCCTGTCCGGTTTTTACAGAGCGACCAACTAAGTGATCATCAAGCGTGTCTGCTATCTCAAAGGCCATTTTGTTACCTTTTCCGGCAGGAATAAAAATCTCTATTAATAACAATCCTGAAATTGAATTTACGTTTATACCGGCATTTCCCGGTATAACACTCACTCTAATGAAAGTGTCGGCCTTCGATATTGCCATGAAGTTTGAAGGTCGGGTTAGGATTTTCTCCGCTCTCCATGAGTCAGATCCGAATATCGAGTACACGTCCGTCTCTAATGTGGCGTATTTACCCATTAGGCACCTCGCTAATTCTGACAAGCGTGATATAGCCAGAGCTTACTGTTGGTAGTAGCAATTTAAAAGTCTTACCTTCTACCTTTACTCTGCTATATGCGCCGACTTCACCCAGATCTTTGGTTTTGAACATCAGCCTCTTTTCTTTGGTCTGTCTTTTCTTTTGATCTTCCTCAATCTCCAAGACAACAGCCTTGATCATCTTGTTAGGATCTTCTTCCAAGCTGGCTTCGTTTTGTGAAAAGTCAAACTCTTCAGAAGAAGCATTTGTAAATTCTACATCTAAGGCTAGATCTTTTAAACTTTTAAACGCAAATGACAATTGCCTGTCTATCAGAGCCTTGTACATCAGTTAGCCCTCCACCAAGTATAATTGCTCGTTGACAGCATAGGAGCAATCATACTATAAACATGGCTGGGCATATTGCTGGACGCTTTAATACCCTTCAAGACTATCCCAGAAACTTCAATTGTGTCTACAAAACCAACATCATCTAACAGACCATCATTATTGAGTAAGTGGTAAGCTAACTCGTAAGTGGCTTTAAGAATTCTTGAAGGATGGCCCTCAAAGTCAATCTCAAGACCTTTTGCTTTATCAAAATAGCTACCTGTACGAGGAAAAGACAATGGTTGAGAAGAGGACACAGCTACTCCACCCCATTCTTTTACGTCCAGAATGGAAGTAGCTGTGACCAGCGCTTTTTCTTTATTGTCAGGACTGGCCTCTTCCCACGCGGCTGCATCTAGTCTAGTGCTGAAGTAACTGTCAGCGCTTGCTACACTAGCATACGAATTTACACCAACAGTGAGAGGCATGTCACTTCCTTTTACTGATGGAAGACGGGTAGAACACCTAAGGTCAACGCAGACGAAGTCTTACGCTGCCAAGTACCTACAACGTTTGCAAGAGCGTCAATAGTCGTGGTAACAGCCTTCGGAACGCCATTTTCAACGACATACATATACTCAGCATCTGACGGGAAAGCCTCTTCATTACCAACCCAGTTATAGCCTGCAGGATGGTAGATGTTACCCCAACGATACCAGATTGAAGCAGTACCACCGCCCTTGTAAGCTGACGGCTTTCTGTCAAATTCAACAGGCATCGGGACGTCTAAAGGCTCCATGGCAATTGCGCCTGGAAGAATAATGAAAGAGGTCTTCGTACCAACAACGTCAATTCCAGCGCCGGTATTAACCTTGGTGAGTTCAGCTGAACTAAAGCCTTGGTTAGCACGGGTAGGAATCAACCGGAACTTACCCTGGAAGATAGTGTTAAACTCAACAGTACCATCGGTGACCTTATCGCTATCAACAAGGTTGGCTGTTCGGAAAGAAGCGATAGTTTCAGGAGAACAGACCAAATAAGCATACTCAGGTTCGTAATCCTTGTAAGCCATACCAAGCGCATCAAGCAATCCAGCAGCACGAGACGCGCCGATATTACCTGCGGCAGCTGCGCTAACCATTCCTGCAGCGCCAAGATCTACGTAGAAGCCGTAACGCTTGTCCGTAGGGTCGTTCTCGAAAGTTTGTCCACCAAGGCCAGCGAGACCAGAACCAGCAGCAGCACCCATAATTAACTCAGAGAGAGCTACGCCCTTACAGATCGAAAGAATACTGGTATGCTCATCTTTAGAACGGGTATCCCCAAAGTCTCGGCTAATCTTCTGCAGCTTTTCGACATTCGTTACAACCTTCTGCATGTTAACTTGAGTAGCACCGTGAGTGCGGACAGTCTTAATGTAGCGAAGGTGTTCAGTGGTATTGTCAGTGGTTAACCCATCAGCAGCATCAGTCAGTGACGCCACGTTGATAGTCGGATTAAGCGGCTGGTTCCAACGAAGCTGACCCATGAAAGTTTCAGTATTGCGGTCAATTTCGGAATTGCTACTTACAATCCCAGTACCAGAGAGCCTTCGTGCGTCAGTGTAGGCTTCATGTGAGTAAGCACCCATTACAGCTTGTAGTACGTACTCGTCTGCGCCTGCAAGATCGGTAGTTGCCATATTTTTTATTCCTTTAAAATTTTATTTTGGAAGTTTACCCTCCCTCGCCATTCGGACGACTTCTTCAAAAGATTTTTCAAAGAGGTTGCCTCCAGTTGAGGGAGCGCTGGTAGTTGTCGATTGCACCCCACTGCCAGAAGACACAGGCTTTTTAAACAAGAAAGCATTAGCTTCATCTTCACGGAAAGATTTTGAGAAATCAGCAATAGAAGTACCAGACTTGTGTAGCCATTCACCGCTTTCGTCACGCACTAATTGGGCTGTAATTTCTTGAAAGGCCATTTGTCTTGCCTTATCATTACGAAACTCAAAGGTGCTTAGAGTACTGTTGACAAAATTATCGCGAGTGAGTGTAAGGTTGACACTCTGCAATTCTTCTACAGATTGTCTAAGGGTAGCTAATTCAGCCTCATGCGCCTCTTTGTGTTTTCCTTCATCTTTCAAACGTTGGATTTCTGCTTCACGTTCTTTCTGCTTAAACACAGCAACTTCAGCTCTAGCCGTATCGCGCTCTTCATAAGCCCTATCGAGATTGGCCTTCATATTTTTTAGCGCTTCTGCTATAGCAGCATCCAGTTCAGCCTTTGAAAAGGTCTTGTTAGACGTATCAGGTGTAACTGGGGTTGCTGGTAGGTCATCTGCCGGCGGAGTATCGCCAGTATTGCTTTCGGTAGACATTTCAATTCCTTTGAGTACGACTCAATTTTGTAGAGATACAATCTCTTCCTTTTAAACTATAAAAACAGATTACCCTTATCGTAAAGGGTTAATTTAACTCAGCCAACACCATACCAGTAGTAATTATTATCAAAATTATCAGTAATCTCTTCTAAAACGTCTTCTATAGTGAGTATGTCTTCTTTTGTAAGCAGTTTGCCGCCTACTACAGACTTACCAGGGACAGGTATTAGACCCAATTTAATAGCCTCTTCTCGGTACTTTTTGTAGAGTTCTTTAGGAAAACCTCTATTAAGCATTTCTTTCAAAGTCTCTTCAATTACATTTACGCTTAATGCCTCGGCGTATATCTTTTTCAAAGCCCTTCTTGCCTCTAACATGTCACCTACATTAGTGAAGAAAGCATCGTGAATTGTTGAAGTATGAATTTTAACCTTTCTACCCCACTCATGAAACTTCTTTACAATAACAGCATCATTGGAATGGTTACCATTGACCGCAAACGCTGTTCTAGCCTTTGTCAAATCGGCTATATCGAAGATTTTACCTGATTTATTGATGATCTGTTCCCACCAGGTTGCTTCAGTACGTTGAGGAACATTGAGCATGTTAACAACCCAATTACCGTCCTTGTCTCGGTATGTAAGTCGTTGCTGGAATGTTTGTGTGAAAGATTGCTCTAAAGCTTTCTTTTCAAAATTAACCCAAGGCACTGTAGTCCACGTTTTAGGTAATTTATTTGCAAAAAACAACTCAAACTCGTTCAGCGTCTTCAACTGCAAAAGTTCAATTTTAAAATACTTTGCTCCTGTTCTCCTTGTTTTGGGAGCCTCTACACCAAGAAGGATATCAGCGAGGTTTCCATTGGGTTTCCACAAACCTATGCTCTTTAAGAAAGTTTCACTGACAGGTCTCTTAGGCGGTAAACCTAACAACTCATTTACACGGTCAGGTAAGACGTATTGTCTGCCACGCTTACCAGACAATGAAATTTTTGCGATAGACTTCCAATCCATTGCAGAGTTTTTAGGGTTAGCATTCGACAAAAAGTCTGAAGCCAATCTTCCAAAGTATCTTGTGAATTGCTCAAGAATAGGTACTCTTTCGGCTAAATGCTCACTCATGATTTTAGCAATTTTGGCAAAGTCCGCTGGAGTTACAACTTTTTCGTACGTACGTGTCATTCTATCAAGAATCTCCCTTGTATTATTATCAAGGAAATACAGAGCTTCCATAATATCATCACCTGGTACGGATCCGTTATCAAACACGTCTTTGACATCTTTTCTTAAGGCTATAAGTTCATCATAAGTCTCTTCATCAAACTTTTTATATCTAGCGGCTCTGGCTGAAATCTGATCAAGGACTAAGTTTTTATCAGCAGCTTTTACAACCAAGATATCACTTTCTTTCTCTAAAACCTTAGCTAATTTGCCTTCAACGTTTAGAGCGACCGTTCTGGCGCCTGCTCCGTACAATTGTACCATGTTACCTGCCTTAGCAGCCTTTTTCAAGTCTTTCTCACTAAGCCCTAATTTTACATTAATAGCTTTGAAACGAGGATCATTAAAAGTATCAGCCGCAATTTCATCATAAAGACGTCTTTTTTGATCCGTATTGATTACGTTGGAAAGACCTGCCAGTTGCTTATTACGTGTTGTGAGGGCAATAATCTGAGCACCCGAAGAGGAAGCGTCTTGTTCTAAGGCTAAGGATGTTTTGTATTGATTCAGTCTAGAGATATCATAAGTACCACTAGGTACCTCTCTTAAGTATCTATCGATCTTCGCAAGCTCTATAGCAAACCTGAAAAACTTAGCTTGTTCTTCAGGGTCTATTTCCAATACAAGCTTATTCGTTAAAATATCACGAATATCCTGCGGCTTGTTTCGAAGCATTTTGTTACCAATTGATATCATCTCACCACGATATTTTTCGGCAATCTTTTGACGACCTAGAACTGTTAAACTGTTATAGCGACCCTCAAGGGTATCACTAAGGCCGCCTAAGAATGCGCCTATTTGATCATTAAGATTTTTGTACCCGTTAACGCCTAGAATCTTTTCCTGAGCTGTATTAAGGAAGGGTCTAAATGCTTCGCCAGACTGTGGTCCTATCAATCCACGCTCGTATACTCTAGCACGATGGTCTACAAAAGGATGATTAGAAAAAGCATGGCCTTTGTTTCTCAGCCATTCCATAGCCTTAAAACGCTCGTAAGTATCACCACGTGATGCCAAATAAGCACGGTAGCCGTTCAAATCGTCAAAGAATTGAGCCTTACCCTTATCATCTCTGAAATACAAAAGGTTTTTGATGAAGTCATAAAAATCTCCGTCAATTCTATAGCTTGATTCTCCTGCCCAGTTCAAAGCATCAGCAAAATCTTTCGTTATAAAACTATCAGGAAAAGTACTAAAACTGCTGGTCGAAGTAACAGGTATTCTTGTGTCATAGTATATTCCAGGACCCTCTCTGATAAAGTAGGTTTTAAAACCCTCTCTCACTAGAAGACGCTGCTTATCACTTATGACACCTACCCGCATTCCCAATTCTACCTTACGCGTAAGCTGTGCGTAATTTTGCACAGAAGGGTCTACTATGCGAAGGTTGTACGACAGTGTATCGTAATATGGACCAAAATAGGCTCCACTCATCTTTGACTTCATACGTCTCTTCTGTACACCGAAGGTCTCTAATTTAAACATCTCAGAGGCTTTTCTAGCTTCTAACAATCTGAGACCTAATGTATACCACTGATTTCTACTTCCATTGAAATTCGCCATGTTATACAAATCGCGCCCTAAAGCTACGGCAAACTCATCTCTATCAGGCGAGTCTGCCAGGGCTAGTCTGTTGGCAAACCTCAAGTAAAATTGCTGCAGGTCATCTTCCTTTAAACGACGTCTTAACTTCAATGGGATCCTATAGTCAAAAATGGACCGAAGCCTTCTGGCAATCTTCGGTGCCTTGCGATTTTCCCATAAGTTTTTAGCCTTGATGTTTTTGACTAAGTTTTCTGCTAAGTCTTCCAGCTGAACTTCGCCTAAAACTGGATCTACATAATTGTTAATCAAGAGTCGCTTAAGAGGATTAGCTTGAGTTCTAAGTGAAGTCTCGATTGCATCAGAAACGTTCATCACATCAAACTTAATTTGATTATTAAGTACCGCCTTGAAATTAACCCAAGGGTCTTTATTTTTACGAGCCCTTGCAAAAACAATACGTAGATTATCCACAATAACAGCTCTATGATTCACTCCAAGTTTCCCTGAGAGTCTCATGTTTATATTTGCAATGAACTCCTTATCACGTTCTAGAAGATCCCCAGATTCCTTCATAAGTCTTAAGTTGTTATTCAAAACTTCAGGTGCAGCTTGATAAACTCTAGCATCTTCGTACCGCTTGGTGATAGGATTGAAAATCATTTGATCTTCGCGAGGCGGGGCTTTTAAGACCCTGTTTTTCATCGCCTTCTTATTACCTATCAGAACACCTCTATAGTTTACAAGTGAGAGTACTCCACTTAACTCTCCAGCTTGAAGCTCGTAATATTTTGCCAAATTACTTGCTAACTCTGATGAACTTATAAGATCATCAGGTCTAGATGCGCCTAGCTGCAGAGAATCTAGCTTTTCCTTTGCTGTGCCAAATACTCTTACAGCGCGGTCTGGACTATATTTCTGAGGTATTAGCCTTGCCAGATCCCTAATTCCTATAGATTTACCTTCAGGTGTAGTGAAAGAGCTAACTTCAATTTTACCGCTGCTGAAAGCATCCACAGCAAGATCAGACCCTAGATGACGTAATTGAACATCCCTAGGTTGTCTCTTTAACCAATCGCTATAGGATTCCCTTCCGGGAGCTGCACCATCGTAGTATCTCTTTTGCTTGTCGGTAAGCTTCCCTAGATTACGCTTGCGTATATGTGCTAATCCTTCTGAGGTCTTGAGTGCGTCCCAAGATTTAAATATAGGAATTGACACAGATCTACAGCCCCAATGTGCAGGAGGCAAATATTGACGCTCTTTTAAAGAGTAGATCTTACCGTCCCTATGCTGGCAAATAGATGTGGTTCTAGAGTCAAGGATAGCCACATACTCCCAACCGCGCATTGCGTCAGCATTTGCTTCGTATACACTGAAATCCGCTTGAGCATATACAGAAGTGGTTGCTGTAGCAACGAGCGTCATGGCTTGATTACGGGATATGTTATGAATACGCCCTCTTCTGACATCTAAAGCCATTGCCTGCATTGTTTTACCTTCAGCAACACCTCTTCTAATCAATTGTTCTATTCGTTTACGCTCACTGAGAGCCACACCTTGCCAGCCATTAGCTAGCGTATTATTCTTATACAATGGATCTTTTAGTACAATGTCCTCAGCTACTCTACGTAGAGGTCTTTGCGTGTTCCATATTCTTCCCACCTTACTTTCAATATTTTGATAAGTGAATGATATTTGATTGCTAGCTAAATCTAGAAGACTTCTACGAGCAATCTTATGTGTAGCGTCATATGTTTTTCTGAGCTGAATGTCCACAGCTCTTCTTAGTTTCTTGAGACCAGCATCAGAAGAATTTGCCTCTTCGATAAGCTTTGCAACTGATACTTTATGACCATCAAGGACTACCGACACTTTGTTACTAATACGTTTTTCGTATAGCTTAATCATTGCTGCTCTATCGACCGCACTGTCATAGAGCTCAGTGTTTAGGTTAGTCATGGTTATTCCTTAAAGTTCGTCTGCGAAATCCGCTTCGGACACATTTGGTGCCGTAAGCCTGTCTCTTAAGATCTCCTGCATACCTTCCTTATCGTCATAATCGCCTTTTATCAGGTCATTCTCTTTAGCAATATCCAGCCATACACTTCGAGGTATCTTTCTATTTTCATACCACTCAGTAGCAAGCCGTAGCCAATCAGCACCTAGAGGCGTTGGGTTAAAGTCCCCTGAAAGTGTGAAATGAACGTCACTAGGCTTTAAGTCTGACTTATCTTTCCAATTGATCATTGTGGCAATTATCTGACGCATCGTGTTACTAACTCTAAGATTAAGCGCGCCAATCTTAGCGTTCTGTACTGCGCTGCGAATCTCTAAAGCTACTCCAGATTGATTATTTTCAGGAGTTAACATACGGATACCCAGCTTAGCAATTTCTTCTATACTAGATCTAATCGTATTTTCCATGTCTGCTAAGGATTCGGTAGGAGTCTTTAAAGTGTCAACTTTGTCATCTTTTCCAACTAATAACCAAGACCCCAAGCCTCTGTTTACAATCTTATCGAATTCAACCTCGCCCATGTCGCTGTGAACGACAGGCGTGTATGTCGATGCTCCGTATAGCAAATGGTTCCTTCTACTAAGTTTGTTGTACAAAGCAATCTCTTTATCTACAAGTACAGAAATAGCAGGATTAATAGGGTTTATGAAACCATTTAGAGGCCAAGCTGGGATATAATCGAGACGCTCACCATTCACCAAGTAGTTTTCATTTATAGACTTTAATTCAAAATTCCTAGCCTTGGTTTCTCTAGGAGGTTTTGTTTTACCGCCTTCTACAAGCTTTTCCTGAGAAGTCGACGACTCCTGATATGTGCGAATCCTGTATTCACCATTTTGATCAAGATCATGAACCCATACAGTTTCTATGTATTCTGGATGAAATTCACTTTTGGAAAAATCTTCCACGAATCCCTTGATGACAATCATTGTAAGAATTCTAGATCCATCTGCAGCCTTGCCTGTTCTCCAATTTATAATGGATTCTGCACGGTATAAAATAGGATAAGGCTTAATATCAACTTCAGCATCTTCATCAGTTACTACAGGAAGATCTAGATATACCCAAGCTCTACTTGTTTGAAACTCTTCATCTAAAGCATCATCCAAGAAAGAGGCTAATGGCGTGCCATCTTCTGCAAATTCATTCAGGATCCAATTCAAGGTATCTTCATTATTTACCTTAGGTATACTAAGGCTGGGCCCTTTTCTAAGTAGGCCGCCTACCATCATCTTAATGAATTCTGCAACAATACCAGGAAGCTCGGCTTCAGAACGGTATATTGCATATTGAGCGGGTGACATTGAAGTAGAAAAGGGTATAAGTAAGTTTGTCCAAAAGATAGCATCCAACACTACATCATGATTCTTAGCTGTCTGCTCTCCTCCACAGATAGCGCGATTACGCCGCCAAACTCTACGTAACGAATCATACTCAGCATTAGGGTCTTCTACACGCTTTGTAGCGTCAACAGCGTTTATTACGGTCATGACTAGCCTCTCAGGATGTCATTCAGACCCTTGATAGATCCTTTGTAAACTCTGCCGGTGAGGTTGTTTCTAGCTTCAATCTCAGAACCGCCAGCCATTGGTAAGATGGTCCAAGCACTAGGGACCCTATCGCCAGGTGTGGACGCTGCAGGAGCTGGCGCAAGCTCCGTCAGGTTGGTAGCAGAGGCGATCGCCTTGGGCGTTTCTGCCGGATCCTTGGGTTCCGCCATGGGTTTTTCCGGGGCTACACTCGGAGCCGCTGGGGTGCTACTTGCGTTCTTGCTCATTTTAGGATTCCTTTTGTTATTTAGAGATGCCAGTCCAACAGACTTCTTGGTCGTGTACTGGCGAATTATCCACATGGATGTGCTTATTGTAAATACCCACTCGAGTAAAACCACACATGGTTAGTGCGCTAAGCATGTAAAAGCGATCTCTATTATTTTTAACACGAATATCAACAGCATGTCCCGTGGCATGCGAACTTCCTCGTTGGCCTTTCTTCAAATTGGGATTAAGAGGACGTATCGCACTGGTTATCACAAAGGGAACATCAACACCTGCCATTGATGTGGCAAGCGCCCTTGCATTGTCCAGTCTTCTCACGAGATCCTCATCAGGCTCTACCGTTGAAGTAGGGTTAAAATCGTCTCTTTTGAAGTATTTCACCTTATCCCACATCGATTCTACCTCCAAATACCCAGCCCATAAGTGCTCCGAACAATAGCATAACAAAGCCCGAGACCAGCTTTTCAAGCATCAAGCGTGAGTGGCTGTTAAGCGCCGCTCCTGGCTCTATAACACTAATCTTTTCACATACTATTGCATGATCAGTAATACGCGTCATAGTTTCATTACGCAGCAATTCTCGAGTTTCACCGTCACGTTTTTCTAAGAAGTCTATTCTTACAGCATGCTGGTGAATTATCTTCAATTCTTGTCTTATTTCACTAAGCACTAATTCTAAGTTGTTATGTGTAATCGAGATGCTCTCTACACGTCCTTCAAGACGCGCTAGGCGCTCTTCTTGAGTCATGGACATAGCATCTTCATCCTCTCGTTGTGCGTCAAAAGCGCTTTCGTTAATTCCAGACAACATTCCATTAGTGGATCTACTTGTTCCATCCGCCATTCGAATTTCTCCACCCATAGGCATTCTCTACTTATTACGATAGTCTGTGGAGGACTTGCGCAACCTGTCACGCAGAGACTCAAGACTATTAGTACTATCAGCGACACGCTTTTCAATCTCATCAGCTTGGTCCTCAATTCTTTTGATTTGCTCGTTTGTTTCCTGTTCAATTCGAGTACGCTCGATGACAGCCCCCCTTTTTTCTCCACGTTTTTCAGCAGAGTTAACTTTAAGTTTTACACCAAGGATCGCTAGAACGCCTGTAATCAAAACACCTAGCGCGACTAGCAATTCCTTGCTTAATAGACCTAAGATCATTTCCATGAGATCACCTAAAAAGTTTAGCCAAGCTGATGTCTTCTATAGTAGCCCATCCAGCATAAGTGAATACAGTAGCTACAGCAGTACCGTAACCCCATACTAAAGCAGTACTGTGGAGATTACTATCAGGGTCTCCAAACAGTATAACATACATGACAGTTAATCCTGCGAAGATTAAAAGACCGAAAATAGTAAGTCTCCTAAGCTTCCAGGAAGGTTTGTCCATTTTAAATTCTTCGATCATACATGCTCCTAAGCGAGCTTTTCTAAAGCTCTGGTTGAAGTTTCTGAACCGTCAAACAGATTGACATTAAAAGTACCACCAGCAATGGAAGCTGTTCCTATAGTCTAAATCTCGATATCAGACTTCACACAGAATTGACCGCCTTTAATAGCATGTACTGTAAGTCTGTCTAAATAACCTCTAAGCATATACCAGACCTGTCGGCCTTGCCTTCAAAATTTAATTCACGATATCCATCAATTTTTCTCTATTCACTCTAATTTCCTTTTCTAAAGCCAAAACGCTTTCAATGCTCTAAGCAGATCCTCAAGGTAACGCTTCTCTTCTCATAGGGCGGACATATAAAATTTGAGTTAGAGACGTATTGAGGGATTGCCGCATTGCTACGAAGTTTACATTAAGGTTCTGTGAATAAGTATAATCACCTGTTGAACTTCTACTCGAAGACCAGTATGAATTCTGATTCAGCGCCTCCGCACCGTCTGGCATACGGAAAATAAGCACGTCAGTTTGACCAGGGATAGTTTCAGAGCGTGATGTGTCAGGCCTTGCAGGAATTGAATGTTCATTAGGAAACCAGCCCGTATTATTATTGGAAAGTGTTGACGGTTTCAAGTTCCAAAACAAAATATCCAACTCATTCCGAGAGGGAACGTACCAGTCTGAATAACCGCCGTACGCTATATTATTCAAATTTTCTTGAACCCAAAGCGCTTGCGGCTGCGGGATGCTATCCGCTAGAGTTTCAGCATGATTAAGTGCTCCATCAAACGTGCTCACTGATACGCCTGCAGTTGCAACGACTTGTTGCATAGCCGGTGACTGTGCGGCCAACGGAGATATGATTAGTACATGAGTAGGCACACCATTAGCAGTGTGACTTATGTAACCGCCTATATAGCCTCCGTTGTACGGTGAACCAATACTAAGAATATTGCCACCAGAAACGTTTGGCGACCCCTTACGCATTACATTTAAACTTCTAGTAGGATCATCTACAATAGATCGGCTGAGACTTCTAGAAATCATTACATGACCCCTACTTCCGCATTTGTAGCGACAGTGACCCCGGTGATCTCAGCCGAAATGTATATTACCGTCCTTGAACTGAGACTAACAGTACCTGTCAATTGAACAATTTCTTTAGTATCTTCAGCATGGATAGCTACAACAAGCTCTCTGCTATCTCCTCGCCGGATCTTGAAGGTGACAGTGGCGCCCCCGAGACCGTCAGAGTATAGAAGCAATTCAGCTGGTAAACTAGGAACATTTATGGCTACTTCCGCTGATGATCCATTCACAGTTGTATTAGAAAATAGTTTGATCACTCGCATCCTCCAAGATCTTTGCCTTGATATAGTGTATCAAGTCAGGGTTAGAAATGAACACATCGACTAGTTGGTTAGCTAGCACAGATACTACTAATTCTTCTCTCTTCAAAGGTAAACACCCGACACTAACACAAGCATGTAGGATCTCATGCAGCAGTGTGTTAAGTTCATCTGAAGTTCCACTTCTGTAAATACCAATCACATTTTTGTTATTATTTACATATCCAAGGTTTCCAGACAGTTCAGATTCTGACTCTGACAGTTCTTGTACCGTGTAGGTTTTGTATCCGACTTTTAATTTTATTGGTAAATCTGCCATGTTATTTCCCTTCAGCCTTTGCGGGTACAACGACCATCATTCCGGAAGCAAGCGTGGCCGTAGCCCAGGAGACTGTAGCATCTAGACTTGCGTTAGCTGTCCCATGAAGTTGATGCCAAGCATTTAAATACCACGACCACATCGCCACTTGCGAATCGAAGCCATTGTTTACGCTAGGAGCGTTGGTATTACGCTTAGAATGATACAAGAAGCTGGCGGAACCAGCAGGTGCATTAAGGGTAGCAGCAGGTACTACCTGAGAGTTTACAGATTGTTGTGTACGGCTGCCTGCAATTATACCAACACGATTGGCATTAGCTAATCTATAGCCTCTTATATACATTAAGCCATTACCGGTAGAGTTATACGAGAAAGTGTAACTAGAGGGCTCATAATTCCCCGCAAGTTTGGAATAGATGCGACCTGTACAATACGGATAATTGTACACATTGGACATGTTGCTGGTCAAGTGTGTAGTCAAACCTGCAGGCGGTGTTTCAGATGCTAGCGAATTCTGATGAGATCTATAGTACAGAAATAGTAGAACCTCACCTGCACTAGGGGCTGCTGAGAACGTTACAGTAGCCGTCTTTGTAAAAAGAGATGTCAAAGATCTAAGCCCACTAGCGCCTTGTATAACTTCGACTGCAGGAACACCGCTAGGACTACCATGCATCATAAGCATCATGTGGTTAGATCTCCTGTAACCATCCAGACATTTGCGGCCAGACAAGCTGCAGTAGCCATTGTCTTGTTAGTTTTAATAGCAGGATGCTCACCTTGGGAACTGATAATTGTCTGATTTGTCCCTTGAGAGAATTCCACGGTACCCGTACTATTACGTGCTACTGCTACTTGTGTGCCTACACTCGAAGCGTCTAAGCGAAATGTTCTGGTGGAACCAAGGGCGGGTGTTGCATAGAAGATTTTTCCAGTATCTGTAGTACCAACTGCAGTAGTACCACTTGTTGAACCCACGTTGGTAACACTTGCTGTAGCCGGCATGAATTCACTGGCCTGAATACCATCTAATGTATCTGCATCGAGTCCATTACCTGGTCCTTCATCAGCAACCGTCAAGATCCTGTCAGAAAAAACTTTTGCTACACCGCCAGCAGGTGATAGTTCGATATCACCGTTGAGCGTGGCTATGGTAGCTCCCGCATAGCCGCCTAAGTATACTGTCGAATTGGCGTGGTTGAAAGCTGCAACCTGGAAGCTCATTGCATTACTACCTCCAGTAAATACTCCTGGAGATCCAACACCGGCATCAATATCTACACGACTACTGGAGAGAGCGCTCTCATAGACCCTGAATAGCCCGTTACATCGAAGGTCCGTATTGAACGTCCACAGGCCTGTGATGAGTTCTGGCGCTGATGCACTTAGGCTTTCACCGCCAGGGCCAACATCTTCATACGTAGTAGTGCTGGTCCCAACAGATAGAACGTTTTCATCCGTGATTAAGTAAAGCTCACCCAACTTCAACCAACCAATAGAAGCAGCAGAATTTAATTGTGCACGTGTACCACGCTTTACTTGTATAGTAGCCATTAGAAAGTTCCACCATCAATGACTGCAATATCAAGTTCAGTCGTGATACCGTTTCCTGAAAATGTGATGGCATTGAGATTGAGAGCAGCCGCAGCTAGCATGGCATTTGTAATGCCGCTATTTGCAATCGTAAGCGCAGTAGTAATACCGTTGTTACTAAAAACAGAACCCAAATTTAAAGCCGTTGCTGCCAACTTAGCATTGGTTACCGCACCAGTCCCAATCTTAGCTTCAGTAACGGCGCCGCCCGCAATCTTAGCCTCAGTGACTGCACTACTAGCAATTTTATTTGCTACAACAGCACTATCTACAATCTTTACACCGGTGATACCGTTATCAGCTACATCAAAGGTCACATAGGCGTTAGTAGTATTTATATAACTTAATGAAGCCCCCGCACGTAATACACCATCAGAACCATTGGTATTAAAAAGATAACCGGCAGTACCACCGTCAGCCACAGCTACTAACTGGTCAGTAGATGCATCAGGGATATTTAACGCGGTTTTAAGATTGGCAAACGTAATCTTCTTTTCTTTTTGACCAGTTGCTTGACTAGCATCGTGAATGAGCAAAAGATCATTCGCACCATCTACAGTGGTTAACGCTACAAGACTATCCATAGCAGGTGTGGCGGGCTTATGTGTGGTCGCAGTGTCAGCCACATGTAACGTATTACGATCGGTTGTCCACAAGGGCTCGCCGATTTCTAAGCCAGTAGTGGGTAAGGAGCCGAATACACCACGTCTTAATCTAAGTTTTTGAGCCATGTCTTATACCTCAGTATTCGAAAGTTCCGCCATCAATAATATGAAGGCCTAGGTTTTGTTGAGCGCTCTCTCGCTCTAATTGTGTAGAAATTTCACTAAACAAAGTTGCTACTTGAAAAGAATTTAAAGCTCTAGTAGCTAACTCTTGGTTAACCTTCAGAGGATACAATTCTGTGCCATTGCCCTCAATAGTACTTTCATCCGAAACTACACCAACACCGTTGAAGTATTGATTGATAATAGTGGATGGTGAAACTATCGCTAGGCTATGAACTATATCGATAACAGATAAAGTTGCTACGTCTACAGTAATGTTGAGATCTGGTGTCAATACATTAACTGTTAGCTCAGAACTCTCATTAGAGATCTCAACCGTGTTTTGATTAATCTCTACAGTCAATTCATTGCTGTTTTCAGAGATAATCGTCACATCGAAGCACCTCTTGTAATACTGGGCTTCACATTAAAGATGCCCTCAACCAGTCTGATTGACGTATTAGGCTTATCATTAGGATCCCAAATGACTAATTCGTAGATCCAATTTGCCTCCATATTATTAGTAGGTAACCCGGCAGTATCAATCGCACTAACTATGACTGAAATTACAGGCTCTGTTGCCGAAAAAACAAGCGAACTAACCCCGGGAGCAGCTACGCCTGATTCTAATTCAAATATAAGACTTTCAGAATTCATGCTCCTTCTAACACTAAATACGCCAGCATACGCGGAGATATCGATTGGGTTACCTCCGCTGTCATCAAAGGATTTTATTGTGAACCTGAAAACTGCGTTTTGATAAACCTCCACGTTATACTTTACAGGGTTCATACCGGCACCCTCAACATGGACGGACTAAATCTTATCTCTATAAGACCTCTCACCGGCTTAGTAAGCTTAGAGAAGCCCACGACACCATACTGCGCACTCTGCACGCCTGTAAGTTCAAAAAAGCCATAAACAGGCTTGTTTACCTTAGGTAATACCTCCCACAGAGGATTTACAGACAAGGTTGAAGGTATCTGTAGGTAAACAGTACGCGGGTCAAGTTCTGACCACAAATTAAAGTCTGTAGAGGGACTGACGGTATCTGCCGCCGTTGTGGTCCGTTTGGGTGTATAGTAGCGACCACCTTCGCTTACAAAATCACCAAAATTAACTGCTAACCCAGAGACCCATTGGCCCATATTTGAAGGGATTCTCACATTAACTGCTGTCTCAATGCCATTGGGGTTTTCTTCTTCAGGAATTTCTCCTGGTTTAGTATTCGCGGCTTCGATGACTACGGCTTCAAATATATATCCGGAACTAGCTGCAATCTCCACGAAGTCTAGCACAATGGGGATTTCTAATTGCTCACCTCTTACGATAGAGATCATAGCGGAGCCCCTGTCTACATTAAACTCTTGCTTAATATTTGTAATATTCGAACGTGCCATAAGGACTCCTTAAAAATTATCTGTTTGTTTTGACACAGTGCTGACGCTTTTCGCTAAAGAGAAAAGGTACTCAGTAGGATATCTGACTAGGTCAGAGAAATGTTCTTCACCTTTGCTTTTATCAATCACAGCTAAATTGGGGTTACCTTCTACCCACACTGTACGTTCCATGGAGCGAATGATACCCTTGCATCTTGGATGAAATAGCATCCCGATATCTCCGGCAGCAGTCTTAAGCTTACTGTTTACAGCGGCCACTGAGTCGGTAATCCCTGGGCTATTACTTCTAGCACATACTCTGATACCCTTGCTTTTAAGTATACGGAAATCTGTGACACCCACTGGCGCTGATGTCTTTCTGCTGTTTCCTGTTGGGTCAGGAAAAGCTATGATACTACGCCCGGGGAACTTGGCCACTATGTAATTAGCCAGCTCTTCCGTATTGGGCATTCCTTTGCATTCATCTAACCAATGCATTTGTTTGCCACGCAATGCAAAGAAGCCAGTACATTGCAAGCCTACATTAAAGTCAATACCAACATGAATGTCTTCATGATCATCAAAGTAATGTAGGCCATCATCAACGTGAAGCTTACGGTCAAAGCAATAGAACACATTGGCACCAGATTCTTTAAACGATGACAGATATTCTCTTGCAAAGGTTAGAGGATCTATGCGATGCTTAATCTTTTCGATTTCATTAGGATCTAACAGAGGGGAGCTACGATAATCGAACCTATAAGCACCCCAATCAGGGTCAATCTCGGCGAAGTTATACATATCATACAGATAATTATAACCATTTGATGTACTGATCGTCAAAGACCTGCCGCAAGTGTCTAAGCCAAACTCTCTAGCTCTCTTAGGGGACCAACGTGTGGTTATACATGGTTCGATAATATCTTCCCAAGCCTTTTGAAACCCTAACCCCTTACGCCATGAAGACACTTCATCATTTACCACGAAGTAGGAACCCTTGCCGCGCATTCTTTCGATAGCCTCATATGATACCAACCGGAGTGTCACACCATTGCCGAAATCAAACTTGCCTGTATTTTTATTGCCGTACCTGAGATAACCGAAGTCATACGCTAGAATAGGCCAATAGATGTCTAACATTTGGTCGAATGTAGGACCGATAATATGTACATTTTTATTAGGTACAATTTCAGGCATCTCTAAGAGTTCATGCACGGCTGTGCTTGCGGCTAATCCTGCAAGATACGTCTTACCCCAACCTCTAGAGCATACAGCAGCAACATGCCTGTATAGCCTGTCTACAAATAAGGCACGGTACACTCTACTTTGCCCTCTGTGTAACCTAATAGTCGGCATCTATAAACTCTCCTTCGATTATATTATCCTCATCTTCATCAGCTAGTATGAGGGTTAACCCGCCGGTGTCTTTTGGATAGGAGTCTTCGCGTGGTTCTGGGACTCTTGCATAAGCATAGCGCATAAGGTCATTATTAATGTTAACCATGTTGGTCAAAACCGACATATGCGCCAGTGATGAATACTTTACAGTTTTCTTTTGTAAACCTGTGGGGATCCCTTCTATCAATGTTATCTTATTCTTACCCCTAATGTCACGCCAAAACTTATCTTCATTGTCTAGCCTATGGTATAAATCTACCATGTTCGCCATAGGGTCAAATCCTAGTTCGCTTAGACGGGCCACAGAAGCCGGTAATTCCATATGGGTACCGCGAACTTTCCTTCCAAGAGCTTTTAATGTCTTTGAAGATTCATTCATATTAACTCCTTCTTATCAATCCGGATGGTTACACCTCCTTGTCACGAAGACTGGCTTTTTATAGCCTAGGGAAATCCTTTATACCATCATATAGGGTTAATTCAACTCAGTGCTTTACGGATAGCACTTCCCGCTTGATATTCACAGTTATTTTAACCCTTTATCGAGTTCCGAAGATAGCTTGCAAAAGCTGATCAAACGAAAAGATATTTGGGGACTCCTAGTGCTGTACCTAAGCCTTCCCTCTTAGGTAGATCACAACCAGGATACAACAGGTGCCACAAGCTTAAAGATCTCGAAAAGACGCCTGTTGTATTCTTTTTTATTAAAAGAAAATTTTTGCTGTTTTACCAACTCTAGACGCCAACATGCTTTTCCGCCTTTTGCTTTCGTGGGGTTTGCTTTTAGGCTTTTGCTGGTGAAAACATCACACATAGTGATGGGTCTGTCTAGTATTGGTAAAGGGGATATGGGGTTTCCTTTTATTGCCTTTTCCACAGTGAAAATAAATGATAATTAAGCTATCCCATAAAAAGCAGTAGTAAGTAATTTAATCATCCTAAGGGAAGCAGTAGTAAGTAGGTTTCAAAAAAAAAAATAAAGGCTCCCTACCACCTCATAAAGAGGTAGTAGGAAGAGACGTTACATCTTATCTTTGCCAGTATTTGCCTCCTGCTCAATTGAATTATCCCTATATAGCATAATCGTATTATTCAGCTCATCAATCATAATTTTCAAGTTGATGCTGAAATCCGTATATGTCGATTTGGTACTATGACTGTCCACTGCCCCTTATCTTAACATGTGTTATCCTTCCTGGATAGTATGAGTATTAACCTTCGTCCTCTAATACCCATTTACACATAATCCCTTCCTCCTTCAATAGTAGTAGTAGTCCTTTTCAAAGTTGTCAAGAGATTTTTTGAGAATAAGCCTGAAGTAGTCTTTTGAGATTTGTCCTTCTAGTAGCATGGGGAAGTGGCTATCGAAGCACACTTGTAGTCTGCCGAGTAGGTTCACGTCACCGCAAACTTCTTGAAACCTCTCTTTAAACATGCAGAGTTCAAGTTTAGCGAAACGCACCGGCTCCTTATTACGTTGCATAATCAAGATTCGTTCAATCCCATACTCATTCAGCATATGCCCCACAATACACCTCCGAGCTGTATCATCAGGTGCGGTGCTCACATAGCTGTTGGGTATAAGCTTTTCTTCGGGTAACTCCACTATTTCGTCAATATAGGTTTTTAACAGCTTCTTTTTTTCGATCATTAGAGTGACTCCAATACTATATTCGCTGTAGATATTTTTAACGTTCCGTACTCAGATAAGATACTTTATTCGCGAGAATCTGAAAAATAATCGCTTATCAGGTCTTTCAATACTTCAAAATCTGTTTTTGAGTTTTTGAAAGGTGGCTCTTTGTAAAGATACTCATACCGGATATCAAAGAAGTTTTGGATGTCATATAACAATTCTTTGTTCTCACAAAGACCTCTGAATCTCTTTTTAAACATGTAGGGTTTGAATAAAATATCTAACGCAGATATTTTATTTTGTCCTAAGGTCATGACTCTTTCAATCCCAACCTTATTTAACATGTGCCCTATGGCACATCTACAATTCAAATTGTCAGGATCGACATACATGAATGCTACCAGACGTTCTGAAGGTAGCTCTAACAAGTTATCAATATGGGCTATAACTGAATCCCTCAGTTCTTCTGAACTCATATACGGTCCTCAAAATAATGCCAAAACTTCTCCGGGGTATTACATCTAGAATCATCGAAGATGTTCTGAATGTGTATCATTAATATTGTTTCACTTGCTATCCACCGCCATTCTTCCTTAAAGTCATCCTCAGTCAGCTCCACACTGCTAATTTTTTTTGTAGAATACGCCAATTCTTCCTTTTTAGCCTGAGTTAACATGTGTCCTATGGCACAACAACTTTCAGAGGTAGGATGATAATATACACATCTGACTATTTTGGCATTTCCACTAAATAGAAATTCAATATGTGCTTTAAGCTGCTGATCCATTTGCTCAGTAATCGGCATTTTCACTCTCCGCCAAGGCCTTTATGAACCTATCGGTTTCAGCCACAGTTTTGAAGGATTTTACAACACGAGGGCCGTCGCTTTCCATTATTACCGAAAATCCACTACCTTCTCGTTTTATTCTGACGCCGGCTTTCAATAGGCTCACTAGAAAGTTTGCTGACACCCCCTCCCCAAACCTTTTCGAAAGCTTGACATACCGCATTAATGATGCAGTGTTTACTAAAGCGGCGCCTATCATAAAAAGCAACACTGCTGAGAAAATTAGCAAAATCACAACGAGAAATGTTTCAAGAAATCCCATGGGTCTCTCCAGAGCTTAAATATTGTTTGTTTCCGGTGTACTTATATTTCAAATTATTGACCCGCTGTGTACCCACTATGGTCAACTTTTGCAAAGGATTTCCGGGACTTTTTTCCCAGAAAACTTTTGAGTCATGCAATACCTGAAGATCTCGAAGGAGGTCTATAGGGTCTTGATAATCCTCAATCCAGCGGTACTCTTCTTTAAAATTCAAATCGACATTCAAAGCACCTATCGTTCCCATATTCAAGCCCAGATCCAAGATCTCCTTAAGGGTGGCTTCTGTAAGAAGTCTTCCTACAAAGCACTTGTAATTGTTTGTAGGGTTTTTATATAGGCACATCCCTTCACGCTTCTCTACTACAAGCTCTTCGATCAAATTTTTAATCTTCTCTTCAATTTTCTCACAATCGGACTCCCGGTGGATTTTTTCCAAAGAGAGAAAAGACCGCCTTATGAGCTCTCTGACTGTCTCAGTGTAATCGCTGTTTTTGTCTAAAGACGAAATAGAAGATACCAACTCCTCCACCACCTCTTTTGTAAGTAATACTTTGTGTTGTTGCAACATAATAACGCCTCCAGTACGTCGTAACGAATCAATCCCAGAACTCAGTTTAACTGTCACTGCTAACTTTCGGGTCAATACTATCGGGTTTGACGTTCTTTTCGTTGTCTTTAATGACGAGGACTGTCACTAGAGCTACGTTTTTTGTTGTACTTATTTTTCTTTTCATCATTTGTAGACAGGAATATTGCTGACAGTGGACGGTGCCGTCTGTTCTGAGTAGTGTAAGCAAGTATTTCACGAGTTATCCCCAAGAATGATAGTAAGCTTCTAAAGAAGATTTAAGCCACGCTCTGAATATGTCAACATCTTTCTCATTGACAATTCCTTTTAGATAGGGCCTGTCCAGTTTTGCCGCGATTTTTGCAGACCCAAGACTTTCGTCATCAATGAACAGTTCTAGCCCATTATATTTTGCACCACTTCTTATCTCCCAATTATTGAGCTTGGCAAAATACGTCATTCTATCCATTTCTCCCAAGAGTTTAATCACTGTTTCAAACAGGTTAACCTGAGTGGGGTGTATGCCACTCCAGCTGTCTTCAACAAAATTAAAATGACTGATAACAAACGCCATCGCTTCCCGGGTATCGGGTTCTAATTTGCAGAAGTTTTTAACCCCGCATAAGCCCTTCATCTCGCAATACAACCTTACTTTGAAGGGAATTTTTTCACTTCGCTCGAAGTCCATTCTGCGTCTCCTAGATGTTTTCATACATAACGAAATCGAGGCGTTCAAATGAAGGTAATGTAGGAATTGTCTCCTTGACATGGTACTCCACTTGAAGAGGATAGGGAATCCTATACAAAACGCAGCCTCTAGGGTTTGTTTGGTTTGTCTTCATGCTTAAGTCTTTGTGCCTTTGTGCTAACAGACACATCAAAACATTGTCATGCTTAGACCAGTTCACAAAAGAGACTGCAAGATAGTGAAATGGTTTGTTTGATCTGGTTTTCAGCTCTAAACGGGATCTAACATACTTCAAGTTCTCCATGCACGCTCCTCCTTCGTAAAAAACCCCCAAGGAAGTTCCTTGGGGGTGTGTTGCGAATTACTAACGTTTTATGCTCCCGCCTCCTGGCGGCGTTCTTCTTCTTCTTCCTGATACTTCTTGCGGCGCTGCTCTTCTTGATACTTTTTGAGAGCGGCGATAGCGTTCGGATTTACAGCGCGCCGAGGCTTTCCTTCAGCATAAGCTGATTTTATCAGTTCCTGGTTGTCAACGATCCACGTCGACAGTCCTTCGTTCTTCGTCGATGCGATGAGGGTGTTTCGTGCGGCGGTTGCCTTCTCCTCATCGTTCATCCGGCGAACGGGTGGCCACCTGTATGACGTTAAAATTTGTTCGGAGTTCTCTGTGAGAAATTCCGTTCCCGCGATGTCAGCAGCTGCAACTGCTGCAAGAGCACTTGCTAACTTCTTCTTTTCGGAAGCTTTCACACGCCTGACGGTGCCTACTTCAAAAGCACTCTCGACAAGCTCCTGGTTGTCAACCAACCAAGCCGACAGTTCCTCGTTGCCGTCAGTAACTTCGCTTAACGCATTGAGCACCTTCGGTCTGTGCTCATACGCGATTGCTTCCGCCTTGCTCTCAAAAATCTTGCCATCAACGGCGAATACTTGCTTTACTTCTGACATTTGTTTTTCCCTGTAAGTTATAGTAGCATCATAGCCACTGTTGTATGCTCCATAGAGCACTATGGTAAAATAGCTTATAGGAATTTCCTAAGAGCTATCAAAATGGGTTAATTCAACTACGTCTTACGTGCTTCTAACTGTAGCGCGCAAAACACGCTTCTTACGACCGTCCGCCACAGAGCAGGCCCAAGTATCTAGCTGAGACTGCTGCTACGGACCTTTTTACACCGGGGGACGGTGCCGTCAAGAGTCGTCAGCCGAGAGCAGAGTGCACCACTCTATTCGCTCTTAAGTGGAGCTAGAGAAATATAACCCTTTAGTATGTAAGGATTACACTCGCAGCTGCATCGTCGAGTGTATCTTCAGAATCTTCCGTTATTGTATCTGCCTCCTCCTCGTCAAAAATCTTATCCAGCAAGCTCATTACGAGCTTACCATAATCATCTCGTGTATCGTCTAAGTCCTTCAACTGTTGCAAAAAAGATTGGATGTAGAGCAAATCTACACCCATGATTTGTTCTAAAAGAGTAGCTCTGCAAGATAGATCGATATTGTTCACCTGTAACAGCATCTTAAATATTTGACCCGCTGAGATTCCCCAGCCCCGTTCAATAAACTTCCTTGTTCTGATGACACTAGCCATCGGGTACAGAGACCCCTTGTAGAACAGCCTTTTAGTCAGCATGCTCTCAAAGGCTTGTGCAGGAACCTCCAGATGATTATTTTTGAGGTCGTACATACACTGCGTATGTATAAAATCAAAGGAGCGTCTAAGCTTCTCATAATCTCCCCAAAACCTGAAGATCACCTGAATCTTTCCACCGAAGGAAATTGCATTATTGGTAATAGCTTTCAAAGGAAATCTAGAGTCGGTATCTCGAAGCTTCCCAGACCGTGCTATTATGAGACGGTCCTCGTCAGCAGGTTTTGATGGCCATTTTGAAATTATGAGACGGTCTTCTTCTTCATTTCTGATGTTCTTTATGACGGTTTCTGAAACGCTCAACTGATTGTTGTTGGGGGTTTCAAAGGACTTCTTTCTTTGGTGGATGGCATATCTCACAAATTTGATAGCAGATTCTTTTGTCTTAAAATAAATGTCGTAATCATTGACGTCAGTATTTGTGTATAACGATACGATTGCACCGCCCATGATACATGCGTCCCTTTCAAAACATTCACGAACGTCGGTATCCTGAATATCTGACGAGAATTCCAGAAGGACTCCTCTCAGATGATTTTTGATGGTTCTTGAGAACATCCTGGATTTCATAAATCAAGTATCTCCAATAGGGTGTTTGCTCTGTCTTTATCCAACCTTAACGCCATAAATCTAGGAAGAAACAGAGAAAATTTACGACCGTTTTTTAAATCGGTGACTTCATTGAATTTTACTGTAATAATTTTTCCTAGCAGGTCTCCATGTTGGTACAAATATTTCCGGTATTCGTCCGTGAATCCCGAGACGAATACTTCAAGCTCATTGTCTTCCGATACACATCTTAAGGATCCAAAAGTGTTTGCATTTTTACCCTTGCCTTTGGAAAAACCTGCTACTCTTAATTCGCACTCTCTCTCAGCCTTCATTTTGAACTGCTGCAGAGAAGTCCCGTTTCGCCAAATAGCACGAGCCTCTTTAACGATAGCGCCCTCTTTATTAGCTACCAACATTTTCTTAAAGAAGTCCATGGCTTCTTCTTCGGAGTTTATAACTTCCGTCCACACCGCCGCTATGTGTTTAGCGTTCTTCGAGATGCGTTGAACTCTCTCAAAACGCTCTTTGTAAGGCTTATCAGAACGTTTAGCGCATAACTCAGTGTACGTTAATATATCCCAAACAATAAACTTGAAAGTAACATCGAGATCTTGTTGTCCACCTTTTAAGACGCTATTCAGAATACCATTACCCGCCGCTCTGGATATGGTGTTACCATTACTCTCTACAAGTAGCTCACCTTGTAGTTGAACAGCACGATTTTCTACACGGCTTTGTATTTCCGCCGCGAGATTCGTAAGGGCAAGGCAATTATCGGGAAACATTTGTCCATTTCTGGACATGAAAACAACGCCATTGGGTGAACAGGTGGCTGATACGTACATACCATCCACTTTTTCTTGGACATGAGCTTCTTTCCATTTAAAGTCTTTTACATCTTTGGGTAGACAGCAACGCATGTATACAGATTCTGGCAATAGATTTGGGGAAGCTTTATTTATCAATTTTACCCCTATATTGCACTTTAGGTCTTTGTCGAGTATGTCCAGAAATAGATTTCTTGAAGACTTCGACAACGTCTTTAGCCTTTCTGTGACTTCAAACCGCGCAGAAGCACCTGACAATTTTCTATCATTTAACATTGTGAGCAATTTTATATCTTGCTCGCCAAACTCTTCCTCGCCTTCTTCTGAAATATAAGGCAAAGACTCACTACGTAAGTGATATCTTATAAAGGGGTTGTATGCGAACACTAAGACTTTTTCAAACAGAGGAAACTCACAGAAAGTCTGTAATAGATGTTGTTTTTCATTGATCGACGGGTGGTCTTCAATAAACCGAAGACCATAATAAACAGTGTCTCCTGTAATTTTCAATTTATACTCCTATTTTACTGGGCAAGCACCAGAGGAACACTCGTCATCGCTTTCAAAAGAGGCATACTCAACTCTTTCGATTGTACGAGTGTTTTTAACCAGCTCTTCATACACTTCTTTCGAGATTTCTTCCAAAGGAGCTTGATCAAACCCGTGATTGCTATGCAGAAGGAAAGATAAAGACTTGAAACAGTCTCGGTAGTTTTCTTTTAAATACCTTTTGATTTCTGGCAGCTCTTCTTGCTTGTAGTATACAGTACAGCTGACGCTGTTGTCTGACCACTCTCTCTGCATACGCCTGATTTCCTCCAATTGGTCAATAGCTGACATTTCACAGGCAAGCTTTACACTGTCAGGGTACGCAAAAGGGAAACTTACAACTACAGTCCCGTAATCATAGCTACCATCAAAATTGCGCATATACTCGATCTCATAGCCGTGTTCTCTACAAGTGGCGACTAACGGATGAGAGCTTGAAATACGAATACGACGTAACATATACCGAGAGTACGCAGGATGTATTCCAGGTGTTACTCCCGGCAACAACGACAGAGTACCGCTGGGTTTTACAGTGGTAAGTTTAATCGAGACTGGCATGTCATTATCTGCTGAATATTCTACATCAAATGCACGCAGATACTCATAGGCTTCTGGAAGCCAGCTACGCTGCTCTTCTGTGCACTGAAGAACACCTGTCATGCCAATGCCCATTCGCATATTTTTATGCACAACTCTTTCTGTCTCTTTATGATGAGCTTTTAATGCTAAAGAGTGCTTATTGATCCTATAAGCATATTCTAACACATCAAGTAGCTCTTCTTTTGACGTTATGTTCGGCAGAAATACTTCTGCCAGGCAACACGTCTCGTACGGCTCGAGGCTTTGTTCTGCACCAAAATGTTCACTGTGATTCGCTAGATCACAATCGGGATTAAGCCGCCATTGCGGCCTCCACAGCTGCACGTTACCGTACAGATCAGACTATATCATACAACCTGGAGAGGGTTGTCTGGGCGCTTCCACCACCGATCGCTTGTGGTGTACTCCCTTGCGGGATAGTCGTTGCACTACTTTTTATATTAACTTCTTTTGTGAGATTTCACAATTTTCAATACAGGAATAATATCTGCAGGTTTATTTGCATTCACCATAACAGCCGGGATAAACCTGACTTTGAAGCCCCTTTTTGTGCGAACTCTTCGGTAATGTCCCCTTCGCCAATGGGGTATGACTGTACCGCCTTGATGCGCCTTTTTCTCTCTTTTGACTATTTCAGCAAGAGGTAAAACCGAAAAGTGGGAAATGTAAAAAACTGTGCTTTTCTTTACCTTGTTTCTTTCTTTAAGCCGCATGAGCTTACTCTCGGGAAAATACTGAATGTAATCCTTTGGTGCACACTCTAAAACTACAAAGAAATCTACAAGTAAATACATACATAACAAACATAGCTGATTATCTGTTATGACATCATAGTCTATACCGATTGCACCGAAGCAGATCTTGTTTGTTCTATAGCTTTCTTGCGCAATATTTCTGTGTTTTGTTGGAATAGGCGTCTCACAACTTATGTGCACTCGTGGCACTGCGCCTTCGTAACTTATTCTAGCCTCTACAATTAAGTGAGTCGTAAGACAGTTATTTACAATTTTTGTACAGTCGGTGTAAAAAGAAAAAACACCTCGCTTATAATGCACCCTGATAACACCTTCTCTAAGGTGCCAACACAGGCAGTACTCTGGATACAGAGAGTTATCGACTGCTCTCTTTATAAGGTCTCTTTCAAAAATAGCGACCTCCTCTTCGTTTTTTGCTCCAATTTTACTCATTAGACTATCGGCAAACTGTTTGCAATTGATGACCATGCTTTCATTTATGAATATAAAAGGAGCACTGTTGGCTATTTTCTGGCTTACTTTCACGGTCTCTACATAAGTTTTGTTGTCGATATTTTCGAGCAACTTAATTCTCATGATAACATCTCCTAAAAAGCTTTTGTAGTAGCTCAGGATTACCCACGAGGGGCTTCCCCTGAATTCACCCAGTTTTAAATCCGCGTGCTTAATGGTAATACGGATTGTACGCCTCGATACCAGGGTCTGGGTATTGAAAGTCGCCAGATCTCCCGCAAAGCTTGGAAAGCCTTAAGTTAATCAAACCGTAAGGCTCGCCTTTACCTTCATAACCGTGCCAGAAGTATTCGTGTAACTCACTCAGATCTTCACAAGCAACGCTATTGTTGCTCATGGAACGCCAATTAGGAATATCGTTAAGATCCCATCTTTTGGCTAATAGAAATTCAACATCATCTGGATCGCCGATTGCAATTTGTGCGGAACGCCTAACGTTGCCTGCAACAATTATAGCACCAATGATATTCATAATATCTAAAGCATCGACTGGTCTAAGCTTCTTTCCTCTTCGATTTTCTAAAACCTTGCCAATATCTTTTATACCCTTCACAAGGTCTTCAGGACCGGACGCGACACCTCCAAAACCTTTTATCGGAGCGCCTTTGCTGCGAATTAACGCAGTGCTGTACGTAAAGAAGCCGCTTTCTCTTGAATCAGAATAAAAGGCAGCTTTCAATGTTTTACCGAGGAATTTTACCCAGCCCTCTCTACTGTCTGGTACAATGAAATCAGCGCCGTTGTTATTCCATCTAGTAGGCGCTCTAAACCAAGATTTCACTGGTGGGAGCTTATCGACATGTTTCCTTTGGATGTTATACCCAACGCCAGACCCTAGGGCCAACATATCCATGGCCCATGTGAAAGGCCTTATGGGGTTGTCAATAACGGTAGCTGCACAGTTTTGTAAAGAGCATAGACCGATTTTATCAACAGTCTTTGTACCCAGTTGCCATAAGAATCTACCAGCTACTGAAAACTTGAGAGACAACATGTACTCTCTAAGCTGCTGCTCTTCAGCGGCAGTGAAGCCGCAACCTAGTTGTTCATCGCATGCCGCTATCGCACGCGAGATTGTATCCTCGAACTCTTCCGTGGGAGAGTCTTCGGGTAAATCTTCGTCTAACTTCCGTGCATACGTGCGTTTGAAAGTTAGATATCCAACTGTGGACCACGGTGTTTCTGCTGACATTCTAATACCTCGTTATTTAGGGAGTTTAAAAATCTCAACAACGTCAAATTCGTCTTTCTTAGGTTTCTTTTCCCGAGGACAGAACTCTAAGCGTCCTGTGTCCCAGTTGTATTTGGTACCGTCTACCGCACCAGTTAAACCTGTGAAACGCGACTTCAGTATTGAGATACTAGTCTTATTCCTAGCGTCAGCATTTTCGGCCTGCATATTTCTGGCAAATGCTATGATATCAAAAGATATTTGCTTGATTGAGCCACTGCCCCTTATATCATCGATCGAAGGCATGCGGCCCTCTTCAAAGGCGACAGAACCGGCAATGCCCGGGGTTTTTCTCAAATGAGAAATCAGACCAATCCATATAGGGTACTTTTTAACTAATCGTAGAAGGTCGTTCATAATTCTATCTTGGGCTTCATTACCAACTAATTTGCCAGCACCTTCAGAAACCAAGATTGTGATATGATCGATTAAAATTCTAGTGCAACCTGAAAGAATCATATACTCTAACTTATCAATGAGTTCTGTGTCGTCTAGTGAACCTTGGTGATCTAACACAACAACTCTTTCTTCTTGTGAAGAGTCGAGTGCACCGAACACCTTCTCAAAACCAACTTGAAGATCCTCGACAGGTATTTCTTCTTTTGCCGGATTTCTATTAAGAACCATGCCCGAAAACTTTCTTGCAGTTTCTGCCGGAGACTCTTCTAAGAACAAGCAACCTAGTTTTTCATTAGTGGTCTCTAGAAAATCGAGGCCAATCTCTCGGAGCATAGTGCTTTTGCCTGCACCAGTTCCTGAGATAAATAATGTAATCTCGCCAAATCGCGTGCCCTTTATTTTTTCATTAAGACCCGCCAGACAGGGTGGATATGGGTGAGACTGTATATTGTTATACTCAACCAGTTGTCCCCAAATATCTTTTCTCCTGATTATTCCAGAAGGTACATACTTATCTGCATCAAAGAGTGCATATACTAACTCTTCAAAACCATCCTTAAGTAAAACCTCGTTAGCGTCTTTTCTGGTGCTGTTTAGTATCTTAACCTTGTCTGCACCTATTATTTTTGCAGCGCTCTTGCAAGCTTCTCGACCTGCCTCATCGTTGTCGAAAAACAAGACAACTTCATCGAACCTTCTCAACCATTCTCTATTTTCTACAAGAGGTTTCAATGTGGAAGCTGAAGGAATTGATACGACGGGGTATACTTTTCCGTACTTATACATGAAGGCTTGCGCTACACTCAAGGCGTCAATCTCTCCTTCTACAATTGTTACCCTCTTCTTCCCGCCATCAAATTTCACCGATCTTCCAAATAGTTTTCCTGAGGCTGCTTTGGGGTGCCAAGCAAACTCTTTCGGCAACACTCTTACTTTGTAACAATTTTCATCATATGGGTAATAGTGAGCAAACACCCGGCCATCCTCATTGAAGCTAGACTTAACTCCAAAAAGCTCACAAATCTCTGTGGAGATGCCTCTGTCTTCAATAGACATGGGCCTAAGATCTCGTATCTCTGCGAGGGATGGTAGCCCTTTATAAGACTTATTTCCAGTACTTACCCTGGGTGCCCTAGGGCTAGGGGTCCGCTTAATACTATTAAGCTCTTCCTCAGAGAACAAGGTTCTGCAAGAAAAGCAATAAGAACCTCCATCGGTGTACTCTCTACGACCGTCGGAAGAGCCACACTTCGGACAAGAGTACCTTTCCTTTTTTAACGCACTCACTCAAGACTCCTTGTTGTATCTATTGTTACATACGATTCGTCCCATTTTGTTACTTGTGAAAGTCTAGCAATGTGCTCTTTTGAAATCGATTCTTTGACTACAAAAGAAACCTTATTTATCATCCTGTTGTACCAATTATGTTTTACTAGGGCTTGCACTGCACACAAAGACCACGTTTCTGCATGGCTCAGTCCTGACAGTGTTTTGTATTCAGCAATACACCAGAAATTAAAATCTGCCAAAGGCCTTTCAGTCAACATTAGCTTTATTGCCTTAGAGGATGACGTGTAAGTCTTCCAATTGGATTCAGCGCCTTTATTACGACCTCTCTTTGCCTTGTAATGCTTTTTGCCCAGATAGAAAGAAGACATAAAAGGGTCTTCTATTACGTAGATAAAGCCTACGTATTTATTAGGATCCATCTGACGTTCGAATTTCCATATACCATTTTTAAAACCATGTCCTGTTACAGACGGTATAGTTCCGGTAAATATCATAATATACCTCGCACTACTGGCCAGTCTCTTATAGTAAAATAATCAAAGAGATGCTGCTGTATATACAGCAATTTACCGTTTGCCATGAGAACTTCGTACCACATATCTCCGAAATTCTCAATGTATGTCGAGACTACAATTTCTTGAAGCTCTTCTTCAGTGGAAGCGTCTGCTAGATATTTTTCGGTCGTTTTAGGGCCAATCCCAGGTATGCCTGGGATGTTATCAGTTCTATCTCCTTCTAAAAGTTGCCTATAGAAAAACTTAAGCGCAAAACTTTCAGACACCTCTTCAATCTTTCGAGTCTTTAGATTGTAGTGAAGACCGGGTATACATTTGAGATCCTTATCAATGGAGCATACGTAATAGGTTTCTCCGGCTGCCCAGCATTGGTTCGCCCAGATTCTTATGTAGTCATCACTCTCTCGTCCGGAGGCTTCTACAGCTAGCTCTTCAAGTATCACTAGACTTCTTAGCTCTTCCGCAAACAATCTCACAAGCGTCTTAGCGGCTCGCTTATGCCGAGGCATCTTATATTCGTCGTATATACGCGCTCTGTAATTTTCAGTGCCATTCACAGCCATTAAATGATCATCACAATACAAGGCTTCCTTTATGTTCTTGACGTCTTTTCTGAACATCAAAAGTGCGTCAAAAAGACATTCACTTCGCAAGTCCTCTTCAATGCTCATAGGCATGACACGACCCGTGCCTGGCTCAAGCTGGATTGGAGCGCTAGGGTCTACGTATTTCTTAATTGCATTCCAAGCGACAGTGTATGCTATTACGTCGCCATCGATCAGAGCTAATGCCATTGGGTAGCTCCTTGATAATCGTGAGATATGCTTCTTTTTCTAACAGTAAGATTTTTCATATCTAGTCCTTAGTGAGTGTCCTCCCAAGTTAGTCCTACCTTACCATCACCATCCATAATCTCAATTCCGTAGAGCTTTGGGCCTTCTTTAAAAGATTCTTGCCCTATCTCTTTAACAAGTTCGCCATATGCTTTTGGTACCATGACCTGAAACTCATCATGATACATAACAAGTGGTATGAATGGGATTGCTTTGCTTTTTAAAGTCTCTTGCGTGATCATTAGAGCTGTAGCGCAAGTTACTTTTTCGCACGCCTGTAGTAAATATACAAGCAACTTGTGACGCGAATCTACATAAATTCTATTACCGGCAATCGAGGGGATATAGCCTACACCTCTGTTTATACTCATAGAGTATACCTTGTTAAGCTTTTTAATCAATTCGGCGAAACCTGGAACTTCTTTTAAGAAAGCGTTTTTTAAACTTTTCCCGAGTTCCGGTTCCATTTCTTTAAAAATATACGCCCAAAGTTTTGTACCGGAGGCCCCAAATAGCAATGCGTAAAATACTCTTTTTGCAGCTGATCTAGACACCTCACCGTTTTCTAAGCCTTTCGATAATAAAACGTCCGTCGTGAATTGAAGCTTATTCAAGGCTTTCGTGAGTTTTTTAGCATTGTATACGTGAATGTCCTCGTTTAATAGAACATGAATAAACTCTTCGTCACCTAGGTAATGCGCCAAACCTCTCGCCTGGTTGCCCTTGGAGTCACAACCTACGATTACCCACCCTGGTTTTGCTTTGAAAAGTCTTCGCATTTCAGCGCCATAGGGCTTATCTATGGAAGGTACGTTAACAATAACACTGTGGGTAGATCTCATACTAGGCGTACCTATCGGATTACAATTTCCATGGAGATTGCCAGCATCGTCTAGGTTTTCTAGCCAAGTTTTCAAAATGCTTAGGCGCGAAGTGACTGTGAGGTAGTGCATGTAAAGTTGGCCAGTCGCTCCCATGAACTCTAAACTGTCTTCCGTAATCTTGGGAGAAGTCGGCATAGAAACCGTACGTCCGTTTATCAATTCACGTTTGTAATTAAAGTCTGTAGGTTTCCAACCTTCTCTAGTTAGAAACAACTTAACATCTTGCACTGAAGATAATGACAGCGCTTTGGTTTCAATACGGCAATAGTCCCCTTCGATAGGTCTTGACATAGAAGGGTGTCCTTCTATGGGGGAGATATCAAACCAGTCTGCCAAACGGCTGTAGTAGAAACCATCTTTAGTCCATTTTGGGTTTTTAACTTCAACTTTATCTTTGACTTTGTCAACGGCCACCACCTTCATACCAAGCAGGGGTTGTATAGCAGCGGTCGCTTTGTAGATCTCATTTTCAAGCTCTTCCATTAACTTTTCGCCGGATTCCTTGTCGAAAGGCCAACCGTTAAGCTCGGCCATGGCAGACCATTCTGAAACAACATGTTCTGCCTTAATGTAAGTACGCAGTTTCTCACCTACAGCTGGTGATGCCAGTTTCCTATCGAGCTCTTGTGCAAGTGTCTTATAAACTTGCACATTAAGACTGACATCATTTTTACAGTAGGTGAGCATCTCAGACGAAAATTGATGCCACTCATTGAATTCGATTTTAGGAAAACCTAGATGTTCACCCCATACCGCTAACGAATGTCCTTTAAAACCAAATCTACGATAATCAAGAACTCTTGAGAGCACTAGGGTATCGTATACAGCAACGCTTTCTGGTAGACTAAATCCAGTAAGCTTTCCCAACGCAGGTAGGTCAAAACCAGCGATGTTATGCCCAGAAACGCTATCAGCGTTTTCCAATAAATAGGCCCAGCGATTGTCGCCGGGCCTATAGGCAAAACTTTCACCGGTTTCGACATCTTCTGCGCATACGCACCACAGCTTTTTGCAGGGTACTAAAAGACCGTCAGTTTCGATGTCGAATACCAAATCCATATTTCACCTTTGATTTTTGGTCCTTTTCAGAGTACGTCGCGCTCTCGCTTCATCCACAATCTCAAATCTTTTTTGGATTCCAGCAGCGTCCGCCTCGCCGTCTCTTACGATATCTATTAAGTACTGCAGATAAAACCTAGCTTTCAAGAGTTCCTGAAGCTCATCATCTTTCTTACCCAGTCTGTCTAGGTACTTCCTGATTTGCAGCTCCAAGGCCCCCTTGAACCTCTCGGGGGCTAATCTGTAGTTACTCAGCTTTGACATACAATCGATCCATTGCATGCCTGGAACATACTCTTTATAGTGATCGGGAGCGACTGCCTTATTCATTGCGTTTCCTCTATAGCTTAATTCTGCTTGATTTATCAGCGGTATCATCTGTCGCATCGTGGGTATTCTCAGTATCAGTTGCTGTATCATCAGTATCAGAACGGTTGTCAGTTGCGTCTTCGACAGTTGTCTGTCCCTCATTGTCGAATTCTTCGAATATTGGCTCATAGATGACGTGGTGCAACACTTGCACCCCCATGAGTATTGACGCCAACTTCTTTTCCTTAGTCACTTTGTCAGTATATTCGCGTTGGAAGAGCCTGATATTACAGACACTTCCGTTTCCAAGAGTAGAAGCGTCAATAGCCTTTTTGAAACCATTCACTACTTCTACTGGAGGAGAGGGATCTCCATTCGCCTTCTTAGACTTTTTCTTGAGATTTACCCTCCACTGCTTCAAGCCTTCTTCATCAAGAAGAGGTTCACCCTCTTGCTCACCCTTCTTATGGATCATCAACTTGCAATTAAGGCCTGCTTCTTCCCACTCGGTTTTTTGTCTCGGATCGTTCGTCCTTATTTGAAGCTCCCACGTAGGATTATCTTCATTGTAGCGACCATATGGCCGCTCAGGGACTAACCTTGCATAAAAGATTCTACAATTCTTAATAATCACTTTTCTTCCTCTTTATAGTCAACTGGTGTATGGACTAACACAATTGCATTTTTAATCATTAATCTCAAATCCAAAGGCTCCTTCCCACTCTTCATCAGTC
>Ga0100378_1000225_pt1 | contig 63167 bp, 52 predicted proteins | sample CryGeymeta201502_FD_81535 | JGI IMG/M metagenome (GOLD analysis project Ga0100378, IMG submission 81535) | Groundwater microbial communities from Crystal Geyser aquifers in Utah, USA - Crystal Geyser metaG 2015-02 | ecosystem: Environmental > Aquatic > Deep subsurface > Groundwater | place: USA... | reverse complement strand
GGTACATTCAAGTTAGAAGTGCAACACCTGTCATTTCATAGAATACCTCATAAGGGGTCTTCCAGCCAAGTCTTTTTCTTGGTCTTGAGTTAATTAGGTATTCGATATGTTTAATTTGCTCTTCAGATACTGTTCTAAAATCAGTTCCTTTAGGAAGAAACCTCCTAATTAGACCGTTTAGATTTTCGTTAGACCCCCGTTCCCATGAATGATAGGCGTGAGCAAAATAACATTGGATATCGAGAGATTTTCCTAGATCAATGTGACCTAAATTCTCTGAGCCTCTGTCTCTGGTTAATGTTTTCCTGTGCTCTGATGGGATATGATTTAAACATTTAATAACAGTTCTATTTGATTCAGAAATTGTCTTGTCTCTCACTTTTTCAATAAATACTAGCCCTGATTTTCTTTCATTAACTGTTTTTAATGCGTGTTTAGATGCCTTAGAAACAATTAAATCATCTTCCCAATGGCCAACAATTTCTCGTTTTTCAACTTCCAGAGGGCGACTATCAATTGATGGCAGTGGCCCTTTTTCTATACGATAACTGGCTCTTAATCCTTTTTGTGACCTTCTTTTCTTTCGTCTAGCTAGATATGGCCTTAGGTCCTCACAACCGGGCCTAATATAGCCATTACCATCTCGGTGTACTTGAGCATAGATATATTGATATATAGCTTCATAGGATATCTTAATCCCAATTAACCCCTCTGCCTTACCGGCTATTTGTTCTGGTGACCAACCTAATTTGAGGTGGTTAATTACATAATCACGCAAACGACTATTTTGAACCATTCTTCTTTCACCTCTGCTTGAGCGTTTAATAATAGCTCTTTCATGGGCGGTTCTAGGGATGTATAACCTTTTGCCGTCAGAGCGCCGGTTCTTATTTACCTCCCTTGATATTGATGAGGGGCTACGATCTAATTCTTTTGCTATGGTTCTTGCTGATTGTTTTTGCCATAACATTAATTGAATCTTCTCCCGCTCCTCAATGCTTAATTGTTGATAATTCATACACTTTGATTATATCTTTAATTATATCAAAGTGTTGCACTTACTTCTTGAACTTAGGGGAGTTTGGGATAAGATTGGAACTTTTTTGTAAGAAAAAAGACCTCTTCAACGAAGAAAAGGTCTTGTGACTAATTGATGTAGATCAAGCTTAAACCTTTGAGAATTCAGAGCATGCTTTGTAAATTTTCGATCCAACAAATCCTCTTAAAACTTCGCTTTTTGTGCCATCTTCATTGAGACTTTCTACAAATTCCACAAATGGTATTACTTCGTGTGATTTGTGTAAATCATTCAAATACTTAACAGTATTTTTAATTAAAGAATCTTCGTCAGTCTCAGAAAAAAGTAATTCTTTTCCAATCCATTTTGATAAAGGCCCATTAATTACAACCACATTATAGGTTATTAAAAACCATTTTTTACTCATCTTTTGTCCTCCTTATATTTAGTTAATATTATTGTTAATGTATACAAAAAATATAGCATAAAGCTATATTTTTGTCAACGTGCTCGGGGATAGGGATTCGAACCCCAATAGCCAGGACCAGAACCTGGAGTCCTACCGTTAGACGATCCCCGAATCTGGGCAATTTTCTGCCCTAGTCTTCAAACTTCGGTTTCATCAATGGAAATAAAGTTGTCTCTCTAACTGGCTTGTCACAGAAAAAAGCAAACAATCTTTCCCCAAAACCAAAACCACAAGTTGGCGGCATTCCGTGTTCAAGCATCTCAACAAATTCCCAATCCGGCATCATCGCTTCTTTATCACCTCTATCAATTAATTCTTGTTGCAATTTAAATCTTTCCGCCTGATCAATCGGATCATTTAATTCAGAAAAACCATTACCAATTTCTGACCCCGCAATTATTATTTGAAATCTTTCAGTTAGTTTCGGATTATCTTCCTTCGCTTTAGCAAGTGGAGAAACTAATTTCGGATGATTAATTAAAAAAACTGGACCAGCAATTCCCTTGCGACAATATTTCCACAAAGTATCAGTTAATCGCTCCCTATTATCCCCTTCATATTTTACTCCAAGTTCATCAAGCTTTGCTCGCATCTCCGTTTCGGTCGCCTTTAAAACATCAATTCCGGTTTGGCGAAGAACCTCCTCGCGATAATCAATTCTTTTCCACTCGCCAGCTAAATCATATTCAAAGCCTTTAGTTGTAAATTTAGTCCGACCGAAAACTTTCTGAGCAATTTCTCGATATAGCTCTTGAGCCAAAGTCATGCCTTTTTCATAGTCAGCATAAGCCCAATAAAATTCTAGGTTTGTAAATTCTTGGAGATGGTCTGGGCTTGAACCTTCATTTCGATAAACGCGACCAATTTCAAAAACTTTTTCGTAGCCAGCTGCCATCAATCTTTTTTGCCATAACTCGCCGACAGAAATTCTTAAATAAACCGGCAGGTCAAAATCGTTATGATGAGTTTTAAAAGGGTTAGCTTCGGCTCCACCAGTCGTTGTTTCTAAAGTTGGTGTTTCAACTTCAAAAAAGCCATTTCTCTTCATAAAGGAACGAGCAACTTCCCAAAACTTAGCTCGCTTATAAAAAATGTCACGAACTTCTTCATTAATTAATAAGTCTAAATAGCGACGGCGATAACGGTCTTCACTATCCTTTAAGCCATACCAGGAATCAGGAATCGGACGCAGCGCTTTCCCTAAAATTTTAAAACTCTCAACCATCAAACTTTTCTCGCCTTTATGAGTTAAAAAAACTTTACCCCGAACTTGGATAAAATCACCAACATCAACTAATTTAATAAATTTTTTAAATTCATCCACCCCTAATTCTTTTTTGGAAAAAGCAATTTGAATCGTTGCGCTTTCATCTTGTAAATTAGAAAAAGCTAAATTTCCATGAGCTCTTTTTGCCCTTAAACGACCAACTAAATTTATGGTCTTAGCTTCTGATTCTAATTTTTCAAAATTATTTAAAACTTCAAGATTAGTAGAATCTCTTTCAACCTTAGCCGGATAAGGATTAGTCCCAAGTTTTTTTAATTCCTCAAGCTTACGCAAACGATTCTCACGCTCGCTAGCAGTATTTATTTTTGACTCAGCTTCAATTGCTTGACTGTTTTTTTCCTCAGACATAATTTTGGCTTAAAGTTTGGCTTAAATCTTATTCAATCTTCATTATTTTATACTTAACAGCTCCTCTTGGAGTTTCAACTTCAACCATATCACCTTTTTTTCTATGCAAAAATGCAACTCCAAGTGGTGATTCATTAGAAATCTTACCAGCTAAAGGATCAGCTTCATTAAAACTAACAATCTCGTAATCCTTTTCACCCTTATCCGATTTAACTGTTACCTTTGAACCCATTAAAACCTCGTTACCACCATTTACCGTTTCGACGACAGTGACATTCTTCAAAATTCCCATTAACTCTAAAATTTTTCCCTCATTAAGAGCTTGAGCATCTTTAGCTTCGCTATATTCAGCGTTTTCGCTTAAGTCGCCGAGCTCCTTCGCCCTTTCAATTCTCTCAGCGATTTCCCGTCTTTTAACGGTCGTCAAATTATCAAGCTCCTCTTTTAATTTGTCGTAACCTTCCTGAGAAATAATTTGGTCATTCATAGTTTTAAAATTATTGTAATTTATTTTTATATCTATTTTTTCTAATTAAATATACTTTATTTTCATAAATTATACAAGCGCAGATGATGAGAAGGCCAATTCCTAGAGGATGGTTGAGATAGGGAGTGAAAAAATGGACGATAGACAAAAAAACTAAAGCTAGACCCAGGCCTAAATATAGGCCACTTTTAGCTAAAGCAAACTTAAAGGCGCTAAGAATAACTTTTAATAACAGAATTAAATAAATTAAGAGTCCTAAAATCCCTATTTTTAGCCAAATATCAAGATATCCCCATTCAAAAGCCGAGGTTCGGTATTCCCCGTTCGGATTCCTTTCCAAAACTCGGGGGTCGCTAGAAATATAAGTAATTTCTGCACCAAAGCCTTTGCCTAATAACGGTGCCTCTTTAATTTCTGACCATAAAACCGGAAGTAATGACCAGCGTGAAGCCAAAGCCGGCTCAGATGAATCTTGACCTAATCTTTTGCTCAAGCCTTTGTTTAAATTAGAAGAATTAAATTGAGATAAAGGTAAAATTATAACAAAATAAATTAAAATAAAACCAAAAATAAAAGAAATAATAAGCCAAGCTAAAGATGTTATGGTTTCTTTAAAATTATAAAAACGCCAAATTAAGATTAAGGCTAAACCAATAACTAAGGCGAAAGCCAGCCAAAAAGAACGAGAGAAACTTAAAACTATTGTAGAGAAAGTTAAGGCTGAGGAAAAAATTAAAATTAAATTATCCCTACTTAAAAAATTCTTAAGACAAGCTTTAGAATTATGAATTCCTGTTAATAGGGTTGAGTTTGCTTTTTTAAGAGAAACTTGGGCTAGCACAAAAAAAACAAAAAAAGCGGCGCCGGAAAAGATTTGACTTTGAATAAAAATCCGTGGCCAAATCCCCGCTGTCATCTCCCCAGCTAAAGTTTTTCTAAGCCAAGAATAAACTTCAAGCGCAAAACTTAAATTATGAGAAAAAACTACTAAAAGAAATAAAGTTTTTAAACTAAGCCAAATAATTGAGGCAAATAAAATTACTTTTAAATCAGAGACAAGTTTTCTATTTTTAAAATCAATTAAAGCTAAAAATGGAAAAATTAATAAAAAGAAAAGCCAAGAATTAAAATCATTAATTACAATCATTATTGGAGTTCCCGATAACAACCCCCTGATAAAAGCAAAGATGACGACTATACCTAAAAGAGAAAAAATATTTAAAAACCCAAAGTTTTTAATTCTTTGAAAATATAATGATTCCTGCTTCTGTTTAATAAATTGTAAGAGAAATTTAAAGGCAAAGACTAAAATAATTATCAACCAAAAAGCAATTCGAATAGAAAGGCGAAAGTCACCTAATTCAAGAAAAAACAAATGACCCATGGAACCAATAATTAACTCAGCAAAGGCTCCAATTAAAGCATATTCAATTTTATAAATCGCAATTATTAGAAATCCGATAGCGATAAAAATAAAAACTGGTAAAGAAAAACTTGGTAAAGAAAAAGCCAAATAAGACCAAATTTCTAAAGCCAAAACAATAAACCATAAAGCTAAACTCTTCTTCCATTCTAATCTATTCATTAACATTCTGTTTATAAAAATTAAAAATAAAATATACTATTCCCCAAAATATACTAAATCTCAGAACCAATAAATTCAAAAACCATCCCTTCTTTTAAATTATTATTCTTAAAATAATTTGCCGGTAATTCAATCACCATATCCGCTGGCCCATATTGATAAATATTTTTGGGCGATACTCCTTCAGGAGCTAAATTAGAAAAAACTTTCATAACCATTCCATCTTTAAGGAAAATTATATCTAGCGGAAAATTCATATTTCTCATCGAGAAACTTCGCTGCCCATAATCTTTAAAAACAAATAACATTCCTTTATCTAATAATAAATTTTCACGCCAAGAAAGACCAAGATACATTGCTTCCTGACTAAAAACTAATTCTGTTTCAATTGTTTTTTCAGCAATTTTCAAAAAAACCTTACTATAATCCTTAGCCTCAGAAGATTCAAAAATTTTATCACGAAAAGAACTGTTAGCCAACTTTACCGGACCCGTTTCATTATTAAAAAAATAAAAGAAACCTAAAAAAATCAACAACCCAAAAACTAGTCCAATTAAAAGACCGAGAAATATTTTAATAGTTTTTTTAACTGAAGAGTATGCCATGTTTTTCTTTGATTATTTTTAGCGCTTCTTGATATTTTTTTACTTTTGGTAAAAATGGAAATAATTTATAAGCAAAAGATGGTAACCAAGAACTTATTGTGCCACCAGGACTAACAGTAAATAAAACCTTATCAACAAAGACACCAAGACGACCTTTAGTCATAAAAATACTAAGCCAAAGATCCCAATCTTGAAGTTTTTTAATACTTTCATCCCAGCCACCATCAGGAAAATCCCTTAATCTAACTAGAGACATTGTGTGAATACAGGGACCAGCTTTTAATTTTTTCTCATCAACTAAACCAGTTTTAAATAGTTTCTTTCCCCAATAAAAAGATGAATAAGCGTAGGCAGCTTCGAAATTATCTTCTAAAGCTCTAAAAAGAAGTTCTAGGGCCTCTGGCTTTAAAACCGCATCGGCATCACAAAAAAATAAAAATTCACCTCTTGCCTCTTTAAAGCCACGATTTCTCGCTGCGGGCGCGCCTTTATTTTCCTGATTAATAAATAAATAATTATTTTCATCCTTACTATTTTTAACAAAAGAGCCAAACACCTCAGCTACGCCATCATTTGAACCATCATTAACAACAATCACTTCATAGTCGCGGAAGCTTTGATTTTCAATACTTTTTAAAGTTTTAGTAATTTTATCGGCCTGATTATAGACTGGAATAATTATAGAAACCATAGAAATTTATTTTATTATCTTGTATAAATCAAAAGCTAATTTTTCCCAATTAAAATTTGCTTTTACTCTTTCTTGGCCGGCGATTCCTAATTTAATAGCAAGCTCAGGTTCATTTTTTAATTTTAAAATCGCCTCTTTAATATCATCAATATTTTCCGGGTCAACTAAAAGGCCATTTAAACCGTTAACAACAGCATCAACAACGCCGCCGGCCCGCCCAGCAATAACAGGCTTGGAAAATAAATTAGCTTCAAGATAAACAATACCAAAACCCTCGTAATCACCATCAATATTCCTAGCTGGCATAATAAATATATCACAAATTGCTAACCATCGCCACTTTAAACCCTCATTAATTTCATCTAAAAATAAAACTTTATCTTTTAAATTATCTGGCACCGCCCTCTTTAAATTTTCAGCTTCCGGACCGCCGCCAGCAATAATATAAATTAAATTTTCCAAATCTTGCGCATTCATCTTTTTTAAAGCTTCAATTGTGTAATCAAAACCCTTTCTTTTAACTAGGCGTCCAAGACTAAATAAAATTTTCTTATCACTTAAATCATATTCAGCTCTTAAAACTTCCTTTTCTTCATCAGAAACAAGGGGGTAATTTTTCGCCAAACCAGGATTAATTACTACCACCTTGCCGTTGAAAGCAGGAAATTCTTTCAATAAACTAGCGGCAACAAAAGAATTAGCCGCGATTATTTTTTCAGCTCGTTTTAAGATGAGGATCGAAATTTTCTTTTTTCGTTTAGTTTTTAAAGCCGAGCTTAAATCAAGCCCGTGAAGAAAAACAAAATATTTAAAAGGAAGAATGAAAGATAAAAAATAAACAACGGTCCCAAGCGGTAAAATATGACCAACTAAAACTCGATTAATCTTAGCTTTTCTTATTTTCCGATAAATTTCTTTAAAAGCCGGGCGCCAAGAAAAAAAGCCCTGCCCAGAATCAAGCTTAGAGTTGTTATTGTCCAAAACTAAAAAAGTTTCATGATTAGGAAAATGACTAGCTAAATTATAGTAATAATTTGCTACCCCACCTTTAAATGGCGGGTATTCTTTAGTTACTAAAAGAGTTCTTATACTCATAGTTAAATCTTTTAAACTTTTTTCAAGAAAGAATTTTTAATACTCATAATGTCACTTTTACTAAAGCCACCAAGAGAATAAAGAAAAATAAAATAACTAAGTGCGGCAATTATTGTTAAAAGAAAAATATTGATATAATTCGCTCCAAAATAAACAATAATCCCCATTAATAATGAAGCGACTAAGGCTTTAAAGAAAATTGAAAAAATACTCTTGCGCCAAGAACCAATAATTTTCTTCGCTTCCCTCATTCCTAAAATAAACATCAAGAAATTAGTAACTAAAACAACCCAAGAGGCGCCAAGGGCTTGAAACTGCGGAATTAAAATTAAATTTAAAGCAACGCTAGCAATAGTAACAATAATCATGTTTCTAGTATTTCTTTTTTGAGCATCACAAGCGTTAAGTAAGGAGCCAACGGGAAAGTTAAGAAAAATAAAAAATAAAGAAATTATCGAAATTTTTAAAGGCCAGGCAGCCGCACTATAATCATCTTTAAACAATAAAACAATCTTATCTGCTAACAAAAAAACACCAACAATAATTGGTAAGGAAATTATGGTTAAATAATTAAGGGCTCTCTCAAAAGTAATAGCTAATTGCTCTTTATTATGACGCCAATAAGAACTTAGGGCAGGATAAAGTGAAGCCGTAAAGGCTAGAGGTAAAAATTGGAGAGCATAAATTATTTTAAAAGCGACTTGATAGAGACCGACTTGTTCATCGCCGGAAAAAATTGAAAGAAAAACTGAATCAAGATAAGTATAAAATCTTTGAAAAATTGCAAATAAAGCAAAAGGCCAAGCAATTTTTATCAAATCTTTAGCAAAAACAGAATCCCAAATTAATTTTATTTTTATCTTAAGTTTAAAATAAACAATACTTAAAGAATAGAAAAAGTTAAAAACGCTAGCTAAAGCTAGGGCTAACATCGCCCAAATTAAACCGCCGCCTAAAAGTAAGGCCCCATAACCAAAAAACAAAACTATTAACTGAAAAACAACCGAAGCAATACTCTCAAATTTTAAATTATGACAACCGCGACTAGTAGCAAAAAAACTATTAGTAAAAGAGTCTAAAACCATAGAAATAGCAGAGACATAAACTAAAGTCTTAGTTAAACTATCATAACCAAGGAATCCAACTAAAATTACCAGAGCTAAAAGAGTTAATAAAGTTAGAGGTATCTTTAAAGCTAAAATATTACCAAGCCAAACAGAGGGTTCTTTATCTTTTTTCGCCACTTCCCTAGTTAAAACGTTGGCTAAACCAAGGTCAATGAAAATAGCAAAAATAGTCGTTAGAGAAATTGCTAAATAATATTTACCCAAAAATGCCGGACCAACAAATCTAGCTAAAAGGGTAAAATAAGAAAATGATATTATTTTTTGTAATATTAAAGCTAAAGTCAGGTATGAAGTATTTTTAGCAATATTAGCAATTTTATTCATAATTTATTAAAAATATCAGAAAAATTGAAGAAAAATTAAAAAAAGTCTTGAATTCAGCCTATAGTCTTGCTAAAATTAAAAACTTATGATAGAATAATGTTAACATAAAATATAAATAATTAACAGATAAATTTTATTTTAAATAAAATTTTCTTTTTGTGTATTAATAAGACTAAGATATGAAAAAAGCAATTCACCCAAAGTATGAATCCGATTGTAAAGTTACCTGCGTTTGCGGTAATGTTTTTACTACCGGATCAGTTGAAAAAGAAATTAAAGTTGAGCTCTGCTCTGTTTGCCATCCTTTCTACACTGGAAAACAAAAATTAGTAGATAGTGCTAGAAGAGTTGAAAAGTTTGAAACTAAAGTTAAAACTTCAACTGCTGTTGCTAAAGATAAAAAAGGTAAAAAAGTAAAACGCGCTGCTCGTGCTATTGAAAGATCTAAAAAAGAAGTTGTTGTTAAACAAAAAGACTTTAAAAAGATTGCTCAAGTAACACTTAATAAAAAAGATAAGAAATAGCTTCGCTTAAAAGACGATCGGCTTAGATTTTTTAGTGTTTTAATGCTAAAATATCTATGTGTGAAAACACAAGGCCGATTTTTTTTTATTATAAAAACTTAAATAAATTAAATTTAAAACCATGTACGAAGAAGTTAAGGCAAAATTTAAAGAACTTGAAACTAGATTAATTGATTCTAGTTCAACTCAAACTCAACAAGAAATGATTAAAATATCACAAGAACATGCCGCCTTAAAAAGGACGCTTGATTTAATATTGTCTTTAGAAAAAACTAACTCACATTTAGAACAAAGCCGTCAAATTATTAATGAGGAACAAGATCCAGAATTAAGACAAATGGCGGAGACAGACTTAGCTGAACTTGAACTAAAATCGGAAAGCCTAAAAGATGCAATTGAAGAGGAAATAAATCCCTCTAGCCCAAATGATAAAAAAAATGCAATTATTGAAATCAGGGCTGGAGCTGGTGGCGACGAAGCGGCTCTTTTTGCCGGAGATTTATTTCGAATGTATGCTCGTTTTTGTGAAAAAAAATCTTGGAAACTCGAATTAATTGATGCAAGTGAGATTGGTATTGGTGGCTATAAAGAAATAATTTTTTCCGTTAAAGGTGCAGGGGCTTATGGTTTGTTAAAATTTGAAGCTGGAACTCATCGTGTCCAAAGAGTGCCAGAAACCGAAAAACAAGGCCGAGTTCATACCTCAACAGCAACCGTTGTTGTTTTACCAGAAGCTGAAGAAGTTGATATTGAAATAAAAGCCCAAGATATAAGAATTGATACTTTTTGTTCTAGTGGCCCAGGAGGTCAAAGTGTTAACACAACTTATTCCGCTATTCGTGTTCTTCACCTACCAACCGGAATTATTGTTTCTTGTCAGGATCAAAAATCACAACATCAAAATAAAGAAAAAGCTCTACAAGTTTTAAGATCTCGTCTTTTAGCAAAAGAGGAGGAGGAAAGAAGGCAAAAGGAATCTGATACTCGTCAAATCCAAGTTGGAGGTGGTGATCGTTCTGATAAAATTAGAACCTACAATGTTCCCCAAGACAGAGTCACCGATCATCGTATCAACACTTCTTGGCATAGTATTACTAGAATTCTTGAGGGCGAAATTGAAGAAATTGTTATAAGCCTCAAAAAAGCTAGTAGAGAAAAGAAATAAAAATCAAAGCTTAAAAAATATTTAAAGCAGTTTTTTCTTTATGACCAAAAATGAAGGCGCTAAAAATAAAAAAATAAAGCAAGAAAAAAATACAAGCTTTAAAGAAATAAAAAAATCAAGTTCCTTGGATCGGCTTGATTTTGAATTATTATTAGCTTTCGCTAGTGGTCTTAGTCGCGAAACTTTAATAACTTATCCTAATAAAAATATTGGATTACAAACTCTTAATAAATTTCATCAACTTGAGAGAAAACGCTTGAAAAACTGGCCAATCGCTTATCTTTTAGGAGAGCAAAATTTTTACGGACTAAATTTTAAAGTTTCACCAAAAGTTTTAGTCCCCCGCCCAGAAACCGAATTGATAATTGACGAGGTTTTAAAAAAAATTAGTGAGAATAATAGTAAAGTTTTAAATATTATTGATCTCGGTACTGGCTCGGGAGCGATTATTATTAGTTTAGCCTCTAAGCTCAAAAAAATAAATATAAAATTATTCAAAGAAACAAATTTCTTTGGTCTTGATATTTCCCCTACTGCTTTAAAAATAACTAAGGAGAATGCAAAAAATAATAATTTAAAAGAAAAAATCATTTTCAGAAAAAGCAACTTATTAAATATTATAAAAAATAAAAAATTTAGCAAAGAATTTAATATTTTTAGTCGGCCATTAATTATCTGTGCTAACCTTCCCTATTTAAAACCAGAAGAATTTAAAAACGAAAAAAGTATTAGTCGCGAACCAAAAATAGCACTAGTTGCTGGAAAAGATGGCTTAAAATATTATCGCGAACTTTTTAAACAATTAGCCTCAATAACTAAAGGAAACTTTGATGATGATTTAGCTGTTAATAAATTAAAGTCCTTATTTTTAATTTGTGAGATTAATCCTAACCAAGTAGAGCCAATGAAAAAATTAGCCAATAAATATTTAGGAAAAAAGTCTATAAAAATAAAAAAGGATTTAGCGGAAAAAGACAGATTCTTTATTATAAAATAAAAAAACACTTTTCTTATTAGAAAAGTGTTTTTTAAATACTATCTTTAACGTCAAAATTAATCTAAACTTTAGGCTCTACGGTAGCGTCAGCCAAAGCTTTTCCGTCAGCCGCTTTCTCCTCAACCGCTACAACCGGAACTTCTTCTTCAACAATCTTAAGTTCTTTAACACTAGCAACCATTTCTTCAGCTTCACCAGTAGCAACAACTCCAGCTGGTAATTTTAAATCACCGATTCTAATCGCATCATCAAAAGAAGTTAAAACGCTAATATCAACGTCAATGTGATCAACTAAATATCCAGGTAAACATTCAACCTCTAAATTATCAAGATCCTTATTTAACATAGCTCCCAATTCTTTAACAGCTTTTGATTCGCCAATAAAGTTAAGTGGAATTTCGGCTACAACTTTTTCCTTCATGTTCACTTGATATAAGTCAGCGTGAGTTAAACTATGATTTAAAACATTTCTTTGAATATCTTTAACTAATACTTTTACCATAGCGCCATCTAAATTAAGTTCAATCAAATTAGATTCACCGGCACTCGCAAAAATTTTCTCAAATTCAGCCTTTCGTATTTTTAAGCTTTGGGTTTCAACCTCCTTACCATATAAAACAGCCGGGATAAAATCCTTACTTAATTTTTCTTTTTTTTCTCTTTTTTCTGCTTTAATTTTAAAATCCATATTTTTAATAATTTATTTTCGATTTTATAATAATATTTTGAATAATACCAACTGTAATTAAAAAAGTGATTAACGAGCTTCCCCCATAACTGACAAAGGGCAAAGACAAACCAACAATAGGAACAATCCCTAAGTTCATACCTATATTAATAAACATTTGAATAAAAATCAAGCCACAGGCTCCAATTATGAAATAAACTCCAAAATCATTGCTAATCTTAGGTAAAACTGAAAAACAACGAAAAAAGAAAATTCCATAAAAAACTAACAACAAAAACACGCCCAAAAAGCCTAACTCCTCGGCGATAACAGAAAAAATGAAGTCATTTTGTGCTTCTGGTAAAAACTTTAATTGAGATTGAGAACCAAAACCAACCCCCTTACCGATCAAACCGCCGGAACCAATGGCAATCATCGCTTGCGAAGAATTATAACCAGACTCAAGGGAATTTTCACCCGGATTCATAAAAGTTAATATTCTTTCCTTTTGATAATCTTTAAAAAATAAAAACCAAGCCGAAATAAAAATAACAACCATGCTTAAAAAAATTAGAAAAAAATATTTTTTTCTAAAACCAGCGGCAAATAACAAAACTAACCAAACCGCAAAAAGCATCATCGCCGAACCAAAATCTGGTTGCAACATTATCAGTAAAACAAAAATAAAAGTTGCTAAGCCGGAAACAAAGAAATGTCTTAAGGTTTTAATTTTAACCGCTAAATTTGAAAAATAATTAGACAAAAACATGATTAAAATTATTTTAACAAACTCTACTGGTTGAACGCCTAAACCAAAAAGATTAAACCAACCTTTAGTCCCCCTGATACTTTCTCCAAAAATTAAAACACTGATTAATAATGAAACCGCTACAAGATACCAGTAGCGACTAAGGCTTTTAATAAAATAAGAATCGAGCCAAGAAAAAATAAATAAGGCCAAAAAACCAATTAAAGCAAAAATTATTTGTTTCTTAAAGTTAAGGGCATCCAAAGCCCCTTGCCCTAGAGCAATACTATAAATTTCAATTAAACCAAACGATACTAAAAATAAGACCGGAAAAAATATCAGCCAATCAAAATTTTTTAGATATAATTTAATGTTAGCAAGCATAAGAAAATATTTTAATTGCCGCTATATTTAAGAAAAATATTTTCGTCAAAAATATTAAGTTCTGGTAAGATGAGCGTTCGTTTCGCTCGGCGTAAATCACTAGCCCAAGTTAAATTAACTCGACGCGTCTCCCCAGTATAAAAGTTATTAATTATATAACGATTTATTCCTTTAAGCTCATCCCCATCAAATAACAAAATATTTAATGGCACTTCATAATAACTATAAGGACTTGCATTTTTGAAAGAAAACGCTAAACTATTTAAATCAATATTAGCGGAGACAAGACTGGTTGAAGGTTTAAAATTAATATTATAAATATCAAAATTTAAACGCTCATCATGAAAACTTTGATAATCAAGTATTTCTCGAGAAACACGTCTCCAAGAAATTTTAGAAATTGAAAAAGAAAAATTTCCTTCCGCTGACGAAGCCCCAACGCCAAAATCTAAAATATATTTTTCAGAATTAGGTAAAATAAAACTTTGACCACAGGAAATTTCTATATCTCCTTTTTTAAAACAGTAGTCAAAATTTGCATAAAAACGCGGGTTATTATTATTAACTAAAATTGCTAAATCATTTTTTGAGCTATTAGGAAAAACTTTGACTTGAGAAAAAATTAAAGGCATTACTTGGTCTGTCTTTATATTTAAATTACTATCTAACAAGCCTTCGGATTGATTACCAGCTCTTAAATAAATTGACAAATTATATAAAGAGTAAATAAAAAAAGCAGCGGAAATTAAAATCAATAAAACAACAATAACTTTGCTGATATTTTTCCTATTTTCAGATAACCATAAACCAATATTCATTCGCTTAAAAGCTTTTTTATCAAGATAATCTTCCTGATTAAACTCATCTAAATCATTATTAATTTTCTTTTGAGTACTAGTAATTGGCTTAACATTAGAAAAAATACTCGCCCTTTGATCAAGGGGACTATTGGGCTTGATTTCAGACCCTGGGCCTAAATCATCTAATTCTTGTTTTACTGCCTCATCTTCTTGAACTAAAAATTCAGGCTCTTCATCTTTAAACTTGTCCATGTTATAATAAATTTATATTTCATTATAATAATAGCATAATAAAATAAATTTTTAAATACATCTTATGTTGAAAATTAAAATTCCGCTTAGCGTTCCTAAAGCGAAAAAAAAGGAATATGAACAAAACTATAAAAATCTAACTAACTGTAGTGGAAAGATGCTCTTAATCGCTGGTGATCAAAAAGTTGAGCACCTAAACAGTGATTTCTTTGGCCCTGGAATTAGCAAGGAAGACACCAACCCTAAACACCTCTTTGATATCGCTCAAGCCTCTCATGGCGGTGTTTTAGCAACTCACCTTGGCTTTATTGCTCGTTATGGTCTTGATTATCAGAAAATACCATATATTGTAAAGATGAATGGCAAGACAAATATGGGCTCAAATGATGAAAAAAACTCAAGCGCTCTTTGGTGGAGTGTATCTAATATTGTTAAATTTAAAAAGGATAGCGGCTTAAAGATCGGCGGTCTTGGTTATACTGTTTATTTGGGCGGAAAATATGAAGCGGAAATGTTAAAAGAGGCGGCAAAAATGACTTACGAAGCCCATCAAGCTGGTTTATTATCAATTATTTGGATGTACCCTAGAGGCAAAAATGTTAATGAAGACGATATTCATACTATTGCTGGCGGCGCTGGTGTTGCCGGCGCTTTAAACGCCGACTTTGTTAAAATTAAATACCCTTTTAACCTTAAAGATAGAAAGAAAGCCGCTCAAGCTTTTAAAGAAGCGGTTCTAGCAGCAGGTGAAACAAAGATAATTTGTGTTGGTGGTAGTAAACGCTCAGAAAAAGAAATGCTTGAATTTTTAAAACTACAAATTGAAGTTAGTGGTTCTTCTGGTTTAGCTATTGGTCGCAATCTTCACCAAAGAAATTTGCAAGAAGCAACGACAATGACAAAAAAAATGGCTGATATTATTTTTAAAAACACAAACTCTTAAATGAACCTAGCGACCAAGAAAATAATAGAATATAAAATTATCTCAATTGTATGAGACCAGTTCTCTCTATAATTATTCCTGTCTATAACGAAGAAGAGATCGTGGCTCAATCCCTGCCACCGATTTTTAATTTAAAAATGATTAAACAAATAATTATTGTTAACGACGGTTCAACTGATAAAACTTTGAAAATTATAAAAGATTTAAAATCTCAATATAATTTTACTCTAATTAACCAGGACCTAAATAGAGGTAAAGGCGCGGCTGTGAAACGCGGACTTGAAGAAATACGTGGTGATTATTTTATAATTTATGACGCAGACTCTGAATATAACGCTAGTGATATTGCGATGATGTTTGATTATATTATCCAAGAAAAAGAAAAGCAACTTGCCGAAAATAACATTTCAAAAAAATTTGTTCTCTACGGCTCTCGTTTTCTAGAAAAATCTGAATTAAGTTTTCATTATATCGTTAATACTTTTCTAACCAAACTAACCAACTTCCTTTTTTCTTCCAAATTAACAGATATGGAAACCTGTCTTAAAATGATTCCCTCTAGTGCTCTAAATGAAATTAAATTAAACGGTGAAGGTTTTGAAATTGAACCAATTATAACCGCTCAATTATTGAAAAATAATTATGTAATTAAGGAAGTTCCTGTTAGCTATAATAGGCGTAGTTATCAAGATGGTAAAAAAATAAAAGCTAAAGACGGATTTATTGCTGTCTTTACTTTATTTAAAGAAAAATTTAATTAAAATAATTTTTTCTTCATCGCGTCGGTAATTCTCCAGCCCTTTTTAGTTCCTCAACCTGATTTAAATAGTATAAAGCATTAATATTTTTCTTATCAATCTTTGTGGCCAAGATCCAGGCCTCTTCGGCTTTATTATAGTCGCCTAGTTTCCAATAAACCTCCCCTCTCTGGTTATAAACTTCTGGCAATCGCAGTCCTGCCTCTATAGTACGTTTAGAATAGTTAAGTGAAGTTAAAAGATCTGCTCGCGCCTCTTTGTTACTATATATTACTGAAAGATACCAGAGGGCTCGAGCCTGATCAGGGTAGCTAAATAAAACCTCTCGACAAATCTCCATAGCCAAATCTGGTAATCCAAGTTTCTGAGAGAAACTAACTAAATTAAGTTTTGTTTTTACGTTACTCGTCTTAACTAAAGTTCTAATTTTATTTTTAATGATTAAATTATCAAGGCTCAGAGCTTCAACTACCGCCTTGTCATATTTTTCTGAGTTAATAAAAATAATTGTCGTTTGGTCAAAATAAACTAGAGACCATTTTTTATCATTTAAAATTCTACTTAGAAATTGCCCAGCCCAAGGAGTGCCGTCAGTGTGAGTAAAATAAATTGTCTTAAAATTATAGGATTTCAAATATTTTTCCCATTTATCCGCCTCCGATTGCATGGGCTTATAAATTTCATTAAAGAAGGAAGCGGAATAAGCTTCCGGACGATTATCAACAAAAACTTTTTCTAAATCATGAAGCCAAAAAATAAGAGCGCTACCAATATCATAATTATTAAAGATAGGTCCTTTTAAATTATTTTCAAGATAAAATTCGGCTGATGCTTCATTATTATTTTCTAAGCCTAAACCAAAAGAACCTCTAATTAAATAATTATTTTGCCGCCCATCAATCAACACATAGATAAAACTAGAAATAATTAATAAAAAAAGAATAGAGCTAGTTATAAAATTAATCTTAGAGAAAGATGAGAAGATGTAACGCCTCCATAAATCTGAAATTACTTTATTAGTTTGTTCTATATAAATTAGAAAGGGGCTTATATTAGAACTTATGATTATTAAACTAATAAGTCCGAAAAGAGCAATATTTCTTGAAGAAAATAAAGATAAAGCGATAATAAATAAAGAGACTAAAATATCAAAAAAGCGAATTTTAATACTATTTAAAAAAGCTATTTTACCAGTCTTATTATTATAATAAGAAAAAATGAAATAAATAAGCCAACTAATTAATACTAGGATCAGGACAAATTTGAAAATTTGAAAATTATGATTAATTGTTAAATGTTCTAAAAAGAAAATTGATTTATTTTCGGCGATTTCGTAACCATAATTTCTAAAAATATTTAAAGGATAAACTAGACCGTGCCAAGTATTAGGATTAACAAGAGAAATTAGAGTAGAGCCTAAAAATATAGCTAAGAATTTAAAAAATTGTATATAATCTTTTCCTTTTTCGCTTAAAGTTTTTATTAATATAGCTGCTACTTTAAAACCTATTAAAGCTAAGCCAATGAAAAAATAGATGTGAATATTAACCCAAAATAAAAAAAGTGGAATTAAGAGCCAAGATAACCATTTTTTTTTATTATTATCTTCCAGGTCGAGTAAAAAATAGGTCAAAACAATAAATAAAACGGAAAATATTTCCGGTCGAATTTCCGTTCTTTGACTTAATAATAAAATTACTGGCAAAGCAAGAAAACTAACAAGATAAAAAGCATCTATCTTATTTTCCTTAAAAAAATTACGCCTTGAGTCATCAATCTTTTGAACGGAAATAAAAAAAACTAAACTAAAAGTAATAAGAACCAGGAAAATATTGAAAATTGTCAAACCACTAAAGCCGCTTAGCTTATAAACAGAATAAACAATAACACCGTAAAGCCAATGATGATTAATGAAGGGAAAATCTGGCTCAGTATATGAATAAGCGTTTTTAAATAAGATGTCATGATTATCAAATAAAACGCGACCATTGTTCAAATGACGACCTAAATCAGAAGATGTTAAATCAGTCTTCTGTAAAAAAATTAAAACTATTAACCCTAAAAGTCCTACAAAAACTATCTTTTTCATAAAGTTATTGATATCCACTTTTTGGGTACAGTTCAGGGATAGCTTTTTCTTTAAATTTTTCTTGTTAATTACTATCTTCTCCGTAAAATAACTTTTTCCCGAACTTATAAGAATCAATTGCCTGAAAATATCTCGGATGATCATTATTACGATAATAATTCTTTTTCTGAATTGCCTCACTTTGACTTTGAAATTTAAAGTCTTTCTCGTAGCGCTCTAATAGCCCATGAAATTTTCTTAAAATTTCTTTTGAGTTAGGATAATTAGCAATTTTTTCATTAAGTAATTCTTTTCTTTTATTTACTTCTTGCTCTAATTCCTCTCTACTTAATTTTTTACCACTTAAACCCTCTAAAAAATTATCAAAATCGTTTTTATCATAAGAATATTCATAGGCCGAAGTTTTTTTTATATCAAGATAAATTGCCTTAAAGCCATTTATTTTTTCAAAATTATCATTACCAGCTAAATAATAAATATTATTAGATAATTTTGCTAAAGACTCACCTTCTTGTTGAACTAAATTACTTATTTTTATTGAAACCTCGTCTCTTATCTTTCTAAATTCTCCTTCTAAACTAACTGCCCATTCTTTATCACTTTTTCTTTTCATCCTAAAACTATCAAGCATTCCAATAAAACTATTATTGAATTCATAGCTATTTTCTGAATAAAAATTCTCTGGAGCTTCGGTATTATTTAAAGCTTCTTTAATACCTTTAAATTTTGTCGTAAAATTTTCAATATCCTCTTTAGCGCTTTTACCAGCAAAAAAGCCGGACGGTATTTTAGCTTCCAGTTCTTTAATTTTCTGTTTTAAATATTCTATTATTTTTTCACAAACAGCCTTAGCCTCAACATTTTTTTCAGCAAAATATTCTATTTGTGATAAAATTTGACCTAAATAAGCCTTTTTATCTTTGATTAGCACTTGCTCATTTTTATATTCCGGATCAATAGTTCCTTTAATAAAAAAGCGATCATTTTCTAAGAAATTTTTAAACGATTTATTATCATTATCTAAAACTATTAAATCTTTATGTTTTTCTCTAATATTTTTCGCCTCAAAAATTAATTTTTCCATCTCTAAAGATTTGTCAATATCAGCATCAGACTTTTTCTCATTAAAAGTTTCTTGATATTTTTTATTAAATACTTCTGTAGCTATTTTTTTAACTTCTGGCCAGAACTCATCACCGCATAATTCAAAAATCTCATCTTTAATTAAATTTAAATTTTCTACCATCGGTGCAATTGATAAATTTTCGCTAGAAAATATTTTTTCTATATTTTCTGCTACAAGTTCTTTAATTCTTGGTAAATGTTCAGTTTTAAGTTTTTGTTCTTGATCGTTTAAAACTTTTAAATCATCTTTTAATTTCTCTAAATAATCTTTTATTTTAATTAGGGATTGTTGACGAGGACTAGTCTCTTCCCCCTTTTTTAATCCGCCATGAAAATCCAAATCTAAATCACTTAAAGATTCTTTGGCTTCTTCTTTAATTTTAATAGCTTTTTCAATATTTTCTCCTAAGTCACCCCGCTTACCTTCAGCATCCTGCCGAGGACTAACTCGATTATATTTTTTAATGTCTTCTTCATCGGCAAACTCTGGATGATTCAATAAATCCGTTATTGAGTTAATATCTTTTTCTGCCAAATAATTCTTATATTCATTAAACAAGGCGCCAATTTGTTCTTTTCTAGTTTTGAAATCAATTAAATTTTTCCCAGATTGAGTGAATATGCCCTCTAGTTTAGATAAGATATCACGCACTGATGATATTTTATCTGACAAAATGTTTTTCTTATCAATTAATTCATTGATTGTTTCCTTTCCTTGAACGATCTCAAATTCTGTCTTTTTAGCTTCTACTTCCTTTTTGATACTCTCAAATTTGTTTCTAATAGACATATAATTTATAAAATAAAGTCCTAACAAACTAACATTTAATTATATCATAAAAACTAATTTAAGTCAAGTGTTGCAATAAAATTAGCCTAATTATTGTCCTCAACTAAATTTATTTTTATCCTATCAACTAAGCGGGGGGCAGTTTTAACAAAACCAGGATGAAACTTTAAAGAAAAGCTCTTAATTTCCGGTTGAGCACTTAAATACGATGTTAATTGTTCAGCATTAAGATGAAGTAAACTTTCTTTTTGGACAACTTCACCCTCAGCTTTTAAAATCATTTTAGCGCTAAAAGTGGATTTAATAGTGGCTGTATTATCATCAGCGTTAAATGATTCAAGGGAATAGATAATATTATCAGGATTAAAGTCCATCAATTCTTTGCCGCTAGGAATTAAGAGATTTAATTTTCCATAAGCTAATTTTTCTGATTCTTCTTTGGAAAAGAAAATAACTCTAAAATTCACGTCAGCTTTAACATTAAAAGTTTCTTTTTTATCTTCCGCTTGAGCATCGGTTGTAATTACAGTCTCGCCTTCTTGAAGATAAACATAAGAAAACTTCTTACCACTATCAAGTTCTAATTTTTTTTTCTCAGCTTCTATTCTAACCAAAAGTTCTTGAAGCAAAGAATTTTCAATTTCTTGTTCGGCTGCCGCTAAATCACTGGTTCTAACATACTTTTCTTTCTTTTGTTCAAAAACAAAATTATCTTCACTTTTAGCATAAATCATGTCCTGAAGACCAACCCAAAGTCCAGGAATAGTAAAGGTTGTGGGGCTAATTGCTAAATCACGGCTTGGTTTTTCGACATAAATATTAACCCAAACTTCCCCACCAGCTGGAACATTAACCGCCTCCTGAATTCTATATAATTTATTATCTGGGCTTAATAATCTTGTCGTTGCAACTAAAGATTGACTGCGATTATAATTATTTATAATTTTAACCCGACCAGATATATCATCGCCGACAAATTCTTCACCACTCGTTGAAAAATCACGACTCAAAGAAATTTTAATTTCCTTATTTACGCCACTAACATTTTCTCTTGGATCAGATAGTAAACGGATGCCGCCAGAGTCACTAGAAACTTTCAATAATAAAGATTCACTAAGAGTTTCATTTCTCGGAACAATATCAATCGTTAACTTTGAAAAAGAAAAATAACCAACAAAGACAACCAATAAAACCACAATTAATAAAAACTTCCAAACAAATTTAGTGTAAAGATTTAAGCGTCTAGAATTATGATTTTTCTTGTTTTTTTTATGATTTGAATCTTCATCTTCAAATAAATCAAGAAGATCTTGGACTCCTTTATCTTGAATTCCTTGATTTTGTGATTCCAACTCTTCTCCAACTTTAAGATTAACCTTAGTTTCATCTCTAAGCTCCTTAAAAAATCTTTTTTGACTATCTAAATCCTCAGTAACTAAACTAGAAAAACTTTCAAATCCTCTACCACCCTCAGATTCAATTTTCTCATTTTTATTTTTTCTACTTTCAAAGTTTGGTAAACTTGAATCTAAGAAATCTTCTAAAGAATTTTCTTCAACTTCATTAAAATCAACATCATCTTCAATCACATCAACAATAATAGCTTTAGCTTTACTAGAAGATGGTGTCGCGACCGTTCTTCTAATACTAGTTTTCTCTTTTTTAGGAGCGACTTTCTTCGGAGCTTTGGTTTCTACTTTCTTAGAGGTAGTTTTTCTAATAGAAGAAGTTTTTTTAGGAACGCTTTTTGTTTTTTTAGAAGCTGGCATAGTCGGGTTTTTAATTTTAAAAAAATAAAAAATGAATCGAAATAATTCAACTAAATTATAGCAAAATTTTACAACTTGGACAATGCTTTGCACTCTCCTATGATACAGTTGATAGTAAAGAGCTAAAAATATTAATTTAATCTAAAACTTCAAACTTATCAACTAAAAATTCTTCAAGCTTAACAATTAATTCCTCGGAATTTTTAACCCTAAAAGAAGTTTTAACAACTCGATACTTCCCTTCAACAACTAACATTAAATAAACTAAAGTTTCACCCGGAAAAGCTAAAAAAATATTTTTTAAATTTTCTGAATCAGCTGAGCTTAAATCTTTCTTGATAATTATTTGTAAAATATCGTTGACATCTGCAACGTTATTAAATTCGGCATCATCTTTTTTAATTTCTTGAACGTTTTCCTTAGATTCAGGGTTTGAAGCTTGTTTGTCCTGGTTTATCTTAGTAACCACAGCTCGAAAATTACCGCCATTTGGCACTAAACTTTTAGAATTATTAACTACTTTTTTAGCCCCCCAAGAACCATCACTACCATTAACAGTGGAACCATTATTTCCATAACTAGAAAATCTTTTTTTTGCTGGCGGACTATTAAACATCATTTTTTTAAAAGCATCAACCGATTCTCCCGGACTAGCATAATCAAGTGCCATCGCTTTATCAACTAGAAATTTTACTTCTAAATCTTTTTCCGAAATTGTACCCGAAACAATAACTGCTTGGCCAGGAATCCAGACACTTTCTGTTTCTTTATAAGTTCGTGGAAAAACTAAAAATTCAACTGACATCAAAGAATCTTCAACTTTAACGAAAAGCATTATCTCGCCTTTCTTGGTTAAAATTTTCTTAATAGTTGAAATTACTCCAGCACTAACAATTGAATTATCACCCCTTCTCCCCTTTAAACGTGTAACAGAGACCGCGTAACCTTCAAGATATGGTCGAAAAATATTATAAGGATGCTCGCTAACATAAAGCCCAAGTAATTCTTTCTCCCAGGACAAAATTTCATTTTGATCAATTGGTGATGCTTGAGATAAAGTTATTTTTGGCAAATCAATTGTGAGCGAATCAGCAAATAAGCTAGCCTGATTACTATCCTTATCTCTTGCTACTTCTTTATTATAATTCAACAATTTCTCTAAGCTCAATAAAAAAGTTGCTCGGTCGCCAAGACTATCAAAAGCTCCGCATTTAATCAAACTCTCCATTGATTTTTTATTTAAATCTCTATTGGTTACTCGCTCTAATAAATCAAAAATATCACGATAAGGACCATTAGCTTTTCTTTCTTTAATTATCTCTTCGACTATATGTTCACCAACATTTTTAACTGCTCTTAGTCCGAAACGAATTGTATTAATTTTTTCATTATCAGCTATCGGCTTATTATCTTTAGTCCCACTAGAAACAACCGTAAAAGTTCCAAAAGATTCATTAATATCTGGCGGCGTGATTTTTATATTCATATTACGACATTCTTCAATTTCAATCGCAACCCTATCAGTATCACCCTGGTCAGAAGTTAATAAGGCGGCCATAAACTCAGCTGGATAATGAGCTTTAAGATAAGCAGTTTGATAACCAATCATCGCATAGCAAGCAGCATGACTTCGATTAAAACCATAGCCGGCAAAAGGTTCAATAAAAGAAAAAACTTTTTCTGCCAATTCTTTATAAATTCCATTTTTCACACAACCATCAATAAACTTTTCCTTTTGTTCAGCTAAAAGAGCGGGAATTTTTTTACCCATCGCCTTACGTAAAACATCGGCCTCTCCAGGACTAAAGCCGGCAAGCGCCCGAGCAATTTGCATAACCTGTTCCTGATAAATTGCCACCCCATAGGTCTTGGCCAAAATCGGTTGCAATTTTTCATGAAGATAAACAACTTTCTTCTTGCCATTTTTACCACTAATATAATCAGGAATCCATTCCATTGGGCCCGGCCTGTAAAGAGCAACCATGGCAATAATATCCTCAAATTCAGTCGGCTTTAATTCTCTTAAATAACGTTTCATACCAGAAGATTCAAACTGAAAAACACCAGTCGTCTCGCCCTTACGAAAAAGTTCATAAGCCTCGTTGTCGTTAAGTGGAATTAAATCAATATCAATTTCTTTATTTCTAGTATTTTTAATTATTTTTAAAGTTGATTCAATAATTGTTAAGTTTTTAAGACCCAAAAAATCCATTTTTAACAATCCCAAATCTTCTACCGGGTGCAAAGAATATTGGGAAATAATAGTTTTATCCGAAGAGGAGGCGTGTTGAATTGGTACGTAGTTAGTTAAAGGGTCTTTAGTAATTAAAACTCCACAAGCATGAGTTGAGGAATGACGAGCGACTCCTTCTAAGCGACGAGCATAGTCAATTATTTTTTTAGCTTCCGGTTCTTGGTAGAGAGCTTTAACTTCCGGCACTGTTCTTAAAGCTTCGTCTAACTTAGTAAACATCGGAATGCTTTTAGAAATTTTATCACAATAATCATATGGCGCGTCTAGAACTCTGCCAACGTCACGAACTGCCGCGCGTGCTGCCATCGTTCCAAAAGTTATAATTTGGGCGACATGATCATAGCCATATTTTTCCGACACATAATCAATAACTTCCGCTCGTCTAGCGTCAGCAAAATCAAGATCAATATCAGGCATGGAAATTCTGTCAGGATTCAAAAATCTTTCAAATAATAAGTCGTATTGAAGCGGATCAAGGTTAGTAATCCCGGTTAAATAACAAACTAAAGAGCCAGCGGCTGAACCACGACCAGGACCAACAACTATTTTTCGTTCTTTCGCCCAATTAACAAAATCGGCCACAATTAAAAAATATGAAGGCCAGCCCATTTTTGCAACAACACTTAATTCATAATCAAGTCTTTCTAATATTTTTTTTAAATTAATTCCATGAGTAAGTGATATCTCATTATTTTTAGAAATAAAAGAGTTACCATCTTTAATAAGGCCGTATCTTTTTTCTAAACCATCCTCACAAAGCTTTCTTAAATAAGAATCACCATTAAAACCATCAGGCACTTCAAAGTGTGGTAACTGAATATTTCCTAGTTCAATTTCCAAATCACAAGCTTCAGCAATTTTCAAAGTATTAGCAATAGCCTCTGGGACATCCTTAAAAGCGGCAATCATTTCTGCGTTAGACCGCATAGAATAATCCCCATGACCAATCATTTTCATTCTATCCGTATCAGTAATTTTCTTTTTATTTTGTAAACACAATAAAATATCCTGGGCGATATCATCCTCTTTTTTAAAATAGTGAGTATCATTAGTTGCAACTAAGGGAATGCCGGTTTCTTTAGATAACTTAATTAAAAATTTATTAACTTTAGCTTGGCCCTCTAATTCCGGATGATCTTGAATCTCTAAATAAAAATTTCCTCGACCAAATAATTTATCATACTCTAAAGCCTTGTCTCTGGCTTCCTCAAATTTATCAGCACTTAATAGTCTCGGAATTTCTCCGGCCAAGCAAGCTGATAAAGCGATTACACCTTCATGATGAGCCTCAAGTAATTCCCAATCAATTCTCGGTTTATAATAAAACCCTTCTAAATGTGCAATTGAAACTAATTTTATTAAATTTTGATAACCAGTTTTATTTTTCGCTAATAAAACTAAATGGCGACTTCTAGCATCCTCTCTAGTATTTTTTTCATGTCTTGAGGACGGTGCTAAATAAGCCTCAACTCCAATTATTGGCTTTAAACCAGCCTTCTTAGCTTTTTGATAAAACTCGATTACGCCATACATTGTTCCGTGATCAGTTAAGGCCACGGCTGGAGAGCCTTGTTCTAAGGCATAGCCTATCATCTCGTCAAACTTAGTTAAGCCGTCAAGTAAAGAATAATGACTATGATTGTGGAGGTGGACAAATGACATTTTTGGTTATTTTTATTTAAAATTAGCTTAAATTTTATTTATTTATTTTTAAAAATTTTTAAGAAGATTTTAGAAAAATCTTAAAAAATTTTAATAAAAGCCTGAGAAAGCCTTTATCATTTTAATACATAGAAAGCGGATTGGCAAATAAAAAAAGGGCTTCATTTAAGAAGCCCTGTCTTATTTCAACTGTAAATTCTTATTGAGAATCTACTGGCTCTGGTTTTAAGCCTGAAAGCTTAACTTAATAAGTTCCCGATGAAAGCTTTCCGGCATTTTTCGCTGATTAAATAGCGGAGAATCCGGAAAAAGTTTTTCAAATAACCACATAGGAGCTCCAAAAAATACAGCTAAAATCGCATAAATAGCGACTAAAGCAAATGGTATGGCCATCAAAGCACAAAATACAACGAATCTTAAGGCGATACCAAGAAGGATTAAAGGCTTAAAAGCCACCTGCATCACATCTCTCCAGCTAATATCAGCTAAATAGTGATACCAAGCAATTAAGAAATAATAAACTAATGTTTTAATTTTTCCCTCCTTTTCTTTAATTTATACTAAAACCTATAAAAACCTCTTTATTTTTCAAATGAATTGAAATTATAATCAAAAATACTCCCTATAATTATACACTATTTCTTAATTTTTGTCAATATCTCGCCTAAATCTTCATCACCATAAAAATTTATAATAATTTGACCACCTCTTCTGGTTCTTTTTAACTCTACTTTAGTATTTAGGTATGAGGATAATTCTTCCTCTTTATTTTTATCAAAAAAATCTTTTGGTTTAGAAGCTTTAGTTCCGCCTAAGCGATTTATTTCCTGACTTGTCTCTAAAACACTTAAATTATGTCGCAAAATCTTTTTCAACATATTAATCTGCTTTACCTCTCCTTCAAGGCCGAGCAAATATTTAGCATGGGCCTCAGAAATCTTCCCCCCAGCTAAAGCCGCTTGGATTTCCTTTGGTAAAGATAAAAGACGAAGAGCGTTAGCGATTGAAGATCTAGCTTTGCCAAGTTTCACTGACGCTTCTTCTTGAGTTAAATTAAATTCGTCCATCAAACGACGATAGGCAAAAGCACTTTCAAGCGGATTAAGATTTTGTCGTTGTAAATTTTCAATCAAAGCTAATTCCAATTTTTTCTGCTCCCCTTCCTCGCGAACAATGACGGGAACTTTTTTTAGCTCAGCAATTTTTGCCGCTCTTAATCTTCTTTCTCCGGCAATAAGTTCATAGCCCTCATCTTTTCTAGTAACGATTAAAGGAGAAATAATTCCGTGCTCTTTAATTGAGGCGGCTAAATCGTTTAAAGCCGATTCATTAAAATCACTGCGTGGTTGTTGCGGGTTAACGCTAATATTATCTGGACTAATATTTAAAATTCTATCACCATCATTTAAAACAATATTTTCCTTGATAGAAGAACTAGACTTAAAAGGATTTTGTCCATAAGTCATTGTCTTTTTTGGAATTAAAGAGCCTAAGCCCCGACCTAAACCTTGTGCCATATAGTTAATTGATTAAATATTATTTTCTTCTAAGGAAATTATTTCTTTAGCTAAATTTTCATAGGCCCTCCCCCCTTTTGATTTTGGATCGTAATGCAAAATTGAACGACCATAGCTCGGGGCTTCAGCTAAGCGAACGGTGCGTGGAATAATTGAGCGAAAAATTCGATTAGGAAAATACTGATAAATTTCTCCCATAACTGCTTCTGATAATTTATTACGTTTATCAAACATTGTGATAAGGGCCCCCATGATTTTTAAATCTGGCTTTAAATTTTCTTGAACTAAATTAATTGTTTCAAGTAATTGACTTAAGCCTTCAAGAGCATAGTACTCGCTTTGAATTGGGATAAGAACTTCATCAGAGGCAACTAAACTATTAACCGTTAATAAGCCAAGTGAAGGTGGGCCGTCAATAATAATATAGTCATAATCTTTTTTTATCGGCTCTATTGCCTTAAAAAGACGAAATTCCCTATCTGCTAAAGAGACTAACTCAACTCCAGCGCCAGCTAAATTCATCGTTGCCGGAGCGATTTTTAAACCATCCTGAACACTTCTTTTTATAATTTCACTTAACGGTTTGGACGAAACTAAAGCTTCATAAATACCAGCTTCAAGATTTCTGTGATCCAAGCCTAGACCAGAACTAGCGTTAGCTTGAGGATCTAAATCAATTAACAAAACCCGCCGACCAAGTTCAGCTAAATAAGCGCTAAGATTAACAGCGGTTGTTGTTTTACCAACCCCGCCTTTTTGGTTTACAACTGAAATGGTTTTGGCCATAAATAAAATTTATTTTCATCATAAAATTATTATATCTTAAAGTAGCTTAATTGACAATTATTTGAGAGTCAAAATGCTTTGACAAGGGCTTAATTATTATTTATACTGAATTTGTAATTGAAATTTAGATGCTTTTGGCTTAAGCCTAAATCATAAAAAGCCGCGATGGCGGAACTGGTAGACGCACACGACTCAAAATCGTGCGGAAGCGATTCCATGAGGGTTCAAGTCCCTCTCGCGGTACTTAAATTAAAACACGGGGCGATAGCTCCGTGTTTTAATTTACTAGTCGGAAAGGGACTTGAACTAGCAGCGAGCGAGCTATGAGCCGAGTCGGAAGACGAGGCGATTAAGCGAGCGACGATAAGCCCGAGCTAGCGCAGGGCTTAGCGGCTGGTCTGGACGAGTGAGCTTTTCGCATGCTGGCGAAAAGCGAGCGAGAGAGTCCCTCTCGCGGTACTTAAAGGAAAAAGGTAGGTCGAAAGACCTGCCTTTTTTCTTTATTTGCGAGAGGGGCTTGAACTGGTTGGAAGCGAGACGCGAGAGAGGGCGGAAGCCCGAACGAGCGGACGAGCGTCGGACAAACTGCCGGGGGCAGTTTGGACGCCAACCCTGGACGAGTGAAACCGCCGCACTGCTGGCGGCGGTGAGCGAGAGAGTCCCTCTCGCGGTACTTAATAAAATAGACTAGCACTTTTGTGCTGGTCTATTTTATTAAATAATTGGCTAAAAACTAAAAATTAATTTAGCGCCAAAAAAAACTATTTATTTTTTTTAACTAAAGACTTAAAGCCTTCTCCAATTCCTTCTTCTCCCTCAAATAAATTTAAGCTTTGTATTTCTTCTAAAGTAAACCATTTTATCTCCGAGTATTGTAATGAAAAATCAACTTTTGATTCATCAAACTTAACCTCGTAGTAAATTGGAAAATTATAAAACCAGTCTAACCCTCGCTTATTATGAACAATATGTGGTAATGCTAAAATTGGCTTATCTGAAATGTATGATACTTCACATCCAGTTTCCTCCAAAATTTCTCTTTTTAAAGCATCCTGTAATTCTTCTCCAAAATCAAGACCACCGCCAAAAGTTTCCCAGGTACTATCCTCACCATGGCGCCCTAATAAAAATTTATTCTCTTTTATCATTATTCCACGAACGCTAACTCTATAAAAAGCGTCAGGGAAATTTTTTGATTCACTCATATATTATTAGTTAAAATCTTACTTCCTCCCCCGCAACTGCCCACAAGCAGCCGACAATTCAGCGCCGACACTATGACGAAGAGTGACTGGAACCTGATTTTCTTCTAAGATTTTTTTAAACTTTTCCATCCGCTCGGGACTAGAAGCTTGAAAGCGACCGGTTGGATTATAAGGAATTAAATTAACCATATATAATGGCTTTCTCATAATCTTCGCTAGAGCCAAGGCGTCCTTATCACTATCGTTAATATTTTTAAGCATTAAATACTCAAACATAACCCGTCTGCCACTTTTTAAAATATAGTTATCTACCGCTTTTAGAATTTCCCTAATAGAATATTTTTTAGCAATCGGCATCAAATCCTTTCGCAAATTTTCATCAGCCGTATGCAAAGAAATTGCTAAATTGATTTGTAATTTTTCACCAGAGATTTTTTTAATTCCCTCAACGATGCCGGAAGTTGAAACCGATAAGCGACGAGCAGCAAAATTAAAGGTCTCCTCATTATTTAAAAACTTAGCTGCTTTAATAAATTCATCATAATTTAAAAAGGGCTCACCCATGCCCATAAAAACGATGTTATCAATTTTTTCTTCTCTGCCTTCATCCTTCAAAAACCTCGCCCAAAACAAAACTTGCTCAACAATTTCTAAATAATCTAAATTGCGACGAAAACCAAAATCACCAGTAGCGCAAAAAGCACAAGCTAGAGCACAACCAACTTGCGAAGAAAGACAAACCGTATTTCTAGTTCCCTCTTTTGTTTTTTGGCGAATTAAAACCGTTTCAATTTTCTCACCATCAATTAACTCAATTAAAGCCTTTAAACTTTTAGCGTTTTTCGCCCCGATTAATTCCGCTTTAATTTCTATCGGACAATTAAGGTTTAATCTTTCCCTTAAATTTTTAGAAAAATTTGAAACCTCATCCCAAGAAGAAATAAAATCTTGAAACAAAGCCTTGTTCGCTTGAACAAAACGAAACTTCGGCTCCTCATTTAATATTTCTGATAATTTAGATAAATTCATTTTTTTAAAATTATTTTCTCCTTAAAACTATTTTCACAATCTCACTTCTAGCGGTTGTTCTCATCGGTGGCCCCCAAGTACCAATCCCAGAACTAACAACTAAATTAAAACCATTTTCTTTAAATAGACCATAACCATAGCCCTTATGCATCCATCTAGCAGGAAAATTCAAAGGAAAAAGTTGACCGTCATGGGTATGTCCAGATAGCTGCAAATCTATACCAGCGTTTTTGGCTAATTCAATATTTTTCGGTGTATGAAAAATTAAAATACTGGGCTTAGCTTTATCATAACCTGATTGTTCAAGAATTTCTTGTTCCAAATTAAAATTATTACTAAAAGAATAATTAATACCAATTAACTGCAAGCCCTCAACTTCAACTAATTTATTATCCAAAACTGTTAAATTTTTATCAGCCATTAATTTAACCACATAATCAAAGCCTAAGTAAAGGTCATGATTACCAAAGCCATAATAAATTCCCTTTTCCGTCTTAAGATCACTTAAGGGCTTGTGCAGCCAGGAAAAATCTGATTCCATCCCGTCAAAAAAATCACCGCTAATAAAAACTGCTTCCGGTTCTAAAAAATTAATTTTCTTAACTAAGCGACCTAAAAATTTATCTCGATAAACTGGGCCAATGTGAATATCGGAAATATGAACAACCGTTTTCCCCTCCCAATAAGCTGGCAAATCTTGAATTTTAACTTCATATTCTTTAACTACTGGCACTAAGGCGCGATAAAAACCAACTAAAGAAATAACCACTGTACCAACAATGAATATTAATTTCAAATAAAAAATTGGCAAACTTAAATTAAAAACTGATAAAGTATTTTTTAATAGAAAAATAGCAACTATCATTAAACCAATATTTGTTAGTACCCCTAGCCAAGAAACAAAAAAAACATAAGTCGAGCGAGCAAAAACATTATCCCAGACATGAATAAAATAAGAAGCTGCTATAACACCAACGAAAAGACTACTAATAATAATGGCTGTAATTAACTTGCCTGAAAAAAAAGAAATACTAAAAAATCTAAGCAAAAATGAATAAGCTATAAAATGGCCAATAAATAAAAAGATAGCTGAAAAAGAAAAAAATAATAATTGCATCATATGTTTTTTTAAAAAGGAAAGTTCGCTAAGACCGCTTCTTTTCCTAACTCTGCTTCAATCTCCATTAAGCGATTATACTTAGCGGTTCTTTCACTTCTAGCCGGCGCCCCAGTTTTAATTTGACCCGTCCCCATAGCAACTACAAAATCAGCAATAAAAGCATCCTCAGTTTCACCACTACGATGAGAAATAATTGAACTCAGGCCATTTTTACGAGCCAGTAAAATTGCTTCTATTGTTTCCGAGAGTGTGCCAATTTGATTTAATTTAATTAAAATTGAATTAGCCGATTTTTCCGCAATTCCTCTTTCTAAACGGTGGACATTGGTAACAAATAAATCATCCCCAACAATTTGAAATTTATCACCAGTTTTAGCGCTAAAGGCTTGAAAATTTTCCCAATCATCTTCGCCGAAAATATCTTCAAAAGATTTAATTGGATATTTTTCCGCCAAAGCCAAATAAAAATCACTTAACTCAGTGCCACTTAAAATTTTCCCTTCTTTCTGTAAATTATATTTCCCCTCTTGATGAAATTCGCTAGCCGCCGCATCAATACAATAAATAAAATCTTCAGCAACTTTATAACCAGCTTTTTCTACTGCTTCTGATAATAAAGTAAACGGTTCTTCATTACTTTTTACCACTGGAGCAAAACCGCCCTCATCGCCAACGGAAACGCTATAATTTTTAGCATGTAAAACTTTTTTCAAAACCCGATAAACCTCAGCACTCATTCTAATCGCCTCGGCCACAGTCTTAGCGGAAATCGGCATAATCATATATTCCTGGATATCAGTTGCCCAATTAGCATGCTTACCACCATTTAAAACATTTAACATCGGTAAAGGCATAATAAATTTACCATCAAAGTCAGGATTAAATTTACTTAAATAGCGATAAAGAGGAATATTTAAATTAAGAGCGGCCGCTCGAGCTAAAGCTAGAGAAACTCCTAAAATTGCATTAGCGCCAAGCTTTTCCTTATTTTCTGTTCCGTCAAGAACTATCATTTTTTTATCAAGCTCAACTTGATTTTCAACCTCCTCGCCAATTAAAGCTGGGGCAATAATAGTTTTAATATTTTCTTTGGCCTTTAAAACACCTTGACCACCATAACGACTAGAATCACCATCTCTTAATTCACAAGCCTCATAAGCTCCAGTAGAGGCGCCACTAGGCACCATGGCCGAGCCAACAATATTATTGTCTAAAATAACTTTAACGGCTAAACTTGGGTTGCCGCGTGAATCAAGAATTTCAAAAGCTTGAATGTTTTTTATTTTCATATATATTATTTAAATTTTTAAATTTTCTTTATCTAAATATCTTTCGGTCCTATTTACCACTTTTTTCAAAGTTCTAACAGCAATAAAAGGATGATCGCCAATCGTTGTTTCATCAGAAAGCATAACCATGTCACCACCATCTAAAACAGCATTAGCGATATCACTAATTTCAGCCCGGGTTGGATGAGAATTTTTTATCATCGAAGTCATAATTTGAGTTGCAATAATTGCTGGCTTATCATGCCAATGAGCAAATTTAACTAAATACTTTTGTACAATCGGCAATTCCTCAATCGGAATTTCAATTCCTAAATCACCACGAGCAATCATAATAGCATCAGAGGCTTGAATTATTTGGTCAATATTTCTTAAAGCAATCGCTCGTTCAATTTTAGAAATTAATTGCACTCCTTTTTTCTTAGAAATAAGCTTTCTTAATTTCTCCACATCATCCCTTGTTTGAACAAAAGATAAAGCAACATAATCAACACCAGTTTTTAAACCAAATTTTACATCACGTATATCCTTTGGCATTAAACCACCTCGCTTCATATTAGTATAAGGGACGTTAATACCCTTATGAGAAGTAAGAAGGCCACCGCGAACAACAGTTCCTTTAATAAAGCCTTTTTTAATTTCATTAACGATTAATTCAATTTCACCATTAGCTAAATAGAGCGGTTCACCTTTTTTAATATCAAGATGGAGCTCAGAGTTATCAATAGGAATTATGCCTTTTTGATAAGTTCCGCCTTTTTTAAAAATAAAAGAATAACGCTCACCCTCTTCTAAGTTAATCCCCCCATCTGGCATATTGCCAACTCTAATTCTCGGCCCTTGAAGATCAAGCATAATTTTTACTTGCTTCTTATTTTTTTTATTATAAAAATCAAGTATCTTTTTTACTCTAACATATTGTTCATAACTAGCGTGAGAAAAATTAATTCTTATCATCTCAACCCCCTCATCTAAAAGGCGTTTTAAATCTTCTGGAGATTCAGTCTTGGGGCCAATAGTCGCAATAATCTTAGTGTTCATAGTTATTATCTTAATTTATTATTTTTCTTTTCTGCTCTTAACTCAGTCATCAATTTCTGATAAAACTCTAAGTTATTAAGAGCGGCTAATTTCTGTCCTAAAGGTTCTTTAAGTTGAAAAAGATGTTTCAAATAAGATCGTGAATGTGTTTTCAACGCCTTAATATTACTCCTCTTATTGATAGCTGTAAAATCTTGATTAAAAATTGCATTACTAATATTAATAGAGCGCGTTTTAACTTTGATTAAAGATTGAGCCCCATCTAAAAAAAGTTTTCCATGACGACCTTCTCTGGTTGGAATAACACAATCAAACATATCCCAACCGAGCTCGGCACAAATTTTTATATCCTCAGGACTACCAACGCCAAGCGCAAAACGAAGCGAGTTTTCTGGAATAAAACTGGCTGTTTTCTTTAAAATTTCTTTTAAAAATTTACCATTTTTATCAACATGTCTAGCGCCAAAACCGTAACCATCAAAACCGATTTTAACTAATTCTTTAGTACATTTTTCTCGTAAATCAAGTTCGGCTCCACCCTGTATTACCCCAAAAATTAATGGTTTTTTTAAGCCAACTAATTTTCTTTTTTTAATCTGATGTTCATATTCAAGCTTGCATCTTTTTGCCCAATTAATAGTTCTCTCAACCGCCTTTTCTAAGTCATGACGAGAAAATTCGTTTGGTGGACAATCATCAAGACAAACCATCATATCAACCCCTAAATCAAACTGAATTTGAATTGCTTTTTCTGGACTAAATTCATGACGCGAACCATTAAGCGGTGATTTAAAAACAACTTTATCATCATCAATCTTGCCCATGGCTGAATTTTTATGGATTAAAGAAAAAACTTGAAAGCCGCCGGAATCAGATAATAAAGGACCATCCCAAGCCATAAATTTATGAACACCACCAGCTTTTTTAATTGTTTCTAGTCCTGGCTGAAGATAAAGATGAAAAGTATTAACAACCATCGCTTTAGTTTTTGTCTCTAAAACTTCATCAGCCGAGCTTAATTTAATAAAAGCTCTGGTTGCATCAGGCATAAAAAATGGTGTCTTTAAAAGACCATGCCTTGTTTTTAAAAGCCCCAAACGACGCCCGTCTTTTTTTCTTGTAATTAATTTAAACATTTTTATAATCAACTTTATTGAATTAAATTTCAACCATCATCCCTATTTTACCCGCCCGGAATTATTCATTTGGGCAATATCATCATCTTCAAGACGACTAGTTTTCGGTTCAGTTTTACTTAGAATCACTCCCCCTGTTTCTGTATCAATAGCACTAACGATTGAGCCAGGTGATAAAACTAAAATCTTGTCTCTATCATTATCAGTTGGAGTAACGCTTAAATAAAAAGAACCCTGAAGTAAATATTTAGAAGTTGGTAATAATCCAATTTCCCAAACTACTTGCCTTAAATCATCATCATAATAAAGACTACCGACCTCAAGCTCTTGACGCCCAGTAAAATTGACATAGGCCGGGAGATTAAAAGTTGCCTTCAACTCTCTTAATTCGTGCAAATTATTTTCTATCGTCCAATAAACTCTAAATTCAGTTTTTTGATTAACTTCCGGAGGTAAAGGACCGGAGCCAACCGGATAATTATCATCATTAAAATATCTTAATTCTTCTTTAAGATTAAGGTCACTATTTATTTTATTAATAATTTTATTACTAATATTCTCAGCTCCACTTATTTCTTTGCCACCAACACTATATTGAGCGTGAGCAGAAAGTTCTAAATTTTTTCCTAAAAAATTAGAATTAAAATCTTTAACTTTAATATTAAAATTAATTTCACCTTCGGTTCCCGCTTTAATTTCTCTTAAAGCAGGTAACTCATTTTTTGACCAAACTATTGAATTAGCACTTCTTTCACCATTTTGACCAATAACTAAAGAGTCAAAATCCAAAACTTCACCCTCTAAAATTGCCATAATAACAACATCTTGATAAGCTTTAGTGCCTTTATTTGAATAATGTAGAGAATAATTTAAATCTGAACCAAAATTTAAAGCTTGGTCATTACTAGAATCATTTAAAATTAAATTCAAACTCAAATCACTAGAAACTAATTCTGGTTTTAAAGTTTTTTGCCAAAAAACATATTCCTTATCACTTAAACGATGGCGCAAGCTAATGTTAACTTGGAAAGCATCAACCTTATTCTTAACCCGATATTTGAAAGTTGTTTCTTGACGATTCATGAGTGAGCTTAAGTTGGCGATATGCCAAGAGAAAGCACTTAATTTTTCTAAAGATAATTTTTCTTCAGACAATTCTTCATTTGAAGCTAAAGATAAAGAAGATGTTGCTCCTAATATCTCTCCGCCACTACCATCACTAAAATCAAAAAAGATATCAAATTCACTAAGTTTTTCTGTCAACAAGCCATCATCAAAGCCTGAAAAAAATATTTTTATTTCATTTTCCTGATTAATAAAGATAGCATTAGAGCTTTCAGTGTCAACTAAAAATCCTAAACCACGAATAATCGTTGAACTTGAATCCTCCTTCTTAAAATGACTAGAAAAAGTTCCTGGTAAATAAGTTAAACGGGCAACTGCCAAATTAACAGATTCTGGTAAATTTAAAATGTATCCTTTAATCTTCAAACTTGCTCTTTCCCCTGAATCAAGTGTCTCTAATTTAAAAGCATAGTTTCCGTTTTCAGGTAAAACGGGGATAGAATTAAGAGTAGCAGAATCAAAAATAAAATTATCCGGATATTGCATCTCTAAATAAATTTCCGAAAAAACAAATTTACTTGGATTAAAATATTCAACTTCATAATAAAATTCTTCTCCAGCCACAACTCTTTCCGGCGCAATTAACTCTAGTTTTAAAGAGCTAATATCATTATCATTACGGAAATATTGATTATAAACAAAATTAACAAGTGCCACTAGTAGTGCGACAAAAATAATATTTTTCAAAAGTGATAGAAAAAATTTCGGTTTCTTTTTAATATTCATGTGGCTGACATCTACCCTTCCACCTTTCTTGTCACTATAAACATCAATTAGATGAGAATCAATTTCTTGATCGCGGAGTTCACGATTAACTGCTTTTTCAAAATCAATTATTTCGCCCTCTTCTGGGATTGGTCGTGCAACAAAGGAGGCTAAACCAGATTCTTTTTGATTTTTAAGGCTAAAGTCTTTTCCTTGTTTTTTCTTCGCTATCATATATTTATTATTATTTGATTTTTTTGATTAAAGATCCGTAAAAACGATCTTGATTTAAACTATCCTTAATTTCAATTTCTCTTAAGTTATAATCTTCCTCTGCTCGCCAAAAAACTTCATGTTCTTCTGGTAGTTTAATATTTAACTCAAAATCAAAAGCTTTAGCCCCTGGTTGTTTTTGCCAAAGAAAGGAATAAGGAAAAACTAAGTCTTCATCAGGATTTAAAATTTGATAGAATTTTTCTAACCAAGAGACATCATCTTTTTGAGAAATATCATTAAAATTATAAGGCAAACTATAGCTAATAACTATTTCTGAACTTTGACCAGGGTCGGTCATTGTCCAATTAGCAAAAACCGTTTTCTCATCTTCGTCGTAAATTAAAGTTCCACTAGGCTCATCAACTAGCGCTCGGTATTCGTTTTCAAGTTCCGGCAAAATTAAAGCATCGGGATCAACTTCATCAAAATATTCAGCATCAGGCGAGTTAAAACCACGAGCCTCTAAAAGATTCGCTCCTTTTGGTACATAAATTCTAAGCCAATTAACATTACGAACCCCAACCAAGACTTCATTCTTTCGACCAAGATGTTCGCGCTTAATAGTTAAAGTATTAATTATTTGACCATTATTAGCTATCTTTGATTCCAAGGAAGCGTTTTTAGAAATTACTCTGTCCGTTTTCTGTCCAGCAATATTAGTATCAACTATCATCAAATAATCGGTTTCTACATTTTTCATTTCTCCTGATAAGCGATAGCGACTAGCTTCTTTTTGTAAGTTCTCATCTTTAAAATAAAACATCACTTGTTTTTCTAAAACACTTTCTTCAAGAATAGAAATGACTAATGGTAAATTTTCACGACTTAGCTTACTTGGTAAAACCTCTAAAATCTTAGCCATTAAGTCACCAATTATTTTCTTTGGTTTATTATTACTACTGTTTTCTAAATCTTGAAATAAAGGCAGGCTAACATTAATTGGTGAGGAACTGGCTGGCAAGCCAATTAAATCATCGGGATGAGTAGGCATTAAATTTTTATATTCAACGACTCTTTGTACCGTTTCCCAAAAATTTTCAGAATCAATTATTAAGCCATATTCTTCAGTCATGTCTATCGGTCCACTAACTTTAAGCATTCTTTCAACTACTGTTGGTGTTAAAGAGATTACGCCATCAACACTCGGTCCGCTGCTTTGCTCATAAAACCACATTAAATGCCTAGCGGTTTTAGGCCAATCAGGCCACCAATTAGCGTCCCAAAAATTCCATAAAGGATTAACTAAATGAAGTGCATAAGGAGAGGCAAATTTTTTACCCTTAAGACCAGCCTCTAAATCATAAGAACCTCCGGCCGGAACTTCAAGATTTCTAATCTTACCGTCACGTACATCAACCAAAGCATAACTACCAAGAAAACCACCACTCGCTCTTAGTTCAGAATTATTCTGAAAAACTAATAAATATCGTTTATCCATACTTAAGCCAAGAACATCTTTTAAGCTATCACTAAGTTTAAGAAATTCATCAAGATTATTAGCCAAAATAGAACTTTGATTTTTTAATTGAGTAAATTTTAAGTAATATTCTTCAGGTAAATCTTTATCATCAATTTGAGCAATAATTTTTTCAAGTTCCTTAGCGTCTTTAACTGCTAAAAAACCATAATCAATAAAATCTTCTAATGACTTCTCAAAATCATCATTACCACTAAAAAGACTATTAGTTGCTGCTAATAAATTTTTACCCAAAGAGGAGGCAACAAAACCAGCAGCTAAAAATTTTCTACTTTGTGAGGCTAGTTTAATTTTTGAGTCAGAAGATAAAGATGCTAGAGCAAAAATTGCATCATTTATTTTACCTAAATCATCATCAGCCGCTAAAAAATTTAAGCCAGCGGCTGTTAAATTGGCGTCCGCATCTTTTAAATCAAAACGAGAAATTGAATCAGCTGCGGCTAATAAATTATTAACACCTTGATAAGAATTATTAAAAATACGAGCTTCAAAATTTTCAAAATCAAGAATACCAAACAAAGAAAAAGCTTTTAAAGGAATTACTAAAAAAACAAGAGCGATTGCAAATGTTGGTAGTCGTTTCAGAAATATTACTTTTTTTGTTTTAGGTTTTTTCTTAAATGAAATCGATATCTCTGGTAAAATAAAGAAATCTTTAACCTTATTATTCAAAACCTTTTTTTTGTTTTTTAAAATTTTAAAAAATATCTTTCTCTCCTGTTTTCTAGTTTTATAATTTTTAAACAAGGAAGAAAATTTTTTATAAAAAGGCTCATCTTCTTTCTGAATAAAACTTTGATGAAAATTCTTTTTCTTAAAAAACTTAAAACTTTCTTTTAGCTGATTTGTTTTTTTAATTGAGACTTTCGCAACATCCTTTAAAATTTCTTTTTCCTTAACTAAAGGACGCAAATCAACGACCAAACTGGAATTTTGATATTTTTGTAGTATTTCTTGTTTTAAATCTTTTTTGTTCATGTCTCAAATATTATTTAAACCCAAAGCATCCAAATAAACTTTTAAAGTTTTCTCAGCACAAGTATCCCATGAATATTTTTTAACTTGCAATAGTCCTTTTCGCACTAAATCAGTCCGCAAAGACTCATCTTGATTTATAATTTTTATTTTATTAACTATATCGTTTAAATCTTGTGGATTAAAATATAAAGCGCTATCTTCTAAAATTTCTGGTAAACAAGAATGGTCAGAAGACAAAACTGGACAAGACTTTGACATCGCCTCTAAAGGTGGTAAACCAAAGCCTTCATAAAGCGAGGGAAAAATAAAAGCTAAAGCTTTAGAATATAAAGAAGAAAGCTCAACGTCAGAAACATAACCAGGGAAAAAAATACGTCGAGCCTTAATTAATTCTAAAGCAGGCTCATCTTTTTTTAAACGTTCATAAAAAAAGTCACTCTTTCCAACTAAAACCAAATAAATATCCGAGCCTTCTTTTTCTAATACATTAAAAACTTTTAATAACCTTTCTAAATTTTTATGAGGATAGGCGCTACCAACATAAAGTAAAAACTTAGATGGATAATTTTGAATCTTTTCCTCTACTTGCTTTTCTACAAATCTACTATCTTTTGCTAGCTCTAAATTAGCTGCCCCCTCATAAATTAAAACTATTTTATCAGACGCAACTTTAAATAATGATATAATATCTTTCTTAGTGAACTCAGAAATAGTAATTATCTTCAGCGAATTATTAATAGCCCGACGTAAAACTAAACGATAAGCTAAGTTCTTTAAAATATAAATAAATTTATTTCTAGTCGTTGCTTTAATAGCTGGAAAACGAGTAAGAATTAAATCATGAATTGTGACTATAAATTTAGTTGGACAAAAAATTGGTATATTAAAATGAAGAAAATGAATCAAGTCGAGGTTATATTTCTTAATATAAAATGGAAATAGTAATTGCTCTTTCACTGAATACCAGCGAAATGGTAATTTAACTTTAGAAACTCTTTCATTTTTTAACTGAAATTCATCAAAATTTTCTGGACTTAAAAAAATAACAAAAGACAAATTAAGTTCTGAACTTGATTTACTTTTTTCTATTACTCTATCCACAACTTCTTGAGTATAGCGCCCCAAACCTTTGCCTAGGGGGCCATAGAAGCGTGCGTCTATGCCAACAATTCTCATATTGTTTTAAGCTATTGGTAAATTTGGCGGCAAATCAGCTTTATTGTCATCATCTTCAGTGATACCAAAAAAATTATTAATTTCATCATCTTTTCCCAAATTATCATTTAATGAAGAATCATCTTCGTTAATAGAATTAGTCTCAGCTTCATCAGAAATAAAATTTAAAAATTGCCCCGAAGCGCCCGGCAAATCATCATCAAGAGGTAATGTGGGTGGGGCATCCGCTTTCCTGCCCGGAGCTTTTTGTAACATAGAAAATTTAGCCATAAATTCAACGGGAAAATGCCATAAAGTTGCAAGTTCTTCAATATTAAATATACCCACATCAGAACCAATTGAACTAGAGCGATTAATATAAGCGGCAAGCAAAGTTCTTTTCAATCTATTCAAGCGACTGGCTTTATTAAAATACGCTACTCTCGTCGCAATTCGACTTAATTCCGGTTTTAGATTATTTAAGTTCAAAGACATGAATTGTTTAATATAACCAACAAAACCAGAAACAACTTTAGCTCTATTCATCACCTCTTTACGTGACATGTAGATAACTCGAATCTTAGCCTCAAAACCTAATTTTGCTGCTTTAGTTTGAATGGCTTCAATCCTTACCTTTTCTTTTGGCGAAAGATCCATCATTGTTTTAGCTCTTTCCTCTTTCTTTTTAGGGGCCTCAACCTCGCCCCAAATTGGATAAATCGCTTCACTTATTTCGCCTAAAACACCTAACCCCCTAGTAAATAAGTCGTCCTTAACTTTAGGTTTACGGTCTAAAAGTTTATCCATTTCTTTTTCGGCTCTTTTAACCCAATCAAAACCCGTTGGAATAACAATCATCTGAAACCAAAATTGCTCCCCTGGTCGCAAAGAACCACAGAGATCCATTAAGCTCGCCATTGGGTCCTTAAATTGAAGCTCACTTGGCCCCATTTGATGTTCAAATTCTTGATAACATTTAATTGGATAAACATCAGGTGATCCCTGAACAAATTCTGTTCCCCAAAAATCATACTCCTCATCAGGAACTTTATGGGGAACATTATTAACGTAATCTTCAACTTCAGAAATTTCCGCATCCGGATATTGAGAATAAACGGCTGATTCAATTAAATTACGAAATTCAAGTGGAGTTCTAATAATAAATTGGGTGTAGCCGTCAATGCTCACAATTTCAAAACTAAAAGATTTTTGATACATGCCCTCAAACCACTTTTCAAAAAAACTTTGACTTCCATGGGCGCCACCAAGATAAGTAAACATATTTTCAACCGCCTTAGGCGATTGCTCATTACCCCGGGGAATATCAATAGCTAATAAAATATATTTATGATTTTCTGACCATTTTCCTCTAATCCAATACAAATATAACTCCCTAACTCCAATGACAAAAATTAAACCCAAAAAAGGCCAAGCAAAATTAGCAAAAAAACGCCAAAGCATCTCTTCAGCCTCAAGATTAAAAAATCTCTGAAAGGGGCTAATATCTAAGAATATTTCCATAGAAAAATAGGTGGTCCTAAAAATAAACCTGCATTAACTTATGCCTATATTTTAACATATTTTCAAAAAAAGATAAAACCTTTTTTAAAGCTTTTTTTAGAGTTAAATTAGCTTAATAAAAAAACAAGTCCAAAAAATTGAACTTGTTTAAATTTGAATAAAATTAGGCTTTTTTCTTTATTTTTGCCACTCCTTAAGACCATAGGTTCCGCGACTAGTTAGGCAATATCTATCATCAAGAATTAATTCGTTATGAACGGTGGCAGCATTTGCTTTTTTCTTATCAAAAGCAACTTCATTTATCTTATCAGCTATTTCTATGAAGTGAAGTGGCTTTCCATTATGTTTTAAAATTAGATAGATTTTATCATTAACGGTTTTTGGTTTAATTTCACCAGAATTAGCAAGTCCCCATTCACCAAATTTGTTTTGCTCAAGATTTTTAACTGCTTGAATTAAAGAATAAAGCATTTTATTGCTATTCATAATTTCAGCTTTATCAGGAAAAATTTTACTTTTAAAAATTCTAGTAATATCAGCTCCAGTGTCTTTAACTTTACTTAACACTTCTTGATACTTAGCATAAGCATCTAGTTCTTTAACAGTTTCAATCAGTTCATCGGTTTTCAGAGTCTTTTTCATCGACTCAACTTTCTTCATTAAATCTTTAGCTATTTCTTCGAAAAAATTAAGTTCTCTTTCTTTAATTTTAATTGAAGGGTTGAATCCAGTAATAATATTACCCTGATCCAAATCATCGGACATGAGCTTAGTAATTAAAAAATTGAAATTATTTTTGTAAGAAGCTCTAACATCTTCATAATCCTTTGTTCCTGGTTCAAGCTTGTTATTAATCTCTAAAGCAATAACAGTTAAAATATCTAAGAGAAAATCTTTTCTTAATAAGCCACCGTGTTCTTCTAATAAATTATTAATAGTTTCTTTTAATAAAGCAATGTATTTTTCCAAATCATCAAGTTTTTTAATTTTCTTGATGCTAGCAGATTCAATTTGACGAACTCTTTCTCTTGTTAGATTATGAAGATTACCAATTTTTTCCAAGGTTTCAGATTTTCCACCTTTTAAACCAAAACGACGAGATAAAATATCTCTTTCTCGCTCAAGGAGTTCGGAAAATAAAGAATTAACGATACTAACGGCATCAAGTCGAGCCATCTCTTCATTACGCTCTTCTTTAATAATTTTTTCTAACAAAACTTCAGATAATTTTTCCATACTATTTTAATATTGCTAAATTATAATTTGCTACTAATCTATCACAATATTTTATATTAGTCAATAAAGAACTAATTTTTCCAAAATAAATAGATTTTTTTATACTCTTTAAGTAAAAATTGCTCAAATATAAGCGAAAAAACAAACATTGTCAGAATTTTGACAAAAATTACTATTTTTGACAAGAAATCTTGACTTAAAAAGTGTTTAATAAAAATGAAATGCTGATTTCTAAAAGACCAGGATCTTGCTAAACGACTTTTTTTAGTTCTTGTTTTAAAAAAATTAAGCGGACTAGAGCTAAGTGACTTCGTTGTCCTGTCATGATAAATAACAGCATTAAAAACTAGTAGTGTTTTGAGGTCTAAAAAGTGCAAACGATAAGCTAAGTCACAGTCCTCTTTATACATAAAAAATCGCTCATCGAAGTATTCTTTCTTAGCCGCCCTTATTTCTACAACTTTTTCCAAAGCTTTGAGCCGATAAAGACCGGCTGCTCCACTTGGCGCTAACACATTTTTTCCTTGAAATAAATATTGTTCCCTTTTTTCTTCCAGATATTTTTCACCTTGACAAATATCAAAGAATTTTAAACCTCGTTTTAAGCCAATACCGAAAGAATCTATTAAATTATGTAATTCTGATTTTTCAGAATTAAAAGACATAATTCTTGGCGCCGTGGCCGATAAATTATTATCATGTAGTAATGGCTCAATTAGGAGCTTGATTGACTCTCGAGAAAAAATGACATCAGGATTAATCACTAAAAAATACTCAGCCCCGGATGATAAAGCTTTTTCAATCATCAAATTATAAGGCTTAGCGAAACCTAAATTTTTACCATTACTACTTAATTGCTGATAATGGAAATCGGGATTAAGAGCTAAAAAATCTTTAATGAAATTATCATTATCCCTAAAATTTAAATCACTATTTTCAAAACCATAAATGATATAATCACTAAGACCTGAAAAATCAAGGGCTTCTTTTAAACTTTTTAAAAAATCAGACAAATAAGAACTTGAGCTCTCATTATAAGTTATAAAACCAATAGCTAGCTTCATAAAACTAAATTATCATCTTTCCGACCAACTTTTCTTTAGCAATATTTTGTGCTTTCAATAAACTTTCAAAAGTCCCAGCATCTAACCACTCACCATTAACCATTGCTACCTCGAGCTCTCCTTTTTGTAAATACCAATTATTAACATCGGTAATTTCTAATTCACCACGATCACTAGGTTTAATATTTTTGGCGATTTCAACCACTCGATTATCAAAAACGTAAAGACCAGTAACAGCTAAATCCGAAATTTTATCTTTTGGTTTTTCTATTATGAATTTTGGTTTTAAATTTTCATCTAATTTAATAACCCCAAATCTTTCTGGATCTGAAACTTTTTTAGCAAAGATTTTCGCGCCACTTTTAAAACTTTTAATTTCCTCAGAAAAATCATCTTCAAAAATATTATCACCCAAAATCATAGCGACGCTCTCTTGGCCAATAAAATTTTCAGCAATAATAAAGGCCTGAGCTAAACCCTCCGGTTTATCTTGAATTTCATAAGTAAATTTAACACCAAATTCTTTACCACCACCTAAAAGATTTAAGTAATCACCCGCCCTTTCTGGAGCAATAATAATCAAAATTTCCTTAATCCCCGCTTTAATTAAAGTATTTAGCGGATAATAAATCATCGGCCTGTCATAAATCGGTAATAATTGTTTACTGGTTATCTTGGTTAATGGTTTTAAACGACTACCTGAACCACCAGATAAAATAATACCTCTCATATAATTATTTTTATTTTAAATTTAATAAATTAACATATTCTGCTAAAGCTTGATTTAAACCTCTTAATTTTTTCACTTTAGTATTTTTTAAAACTGAAAACTTCGGTCGCCTAGCTGCTCGTAAAAGATCTTCACTTCTAATAGCTCTAATTTTCACTTCTAACTTTTGCAAAGCAAAAAATTCCGTAACTGCTTCATACCAAGTGCAGGGACCTTCGTTTACTAAATGAAATTCTCCAAAAGGAACTTTAAGTTCCCAAAGTCTTTTGGTTGCTTGAGCTAAATCTGGGGTATAAGTAAAGCAACTTAATTCTTCCTTAACTACCGTTAATTCCCCACCCTTGTAGGCGAGGCCAAGCATCACCTCAAAAAAACTAGGTTTAGAAGTCTCACTACTGCCGGCTGGGCCAAAAAGCTTTGAGGTTCTAATTAAATAATAATTTAAACCTCTTGCAGCTCGTTTTTTTAATTCAAGTTCGCCAGCAAATTTACTCTCACCGTATTTATTAATAGGGTTTGGCGTTTCATGTTCTAAAAAAAATTGCTTATTATCGGTTCCGTTAAAAACATAGTCACTTGAATAATGAATTAAAACAGCAGAAATTGTTAGGGCAATATCAGCTAAGACTGCTGGTAATTCAGCATTTAATTTTAAGGCTTTAGTAAAACCATCTTTATTTTCGCAAGAATCAACGGCATTAAAAGCAACGGCATTAATGATTAAAAGTGGTTTTAATGCTAAAATTTTCTCTCGCAAAAGATCAAAATCAAGCACATCAACATCATCCCTATCCCAAGCGACAGTCTTATAATCATTAGAAAAGAATTTCTTAAGTTGGCTGCCGAGATTACCTCGACCCCCTAAAATTAAAATAGGCATATAAATACAGTATAGTATATTTATTATGCCTTAGCAAACGAAAATTATTTAATTATCCTTAAATTAAAGCTTTAAATTCTATTTCCAACCGCCCCCTTGACGAACTAAAAGTTCAGACGCCCGATCTTTTTCCGCCATAATCTCCTTAACAACTTTTTCAAGGCGCATTCCTTGTGAGCCTTTAACTAAAACTATATCACCTGAATTAATACGACTAATTAAAAATTCTCCAATCTCATCGGTACTATTAAAATGAAATGATTTATCATTATCTAAACCATTTTTAAGAGCCGATTCAGCTATCATTAAAGATTTATCGCCGATAGTAATTAAAAAGTCCGCCTTTATTTTAGCGATTTTTTCACCAACTAAACGATGTCCTTCATTAGTATAGGAACCAATTTCTAACATATCCCCTAAAACAACATATTTCTTAGATTCGGATTCAATTTTAATACTACCTAAAACATCAAGCGCTGCTAAACAAGCTTCTGGTGATGAATTATAACTATCATCAATAATAAAAGAATTATTAATTCCCGGCAAAACATTCATCCTTCCTCTTGGCAAAGAAAAGTCCTTTAAAGAATTAGCAATATTAACTAAATTAAACCCCAATTCTAAAGCACAAGCACTAGCTGCTAAGGCTGCATAAACTGCTCCTGGAGATAAGGCGTTTTTCATTAAAACTGGAACAATTGAGCCACGAAAATTTAATTTAAAATTTATTCCACTTAGCTCATAATCACCTTTGTCAAAATTATATCTTACATCCTGAGCAAGTAAATCAACTCCTTCTTTAAAACCATAGCTTATAACTTTAACCCGACTAGCTTCTGCCATTTCCTTACAAAAATCATTATCAAAATTTAAAATAGCGGCGCCCTGACCCTGTAACGATGTTACTAAAACCTCTTTTTCTTTTTTAATTTCTAAAAGTGAGCCAAAATATTCAATATGAGCATAACTGATAGAGCTAACAATTCCTATTTTTGGTTTAGCTAACGAACATAAATATTTTAAGTCTCCCGGCCTATCAATACCCATTTCTAAAATTAATATTTCCGGATAATTTTTATCACCAAAAATAATTATTTTAAAAGCTAGAAAAAAAACACTAAACCAAGAAAGAATGTTTTTGCCAGGAGATTTTGCGCCAATAATAGTTAAGGGTAGACCAATCTCATTATTATAATTTTTATAAGTTGCTCTAACTTTAAATTTACTACCTAAAACTAGGGCTAGAGCTTCTTTAGTACTACTTTTTCCAATTGAACCAGTTATACCAATAACTAAAGGCTTCTGTCTTAATAGAATTAATTTAGCAAAAATCTTTAATTTGAACATTAAAATCTTTTTCATCTTATTTTCTTGTTTTTGGTATTTGATAATAACGAAGAATAAATTCGGCTATATCACGCCAGAGCGGAACGGTTGAACCCTCAGCATACTGGACTCCTTTTGGGCTGTCAATTTTTACCAGCATCACAAAGGCAGGGTCATCAATTGGAGCGACGCCAATAAAAGTATGAAGCCATTCATCTTTTTTATAACCACCAACTGTAGCAATTTGAGCCGTTCCTGTCTTGCCCCCTAAATAATAACCTTCAATCTTCGCTCTTTTAGAATGTCCTTTTTCTACAATATTAACTAACATTGCCGAAACTGTTGCCGCTGTTTCCGGGCTAATAACCTCCCTTACTTTCTTCGGATTTATTATTTCTTCAACTCCATTATTAATTATTTTTTTAACAACATAGGGCTTCATTAAAACTCCTTTATTAGCAATAGCCTGATAAGACATCACCATTTGTAAGGGTGTCACCGCTATTCCCTGTCCAAAAGAAGCAGTCGCCGCATCAATTTCTTTAATTCTATTTTTTAATAAATTATTAATATTACCAGGGCTCTCGGCGCCAAGCTCAAGTCCACTTCTTTCCCCAAAACCAAAATCTTGAACATATTTAGCAAAAACATCATCCCCAGTTTGTCGCATCGCAAAAATAGCTCCAGTATTTAAAGAATTATCTAAGACATAATTCATATCGACTAAACCATGTGCCCCCTTAGTACTAAAATCAGAATTTCTAATCGGCTTATTCCAACCACTAATCATTATTTCACCTTTATCTTCATATAGCGTTGCCGGATTTACCTTACCCTCATTAATAGCCGCCGCCATCGTAATAACTTTAAAAACAGAGCCTGGTTCATATTGATATAAAATGGTCGGATTATTAAAATAACTTAAATCTTTAACATTTTGATAATCATTAGGATTAAAATTTGGTTCTGAACACATAGCTAAGATTGCCCCTGTTTTTGGTTCAACCACAATGACTGAGCCTCCAGTCGCTTCAAATCTAGCCACCGTTTCTTTAAGTTTTTCACAAGCAAAAAATTCTATATTTCTATCGATAGTTAAAACTAGATCCGAACCTCCCTGAGGAGCAGTATACTCTCTATCATTTACAATAATTAAATTAGCTGAAGCCCCTTTTTCTGATTTCAGATTTCCGTACTGACCAAATAACTCTTTATCAAAAAATTCTTCCAAGCCATAATGACCATTACTCTCACCATTAGAATAACCAACATAGCCAAGAATTTGTGAGGCAACCTCATTCTCAGGATAATAACGATATTTTGAAAAAGTAAATCCAAGCCCAGGTATATCTAAAGATTTTTTTATTTCTTTTTCCTCGCCACTTGATTCGTCCAATTCTTTAATGGTTAAATAAATTTTCTCATTTCTAAATTCAAGATCTTCTTTACTAATATCTTTTGACACCAAGTCACGCAAAGAACCACGCCTAATTTCACCATTTTCAAAATAGTCAGAGTTCACTAAATAAACATAAAGATCAAGTAAACGATTAATTTCAAAAGTTTTGTTTAAAGGTTCATAAGGATCTCCAGGCTTATCAAAACGAAGTAAATAGTTATTAATTATTACCTCTTTCGTTGAGGTAGCAACAATTAAATCACTTAAATTTTTATTTTTTAATTCTTGTTCTAAAATTTCTCTATCAAAAAATTCATAAAATTTTTCTGCCATTTCTAAAGGATTAGTAATGTCCTTAGGAACTGAATAAATTGTCGCTAAGTCACGAACGGAAGCGGCCGCATAAAGTTTCTCCCCTTCGGTGGACCTTTCGGTAAAATATATTTTTCCTCTTTCTGGTATCAATTTTAATGAAACTTCATGTTGATCAGCGGCTCTGGCTTTATAAATTTCAGATTCAGAAATTTGAATCGCGTACAATTTATAAACTAAAGAAAATGATAATAAAAAAACGACCGCAACGACTAGGCGCCAGCGACCAAGCCCAATTTTTGATTTTTCCGAGCCTTTTCTATTCCCTATCTTAATCGGCCTCATATTAAATTATTTTTTTGCCACGGAAGCTATTGGTTTTAGATATTCAAATTCAGCTACTTCAACCATATTTAATTGTACTACTCTTGAATTAACAGAATAATATGATTGAGTAAAACTTATTTTCTCTTCTAATTCCGACTTCTCAACTTTTAAAATATCGGTCTTAAAAGTTAATTCTTTTAGAATAAAGCCTTGAGTCGCTAAGTGACTAATATTAAATAAATAAAAACCAATACCAATAAAGATAAAAGAAAAAATCGAAAAATTAAAATAGCGCCAAGCGGAGCTGGTTTTTTTTCCTTGATTTTTGTCTCTTAGACGAGAATTATTGTTTGCCATAGTTTTTATATTTTTAACTTGAAAATTATCTAAATTTTTTGAGCAGCGCGTAATTTTGCACTTCTCGCCCTTTTATTACAACTTGCCTCAAAAGAACCTGGAATAAGTGGTTTTTTGGTTAAAATGTTAAAGTCTTTTCCCTTTCTATCTCTTAAAAAATTCTTAACAATTCTATCTTCACCACTATGGAAGGAAACAACCACTAATCTACCGCCAATTTTCAATCTCTTTTCGGCCTGTTCTAGAGCTTCAGCTAGAACTTCCAATTCCTTATTAGTCTCCATTCTTAAAGCTTGAAACACTTTTGTAGCCGGGTGAATTTTTGACCAAGCACGAATGGGGATGATTTCTTCTATTAGAGTGCATAGGTCGGAGGTAGTTTTAATCTTTTTCTTTTTTCTAGTTTCAACAATTTTCTTAGCAATGCGATAAGCTTGCTTTTCTTCGCCATATTCTCGAAATATTTTCGTTAATTCAAGTAAAGAATAAAAGTTAACTATTTTCTCTGTTGAAAGCTCGTTATCAGGGCCAAAGGACATATCAAGAGCCCTTTCACCTTTAAACGAGAACCCTCTCGCCTCATCGTCAAGCTGAGCCGAAGAAAGACCGAGATCAAAGACAATACCATCAACTAATTCTCCCGGAAAAACTGATTCCGCTACCTCATTTAAATTTTTAAAATTACTTCTTACTAATTCAACATTATTTAACTTCTTTTCTTTTAATAATCTTTTAGCATTTTCTAAGGCGAGTTCATCCAAATCAATTCCCAGTACTTTTCCTTTTTCACCAACTAATTCAGCAATTGCCCTTGTGTAACCAGCGCCACCTAGAGTACAGTCAATAAATTTTCCTCCTATTTTCGGATCAAGAAAGGAAATTATTTCCTTCAACATTACTGGCACATGACTATAGATCATATTAAATTCCTAAATTTCCCAATTCCTCGGCAATTGTATTAGTATTTTTTTCCGATTCAGTTTTATATTTTTTCCAAGCACCTTCATCCCAAATTTCTAAATGATCATATAACCCGGCAACAATTACTTTTTTCTTTAAAAAAGAAAATTCTCTTAAATACTCCGGTAAAGTAATTCTTCCCTGGTTATCAAATTCCAAATCCATGGCTCCAGCTAACATGTGACGACTAAAAGCACGGGCCTTTGATTGACTAATTGGTAGAGCGGCGAGACTAATAGCAATCTTAGTAAATTGTTCCTTGCCATATAAAAATAAACAGCCGTCCAAACCTTTGGTAACGACTGCACCTTTTTTTAAGACAGCTCGAAATTTAGCCGGTATTGCTAGACGACCTTTATCATCGAGATTGTGATTGTATTCTCCAATTAACATATATTCACCTTAGTTCCCCACAAATCACCTTACAGATTTAATTATACACCACTTATACTCTCTGGTCAACACTTAATATATTGCTTAAATAAGCTAAAATAATAATAAAAAAGATACTTATCAACAAGTATCTTAAAAAAATCGTTAAAAAATTTTTTTTTCATCAAAAGTTATCAACAGGCCATTTTCTGAAGGGCGCTTAACTTGAACTTATAATTTTGTTTTAAAAACTTTTTTAATTTCATTCAAACTCTCCGCTTTAACTAAAGCTTCTCTTAGTTTTGCCGCCCCCTTAACCCCTCTTAAGTACCAACAAAGATTTTTTCTTAATTCATAAGTCGCTCGCTTCCCTTTTAATTTATGCCCCAACTCAGCGTGTTCAAGTAATAATTTAAAAACCCCAGCCTTGCTTTTATTAATAATTTTATTGTTTTTGATTTCCTTAAAAAGCCAAGGGCGACCCAAAATTCCACGACCAAGACCTAAGCCATCAGCTTCACTCTCCTTAAGAGCTTTGTGGGCCTCCTCTAAATCATAAATTCCACCATTTGCAAGAATTATTCCTTTAAAATATTTTCTCGCTTCTTTAATTGCTTTAAAATCAGCGGCGCCTACAAAACCTTGTTTTAAAGTTCGACCATGTATCATTAAAGCAGCGATTGGAAAATCAGAAATATTTTGTAAAAAATTTTTAAAATCTATTGAGCCACTTGCAAGTCTTATTTTAATAGAAACGGGCAAGTTTGTATTATCTAAAACGGCTTTAATAACTGCTTTAGAACGCTCTAAGTCTTTCATCAGACTGGCGCCAGCCCCTTGTTTAATTATTTTTGGTACTGGGCAACCAAAATTAATGTCAATCCCGTCAGGCTTAATTTTTTCAGTTATTATTTTTGTAGCAACGGCAAAATGCTCAGGGTTTGAGCCAAATATTTGAGCAACAAAATATTTTTCTTTTTTTCTATCAAAACGTAAAATATCTAAAGTTTTTTCACTTTCTAATCTGTCTCCTTTAGTTAATAATTTTCTGAGCGGATTTTTTTCTAAATAATAAAGAGCTGCGGTTGAAGCCATCTCGCTATATAAAACGTCAGCTCCGTTCTTCTTACAAATTTGACGAAAAGCAGCGTCAGAAAAACCGGCCATTGGCGCTAAGGCTAAAATTGGCCGGTCATGATTTTTTAACTTTTGCCAAAAATTATTTTTATTTTCTGTAAATTTTAAATTCATATTTTTCATCTTTAACCATAAAGCCAGCCGCCTCAATTTCTAATCGTAAAGCATCGGCTTGAGCAAAATCTTTATTCTCGCGAGCAATTATTCTTAGCCTAACCTTTTCTTTTATTTCTTCAGTTAAATCGAACGAAGAAACTTCTTTTGCTTCATCATCAATTATAATATCCTCCAACTTTAAGCCCAAAACCTTATCAAAATCAACTAAGGTTTCATATTTTTCTGCTTCAATTATTTTAGCTTTAAAAACTGAATTAACAACTGCTAAAGCTTTTGGCATATTCAAATCGTCATTAAGCGCTTCTAAAAATTTATTTTTTAAGTCTTCATTAACTTTAGCCTCACCCTTAGTTTTATCAAGTTTAACAAATTGGCGTCTTAAACTATTTAAGCCCTCTTGAGCTTGCTTTAAAATTTCCTCGGAATATTCCATCGGCTTGCGATAATGGACTTGAAGAGCAGTGAAACGATAAGCCAACGGATCTAGGTTTTTATCAATTAAAGCCTTTTTGAGAGTCAAAAAATTATCATCACTTTTTGCCATCTTTTTCCCGCCTGGAATATTTAAAAAAGCACCGTGAAGCCAATAATTAAAAAATTTATTACCGGTCGCTGCCTCACTCTGAGCAATTTCATTAGTATGATGAATATTAATATGGTCAGCGCCGCCACAATGAATATCTAAATTATTAGTTAGATGTTTTAAGCTAATAGCCGAGCATTCTATATGCCAACCAGGAAAACCTAGACCCCAAGGAGACTCCCATTCCATCTGCCTCTTTTTATCATGGCTCGAAAATTTCCAAAGAGCAAAATCTGTTGGGTTTTTTTTCTCATTATTCTTCTCTACCCGAGCTCCCTCTTTTAAATCTTCAAGCGGAAGATGGCTTAACTTATTATAATTAGGGAATTTAGAAGTATCAAAATAAAGACCATCGCTAGTCTGATAAACAAAACTTTTCTCTTCTAGAGTTTTAATTAAATTAATTTGTTCGGGAATATTATCGCTGACTTTTTCCCAAACATCTGGCCTTAAAATATTTAATTTTTCTAAGTCAGCCTTGAAAGCGTCACTGTATTTTTTGGCAATTTCCCAAGCACTTTTTCCCTCTCTTTTTACTCCCGCCTCCATCTTATCCTCACCCATATCCATATCACCAATTAAATGACCAACATCAGTAATATTTTCTACATGAAAAACTTTATAATCATTATAAATCAAAATACGTTTTAAAAAATCTTCAAACAAATAAGTTCTAAGATTACCAAGATGAGCAAAATTATAAACAGTTGGGCCGCAAGTATAGAGACCAACTTTCGGAGCAGAAATTGCTTGAAATTCTTCCTTCTTTTTACTTAAAGAATTATATAAATATAACTTACTCATAAATTCAAGTCAAGAATAACTCTTTTTAATTTTCTTTTGTAATAACAAAATTACTTGGAGCAACATCATCCTCAAAGGAAACCTCGGCCTCAAGAGCGATGTGTCCATCTTCATACTTAATCTGAGCTAAATCCTCGCTAGACCAGTTAAATTCTGTGATGTAAAAAGTCCCGCCTAAAACTTCTTTAATAGGAGAAAGTTCACTAATATTTTCCACTAAATAGTTTTGACGAGAAACTAATTTACTAACAGGTTCTAATAAAACCTCTTCAGCAGGAACCTCTTCTTCTATTAAAACGTCTCCGTTTTGATTCTGCTCGTTGCTTAGTCTTGTCTCATCATTAATTAAATTTCTTTCTAATTTAAGAAAAACCACCAAAAAGAATAACAAAGCAATAACAAAAAGGAAGATAAAAACCACCAAAATTTTGTTATTTTTTTTTGTGTTTTTTGAAGTTTCCATAATTTTAAAATTAATTATTTTTATTTTTTCAAGTATATCTTAATCTGTAATATATTATAGCAATAAAAGCCAAAAAAGCCAAAAAAAATAAAAAAAGTTAAAAAGAAAAGCCCGTTTTTCAACGAGCTCTTAATTTTTTTATGTTAAGTTTTAAAACAATCTTATTTGTTCAGCGTCGCTTATTCTACCGGAAAAATAGCGACGACGAAAAGGAATTTCTTCCTTTAAGTCAGGTTTTTCTTCCTGAGCTTGGTTGACTAAAACTTTCGACTAAAGACTCTTTAAATAAGCTTTATTAAACTCATAAAAGATGTCAAAAGGAGAAGCTCTTTTTTTAATTTTAAAAGCTTGGCGAAAAACTAGTTCCGCCCTTCTTCTTATAGTCGCGCCCCTAAATTGTCTTAAACCATCTAAATTTAGAGGGATTAAGCGACTTTCGGGTCGACTAGACTTTAAAGCCTCTTTACATTCAGCACTATCACAGCAACTCAACTTTAAATCAAGAATTGAGTAGTTAAGAAAAAGTAAAAATTTAATTTTACTTTTCTTACAGAATTGACAAATTTTCTCTGACTCCATCTTTTTACTAGCTAAAACCAGAAATTTAATTTGCCGCGAGAGAGCATCGCCTTCTTTACGAACTGGGCGTAATTCAAGTTCGTAGAAAACTTCAGAATCATTAAAAATAAATGATTCTAAAAACATTCCTTGAAACCGAGTGGAGTTTTTAAAAAAATAGGGCTCGCTAGGAGTTTCCCAAATTTCATTTTTATTTAGCATTTTATCTGTTTTTTTTGTTTTTGATTGTGAATGAACTTTAAAGATTAAAAATAGCCAAATTTATTGAAAATAGCTTTAAACTACTCTGCCCTATTATATCACAATTTTTACAAAAAGTCAATATTTTTAAGAAATTTTTAAGAAATTTTCTTAAATCTTACAGAAAAAACAGGCTCATACTCAACCTTGTTTTCATCAACTAATTTGATTAACTCCCCTTCTGAAAGTTTTTTAACTGCTAAATCACTAATTAATTGATTATCACCAGCAATATGTAATTTTAAACCTTCAAGCTTATCAAACTCCTCTTTAAAAGAATCCTTAATCGAAATTTCTACCTTTTTTTTCTTCAATTTTAAAGCTTCAAGCTCTTCTACTAAGTCCTGATATTCACCATTAACGGATAAGGCGTCGCGATAAGCTTTTTTAAGTTCACGACTTTCTTTTTTATTTTCTTGGACACGTTTAAAAATGTCTGGAATTTCTTGAGCCATATTATTTATTTAAATTAAATTAAATTATTTTACAAAAATTAAAATTGCCACTCAGGCAATTTAAAATTTTAAAACCATCTTTAAAGATAAAGCTCCTTAACAAAATTTATTATAACATAATTATCCCGCCACCCAAAACTTTTTGACCATCATAAAAAACCGCACTTTGACCAGGAGTAATAGCTCTTTGGGGGCGACTAAAAATAACTTTATAAGTATTGTTATTTTTAGTTAGTAGAACTTCACAATTAACTGCTTTATGCCCATATCTAATAATAACCTGGGCTTTAAAATTTTTCTTTGGCACCTTAGAACTCAACCAATTAACATCCTTAACTATAAATTCTCGCCCATAAAGAATTTTATCATTCCATTCTTTAACAACATACAAAATATTATTCTTATAATCAAAGTCAGCGACATAAAATGGGCCGATGCCACCGACTAAACCACGTCTTTGTCCAATAGTATAAAGTGGAAGTCCGAGATGTTCACCAATTTTTTCATCAGTCCCTAAAATTTTAATGTCACCCTTGTTTAATTTTAAATATTTTTTTAAAAAAATATTATGATCACCAGACAAAAAACAAATATCCTGACTTTCTGCCTTAGCAGCAATTTTCAGGCCATATTTTTGGGCTAATTTTCTTACTTGTGGTTTTTTATAATTACCAAGAGGAAAAAGTAAGTGTTTTAATTCTTTTTGAGAAAGAGTGTAAAGAAAATATGTTTGATCTTTATTTTTATCCTTAGCTCTTAACAAAACCTGCTCCTTGCCTTGTTTTTCAATTTTTAAATAATGTCCAGTTGCTAAATAATCAAAACCAAGAGCACGAGCTTGTTTTAATAAACGAGCAGTTTTAATTTGTTTATTACAAGTAACACAAGGATTTGGTGTTCTGCCAGCCTGGTATTCATTTAAAAAAGTATCAACAACTTTTTCCTTAAACTCAGTAGAGTAATCAAAAGTAAATAAAGGAATACCGATTTTCGCCGTCACCGCTTTAGCGTCAAGTAATGATTCCAAAGAGCAACAACGATTTTCAACTCTTGAACCAAGACCGGGTGACTCATCTTTCCAAAAATGTAAAAAAACTCCAGCAACTTCATATCCCTGATCTTTTAATAAACAGGCGGCAACACTTGAATCAACCCCGCCAGACATCGCTACTAAAACTTTTTTTGATGTAGGTTTTTTAATTTGACTATTTAAATTTTTCATAAATTTAATTATTATATCGGCTAATATCAGCTATTTTTCTAAACCAACTAAATCTTCAAAGTAAGCTAAATATTTTTTTGCGGTTTTATCCCAAGAAAAAAGCTCAGCTCTTTTTAAGCCTTTAGTAATTAAGTTGTAACGATAATCCTCATCTTTTAAAACAAGTTCAATCGCTTTCGCAATTTCTAAAGGTTTATTTGGATCAATTATTAAAGCAGCATCAGCAACAATTTCTGGCAAACTTGAAACATTAGAAGTTATAACCGGCAAACCCTTAGCCATCGCCTCAAGTGGTGGAAAACCAAAACCTTCATAAAAAGAAGGATAGATAAAAAGTTTAGCGTTTTGATATAAAGCTTCTTGAATTTCGTCATTTACATAACCAAGGAAATAAATGTCATTCTTAAATTTTGACTGACGCCAAGTGGAAAAAATCTCCTTAATTTTCCAGCCCTTAGCTCCAGCTAAAACTAAAGGCAAAGCATTATCTCCTCTAGACAATTTTAAACGCCAAAATTCATAAGCCTTAATTAAATTAATCAAGTTTTTTCTTGGCTCAATATTACCTAAATATAAAAGATAACCTGACTCTAAATTTAATTTAGGAAAAAAATTATTAATTGGCATTATTGTCTCGCTTGAGATCTTCTGATTTAAGCCAGAATAAATTACTCTAATTTTTTTTTCATTAATACCTAAAAGTTCAACTAAATCGCTTTTTGTATTCTCAGAAACGGCAATAATACCGTCAGCCTGATTTAATATTTTTTTAATTCCTAAAGCTGAGTGCCAAAATCTTTTACGCCAAGAAAAAAATTCGGGATAACGAATAAAAGACAAATCGTGAACGGTAATTACTATTTTAGTTTTTGAATTTTTAGAAAAGCTTGAAAAATTAAAATGAGGTGACCAAAAAATATCTGGACTCTCTAATAATAAGTCGAGTTTAGGCCAAGACAAAGTTTTTTGTAAAAAATAATTAAAAATTTTATTAGACCAAGACAAGAATTTAATTTGAGAAAAATCATTCTCCCAAATACTAAGACGGTCTTTTATATTTTTCGAAGAATTATAAAATAAATTATATGTATTATTTAATCCAGACTCAAAAGATTTTTGTTCTTGTTTAAATAAAGCTAATAATAAATTAGCGCCATACTTAGAAACGCCGCTATAATTTTTATCCATTAAAACTCTAATATCAATCCCTATTTTCATTGAATAATTTATTTAAATTTAATCTTTAAGGAAAAAGTCACCCCGTCCTCCAGCCTGAGCCCAAGAAATATAAGCTTCAATTTTTTTTCTAAAATTTGAAACGGAAAATTTTTCAGCATAACTTTTAATTTCTTCCGGCCTGAAGCTCATAGCTTGAAACTTTTTAATTGCTTCACAGATAGCATCGCTTGTTTGTTCTTTAAAAAAGGTTCCACTAAAGCCTTCAATCACGGTCTCCGTTGCTCCGCCTTTTTGATAAGCAATTACTGGACGACCAGCAGCCATTGACTCAACTACGGTAATGCCAAAATCTTCTTCTTGAGGATTAATAAAGGCTTCGGCTCCAGAATAAAGTTCAGCTTTATAACTATCACTTACCAGTCCTAAAAATTCAATATTACTAGCATCGCCTGTTATTTTTTTCAAGCGCTTCAAATCAACGCCATCACCAAATATTTTTAATTTATAATCAGTCCCTAAGCGCTTAAAAGCATCAATTACAATATCAACTCTTTTATAAGGTGCCAAGCGACAACCAACTAAAAAATATTTCTCTTTTTTTATTTGACTCTCTTGATAAATACTAAATTTTTGAGTTTCAACGGGCGGATAAATAACAATTGAATCGCGACGATAATATTTTTTTATTCTTTTCTGGACAGTTTTAGAATTAGCAATAAAAAAATCTACTCGCGCCGCAGCCGCATAATCCCAAATTCTAATTCGGCTTAAAACCAAAGAAATTATTTTCTTAAACAACCTATTATATTTAAGCTCATTAATATACTGATGGGTGTCACTCCAAAGATAGCGGGTCGGAGTATGACAGTAACAAATGTGCAAAGAATCAGGTGAGGTAATAACCCCCTTAGCAAAGGAGCTGGTATCAGAAATTATTAAATCATAAGCTCTTAAATCAAAAAATTCAATTGCTAAAGGCATAAAACTTAAATACCATTGATAATGTTTAACACCACCAGGAAGTTTTTGAATAATAGAGGTTTCAATTTTTTTATCAGAAAAATATTTATTAATCTGTTCTTTTTCAAATAACAAGGTATAAATAGGCGCCTCTTGAAACATCTCGGAAAAAACTTTCAAAACTTTTTCCGCTCCACCGTCTTGAGCCAAATGATCATGTATTAAAGCTATTTTCATATTTTTATTCTACTTCGCGATGTTTAAAAACTGCTAAAGGAGTCCTAAATAAAATTGAGATATCAAGCATTAAAGACCAATTTTCAATATAATAAACGTCTAACTTAACCTCTTCTTCAAAAGCCAAATCACTTCGTCCAGAAACTTGAGCTAGACCGGTAATTCCTGGCTTAACTGATAAAGTTTTACGATGGTAATTTTCATATTTAGCAACTTCTTCTGGTAAATGAGGTCTTGGGCCAACCAAACTCATTCGTCCACTAAAAACTAAAAATAATTCCGGTAATTCATCAATTGACCAGCGGCGAATAAACTTTCCAACTCGAGTAACTCGAGGGTCATCTTTTATTTTTACCATTGGTCCGTCAGAGCGAAGATTACGATCAGCTAGTTCTTTATAACGCATGCTATCAGTGTTAGGGACCATTGATCTAAATTTAAAATAACGAAAAGGTTTTCCTCCTTCACCAATTCTTGTCACAGGGCTACCATTGTCGCGCCGAGAAAAGAAAATCGGTCCCTTAGAATCAAGCCAAATAGCTAAAATAGTTAAGATAATAATTGGTGAGAAAATTATAATCATCAAGGATGAAACAACTATATCAAAAATTCGCTTCCAAATTTTACCCCAGCCTTCTAAAGTTGTTCTTTTAACCTCAACGATTGGTACACCCATTACCTCAGCCACTTCAGAACGTAAAACTTTTACTTCTAATAAATCGGCGACATATTTATAAATAATATGATTGTCAGTTGCAAAATCATAAAGACGAAGCGTTTCCGCTTTACTTAAGTTCGGATCAGCTTGAATTATTTCATCAACTTCATTCTCGGCAATAAATTCAAATAGTTCTTTTGAGCTCTCTAAAGAAAAGTCGCGCAATCTTTTGGCAACCTGAAAACCAAATTTTTTATTAGCCGAAAATTCAGATAAAAAATATTCCGTTGTTTTTGAATTACCAACCAAAACAACGTAGTGGACACCAATACCATATTTTAATAAATATCTTTGTAATCGGCGTACTAATATTCTAGCCAAACCAACATAAACAAAAGTTAAAACATAAGCAACTAAAACAATGAAACGAGAATCAAACAAGTCGCGTTGAAAAAAAATGATAATAGCAATTAAAGCTAAGCCAGTAGAACTGGCAAAAAATATTTTTTGTAATTCTTGCGTTATTTGTTTAGTGCTTTTAACTTGATAAAGACCTGCTAAAATAAAAATCAATAAACACAAAATAGCGACATAAAAAGAAGATCTTAAATATTCATCAAAAGGTAAATTAAAAATAACTGGTCTGATATCAAGCCATGAATTAGAAAATCTAATTTTATAAGACGAAATGGCTGCTAAAATAATTAGAAAAAAATCTAAGGGAACGAGTAGAACTGAAAAAAAAGATTCACTTCTTTTCATAAAAATGTGTTTTAAATTATAATAAAGTTAATTTGTATTTTGCTATTTCGGGGCAGCTATAAGCCGGATTCTGTTTTAGCGATCATTTATCTAAGACTAGTTGTTACCAACTAGTTCAAGCGAGCTACTTTTTCTTATCTTAAAAAGATAAGTTTGCTCTTGCTTCAGATAGGGTTTACCACGACTCTCCGTCACCGGAGGCCGAAAAAAGTAGCTTAAGAGTTGCCCCTTAAACACCTAATTTCTTTTCACCTTTCATTTATCAAAAGATAAACTAGTATTGTCTCTGTGGCACTTTCCCTAATCCGCCGGAACGGATTGGTGGGCATTACCCACTATCTTTTCACGAAGTCCGGACTTTCCTCTCCTTTCAATTTAAATCAAAAGGAGCGATCGCCCGCTCACCCCTAACAGCTCTTTTATAATACTAATAAAAATGAAAAAAATCAAGAAAAAACCGCTTAAAGCTACTATTTCAAAAAGCTCTAAACGGTTTTCTTTATATTATATTAGCTAAAATATAACTAACATCTTCATACTAAGGCTCTATATTTGGTCTTGTCTCTTGATAAATGTCGTAAATTTCTGAGTCTTTTAACACCCCCTTAAAAATCATTAAATCATCAATCGCAGAAGCCTGTGAATCGGATGATATTTTCAAAGTATCTATTAACTCAGTCCCAAGTTGAAACGGAATTTGCTCTTTAGTTAAACGATTCTCAGCATCCACAAATAGTTTTAACTTATACTGAGAAGAGTCATAGACTAAGGCCAGATGATGCCAAGAACCATCATTAGGTATAAGAGATGTAATTCCTTGAGCTAAAATAGCTTCCCCCCCATTAAAAATATAACTTTGTCGATTATAATCAAGTGTTAAACCAAACTTCCCCACCACATTCTCTTGTGAATCATTTTCCAATAAAGATAAGCGCACTCGCCCTTCGTCTGGGTGCGAAGCATTACGCCACCAAAAAGCTAAGGACAAATCTTGACAGGCTAAAGGATGTGAAAAATCAACTGAAATCGGAGCATAATTATTAACAAGAGCAGCATAATTATTAGGGGCACGGCTAGTCCAAGATTCCTGATCAATATATAATAGTTCAGCGCCAATCTTATCATGAGCAAGATTTTCATTATATTCATTAAATTCCCAATGATGTAAAAGTTCAGCCTCTGGCGGAATTTTAAGTAGTGAGCGTGGACCCAGAGCTAAATCGCGAAATAAGATTTCTGCAATTTCTTCCTGAGATAAAGCTCGGTCCCAAATCGCTATTTCATCAAACGACATTGACCCTATCCCACCAGACAAAGCAAAATAATTCATCTCGGGGAGATTAGCTAAAAAATTACGACGTAGTATTTCTTGACCATTAGAATAAAGAGCCCAATAATTTTCTGGGCGATTAACAACTAAAGTAAAGTAATTCCAGCTATCACCAAAATCAGTATTAGTATAAATATTTGCACCATCAATTACGCCACCAATATTAACTAAACCAGGCTCCACAGAAACTGAAAAAGAATTTCCATAGAGATTAGTTAAAGAAAGATCAATTCTCGGCCAGTGATAGTCATTATGATGATAAAAACCAATACTAAAAGTATCCATATCAAGACCCTTAACTAAGTCCCCAGAAAAATTTCCGGGATGATATCCAAATTTCCTCCCACAAGCCCATTTACCAACAATTACTTGGCCCGCAAAATCAGCATAACAATCGTCAAAGTGCCAAAGATATTTAAGCCCTTCCGAACTTTGTGTTTCCCAAAAATCCTCAGGATTATTTCCCGACTCTTCATCAATATAAAAATAATCATAAGTCAAAGAAAAATCTAAAGAATTATTATTAGTTGTTTGAGTTCTTTCCAAAAAATAACGATCAGGAATTGTTTGAGCGTGACTATCGCCTAAATAATAAAGAGCATTAAGGCCATAACCGACTAAATCTACTATATCCTCATCGTCACCGGAACTTATTGGCCCTCTTCCTAAGAAAATTGAATAATCAGACCCGGATAAATTAAATTCAATTCTAGTGGCAATCGCATCAGCTATTTCTAAAAGTCTATTAGAAGCTCCTTCTCTAACAATTAAATAAGTTGAACTAGCTTCAAGTATTGTTCCTCTTTGATAATGACCATCAAGCGGGTCGCCAATTCTCATCATAATCGCGGGATCGGAAGCGGTTTTAGTTTTTTCTAAACGAAAATTATAAGAGGCTAAATCTATATCATAATTACTATAATTAACTAACTCAATATAATCATCATTAGCAAAAACACCAATTTTTTGAATCATGACTGATTTTAAAGCTAAGGCAAATTCATCGTCTTCATTACTTTCAGGCATTAACTCATCCTCGGGTAAAGGGGGCACTTCATCATCAGGTAAAGGGGGCACTTCATCATCAGGTAAAGGGGGCACTTCATCATCAGGTAAAGGGGGCACTTCATCATCAGGTAAAGGGGGCACTTCATCAT
>Ga0100378_1000220_pt1 | contig 63825 bp, 66 predicted proteins | sample CryGeymeta201502_FD_81535 | JGI IMG/M metagenome (GOLD analysis project Ga0100378, IMG submission 81535) | Groundwater microbial communities from Crystal Geyser aquifers in Utah, USA - Crystal Geyser metaG 2015-02 | ecosystem: Environmental > Aquatic > Deep subsurface > Groundwater | place: USA... | reverse complement strand
CAAAGACTGATGCCTTATTTGAAATGACTGCTAAGTATGGTACTCCGTATTTTCAGAATTTTATTAATTCTTCATTGAATCCTGGTGATGTACGCTCTATGTGTTGTCGATTACAGCTTGATATGACTGAGTTGAAGCGGCGTGGGGGTGGATTGTTTGGGTCTGCGGAAATGACAGGATCTATTGGGGTAGTTACCCTAAATATGGCGAGAATAGGGTATTTGTATAAAGGAGATCCTGCTCGTTTTTTTGCTCATGTGCATTATCTTATGCAGTTGGCAAAGAGCTCATTAGAAATTAAAAGAAAGGAAATTCAAAAATTATTGGATAGAGGTTTATTTCCATTTACCAAAAGATATTTAGGTTCACTGGGAAATCATTTTTCTACGATTGGTGTTAATGGTTTGAACGAAGCTATCAGAAATTTTTTTGATGACAACGAAAATATTACTACTGAGAGGGGGCAAGCATTTGCTCTTGATGTTCTTAATTTTATTCGAGAAAAATTAAAACATTTTCAAGAAGAAACGGGGAATATGTATAATTTGGAGGCCACTCCTGCTGAAGGGACAACCTATCGGTTTGCAAAGGAAGATAAAAAACGTTTTGCTGATATTATTCAGGCAGGAACAGAGGAGGCACCGTATTATACCAATTCTTCGCAAATTCCTGTGGGCTATACGGATGATGTATTTGAAGCATTAACGCTTCAGGATGAATTGCAAACAAAATATACAGGGGGAACAGTGTTACATTGTTACATGAATGAACGGGTTTCTTCTTCTCGTGTGTGTGCTAATTTGGTACGAAAGATTTTGACCAATTTTCAATTACCATACATTACGATTACCCCAACATTTTCTATTTGTCCAAAACATGGGTATCTTGCTGGAGAATATGATTTTTGTCCTACCTGTGATGAAGAACTTGGTATCTCAGGAGAAGAGAAATTTGACCTTAAATATCGAGAAACATATACCGAGATATTTACTTAATAATATTATTCATTTTATTTTATACATGTATGGAACAAAATACTCAAAGAACTCGCTGTGAAATTTGGACTCGTGTAATGGGATATCATCGCCCAGTTTCTCATTTTAATATTGGGAAAAAGGCAGAACATTATTCACGAAAGCATTTTGTGGAACAACAATGTGTTCAGGCCAATGATTTTTTTTCACAAAAGTATTCTGTAACTTGTTAGTTTCTTATGGTTATTAGTGGTGTACAACCATTTACTCTTCTTGATTTTCCTGAAAAAACAGCCTGCATTATCTTTACTGCAGGCTGTAATTTTCGTTGTGGTTATTGCCATAATCCAGAGTTTGTTTTACCGGAAAAGATACAGCAAATAAAAACGAGTTTTATTGATGAAGAAACAATTTATTCATTTTTACAAAAAAGAAAAGGGTTACTTGATGGGGTTGTTATCTCTGGGGGGGAACCAACTATGATGGGGGATTTACCTGCGTTTATTCGTAATATTAAAGAATTGGGATTTTTGGTAAAGCTTGATACAAATGGTAATAGGCCGCTTGTGTTGCAGCATTTACTGGATGAAGGATTACTCGATTACGTGGCGATGGATGTAAAAACCTCATTGGTGAATTATGCTGATCTTGTGGGAGACTGTGTTCGTCTTGAATATATTGCAGAAAGTATACAGATACTTATGCAGGGGAGTGTTCCTTATGAATTTCGTTCAACACTTATTCGTGAAATACATACACCGGAAGTACTTACCAGTATGGCGGAGATGATTACTGGTGCTTCTCAATTTTTTTTACAGCAGTTTCGACCGGGGGTAACTCTTGATCCTCAGTTTGCCTCGTTTCATTCTTTTTCTGTTGAAGAAATGAATGATATTGCACAAGGAATTTTTTCAGCTGTTGTTGGTGAAGTAGTTGTGCGTGGATAATTGGGGATACTGATGTTTGTTGACAAATGAAACTCAGTTGCATATAATATCGTTATATGAACAACTGGATTATTACAAAATTAAAACATTCTGGTGTGCGTGTCACGCAAACAAGAAAACAGTTAGCGATGTTTCTATCAGATTTTGATGGATTATTTTGTGTTTCTGATATGTTGTCGCGTTTTAGTGATTTCGATAAGGTATCGTTATATAGAACAATAGAATTATTTGTTCAGCAAGAGATTATTTATCCAGCGCAGCATGTAGATGGGCATCAGCTGTATGAAGTGTCGCCTCCGACTGATCATCATCATCACATTTGTTGTGAAGGATGCAAAAAAACCGTGTGTGTGCCATGTTCATTTTCCGGTAAAGCTGTAGAAGGATTTTTTGAGATTCATCATTCATTATCACTCCGAGGTCGATGTTCGGCGTGTCATTCATAAGTATTGCATATGCCACAGGTATCTCTCTTTTTATATATTTTTGGAAGTGTTTTTATTGTGAGCCTTATTTCTGTTTTGGGAATTTTTGCGCTTTCGGTTAAAACAGAAGTGATTAATAAAGTACTTGTGTATTTAGTAAGTTTTTCTGCTGGTGCATTGTTTGGTGACGTCTTTTTTCATTTGTTTCCAGAGGTAACAGCCGAACACGGGTTTACGTTGTCAGTATCAATATCAGTATTGGCGGGAATTGTGTTGATGTTTATGGTGGAAAAGTTTGTGCATTGGCGACATTGTCATCATACAAATCATGATGGTGATCACCAAAAAATCCATCCATTTGCTATTATGAATCTTATTGGTGATGCTTTTCATAATATTTTGGATGGACTTATTATCGCGGCAAGTTATTTAGTAAGCCTTCCTGTTGGTATTGCGACAACAATTGCCGTTATTCTTCATGAAGTCCCACAAGAAATTGGTGATTTTGGGGTACTTATTCATGGAGGATTTTCAAAAAAACAAGCCGTTGTGTTTAATTTTCTTACGGCACTTACTGCTTTTTTAGGAGCATGTATTGCTATTGTTATGGCCGCGTATGTAGACGGTATTACCACGTACCTTGTGCCATTGTCTGCTGGGGCATTTATTTATATTGCGGGTTCAGATTTAATTCCTGAGTTGCATAAAGAAACTGAGTTTGAAAAAACACTTCTTCAGTTTTTTGCTTTTATTGGGGGCATGGTTGTGATGAGTTTACTATTGTTTTTGGGGTAATTTTTTTTTGACCGACGATTAATTATCGTTTATTGCATTACATTGATACCTGAATGGTTGTTGGATGTAAATAGCGTATTTGTCTTGTGATTCTTGTGGTCTTGGCGTATACTGAAGTTGGATTATCATCGCTTATTTTTTGTAGTCCGTGTTCGTTATTATTAACACGTATATGGTGTCATTTAGTCCACATTCAGTAAGTACGGATGCCAAAGGTATTGAAAAAGTGTTAGGAGAATTGGAATCTCATATTCTTCGTGCTGTGTGGAAGTTGAAGATGGCAAAGGTTCGGGATGTAAAAGATGAGGTAGAAAAAACGTATAAATCAATTTCTTTTAATGCCGTAATGACGGTTATGAACCGTATGTTGGCAAAGGGTATTTTAATAAAAGAAAAAAAGGATGGGGTGTTTATGTATACGGCATTAATGGCAGAATTTGATTTTAAAAAGGGGATTATTAGGAGTATGCTTTCTGCACTTATTTCTGATCGATCATTATTTAGCGCCGCATATTTTGCTGATTTGAAAGAAAATATGGATGAAAAGAGTTTGGAGAAGTTACGAAAATTTTTGCAATAAAATGTATGTCTGTGAGTAGATTTTTTTTGATTTTAGTCACAATTATTACGGGAGTTTGTCTATTTTTATTTGGGGTGGTCTCTATTGGCGTACAGTATCTTACAAATAGATGGGCATTATTTTTTGAAACGTGTGCAGGAGTAACGCGTGCTATGGTGGGCTATTTTTCTTATATTGATCATATTGGGATGATTATTGCGCTTTTGTTGGTGTTGTCTGGTGTGAGTTATGCCGTATGTATCGCTTTGGTAGAGTTTGTACAGGCAGCTTGTTATAAAAAACAACTTCAAGAAAAACGTGTACGAATTATAGATCATGGAGTGTCTGTGACAACTGATTCGGATTTGTATGCGGTTACGATTGGATTGTGGCGTCCGGATGTATTTGTGTCTCAGGGATTGGTAGACCTTTTGCCTTCAAAAGCACTTGCTGCAGTCATTGCTCATGAAGTACATCATCGCGAGGCGCGTCATCCACTTGTGATTTTTTTGTTTTGTATATTTCATGCGTTATTCTTTTATATCCCGGGAATTCGCATGATGCGGTCGTATGTGCATGTCCGGCAAGAAGTTTCGGCAGATAAAGCTGCTATTCGGCATACCTCTCGTATTTCATTGGCTGAAGCTTTTTTGTCTTTATATGGGAAGCCTGTACGATCAGCGCTTGCTGCTGTTTCATCTTTTTCTTCTTTACCTGAACGGGTTGAATATCTTGTGTCAAAAAAAGAACCTGCATTGTTGTCATTTTTTGATAAACGAATGGTATTATTTGGAGGAACTGTATTTGTGTTGTTGTTTGGTTTTGTGTTGTTTGTTCCACGTCAGTCAGCCGTTGCCTTTCATCAAGATGATAATAATGTGGTTTCACAGATATGTGAAGGGGCATTGCAGTCAACTATTCAAACACTGCTTCATTAATGTGTAGGGATAACATATTATTTTTGTTTTTGATGCTGTTTTTTATAAAGACAGTATTTTTTTATTGGGGGGGATAATTTTGGGTATGATATTTTCTTAAGGCGTTCACTTATTAGCTTATTTTTAGTATAATAAAGGTATATAGTATATATATGAAATTATTTCGAAAAAAATTTATCATTCCATTTGTATTAGTAATTGTTGTTGTGTTGGTAGTTGTTTTTGTTGTGAGAGGGAAAGCTCCTGTTGTTGATTATTCAAGTATTGTGGTTGATCAAAAAGATTTAATTCAATCTGTGTCTGAAACAGGTTCGGTTGATGCAAATCTTTCGTTGACGTATGGATGGGAAACCTCTGGGCAGGTTGTTGATATTGCAAAACATATTGGTGACACGGTTGTTGCTGGTGATGTTATTGCTTTGCTTGATAATACTCAACAACAGGCAAGATTTCGTGAAGCAGTATCACAGTTATCTTCTGCTCAGGCGCGATTAAATGTAGAATTTGCAGGACCAAGTGATGAAGATAAACGAAAGTCTCAAACTGCCGTGGACCAAACGGAAGCACAACTCGTGCAAGCAAAAGCCGAATTACTTAAAGCACAGGCGCAAGCACAAATACAAGTGGTGAATGCACAAAAAGTCGTGGATGATGCGGAAAATAATTTACGTCTTGCAGATGGTGGTGATAATAGTCAGATAGTGACTGATGCGTATGAAGACTTGGTAAATACCTTGAAATCTGTTTTGTCTCGCCTTACTGATGGCCTTACTGATGCTGATAGTATTCTTGGCGTTGATAATCGGTTTGCCAATGATGATTTTGAAAAAGCGTTGGGTTTTCGTGGAAGAGAATATATTGATACGGCAGAACGTTCTTATATTGTTGCAAAGAAATCTATTGCAGCAGTTAGTAGCAAAATATTAGGATTAACATCTGTTAGTGGTCATGAAGAAGTAGATCAAACAGTGGTGGATGCGTTTGGTACCCTTGCTGATATGCAACAACTGTTGTTTGATGTACAGGCGCTTCTTTCTGTAACAGATCCTGTGGCTGGATTTACTCAAACGGAATTGAATGTTCTTGTAAGTAGTATTGCAACGTCTATTACGAATGTAAATGCTATTTCTGCCAGTTTAACAAATGATCGACAAGCCGTTGTGTCTGCAAGGAATTCAGTAGTATCATATCAAATTGCGTATACGAATGCGGTTGCTAATTATGTGTCTGTCAAACAGCAAACGTCGGCAGATATTGCTATTGCGGAAGCACGGGTTACCTTACAAGAAGCTTCTCTTTCACAGGCACAAGCTACCTATGATGTACTTGTGGCCCCACCACGGCAAGTTGATATTGGTTCTCTTCGTGCAGATGTTTCACGATATCAATCTAATGTTGTGGCATTGCAAGATACTCTTGATCAAACAAAATTAATTGCCTTAGGTGCTGGAGTTATTTCTTCATTATCTGTAGAAGTGGGGGAGAACGTGACGGCAAATCAAGATGTTCTTACTATTAATTCTCCAGAGTTGAGTGTGGAAGTTGATATTTCTGAGTCGGATATTGCTACTGTTGCTGTTGGAGATATTGTTGCTATTACTCTTGATGCCTTTGGTGACGATGTTATGTTTACTGGTGAAGTTATTCAGATAGAACCTGCGGAAACGGAAATTTCTGGTGTAGTGTATTATAAGACTGATATTATTTTTACTGAGGGAGAATTATTGCATGCTGTTCGTCCTGGGATGACAGCAAATATTACGGTGTATACAGATAAACGTGCTAATGCTCTTGTTATTCCGCAACGAGCTATTCTTGAGGACAATGGAGAAAAATACGTTCGTGTTATTACCAATAAAAAGCCATTTTTGTATGAAAGACGAATTGTTACCACCGGACTTCGTGGAGACGATGGAGGAATTGAGGTTCTTTCTGGGCTTTCTGTAGGAGAAGAAATCATTACTTTTCTTGATGGAGCGTAATGTATGAAAAAAGAACATGAATCGTTATTGATTGACGCAAAAGGTATTACGAAAGAGTATCTTACAGGAGATATTGCTACCTCTGTGTTGCATGGTATTGATTTTCAGGTACATAGTGGAGAATTTGTGGCAATTATGGGGCCAAGTGGTTCAGGAAAATCAACGTTTATGCATATTTTGAGTTTTCTTGATACGTCAACTGAAGGAACATATTATTTTCAGGGCGAGGATGTTTCTCAATTATCAAGTGATGAACTTGCTCAACGACGAAATAAAAGTATTGGTTTTGTATTTCAATCATTTAATTTGTTGCCTCGAACGAGTGTGCTTGATAATGTGTCTTTGCCGTTGTTGTATGCAAGAGGAAAAACTACTTCTGATGCTGCCGTAAAAAAAGCGGTTGATGCTGTTGGGCTTACACCTCGGGCGCATAATTTATCTAATCAACTTTCTGGAGGAGAAAAACAACGAGTGGCTATTGCACGTGCTATTGTGAATGATCCAGATGTTATTTTTGCAGATGAACCAACAGGAAATTTAGATTCAAAGTCAGGAAATCAAATTTTACGTATTTTGCAAGATTTAAACAAAAAAGGTCGCACCATTATTATGGTGACTCATGAACAAGATACGGCTGACCATGCGAAGCGTATTATTCGTATTCGTGATGGGGTTATTGAAAGTGATAAGCAAGTTACGAAACGTCGGTTTGCCACCGATGGAGAATTATATAAGTAAATAAGCCAATAAGCTAGTAAGGATATACTTATTGGCTTATTTACTTATTGGCTTACCTGGTTTTGCTATGCTTTTTTGGCGAATGTTTGTGGTTGCGTATAAGAATTTACTGACAAATAAACGGCGGTCTTTTTTGACGATGCTTGGTATTATTATTGGGGTAATGGCGGTGGTATTGGTAATGTCTGTTGGTGCTGGGGCACAAAGTTTGATTCTTGATCAAATTCAACAACGTGGAACAGATCAAATTGCGGTATTACCAGGTTCTTCTGATCCTACGGGTCCACCAGCACAAGTGTTGGGAATTATTATTACGACGTTAACGTACGAAGATGGACAGGCGCTTTTATTAAAAAATAATGTACAGCATTTGAAAGAAGTTGCTGCTTATTTATCTGGGAGTGATGTATTTCAATGGGAAGCAGAAGAACGAAATGTGACGTATACGGGAGCAACCGCATCGTATACTGCGGTAGAAAAGATTGCTATTGCCGATGGACGTTTTTTTAGTGAAGCGGAAGAACAACAGGGTGATCATGTTATTGTTATTGGAGCTACTATTGCCAAAGAAGTATTTGGTAATCAAGATCCTGTTGGAGAATTTGTAAAATTAAAGCGGAAACGGTTTAAGGTAATAGGTGTCATGGCAGAAAAGGGAACCAGTTTATTTGAAAATCCAGATGAATCCGTTGTTATTCCACTTCTTGTGGCTCAGCGGGAATTACTTGCTGCTCGGCATGTGTCTTTTTTGCGAATGCAGGTTGATGATGAAAAATATATTGATCAAACGATTGAGGAGATACGTCAAACGTTAGTAGAACGTCATAATGATGAAGATTTTTCTATTCGGAATATTGCTGATGCGCTTGATATTCTTACGACTATTACCAATGCGTTGAAGTTTTTTTTGGTGGCAGTGGCTGCAGTGGCATTGTTTGTTGGGGGAGTAGGAATTATGAATATTATGCTTATTGCTGTTAAAGAAAAAACAAGAGAAATTGGACTTCGAAAAGCTGTGGGAGCACGGGAAAAACATATTTTGTGGCAGTTCCTTATTGAAACGTTTGTGATTGTTTTTGTTGGTGCTGTTGTTGGAGTGGTTCTTGGTATTTTGGTGTCGTTTATTATTGCTCTTATCGTGCAGGCACAAGGGTATACGTATCGGTTTATTGTGTCGTCTGTCGTTCTTATAATAGCGGTGGGTGTTTCGTTGGTGATTGGATTAGTCTTTGGTATTGTTCCTGCACGGAAAGCCTCGAAGTTAGATCCAATTGATGCGTTGCGATATGAGTAATTTTGTTTTATTTTTGCGGTAAATTATTGTCATGTATATCTCATCAGTACAATTAGCGTTGCAAACATTTCGGAAAAGTAAGCTCCGTACATTTATGACGGTGTTTGGTATTATGATTGGGATTGCGATGGTGATTATTGTGCTTTCTTCTGGACATGGTGTTCGTGGTCTTATTTTGGATGAGATTTCTTCGTTTGGAGATAATTGGATTAATATTGAAATAAAGGTACCGAGTGCACAAAAAAATTCTTCTCAAAATGCGAGTGATATTGCAAGTGGTGTTACGATTACGACACTTACAAAAGATGATTTGGATGCTATTATTCGATTTCCTAATATTTCTACGGGATATGCTGGGGTAACAAGCCAAACAGTTGTTTCTTACAAAAATGAAAAAGAGCGGCCCTCTATTTTTGGGGTGAGTTCTGGGTATCTTGATATTATGGATGCCAATTTGGATGAAGGACGATTTTATACAGAAGGGGAAGATGCGTCGGCTGCGCAAGTTATTGTGCTTGGATATGATGTAAGACAAACCTTATTTGGCAATAATGAGGCTATAGGTGAAATGGTAAAAGTTGATGGAAAAGGGTATCGAGTTGTGGGAGTTATGGAGCGGCTTGGTGCAACAGGATTTTTTAATATGGATGAAATTGTGTATATTCCGCTTAAAACAACACAACGAAAAATTATGGGGATTAATCATGTATTATGGATAGTAGTGAAAACTGTTGATAATACAAAAGCAACGGCAACGGCACGGGAGATTGAATGGTTGATGCGTGATCGGCATGAGATAAATGGAGGATCAGATAAAGATGATTTTGCTGTTACAACACAAGAAGAAGCATTGTCTATTGTGGGGACAATTGTAACGGGAGTTACGTGGTTGTTGATTGCACTTTCGGCAATTTCTTTGCTTGTTGGAGGAGTGGGAATTATGAATGTAATGTATGTTTCTGTGGCAGAGAGAACATTTGAAATTGGATTGCGCAAAGCGGTAGGTGCGCGGGAGGCTGATATTTTAAAACAGTTTTTAGTGGAGTCTATTGTGATGACGGCTCTTGGTGGAATTGTGGGAATGATTGTGGGAATAGTATGCTCTTTTTTGATTGCGGTGGGTGCCCAGTATTTGGGATTGGCGTGGCCATTTCAGGTATCTATTTTTTCTATTGTTTTGGGAGTGGGGTTTTCTATGTTGGTTGGATTATTTTTTGGATTGTATCCTGCACGAAAGGCTGCTTCGTTGGATGCTATTGTTGCTTTACGAAAGGAATAATTGTATAATACAGTTATTATATAATATAGAAATATCTCTCTTTATGAGAATAAATAATATGTTTGTCCGTTTACGTTATTTTAAATGGGGGTATTTTTTCATGACCTGTTTTTTTGTTGGAGTTGTAGGAATGTTTTTTCAGTCATACGTTTCTCCTGAACCAGTTGAAGCAAATTTTTCTGATACGGCGGTTACTGATTCAGCACTTGTGACAGATGGGCAGGTATATACTTCTGTTGTTGATGATGATGGTATTTTGTATGTGGGTGGATCCTTTACGAGTATTGGTCATTCTACTAATAGAATGACTGTCGTAAATACCAGCACTGCTGCTGTTAGTAGTACATTCCCTGGCGTTGACGATGGCGTCGTTAGGGTTGCTATTCCTGATGGAAATGATGGTTGGTATATTGCGGGATCATTTACCTCTATTGATGGTGTAACAAGAGATAGAATTGCACAGATTAATTCTGCTGGTGCATTGACTTCATGGAATCCAGATGTTCTTGGTGGAACTGGAATTTCTACTATGGTCACAGATGGAACCTATGTGTATATTGGAGGATATTTTAATAGTGTTGGTGGTACGAGTATAACTAGTCTTGCGGCTGTTAGTGTTGCTGATGGGACATTGAATACTGATTGGACTCCTAATCCAAATTTTCGTGTTGATGCATTGCTGTTGAGTGATGGCATATTGTATGTAGGAGGAGCTTTTACTACTATTGATTCCGTGAGTAAAAATCGTGCGGCGGCGTTTGATACAACAAATAGTTTAGCAATTACGGCCTGGAACCCAAATGTAAGTGGGGGAGGAGTACTTTCTCTTGCTGTAGATGATACTACTGTTTATCTTGGGGGAGAATTTTCTACAATTTCTGGTAATTCTCGTAGTTATATTGGGGCGCATAACAAAGATAATAGTACAAGTGATTGGAATGCTAGTGTTACCAGCATTGCAGGCGGTGTGTATGCTCTTGAAATTAGTGGTACTACGCTTTATATGGGTGGATCCTTTACTGAAGTTACTTCAACTGCACGAAATAATTTGGCAGCGGTAAGTACGGTTACGGGAGACGTTACTGCTTGGGATCCTGATGTTGCTGATGGGTATGTAAGTGATATTCTTATTGATGGAACTTCTCTTTATGCGGGAGGAAGTTTTTCTGATGTAAATGGTGGAACGGTGCGTAATATGGTGGCTGAATTTGCTATTATTGATGGAACGGTTACTTCTTTTGATCCATCTTTTGGTGGGCCATCATTACTTGTATATGGTTTATCTACCAGTACGGCGGGATTATTTGCTGGGGGTTCATTTACCCTATCAAGTGCATCTACCCGTAATTATATTGCAGCAATTGATCCTACTACATTAGAGGTTACTTCGTTTGATCCAAATGTGGGTAGTACGGTGCGTAGTTTGGATGTTGATGGAACGACGTTATTTGCTGGGGGTGATTTTACTATGGTGAATGGTGCTACCACAAGAAATTATTTGGCGTCTTTTGATACTACAGCGGCAACCGCAAATGTGACGGATTGGGATCCTAACATTGCATATAATATGGGACAACCTGCTGTTTATTCGGTGTTGGTTGATAGTGCGAGTACAACCGTATATGTGGGAGGAGCTTTTAACACCGTGAATGGGGGTGGAACTACGCGTAATCGTCTTGCGTCATTTAATTATGTAGATGAAAATACAGGAACTGCTACCGATTGGGATCCTGATGTTGTGGGTTCGTTTGGTTTTGGGGGGACTATTTATGCTCTTGACACGGATGGAACATATATTTATGCTGCTGGAGACATGGCAACTGCTGGAGGAACGGACCGAAATAATGCAGCTTCTTTTGATAAAGATTTAGGTGCGCTAACTGCTTGGAATCCGGATATTCCTGGTAATTTTGGTCAGAACATGGTGTATGCTCTTGCTGTAGATACTTCCACTGTATATATTGGTGGAAATTTTGCTACCGTGAATAACGATGTTACAAGAAATGGTATTGCTGCGTTTGATAATGATACGGGTACGGTAACTGATTGGGCGCCTGATATTAATGATTCTGGCACACATATTGTACGGAGTTTGTTGCTTGATGGAAATGTTATTTATGTGGGAGGAAATTTTACCAGTGGATCGAATTTGGGGCTTGCTGCGTTTACCCTAAATGAAAATACAGATAATTTGTTTGCTGATTTTACTACTGATTTGTCTGATGGAGTAACTTCTGGTGTAACTAGTTTAACCAAAGTGACAGATGAAGGATTATTTGTTGGTGGAGATTTTACGGGGTATCTTACTGAGTTTCCTGATGAAAATACGGCTCCAACGGTTTCTACTCTTGCTCCAACGGCTGTTGTTGATGGAAGTTCTAGCGATACGACTCAACCTACATTTACGTTTACGTTGGCGGATACAGATTCTACCGATAGAGTACAGTACCGACTTCAGGTTGATGATTCTTCGGATTTTTCTTCTCCGGTGATTGATTATTCTTCTCACTTTTTTCTTCCTGAGGCTGTGTCATTTACTGTTGGGCAGGCAGCTGTATATGAGGGTACGTATACCGTTGGTTCAGAAAGTCAGACATTGGATGATGGTAGTTATTATTGGCGGGTAAAAGCTATTGATAACAGTGCTGCTGAAAGTGCCTATAGTTCAGCAAATTCTGGGGCGGTGGCATTTATTGTGGATACTGCTGTTGATGAAGTAGTTGCTGATGAAGAACCTGCTGTCGTTGCTGATGAAGTTTTTGGTGGATCGGCTTTTGAATTTCTTAGAAAGAAGAAAACTGTTTTAGATAATACTCCACCTGAAGAGACTCTTCCTCCTTCTGATGAAAACACGTGTGTTTTGTCTCTTAACAAATCATATAAAAATCCTAATCGTGCTGATGTTTGGTATGTAGCAAAAGGTGTGTTTGTAGATGATGCTCCATGTTATAGACGGGTGTATACTACTTTATTTAAATTTTCTACCTATTTTCCATCTTTTGATTCTATTGTTGTTGACAAGAGAATTGATGATATTCCTATTGATCCTGTGATGTTTTTGCCAAAGGGACCATTATGGAAACGGAAGTATGGAGCAGTGGTGAAGACTTTAACTAAAAATGATGTGTATTTGTTGATTGGTAACATAAAATATACGTTTGATTCCGGGGATGTATTTACTTCATTAGGATATTCATTTTCATGGGTGGAAGATGTTGATTCTCGTGTCTTGGATCAGTATACGTTTGGTGAACATATTGATTATGTGGATCATCATCCAGAGGGGTCTTTAGTGAAATATGAAGATAGTCCAAAGGTATATCGGTTGGATATGGTTGATAGCATTCTTGTAAAACGTCATATTTTCAATCCTGCAGCGTTTGATTCACTTGATTACCGATGGGATAGAATTCTTACTATTCCTCAAACAGAAGTGTACACAGAAGGAACTCCTATTTTTCAATAGGAGCCCTTTTTCTTGGGGGAGAGAATTTATATTTCTCTCCTTTTTTTATTCTTGTGTTTTTACGCTAAGCATTAGTCCTGAACCGATAGGGATGATGCTGTGTTGGAAATTTTTTTGTGATTGCACGTATTTTTTGTATTCAAAAAATTCTTGTTCGTGAGAGATGATATTATCGGTAATAATAATACCGTTTTTTTGTAATTTTGGTGCAAGTAGTTTCCAGTAGGAGATGTGTTCCATTTTTGTGGCGTCAAAAAAGAGCATGGTATATGTGTCGGATAATTCTTGAAGACATTCGGGGGCATGTCCTTTTATTTGTGTTACAGTATCTGTCACTTTTGCTTGCATAAAGTGTTTGTTTGCTTCTTGGTAGCGTTGTTCGTGGGATTCTATTGTGGTAAGTGTTCCTCCTGTTGCTTGCAGTGCCTCGGCAAACCATAGTCCAGAATAGCCAGTAGATGTTCCAATTTCTAGGACGTGTTTGGTTTCCATGATTCTCGTGAGGCTGTTGAGGAATAGTCCTGTTTCTTTTGATATATTCCAGTGAGTATTTCCTTGTTTTTCTCGTTCGTCTTCAATTTGTTGGATAACCGTTGCGATTTGTGGATTCATACCGTATACTATTACGTACTATATACATAGTTTTATTTATTTCCGTTTAGCCTAGCAGTTTTTTGTGTTATTGTCTAAGCGTAAGGAGTACCTATTTATGCAGATACAGTATGGACTTATTTTTATTGCAGCGTTTGTTGCCTTTGCTATTGGTGCTGCATGGTATTCGCCGCTCGTATTTGCCAAACAATGGATGGCGCTTACTGGTATGAAGATGGAGGATGGAAAAAAATTAGGAATGTGGAAGTATTATGTTTCTGGGCTTGTGAGTTATATTATTATGGCGTATGTGCTGTATTGGATTATTGGTGTGCGTATTGGGTATCTGGAAAGTATTGGACAAGCTGTGAGTGCCGTAAAAATAGGAGTGATGACAGGTTTTTTGATGTGGTTTGGATTTGTGGGAACGGTAACACTTGGCGGAGTTCTTTGGGAGAAAAAACCGTTTAAACTGTATGTATTGAATAATGCATATACCTTGATTGCTTTACTTGTTATGGGGGCAATGCTTGGTGGGTGGAGATAATGTATATTTATTTATTATTGGATTGATATGATGTCGGATCAGGAAATTTTTAAGGTATTTAGTGTGGAGTATGATAATACATACGATATTATTCGTGCGACGTTTATTCATACTGTTTCTTTTGACGAGGATAATACGCGTATGGCACAGCTGTTTCAAGAGCGATTGTTGTCATTTTTTGAGAAGCATCCAGAGAAGATGTTTGATGTTTTGGTAGATACAAAACAGATTCATTATGATGAACATACGGTTACAAAGGAGGCACGAGATATTTATCAGGATTTATTTAATCATGAACAGACGGGAAGAGTTGCCATTGTTGCTGGGGCGGGAACGTTTAGTTTTTTGACCAAATTTGTTGTGAGTCTTTTTATGAAAAAGAAAAAAACGCAATTTTTTATTGATCCGACTAAGGCAGTTGTTTGGTTGGATTCTGATCGATAGAATATGAAGAAATTTATTATTTTTTCTTTTATTATTATCTTTTGTGTTGTTGTGGGAAAGAGGTATCTTTTTACGGGGGATAGCTCTTTTTCGTTTTTTGATTTGTATCATCCTTCTGATGAGGTTCTTCGTGTTGAGGGGAATACCTATGTTGGGAATACAGGTGAATTGCTGACGTTAACAGGGATGAATGTGGGACAATGGCTTTCGCTTGAAGGGTATTTATGGGAGGTTGGAGAACATACGAGACAAACGTATAGGGAGCATCTTAGTGATAGAGATATCCGTGAACGGCTGGCAACGGTATTGTCATCAACCAATATGTCCGTTGATACGTTTATGGATGAATATAGAACGAGATTTTTTACGCAAGAGGATGTGGCGTATGTAAAATCATTAGGTATTACGGTGCTTCGTATTCCGTTTTCTGAAAAAGATATTGATACCAGTATTCCGTATATGGATCAGGTATTGTCGTGGTGTAATATGTATGAAATATATTGTTTATTTGATTTACATACAGCAAATCTTCCACAAAGTACGTATTCCCATTCTGATTACCGTGAAGAAACTGTTTCGTGGTGGAAAAATGCTGACGCACAACAGCATACCATTGATGCCTTACTTCTTTTGGCAGAGAGATATAATGAAAATCCGTGGTTGGCTGGGTTTGATATATTAAATGAACCACAGTCACCATCTGACGCTGCGCTGCAAACGTGGTATGCCCGAGCCATAACGGCGTTGCGAACGCAAGGATTTATGCATCTGATATTTATTCAGCCCAATAATGTCAGTCTTGATGTTGCTGCTATTATGCAAGCAGATTCAGGGGTTGTGTATGCGCCACATTATTATGGAACGAGTGGACGAATGATGGATGAGCATAAGGAGGTTTTTTCATTTAAGGATGAAGAGCATCATCCATTGTTTATTGGAGAAACGGGAAATTGGGCAAATGATGCGTGGGCGGCATATACCGATGTGTTTGTATTGTATGGCTATAGGAGTGCACATGTTCCATTTGCGTATTGGAATTATAAAGATATGATTTCAGATAATCAGGGAAGTTTTGGCCTTGTTCGTGGAAATATTACCCCTGAATGGAATGCATTCCGAATAGCGTTGGAAACAAAGACTCCATTACCTACTGATGTAAATATGGAAAACGTATTATCTTCGTTTGTGACAACATTTCCGTCTGATAGACCTGCTGTTATTGATTTATTTCGTCAGGTGAATCCAGATACCGTGATAAATATTTTTACCAGTATGCAAGAGGTAGATGAGTATTTTTCTCAGTCCACATCTACTCAGGCGGGTAGAAGGGGACAATATTTGTGGCAAATGAGTGAACCACTTGCGCATTGCAATGGAATAACAGTGAGGGAATGTTTCTCTGGTATATAGTAGATCTTTTTTCTTTTGTGTGTCCATGATATACTGTTTGTGCTTTGTATATTTTATTTTTATTTGTCATTTCTATGCAAGATATTCAATCCGTGTTTGTCCGTATTGAGGAAAATAAAAAGAAGTTAAAAGATTTGAAGGATACGTATAACGATGCGTTGAGTACTTCACAGTCGTTTCAAGAAGTCCAAGAATCTTTAAAATCGTTGAAGGAAAAGAAAAAACAGATTGAACAAACTATTAAAGACGGGTTTTCTAGCGAGTTAATCCAGATGGATGATTTGAAGATTGATATAGCGAGTGATAAGGAACTTCTTAGTGATATCGCGCTTACTCAGGTTATGAAAGGAGAAACCGTGGCAGTAACCGATCAATATGAAAATGAGTATGAACCTACATTTAGTGTAAAGTTTAAAAAAATCACCTAACGTTCATGTCTATGTCTGTTATTGTGTATAGCACACCTACGTGTCCGTTTTGCCATAAGGCAAAAGAATATTTGCAAGAGAAACATGTCAAGTTTGAAGATATAAATGTTGCCGAAGATATGGAAAGACAGCAAGAAATGATTGAAAAATCTGGGCAAATGAGCGTTCCTGTTTTGGATATTCATGGAACGGTGATTATTGGGTTTGATGTACAAAAAATTGATCTTGCTCTTGGCTCCTAGTGTGTGTGGTGAGGAATCTTATGTTTGAGATTCCTTTTTTATTTTGTTACACTGTGTTCACGTTTATTATTATTGATCAACTTTTTTATGTCACGAGAAATTGTATTTGATATTGAAACTGTGGGAGATATTCGTGATTTATCAACTATGAAGATTACGGTGGTATCTATTTATGAATACGAGTCTGATTCGTACCGGTCATTTGATGAACATGAGTTGGGAGATTTGTGGCCAATTTTAGAAAAAGCGGAACGATTGATTGGATATAATAGTTTGCATTTTGATACACCTATTTTAAATCGCTATTATACGGGGGATTTGTTGCTGTTGCCTCAGCTTGATTTATTGAAAGTGATTAAAGAGTCAAGTGGAAAACGGTTTAAACTTGATGATATTTCCAAGGCAACATTGCAGATTCAAAAAAGTGCTGATGGATTACAAGCAATGAAATGGTATGAGGAAGGAAAAATTGATTTGATTAAAGAGTATTGTGAACAGGATGTGAAGGTGACAAAAGAAGTGTATGATTTTGGTCGGCAAAATAAGATGTTGTATTATCCCACACTTACGGGAGATTTGATGCCAATTGCGGTGAATTTTGAACCTGAAAAACAAGCGATGGCAGCAGCTGGTGGACAGCAAACAAGTGGTGGTATTAATATGACGTTGCCGTTTTAAGACGTCCCATATACGAAATAAAAAAAATTCTGATAATTCAGAATTTTTTTGTCTATTCTTTTTAGAATATTTCGAAGTGAATGTTTGTGGTGGGGATATTTTTTTCTATGAGTGTGTTTCGTACTTCCATAACCATGTCTCTATTTCCACAAAGAAAGTAGTTCGTGTGGGGTTTTGATTCTATGTGAGTGGTAACTCTTCCTTTTTTGCATTGTTCGTGTTCATCTTGGGAAAGACAAATATGGTAGGTGAAATTTGGATATTGGGTGGTTAACTCTTGGAATTTTTGTTGCCAAAAAATATCTGCGGTTGTTCTTACTCCAAATAGGACGTGTATGTTATGGGTATTTTTTTTGTATTCAAGTTCATCACGGATTATTCCTATGATAGGAGCGATTCCTGTTCCTGTAGCAATGAAGGAAAGGTTGTGTTCTGTTTGGGTGTTGGTAAATCGTCCGTTTGGTCCACGAAAGTTGAGGGTATCTCCTACGGCAGCTTGTTCTATCATGGTGGATGCTTTCCCTCCTGGAAGGAGCTTTATGCAGAATTCGATATAGGTATCGTGTGGGGCGGATGATAACGAATAGGAACGAAATATTGGACGTTCTTCTTCTCCTGGGATGTACCATTGCACAAATTGGCCTGCTTGAAAGGTAAAGTCTTGGGGTTTTGTGGTTTGAATTTCAAACACCCGATCTGCTATGTTGGTTTTTTTGGTGATAGTAACGGAAAAATCTTTCATAGAATGTCATTGACAAATGATATAAACTCCTATAACATACTACGTTAGTATGTTTTATGTCAATAAAGAGGTGGATTATGCTGTGCAATTGGTTATGGCACTGGCACGATTACCGGATAATTCATTGTTAAGTCTTCGTGCGTTCTCTGAAGAGAGTACCATTTCTTTTTTATTTCTTCAAAAAATTGCCCGAAAATTGCGGAAGGCGGGGATTATTACTTCAGTTAAAGGAGCTTTTGGCGGGTATACATTGCGCGCTTCGGCTGGTGATATTAGTATGTATCAAATTTTGGAGGCTATTTGTGGACCGCTTGGTTTTGTTGAGTGTTTGAAGGATAATCAAACATGTCCACAAGCGAAGGGATGTTTGTCTCGGAGTGTTTTTGCGCGGATTAATACAGAAATGATGGCATCGCTTTCACACCTTAGTGTGGCGGATATGCTTGAAGAATTATCTATACAATAGTTATGTTCCCCAAAAAACCAGTAACAATTCGTGAAGTTTATTTAGATTATGCCGCGGCCACTCCTGTGTCACAGGACGTTTTGGCAGTAATGATGCCTTATTTTTCTGATTGCTTTGCAAATCCAAGTACATTGTATGCTGCTGGTGTTGCGGCACGTGAAGCCGTTGAACAGTCTCGGTGTGATGTCGCTTCGTCATTATGTACTCAGCCAGATACGATTGTTTTTACGAGTGGGGGAACGGAATCGTGTAATTTGGCTTTGTTTGGATTATTGAGTCGGGAACAGGGAAAAAATAAACATATTATTACGACAAAAGTGGAACATAAGGCAGTGCTTGGACCTATTAAACAGTTAGTGCAAGAAGGATATTCGGTTACCTATTTGGATGTTGATGAAACGGGGCAGATTGATATTGCCCAGTTTAGAAAAGCTTTGCGTCCGGAGACAGTACTTGTGTCGATTATGTACGTGAATAATGAATTGGGAACGGTGTATCCGGTACAGGATATTGGAAAGGAAATTTTGAAATGGCGAAAGAAACATAATAGTGTGTTTCCATATTATCATATTGATGCTTGTCAGGCGCCATTATATTTTGATGTATCTGTTGAACGTCTTCATGTTGATTTGTTGAGTGTAAATGGCAGTAAGATATATGGTCCAAAAGGTATTGGTGCATTGTATGTTCGGCGTGGAGTAGCTATTGATCCTATTATGGTTGGTGGTGGACAAGAACATGGATTGCGATCAGGAACAGAGCATGTACCAGGGATCGTTGGGTTTGGACAGGCAATGGATAACAGACAACATAATGATACAACAGTACGAGAATTACGGGATTATTTTTGGAAAGAAATTGAACGGACTATTGAAGCTGTACAATTAAACGGTATTCCTATTTGTGTGAGTGATTATGATAAGTATGGTTCTTGTAATGACGGTGATAGCCGAAGCCCTAATAATGTACATGTATGGTTTCACGGAGTGGAAGCTGAAACGTTGGCGTTATATTTAAGTGAGTATGGCATTATGGTTGGAATTGGATCTGCATGTACAACGGGAACGGATGAAGATTCTCATGTTCTTGCTGCTTGTGGATTTACCAAGGAAAGAATAACAGAGAGTGTTCGATTTACGTTGGGAGCAGCTACTACAAAAGAAGATATTGATTATGTTGTGACGTTTTTGCCGGGCATTGTGGAACATATAAGAGTTGTACAAGGATTATGATTCAATCATTTGAAAAAAAATGTAGTGCATGGACTCGTTTTTTTCGGCCATATATGAAGAAATATGTGGTTCCTGTAAAAATTGCAGACGAACAATTGCTGGAAACCTATCATCAAAGTCCGGGCTGGCTTGTGGAGATGGTATATTGGAAAACGTATTTTACGCCAGATTGTATTGTTGAATGTAGTGATACGGGGGGACAAACGTCTTGTGGGGTGGCTACTCTTTTTTGTAATACGAAACATTTTTCTGAACAGGATATAGCGAATCTTCTTGAATAAATTGGGCTGGTGATTGATGATGAATTATGACCAACACTTCTATAAAAAAACATTCTCTATCGTTTACGCCATCGCGTGAGCTTTTTGATGGGGCAAATAAAGATACTTCGAAGTTTAAATCGAAGCCTGGTATTACCGAGGATGTTGTTCGAGAAATTTCGAAGCAGAAGAATGAACCAGCTTGGATGCTTGAAAAACGATTGGTTGCGTTTGCCTTATTTCAAGAAGCATCATTGCCAAGTTGGGGACCGGATTTATCTGATTTAAATTTGGATGAAATTATTTACTATGTTCGACCGAATACTGAGGAAGCAAGAACATGGGATGATGTGCCAGAAGATATTAAGCAGACGTTTGATCGGTTGGGTATCCCAGAGGCTGAAAAAGCGGCGCTCGCAGGAGTTGGGGCACAATATGATAGTGATGTTGTGTATCATAATATTCAGGCGAGTTTGAAGAAAAAAGGAGTGATTTTTGAAAATATGGATGTGGCGGTACAACAATATCCCGCATTGGTAAAAGAATATTTCATGACTCAGTGTGTTCCCATTAACGATCACAAATTTGTGATGCTTCATGCCGCGGTTTGGAGTGGAGGAACATTTATTTATGTCCCAAAAGGGGTGAAGGTGGAATTGCCGCTTCAAGCATATTTTCGGATGAATGCGAAGGGTGGAGGGCAATTTGAACATACGTTAATTATTGTTGATGAAGGGGCGGAGTTGCAGTATATCGAAGGATGTAGTGCGCCACGATATGCGGTGAATTCGCTTCATGCGGGATGTGTAGAAATTTTTGTGCATAAGCATGCTCGTTGTCGATATTCGAGTATTGAGAATTGGTCAAAAAATACATACAATTTAAATACCAAGCGAGCACTTGTTGATGAACAGGGTGTGGTGGAATGGATTAATGGGAATATGGGTTCTGGAGTTACTATGTTGTATCCGTGTTCAGTACTTCGTGGAAGAGGATCTCGTTCTGATAGTTTGGGTATTGCGTTTGCTGGTCCAGGACAAGATCAAGATACGGGATCAAAAGTAATTCATGCTGCCCCCGATACCAAATCGACTATTCGTGCAAAATCTATTTCTGCGGGTGGGGGTATTTCTACCTATCGTGGATTAGTGAAGGTAACGAAAAAAGCTACCAATTCTCGTGTTAGTGTGGAGTGTGATGCGTTACTTATGGATGATATATCTGTGTCAAATACCCATCCGTATATGAAGATTGATACGAATGATGTGGATATTGTGCATGAAGCAACGGTAGGAAAAATTGGAGATGATGAAATTTTTTATTTAATGAGTAGGGGATTGAGTGAGGAACAAGCAATGCAAATGGTGGTGGCTGGATTTATTGAGCCAATTGTGAAAGCGTTGCCGCTTGAGTATGCGCTGGAGTTGAATAAGTTGATTGAGCTTGAGATGGAAGGCTCTGTTGGATAAAATATGTCACGTAGCATGAAACACATAACACGTAATACAAATCAATTTTTGAATATTGTATCTGGGAGCGCAGATGTTGATTTTGTTGATAACAAAATGACTGTTGTGGTTTCAGAAAAAGATGTGGTGATTGAAGAATTGGTATGTAATGAATTTGTTGAAATTATTATTGAACTGAAAAAAGATGCCAGTTTGGATTATATTGCTATTCAGTCGGAAGCGGGAGTCAATATTTCAAGAACGGTTGAGGTTGCTGAAAACGCGGCAATGCGATGGTTTGATATTAATTTTTCAAATGGGCAGACAAAAATATCAACCGTTACAAAACTTATTGGTGACGGTGCTCGGGGTGAAACGTATGGATTGTTTTTTGCGAGTGATACAGATGAGTATGATGTATATCATGCAACGGAGCATTTAGCTTCTCATACTACTTCCGACATGAAAGTGAAGGGAGTGGTGGGAGGAAAAGGATTTGTGAATTATAAAGGGTTGATACGTATTCCAGAAGGATCCTCTGGTTGTGAAGGATATCAAAAAGAAGATACATTACTTTTATCAAAAGATGCAAAAATATATGCAGTGCCGGATCTTGAGATTGCCAATAATGATGTAACCTGTTTTCATGGGGTTACCACAACGCATATGAGTCAGGAAAAATTGTTTTATATGCAATCACGTGGTCTTGATACTGAAACAGCAGAACATTTGGTTGTTCGGGCACATTTGGGTGGTGTGTTGGATCAATTATCTGAACAAAAAAAAGAAACGGTGTTATTGCTTATTGATGAGAAGTTTGGGTACGGTCGTGAGGAATAGTGATTTTTCTTTAAGATGTAAATAATAGTAGTTATCAAAAGTATATGCATAATCAAGTCAAGATAAAGAAAGATTTTCAGATGTTTTATCACCATCCTGATTTGGTGTATTTGGATAATGCCGCAACGACGTTGACGCCAGATATTGTGGTGGAAGCAATGAATGGGTATTACCATCATTACAATGCAAATATTCATCGTGGTGGGCATGGTATTGGTGCTATGGCAACGGAGCGGTATGAACAGGTACGAAGCCAAGTAGTTCAGTATATCCATGCACCAGGAACAAATAATATTGTATTTACTTCAGGGACAACACATGGAATGAATATGCTTGCTCAGGGATTAAAACATTTGCTTGAGCCGGGGGATGTTATTTTGCTTACTAGAATGGAACATCATGCAAACTTGTTGCCGTGGCAGCGAGTAGTAAGAGAAACTGGTGCTGAATTGCGATTTGTTGAATTCACTGATGACTATCAGTTTGATATGGATTCTTTTGATAGATTGCTTGATGAACGGGTGAAGATTGTTTCTATTACTCATATTTCAAATGTTCTTGGAACGGTTGTTCCAATTAAAGAAGTTTGTCAAAAAGCAAAAGACATGCAGGCAATAACCATTATTGATGCCGCACAATCTATTGCGCATATGGCTGTAGATGTTCAAGATATTGGGTGTGATGCATTGGTATTTTCTGCGCATAAAATGTATGGACCAACGGGCGTTGGAGTATTGTATGGTACAACTGCTTTGCTAGAAGAATTAGTGCCATATCATTTGGGTGGTGGTATTGTTCGTGAAGTACGGGAAGATAGTGCTATATGGAATGATATTCCGGCGCGATTTGAAGCAGGTACTCCTAATATTGCAGGAGTCATTGGTCTTGGTGCTGCCTGTGAGTATATGAAAGATATGGGAGTGACAGATGTTGGTGATCATGAACATACATTGATGGCATATGCTATACAACAATTAGCAACAATTCCGCAGGTAACGATGCTTTCTGGGAAAACGCATGTTTCTTCTGTTTTGTCTTTTGTTGTTGAGGGTGTTCATCATCATGATCTTGCGACATTGCTTGATGAGGAACATATTGCTCTTCGGTCTGGACGACATTGTGCTGAACCGTTACTTATGGCGCTTGGGTTGGTGGGGACCTGTCGAATTTCTTTTGGAGTGTATAATACATCAGAAGATATTGATCGATTTATTGTTGCGTTGAGAAAGGCTATTGGTATACTTACGAATGACGAATAATTTGGAATTACTAATTGTTTATGAGTATTCATGAAAAAATTGCACAATTGAAAGAATATTTTTCTGTGTTGCCAGGATGGGAAGAAAAATATGCCTATATTATTTCTCTTGGAAAATCTTTGTCGCCACTTGCGGATGAATATAAAACCGACGAATATTTGGTGCGTGGTTGTCAGTCGAATGTATGGCTTCGATCGTATGAACAGGATGGAAACGTATGTTTTGAAGCAGATAGTGATGCGCTTATTACGAAAGGTATTGTTGCGCTGTTGTTGTTTGTGGTATCAGGGCATTCAAATGAAGATATACGAGATACGGATTTTTCTTTTTTGGATGATATTGGGTTGAAGAGTCATTTGTCTATGGCGCGGGCGAATGGGTTGCAAGCGATGATTGATCGTATTACTCATGTATAATAATATGTTTAATTTTTTTATAAAACAAACAGGAAAGGTATTTTTTTTCAGTGGATGTATTGGGTTGATTCTTTTTTGGTTAGAGGACTCATTTTATTCAACATTGATTTTTTATAAAATAGTGATGTTTATATTATTTATCCCTGCTATAATAGGATTTGCTATATCAAATATTGTGTTATTTCCCATTTGTTTTGTTAATCCCCATAATATTTGTCGTGGGTTGGGATTAGATGGTGGACCGCTTGAATTTATTGAATGGGCTGGTATGTTTGGGGGGATGTTTGTTGGATATGGAGTGTATGGATTAGGGCTATATCTTCTTTATAAAAAAATAAGAAAATCATAATATGAGTTTGTTTCTTCGTACGGTATCTGTTGAGGTTGAGGGTAAGGAAATTATTCATGGGCTTAGTCTTGAGCTACCAAAAGGACAGGTTCATGTCATCATGGGACCAAATGGTTCTGGAAAATCGACATTGGTAAATGCGCTTATGGGGCACCCATCATATACGCTGACAGGTGGGCAGATTATGCTTGATGGTGAAGATATTACACAACGTGCTCCAGATGAACGATCAAAAGCTGGATTGTTTTTGTCTATGCAATATCCACCAGAGATTGCTGGTGTGACGATTTCAAACTTTCTTCGGATGGTGTATGAAGCAAAGATGGGTGAAAAACAAAATCCGGTAGTGTTTTATCGATTTTTGCAAGAAAAGATGGAGGAATTGCAAATTGATCCGACGTTTGCCAAGCGATATGTAAATCAAGGTTTTAGCGGTGGAGAAAAAAAACGGGCAGAAATTTTGCAGTTGGCTGTGCTTGATCCAACCTACGCGATATTGGATGAAACAGATTCAGGTCTTGATGTTGATGCATTGAAGGTTGTTTCTGAAGGGATTAATCGGTTTCGCTCAGAAGAGAAAGGTATATTGTTGATTACGCATTATAATCGGATTTTGGAATATGTAACGCCTGATGTTGTTCATATTATGATAGATGGAAATATTGTGAAGAGTGGGGGAGCGGAGTTGGCGAAGGATATTGAGGAGAAAGGGTATGAGGGGTATTAAAGTAAAAAAATCCGTTATTTTTTTATGAAACAAAAAATCATTGAACAATTACAAACGATTATGGATCCAGAGATCCCTTTGGATATTTATACGCTGGGTCTTATTTATGATATTCAGATAAAATCAGATACACATTTGTATTTGCAGATTACGTATACCACCCCGCAGTGCCCATTTGGAGCGGTGATGCAGCAACAAATTCAACAAAAGATGAGAGATTTAGGGTTTTCTCAGGTAGAGATTGATGTTACGTTTGATCCTCCGTGGAATGCGAGTGAAGAGTTGCGGGATATGTTAGGCGTTTAATTTTTACGATATTGTATGAATCAAAAAAAAGTACGTGTATGCAATGGATCATGGTGTTGCCGATATGGGAGTACGCGGATTTTTCAGGTTATCAAAAAAGCGTTTGGATTGAAATTTCGTAATAAGAATGCTAAAATCGATCTTGATTATTGTAAATGCCTTGGTTATTGTTCGAGTGGCCCGAATGTTGCTGTGGATGATGGTATGATATTTTTGGCTGATGAAGATACTGTTGTGGAAGAAATTTTGAAAGGTGGGGAACATAGAGAACGAGGAGGAGTTGAAATGACTATTGAAGATAGTTTTTTGGGAGATATCTAATTGTAAAAAATTATGAAACATGAACATCAAGATATTATTGACGAGCTTGGGACAGAACATATTTCTGTAGGAGTTCGTAAAACAGGGAAAATTAGAAAAGTTGTGGTGGATAGAGATGCTTGTATTGGTGCACAGTCTTGCGTTGTGGTAACACCAGATTTATTTCAGATGGACGATGAAAATTTAGCATACGTTACTGACAAGGATCATAATTTGATGGATGATGATATGATTAGACTTTCTGCGGAGTCTTGTCCTGTATTGGCGATTCATTTGTATGATGAAGATGGGAATAAAATTTTCCCGGTGTAATGTTTTTCATTTGTAGTGTATTTATTGTATAATAAGATGACTTAAGTAGATGTATGCAGTCATCTTTTTTATTAAATACTATTCATTTTTTTCTCAATCATTTTTGGGTTTTTTTTATTTCAACTATTTGTGTATTTTTGGCAACCGCTCTTGGTGAATATTATGTAAGAAATTTGCGTCGTGAGGTAAAAAAACGAGAAAAAGTAGAAGCACGTTTGAAAAAAGAAAAACAAAAGTTGCTTACGTTAAAAAATCAAATTCAGCATAAAAATGAACGACTTGAAGCTATTTTATCATCCATGGGAGAAGGAATGCTTGTGTCTGATAAAAAAGGAAAAATTGTATTAGTAAATCAGTGTGGAAGTACTATCATGAGAGTGTCTCCAAAAGATTTAATTGGAACTTCTATTGATACATTGATGCATTTTGTGAGTAAACGTGATGTGGATAGTCGATCATCATATTGTGATCTTGTTCAGTCAGTAGTGAAGGACACAAATATTGTGACTGTTACTCCCACTGATGATTTTTATTGTCAACGTGTTGGTGCAGGCGATGTTCCTATTACGATGGTGATTGCTCCTTTATTGACTTCTGGAAAAAATAATGGAGTTATTACCTTATTTAGAGATGGTACACAGGAAAAAGAAGTTGATGAGATGAAAAATACCTTTGTGTCATTTGCATCACATCAGTTACGAACTCCATTAACGGGAATTCGGTGGTATGCGAAAGAATTATTAGGTTCAGATGTTGGAAGAATTACCAAAAAACAGCGGGTGTTAATTGCGGGTATGTATGAATCTACGAAACACATGATTACTTTGGTAAATGATTTGCTCAATGTGTCTCGTGTGGAATCAGGGAAATTGCGTATTTCTCCTGAGCCTATTGATTTGTCATCATTTGTTCATGATGTGGTTGTTGATGCCGCTCCTTTGCTTGCTGCTAAGGAAGATACTGCACCAGGAGCAGAAATTGTATACAACAATACGTTGGGAACGTTTGCTCCTATTATGATTGATGGAACATTGTTGCGGCAGGTGATCCATAATTTTTTGACGAATGCTATTAAGTACAGCAACGCTATTCATACGGGGGATATTTCTGTTTCTCTCTCAAAAGATAAACACGGGTGGTTTGTTGTGAGCGTGATTGATCATGGTATTGGTATTGCAAAGTCAGAACAGATGTATGTTTTTGATAAATTTTTTCGTGCACAAAATGCGAGTGAGGTAACGATGTCAGGAACAGGGCTTGGATTATATGTAGCAAAACTTGTGGTGGAAGATGCAGGGTGTACCCTTGGGTTTCATTCAATAAAAGGAAAGGGATCTACATTTTTTGTGACTATTCCTCCTGAAGGAATGGTATCTAAAGACGGTACACGAGAATTGTCTGTTTGATTTTGGAAGAAGTCTATTTGTAATAAAAAAACAGATCTACGTATGTAGATTTGTTTTTTTATTGAGGACTGATGTGAAGTTCATTTTTGTTGAGATCGATGAAGACATTGTCACTTTCTTCAATTTTTCCTTTGATAATATCCATTGCTATTGGATCAAGTATTTTTTGTTGAATAATTCTTTTGAGTGGTCTTGCCCCTAAATTTGGATCAAATCCTTTGACGGCGAGCCAATCTTTTGCTGTATCTGTTACCGTGAGTGTAATTTTTTTCTCTGAGAGCCGTATCATTACTTGTGCCAGTTGAATATCAACTACTTGTCTAATTTGAGATTGGTTTAGTGGGTGGAACGTGATAATTTCATCAACACGGTTGAGAAATTCGGGACGAAATCGTTCTTGGAGCGCAGACATAATTTGTTCTTTTATTTTTTCGCTATCTTCTTTTGATTTTTTTTCTCCATCAATTTTTTCTTCAAATCCAAATGCACCACTTTTTCCCATTTTCATAATGAGGTCGCTGGCAATGTTGCTAGTCATGATAATAACGGTATTTTTAAAATTGACTTTTCTTCCTTTTGCATCGGTAAGTTGTCCATCTTCGAGAATTTGTAACATGATATTGAATGTATCTGGATGGGCTTTTTCAATTTCATCGAATAGTACGACAGCATATGGGCGACGTCTGATTTTTTCTGTGAGCTGTCCACCTTCTTCATAGCCAACGTATCCTGGGGCAGATCCCATCATTTTACTTACGGCATGACGTTCCATGTATTCACTCATATCAATGCGGACCATTGCATCTTCATCATTAAACAAAAATGCGGCAAGGGACTTTGCGAGTTCGGTTTTTCCTACTCCTGTGGGTCCCATAAAGATGAATGATCCAATTGGTCGTTTTTCTTCTGATACGCCGGCTCGTGAGCGACGAATGGCATTGGCAACTGCGTGAATAGCTTCTTTTTGTCCTACCACACGTTTGCCAAGTTCTTCCTCCATGTTTGCTAGTTTTTTTATTTCATCTTGCAACATTTTTGAGACAGGGATACCAGTCCATCTTGCTACCACAGCGGCGATATCTTCTTCGGTAACTTCTTCTTTAAGGATTGCTTCTCCATTTTGTACTTCTGCAAGTCTTTTTTCTTCATGTTGGATGGCTTGTTCTATCTGAGGAATTTTACTATAACGAATTTCAGCGACGTTTTGTAAGTCTCCTTGTCGTTCGGCAATTTCGGCTTCTTGTTTGAGGGAGTCGATTGCTTTTTTGTGGTTTCTTATTTTTGAAATGATTTCTTTTTCATTTTTCCAATGAATTTCTAATTCATGACTTTGTTCACGAAGATTTTCGAGTTCTTCTTTAAGTTTTTCTCGTCGTTCTTTTGATTCTTCATCTTTTTCTTTTTTGAGGGCGCGCATTTCAATTTCTAATTTCATCATGGTTCGTTTCATTTTATCAAGGTCATCTGGAAGGGAATCTATTTCCATACGGATAGCAGAGGTTGCTTCATCAATAAGGTCGATTGCTTTGTCTGGCAGTTGTCTGTCGGTAATGTAGCGGTGAGAGAGTTCAACGGCAGCTATAATAGCAGGATCAGTAATGCGGACACCGTGGTGTACTTCGTATTTTTCTTTGATACCCCGAAGAATAGCAATGGTATCTTCTTTGCTTGGTTCTAATACGGTAACGGGTTGAAATCGACGTTCAAAGGCTGCATCTTTTTCAATGTGTTGTTGGTATTCTTTGATTGTGGTGGCGCCAATGGTGTGGAGTTCCCCTCGGGCAAGAGCTGGCTTGAGCATGTTGCTGGCGTCTACGGCACCTTCGCTTGATCCTGCTCCCATGATGGTGTGAAGTTCATCGATAAAGAGAATAACTTTTCCTTTTGCTTCTTTTACTTCTTTAATAATGGCTTGGAATCGTTCTTCAAATTCTCCACGAAATTTTGTGCCGGCAAGGATGGATCCAATATCAAGGGCAATAAGTTCTTTGTCTTTTAAACTTTCTGGAACATCGCCATTTACAATGCGTTGGGCTAATCCTTCGGCAATTGCTGTTTTTCCGACACCTGGTTCACCAATAAGTACAGGATTGTTTTTTGTTCGTCGGGTAAGTACTTGCATGACACGACGGATTTCGTCATCTCTTCCAATAACAGGGTCTATTTTTTCTTCACGAGCGAGTTCGGTAAAATTTTTTCCATATTTTTTTAGTGCTTTGTATTCGTGTTGTTCATCGTCTTGTAGGGTGGGGTTTTCTTTTCTTAGGTCGGTTAACGTTTTTTGGGTGGTGGTATATTCAATGTTTTGTGTTGCAAGAATTTCGTGGATTGGGTTGCTGTTTTTTAAATAGGCGAGAAACATGTGTTCGATGCTAATGTATTTGTCATCCATGAGTTGCGCTTCTTTTGCTGCGAGATGGAGTACATTTATCATATTTTGTCCCATCATAATTTGACCAAATCCTGCAGTATTATTGCCAAATTGTTTTGGAAGGGTATTGATCATTGTTTGTACGTGTTGTTTGATGGCGGCAATATTCGCATTCATTTTTTGGAGCATTGCTTGAACAATTCCTTGTTGTTCAAGGAGTGCCATAAATGCATGTTGTGGTTCAATTTGTGGTTGACCATTTTTGTTTGCTATTTGTGAAGCAAGATATAAGGCTTCTTGTGCTTTTTGGGTAAATTGTTGAGGATTCATATGGTTAGGAATTACGGACCCGCCTGCCATGATGGCTTGTCGGGTAGGTACTCCGGATTTACTAAGGGTATAAGGTTTATTTTATCACTCGATACTATAGAGTGATAATTACTATACCATATTGATTTTTGTTGTCAACATATGATAGTATTGTACTATATTTAGCAAATTTTATGTATTTTTTGGGTGTAAAAATTTTTGAGAAGAGTCGGCAAGAGGCACAAAAGCAGGTTGCCATATTTTTGTCTTCAGATGAACAACATCGCATTTTTACGCCAAATCCAGAGATGATTGTAGATGCAGAGAAGGATGAAGAGTTTCGGCGGATATTAAACACGGGAAGTTTGAATATCTGTGATGGGATGGGGATTGCGTTATTTGCTGGGGGAAAGGTACAACGGATACCAGGAGTAGATTTTATGTTTGATGTGTGTGCGCTTTGTCAAAAATTAGGGAATGCAGTGTATTTTTTGGGAAGTGGGGATAAGGAAGTGCTTCATGAAGCAGTGAAGACGGTGGAACGAGTATTTCCTGAATTGAAGGTTGTTGGGAGTCATCCTGGAAATGATTTAGTGATGAGACAAGAACATAAGAAGACGACAAAAAAAGAAAGTAAAAAAATAACAAATCAATTAGTTTTTGATAAGGAAAAAAATGATGAATTGCTTGCGGAGATTATTCAAGCAGGACCGGATGTGTTGTTTGTTGGGTTTGGTCATAACAAACAAGAACGATGGATTGATCAATTTTTGGCAGAATTACCAAGTGTAAAGTTGGCAATGGGTGTCGGAGGCAGTTTTGATTATATTGCGGGAAAAGTGCAGCGTGCACCACGGTGGATGCGAACGGTGGGATTGGAATGGTTTTTTCGGTTGACTCAGGAACCTCAGCGATTCCCACGAATTTTTAAGGCAACGATTGGGTTTTTGTGGGTGATGATTCAGTATCGTAGGTTGAAGATTAAGGGGTAGCTTTTATTTGGGTTTACGTGTGAGAAAAAAATAGACAATCAATGAATATTATTAACATGCTATTATATGCTCGAAAATAGTGTACGAAAACATATTGAACAATTGCATCAAAAAAAGTTTAGAAAAGAGTTTGGAGAATTTTTGGTTGAAGGAGTGAAAGGAGTTGAAGAAGCCTTGGCAAGTGACATGGATGTGGTTGCCGTGGTTGTTGATGGCACAAGAAGAGAAGAACCACCCTTTGCCGCATTTATCCAACTGGTAGAAAAAGCTGGGGTGGAAATATTTTTTGCAGGAAGAAAAGACATCGCATATATTAAAACAACGGAAACATTCCCTGGCGTGTTGGCAGTAGTTGCTATGAAAGATACTTCTTTTCAAGCAGTACGTGGTTCTGGTCCATTTGTTTGTCTTGATGGGGTGAATGATCCTGGAAATTTAGGAACAATTATTCGTACGGCAGATTGGTTTGGCGTTTCTACTATTTTATTGGGGCAGGGGAGCGTTGATATGTATAATGAAAAGGTTGTTCGCTCTACGATGGGATCCTTTTTTCGGACGACGATTTGTAAAGTTTCTAACCTAGCGGATTCTCTTGAAAAATTCATATCTGAGGGGTATAGTGTCTATGCTTTTACCATGGAAGGACTTCCTGCTGCGGATTTGCGGGTGAAGCGTACGGATAAGGTTATTTTTCTTTTTGGTTCTGAATCTCATGGGATTAGTAGTGAGTTGCAGCGTCTTTGTACGGCATCATATACTATTGAGCGTAAAGGACAGGCGGAATCACTTAATGTCGGTGTTGCGGTAGGGATTGCTTTGTCGCATATTACTGATTAATTTTTACTGAATGTATATGATAAAAACAAGAATGGCTCCTTCTCCTACGGGAATGTTTCATATTGGGAGTTTGCGAACGGCATTGTATGATTATCTTTTGGCAAAGCATGAGGGGGGTATTTTTATGCTTCGTGTGGAAGATACGGATCAATCACGATTTGTTGATGGAGCGCTTGAAAATATGTTGTCTTCATTGTATTGGGCAAACGTTATTCCAGATGAGGGAGTTGTGTTTGATGAATCTCAACACGTTACTCAAAAAGGAAATAATGGTCCATATATTCAATCTGAGCGGTTAGCTATTTATGAGCAATATATTCAGCAATTGCTTGATAATGATTATGCCTATTATGCCTTTGATACGGCAGAAGAGCTTGAAGACATGCGCAATCGTCAACGACTCAATAAGCAGGCACCACGCTATGCTCGAAGTGAAATGAAAAATTCATTTACGCTTGGTATGGAAAAAGCAAAAGAATTGATTGCTGCTGGAGAAGAATACGTGGTACGCATGATTGTTCCTGAAAATGAAGAGTTAGTATTTACGGATTTGGTTCGTGGAGTAATTCGGGTAAATACCAATGAAGTTGATGAACAAATTTTGCGGAAATCTGATGGGTTTCCAACGTATCATTTGGCGGTAGTGGTTGATGATAATGCTATGGAGACTACGCATGTATTGCGTGGTGAGGAATGGATTTCTTCTACACCAAAGCATCTGTTGTTATACCGGTATTTTGGCTGGAAAGAACCATTGTTTGGCCATCTTCCTGTTATTATTAATGAAACAGGGAAAAAGCTGAGTAAGCGTCATGGTGATGTATCGGTTTCTTCATTTCAGGAAAAAGGATATTTGCCAGAAGCGGTGCTTAATTTTTTGGTATTGCTTGGATGGAATCCAGGGACTGAGCAGGAATTGTTTACGTTAGAAGAAATGGTTGCTTCTTTTGATATGAGTAAGGTACAAAAGAAACCAGCGGTATTTGATCGAGTAAAGTTAGATTGGTTTAATCAACAATGGATTAGGAAGATTGATGAGATGGATTTATTGGAGCGTTGTCTGCCATATTTGGAACAGTCTGATTTACTTATTGCTCAAGGAAATGGAACATGGGATACCAAAAATGGAACATCTGTTGATAAATCATTTTTGCTTCAAGTGGTATTACTTCAGAAAGATCGTATGGTTGTACTTGGCGATATTGTGGAAGCCATACGATTTGTGTTTGATTTACCAGAGTATGAGGCGTCATTATTGGTTTGGAAGAAATCTGATGCGGTTGGAGCTATGAAAATGCTGACTTTGCTAAAAGAGCAGCTTATGGCTATTTCTGTTGATAATTGGACTGCACAGGGCATTAATGATGTGATATTTCCATGGATTAAAGAGCATGAGTATGGTGTTGGTGATGTTTTGTGGCCACTTCGTGTTGCCTTGTCTGGACAACAATATTCTCCTGGACCATTTGATATTGCTGCCGTGCTTGGAAAAGAAGAAGTGCTCAAAAGAATTGATGTAGCGTTAGCTATGCTTGCGTAATTACTATTGTTATCAATAAAAACAGCGTCTTTGATCAAAGACGCTGTTTTTATTTGCTATTTTTTTCTTGAGTATCCGGTGTGTTGTATATAACACTTGTGAGACATTATTCATAATGTGATATACTATTATTCATGAAACGATATCATCTCCTTATTAGTATTTGTGTAATTTCGTTATTGCTTGGGGCAACTATTTCTCCATTTTTTGTGTTTTCTCAGGGAGATGGAAATAAAGAAGAAATTGAGTTGTTAAATCAAGAGATCCAAGCACGAAAGGATAAAGTAAAACGTATTGAACAGAGTATTGAAGAGTATAAGAAGAAAATTGCTTCAAAAAGAACAGAATCTGTTTCTTTATCAAATCAAATTTTTTTATTAGACAATAAAGTTGTGCAAATTGAGCTTGATATGGAAGCAACGCAAGAAAAACTCGAAACACTTGAACTTGAAATACGCCAATTGGGATTAACTATTGATGAAAAAGAGAAAGTAATCAAAAAACAAAAAGCGATCATTGCTGAGTTTATTCGTACGTTACACGAACAGGATGGAAAAGATATTATTGAAGTTATTGCTGCGTATGATAATTTTTCTGATTTCTACAGTCAGATTCAATATGTGGAGCGATTGCAACGAGATATTGGCAATAGTGTCCAATCGTTAAAAATTGCAAATGCCGAGCTTCAAGAGAAAAAAACACAAACAGAAGTACGACAAAAATCATACGAGGAATTGCAGCAAGAGCTTGAAGATCGTAAAAAAGATTTTGAAGAACAAACATTTTTGAAGAGTGATTTGTTGGCTCAAACACAGTCATCAGAATTACAATATAAGACGTTGGTATCAAATTTACGTTCTCAATATGAATCTGTTGAAAATGAAATTACGGGTATTGAGAAGGAAGTACGTCTTAAGTTGGCTGAACAGCAAAACACCAATGGGAATCAATTATCAAATGAAGATAAAGAAGGACTTCTTTCTTGGCCAACACCAAGTAGATATATTACTGCTGGTTTTCATGATCCTTCATATCCATATCGATATGTCTTTGAACATAATGCCATAGATATTAGAGCAGCACAGGGTACGGTAGTGAAAGCTGTAGCGTCTGGATATGTTGCTCGGGCAAAGCATTGTAGCGATTCCTCATGTTATGCATTTGTCATGCTTGTGCATTCGGGTGGTTTATCTACTGTGTATGGGCATTTAAGTAATATTGTGGTAAAAGAAGATCAATTTGTTGCACGCGGGGATCTTATTGGATATTCTGGTGGTACTCCAGGAACAGCGGGTGCGGGTCCATTTGTGACTGGTCCTCATCTTCATTTTGAAGTACGGAAAGAAGGTATTCCTGTTAATCCTTTGGGGTATTTAGTAAAAGATTACTAATAATAATTATTATTTGAAAAGATGGACGACTATCTTTTTTCTTTTGTATGGCTGATATATATTCTGATAATATTGTATTTCTTGATACTGAGTTTACTAATCTTGATATACGTAAAGGGGAGTTGCTTTCCGTGGGTATGGTAAAAGCAACAGGTGAAGAGTGTTATATGGAAATTGCGTATACGGGTGAGGTACATCCTTGGGTAGAAAAACATGTTTTTCCGTATCTAAAAAAAGAGTTTATCTCTCAGGAAGAAGCTCGTGAAAAGATTCGTACCTTTGTGGGGGATGGGTATCCATATATGATGGCCTATGTGAATCAGTTTGATGCCGTGTATTTGTATGATTTGTTTCAATCCCCAAAGGAACATCCATTTTTTTGGATTCCTATCGATTTTGCATCAATATTGTTTGCACGGGGGTATGATCCAAACAGTATGGGGCATCATGCATTTTTTGAAAAGCTTGGTATTGATAAGTCCGTATATAATTCCCATCATGCACTGGATGATGCGCGCATGCTTAAAGATGTGTACTATGCATTTCAGAAAACAATACATACCTATTAGCGTAGTTGTTTTTTCTTTATTTTTTTCAGGGTGTGTATATACGGAGCAGAAGGTTTCTTCTTTTGTTCCTCACATAAGTATATCTTCATCTACCACTACCACACCTGCTGTGGTGTTCCCATTTCAGGGAAATGTGACCACCTCTTTATTTATTGCTCATGCTGGGGGCACCGTGCTTAGTGATGACGTAAATGGAACAGGAACAAATAGTAAAGAGGCACTGGATGATAGTTATGCCTCAGGATTTCGATTTGTTGAGATGGATTTTTCGCTTACACGAGATGGAACATTATTTTTGTTTCATGATGGTTCTGAACGATATATAGGGTTAGATACATTGATTGGTGAGACGGATTATGATGAGTTTATGGGTAGGCGTTTTCAAGGAAAGTATACGCTTATGGATCTGACAGATTTATTGAAATATTTGCTTGAGCATGATAATTTATATATTATTACCGATTTTAAATCTGATTTTTATTCTTCAGTAAATACGTTGTTGTCTCATGATATATTTAGACAACACCCGGAATTGAAACAGCGGTTTATTATTCAGATATACGAACCAGAGCAGTTGAATCAAGTGGAACAAGGCGGCTTTGAACATATTATTTTTACCTTATATCGAACACCGCTGACAGATGATGAAGTCCTTGCATTTATACAAGAACATGTGTCAATTGATGCCGTAGCCATGTGGTGGAATGATCGATATACGGATGCCTTTGCAAAAGCAATTATGCAAGAAGGGTGTTTTGTCTATGTGCATACGATAAATGAACGATCTGTTATTGATCAATTTTTTCAAAAATCTGTAGGGGTATATACGGACTATATAGACGTAAACACCTATGCATTGTAATGGACGGAGATGTTTTTATCCACAAAATAGTGCTTGTATTCATTAAGAAATTCATGTTACTGTAAGGTTGTTACAATAATAAGGGAGGGGAATATGCATACAATTTATTTTGCTGCAAATTATTCAGAATGGGAGCTTTTTGCTCTTAGTATTGCTGATGAAACGCACGTACAACGTTACAGGGCTTCACAATATCCCTGTTTTTTTGATTCTCAAGTTGAGGTTGACGCCTATATGCGTTTTCGTACGTATTGTGCTCAACAAGTGGCACAAGATGATGATAACGTCTTGGAAAAATTATTTCCATCAGTATCTTCACTACAAACGTATTTTTATCAGTATGTATCTATGCATACTGTTTCTGATACATTTGTTGATATGGTATTTGATCTTCTTCATGCAAAGCCATTTTTGCCGCTTATTGATATTCGATCTCGACAGTTTGTGGCAACGTCTCATCGGAAACCGCAGACATATTCTCTTTTGTCTGATCATGCGTTGGTTGAATTGAGTGCGGCAATTAGTTATCGTCAACGGTCTCATGACGATATAGATATTGTAGGAGGGGAGTCATTACCATATTTTGATTCTTTACTCGATTTGGGACTTATTGTTTGTGTTGGGTCATCAATGGATAACGTTCGTGATCTTCTTGAACGGTATTCAACGGTGACTCATCGTTCGTGTATATTTTCGGTGACTCCAGATATTTCGTATCGAGTAGGATTTTCAGATTATACTATTGCTCTAACTGGTTCATTGCTTACGGCACTTACTATGGTGCATTCATTATATGTTTTTTCTTCAGAGGATTCGATATTTGATTTTTCTAGGCTTACCTATATATTACAATTACCAACAAATATTTTCGTTTCATCATCACCTGTGTATGTGAATTATCGTCAAGTATGTATCTGTATGCTCACTACAGTTGGATTTGATACATATTTTTCTCCAAATGCGCGTTCACATCATAATGTTATTGTTATTGAATAATATGGCATATAAATACCGAGATAGAGACATTTTGAGCATTCCTGAAGTAGATAGACCAAGAGAAAAATTAATTGCCTATGGTTCTTCACGGTTAACAAATGCAGAGTTATTAGCCGTAGTGTTGAGAACGGGTATGAAAGGAGAAAATGTTGTTTCTTTGGCAGAAAGAATTTTATCTAAATTTTCTTCAAAAGCAATTACGACCGTTACTTATGAAGACCTGACAAAGGTAAAAGGTCTTGGTGCGGCAAAATCTACTCAAATTGTTGCTATGTTTGCATTAACCAAACGATTGTCTGAAAGGAGTGATACAAAGGAACAACTATTATCCCCGAAAGATATTTGGAACGCTATGTATGATATTCGTACAAACAAGAAGGAACATTTTGTTGTATTTTATTTAGATGCAAGAAGTAGGCAAATTGCACGGGAAACTATTTCTGTGGGAACAATTGATAAAAATATTGTTCACCCTCGAGAAGTATTTGAACCTGCATTGCGTTATGGTGCTGCACAGGTTATTTTTTCTCATAATCATCCTTCTGAGGATCCTACTCCTTCTGATAAAGATGTCCTTTTGACAAGGAGACTTGTTGATGCTGGTGCTATTATGGGTATTGAGGTACTTGATCATGTTATTGTAGGCAAAGAATTATTTTTTAGTTTTGAAGAACATAAGTTAATGTAAAAAAATATGAGGATAGTAGGGGAGGAGGTGGTAGGATTGTGAATATCATTGTATGGTTACATACCTGTTAGGTACAGGAGAAGGAGGGGGCACCCCCAAATAAATAATTGAGAATAAAATATATATCTCAGTGTATTAAAAAGAACTCACTTACATAGTGAGTTCTTTTTGTGTCGCACAATGTGTCTTTCTTTTTTATGAAAAATAGAGGGGGAGTACTCTTGATATGAATATTCTTTTGTTATATCGTTTGGTTGATATTTTTTTATTACTACTGTATTGCATGAATTGTTTTGTGATGTTTATTTGTATATTTATGTCATCATCATGTTCTTTTATTGTTTATTTTTTGATAGTATTCTGTTGGTATGGAAAAGTTATTTAAGTCACTGGTATGATGTTACCTAGGGTAAAAAAATGGGTATTTTGTTGTGTCGTAAAATGGAGGATATTTCGCTATATGTAGCCAAATAATAGGTAGTAGATAGTTATGTATGTAGAAAGCTAATTCCATTAAAGAATACCTATAAAAATAATAGATTTTTGTGATAAATTGTATAATAATATATACGTATATTAATTATTATTTTATATGAAGGAGAATGATAAATGGATAGTATGGAGTAAATAGTTATTAGGTATTTATGTAGTGGAATTGGTAATAGTGTTTAAGGGCTTGTGTCGTATAAGGTATATTGTGCGACGCTATGTATATTATACTAATATGCCTTGTTTCACACCTAATCTCTTTACTACACCCGTTCATTTATCATTTTGTCTTTTCCCCCTTTTTTATTCCCAATAGACTTGTGGCAAAAATTGCAGATTAACATATGAAATATTTGGCACGGGAATTTCATTTTTTTGGATAAGTTGTTCAAGCGTATATATTTGTTCTAGTGGATCTTTATTGAAATCAACAAATAGTTGCCACCCTTGTTTGGTGTGAATAGTTGCTCTCCCCTGTTTTTCTGTAAGAGTAATATAAGAAAAAGGAATGTTGCTTTGTTTGGTAAGCCGATTGTATATGGTGACAATATTTGTTGCAATTGTTGGTGACAATATTTGTTCTTGTTCCTGTATGGTTGATGAATTTATTTGATTGTACAATATGGGGTACTCCCCTACTTCTGCGGTGATTTGGGTGGTATCTGGCGTATGATATGTTTCTAATACTTTTGTTATCGGTTTTTCTTCGCCTTCTTCGGTAAATATTATAGTAGTGGTGGTTACGTTTTTCCATTCTTCTTTAAAAACTTTTCTTATTTTTTCGGTGACATATCCATCTGTCCCTATTTTTACATATTCCTCTCCGTTGTCATAGATAATGGTGGCTATTTTTTCTTCTATAAAAATAGAGAGACTGTTTGGAAAGTTCTTTTCTACTTTTACTGTTTCTATGGGAAATTTTTCAAGAAGAATATCCTTTATTTCATCTACATCTACCAAAAAATAGTTATTACCAGGGAACACAAAAAGTTTTTTGTAGTTTAAAATGCTTTCTATTGTATTTTGTACTTCTTCGATATTTATCCGTTTTGTTCCGGTAATAGTTGTTTTTTTGATATGAAAAAAACTGTGATACATCGCAATGTAGAGGCATCCTATTATACTTATGACAAGTGTGATGATTTTTAGTTTCTTTTTGAGATAGTAATGAGTGTCTTCTTTATCAAAGGGATTTTGTTTTCTTTTTCTCCAAGAAAAATCTTTGTTGTGTTTATATGGGCTTGGTACATCTCTTTCTTGTGTGTTTGCCAATCTTCCTGATTTTGTGGTCAGGCGTTTGGTCATTTTTCTTTTGAATTTGTATGGATTAAAGAGTCCCTTCTTTTTTGGCATAGATGTTATTAGAATCCTCGTTTGTATTTTCTGATGGTCTCCACAAGCCAGTTAAGCCAATATTTTGGTGTAAGTGGTAAATCATGGCAATGAAGTAGATCTTTTTGTTCTCCACCAAATCCACGTTTAAAATGTCCTATGCCAGCAAATGGATGTGTTTTTTTTGCGTGTGGTGGTTCTACTCCCCAAAAATTGTACCAGGTCATTCCTCTTTTTTTTGCTTCTTTTATGACTTCCCATTGGACAAGGTATGAACTGGGAACTTTTTTGTTTGTGTTGAGTGATGCACTATGCCGATATACTGCCATGTTTCCATAGAACATGATGATTGCTGAAGCGTCTATTGTACCATCTGGTAGCGTTGCTTCAAAAATGAGTGCTTGATTATGTTTGTTGAATATTTCAAATTCATCGTTTATATATTTTCTTGAAAATCGATGGAATTTTAGTCTTTTTGCGGTTTCATCCAGCAATTTATGTAAGGTGTTTAATCCTTCAGCATGTTTTTTTTGTACGATTACGCCTTCCCGTTCACAGCGCCGAATAAGGTTTCTGTGATTTTTTTTCATGTTTTTTAGGAGTGTTTCTTTGGATACGGTAAGATTTAATAGCCAACTATTTTCGGCAAGGACGTGCATGGGAGCTGAAATAAATCCAAGATCTTTGAGTGTTTTCTGGGTAAGTTTACTATCATCAGTGAGGGGGCTGATTCTGATAAAATCGAGGTGTTGTTCTTTTGCGTATGCTTTGAGTGTATCAAAAAATTGTTTGACGAGTGTTTTGTTTTTGAAATCAATAATTGGTCCGTATGGTAGATACAGGAAATTTCCTCTTTTTGCATGGGTGGTAACCGCTAGGCTTCCTCCTATTAATGTATTTTTTTCATCATACACACCAAATATTACATACTGTTCGCCAAGTTTTTCGTAAAATTCTCCATATAATGTTGACTGCACGAATACGCTGTAGGGAGTATTTTTATTGAATGTTTCCCATTCTTGATGATTGTCTAATTGTTTTATATGAAACATACCGGTGTTACTTGTCGTTAAAAAGTGCTATCACACGGTTTTGGTCTTTTTTGGTTATAGTGTGATGTATTGGAAGATTTATTGATGATTTGGCTAATTTTTCGGCAATGGGGCATGATCCTGGTGTGTATGCCGTGATGGATTGATCTTGTGGTGTTGGATCTATGACTGATTTGTACCATATTCCCAATATGATGTGCTGTTGTTTTGCTTTTTGTATTATTGTTTGTGCATGTTTAGATTGAATGGTGTATCTCAAAAATTTTGTGTTTGTTTCAATTTGTGGGTGAGTTATTGTTTTTGTGGCTAGGTGTTGTGTGTAGTATGCTGCTTTTTGGTTTCTCTTTTTTTGAATATGATCAATATAGCTGAGTTGATTGAGAAGTATATGGGCAAGTACATTTGGCATTTGTGTTGGGTAGTTTGTATCATACTCCCCTTTCTTTTCATTTGCAGAGATGATGGTGCTGGTGAGTGTTATTTTTTTGCTTATCGCGAGAAGTATCTTTCCGATTTTGATATTGTATGTTTTTTTTGCAATTGCAAATACGGGATATTTACATAAATGTCTGGCGATGTGGTGTCTTTTTGTTTGTGGAAGTGCATCGCGATAGGTTTTCATGGTTTTGTATATTTTCTCATGTGGAGTTATCATGGCTCCTCCTCGGACACAAGAAACAACTTTTTCACCACCAAAACTATAGATGGCCGCATCTGCATACGTGCCTGTTTGTTTGCCGTTGTAGACAACGTTTATAGAATGGGCACAATCTTCTATTGTTTTTAGTTTGTGTTTTTTGGCAATAGGAAGTATGGCATCAAGATTTGCTGGATTACCAAAGGTATGTTGGATGATGATGGCTTTTGTTTGTGGAGTTATTTTTTGTTCAATATCTTTGGGATCCATGTTGTATGTTTTTTCGTTTACGTCAATATATATGGGTGTTGCTCCAGACCATTTGATGGCGTTGACAACAACAAGACAGGTATACGCTTGTACAAGAACATGATCGCCTTTTTGTATCCCGAGTGATTTGAGACTATAGAGCAATGCTGAACGTCCACTATCTATGGTGAGTGCGTGTGGGGTGTTGAGGTGATGTTGGAGCCATTGTTCTACTTTTGTTGTTTGTTTTCCTTTTTGCCAGGAAGTCCATTTCCAAGGAAATAATAAATTGGCACAGGCTATTCTTCTGTCCTGTGCGGTCATGTTTGGCATGAAGCCCGTGAATATAGGTTTACGTTGTTTGGCAGGCATGTTGTTCTCGTTCTAGTTCTTTATAAATAATGCTTGGCATTCGGTTTTCCAATAGAATAACGACATTTTGTTCTTTTAAGGATTGGAGATATGTGAGTAATTGTTCGTGATTTTCTATAAGTTCTATCGTAATTTGGTATTTTTTGAGGATTCCTTTTGCAAGTGCTTCATAAGAATCTTTGCTAATAACAATCAGTGTGTCTGCATAAAAGGAAATTTCTTCGGCAATGTTTTTGTGTAGTTGTTCGCTTTGTTCTCCCAGTTCTGTCATGCCTCTTGTGATAACAATTCTCTTTTTATGTGAAGGAAAACTACCAAGGACATCGAGTGCAGCTCGAAATCCATCTGGATTGGCATTGTAACTATCATTGATAATTGTTGCATCTCCATATTTGCAAATATTTAATCGGTCTTTGGGTGGGGTAAGTTGTTCTACTTGAGTTTTTATTTCTTCGTTTGTGAGGTTGAAATATTTGGCAGCAATGATACAGGCAGCTATGTTGGTGCTGTTGTGGCTCCCATGAATATTTTTTATATGATAGCTGAAGGTGTGTTTTTGATCTGTTCCTTCAATAAGAATGCCGTCTTCTTTTTTGTTTGTTGCGTTTGTGATGAGGATGTGTGGCGTATTATCTTCATCAAGTCCAAATGTTTGTACAGGAGCTTTAAGTTCGTGAATGTATTTCATGGCATGGATATTGTCGGCATTGGTGATGACGAGTCCATTTTCGGGGATTGCTCGGAGCAATTCATATTTTGTGTTGGTGGTGTTTTCTAATGTGCCAAACAGTGAAAGATGTTCTTCGTTAATTGCGGTAAGAATTCCTACTATTGGGCATACCATGTCTGCAATAATTTTTATTTCTCCTTTTTTGTAAGCACCCATTTCTACAATATAGATGTCAACGCCGGTAAAGTTTGTTGAAAGAATATGCTTGGCTACGCCGATGTCGGTGTTAATATTTTTGGTTGGGGTAACAACGTGGTATTTTTTTCCGAGTATTTGAGCAAGATATGTTTTTGTGGTTGTTTTTCCGTAACTACCTGTGATACCAATAACTTTGAGGTCTTTATATGCTGATAATTTTCTTTTTGCTTTAAAAATGTACCATTTTTTAATGATCGTGGTGGGATATGAAAAACATACAATAATAGCAGAGAGAAACAGAAAACGAAATGCGAGGAATAAGAGAAATAGTTGCCATGATTTTAAATACATGACGATGCTTGCCTCTACGAGGAGTGCAATTCCTGTAATGAGTAATACTTTTTTGGTGAGGATTGGGCGGCGTCTTATTTTTTTGTATAGAAGATAGATATTGCAGGCAACATCTAGGGCAAATATGGTTAAAATAACATTTGCGGTTGGGAAAATTTCTCGGAGGAATACATAGAGCCCTATGGTGAGCACTGCTCGTGTTGCGAGTGGGTATGATTTCCAAAAATCTTGTCCTTTTTTGGTGGAAAAAAAATCTCGCATGAGATCTATGCGGTATTCTTTGAGTTGCCAGATATATAAAAATCGTGCGTAATCTATAGATACGCTGACAAACCACAAGCACGCAATAGCGATGTATATTGGATGGAGATATATCATATGCTTGTTTTTATTAGCGAGTAGAATTCGTGGAGATGTGGTTCATGGTGAAGCCCGTGTGTTCCTTCTTCTATTATATGCATTTGGCTGTCTTCTAGCAATGTGTGGATTTTTTCTCCATAGTGAAGTGGAGTGTAGGTGTCTTTTTTCCCCCAGATGATGGTGGTTTTGGTGGTAATGGTTGGAAGCAGCGGTGTGAGGTCTTGGCGGATGATTTTTTGGTAAATCTGTTTCATGATGCCGGAGGTTTCCTGATAGTCTGGGGAATCGGCAGCTTTGTAGAGAAGTTTTTTGGCGAGTGGTTGGAGCGATTTTAAGAGTGGAAATGACAGTAGCAATTTCCCTATTTTTGCTATGGTAGCAAATAGTGTCCGTTTGAGTGATTTTTTTGGGCGGATGATTGCTGCGCCTACTAGTATAAGCTGATCGGCAAGGTGTGGATTGGTTGCAATGAGTTGGGTTGCAACGGCTCCGCCAAAGGAATGACCCAATACAACGATTGATTCTTTTTTGTTGTCTATTGATGCTATTTTATTTTTTACGAAGTCAGCATATTCTTCTACTCCCCATACGGTATTTGGACATGGTTCGTTGCCAAAGCATGGCAGTTCGATAACGTGTACATCAAAATCATCCTTTGCCATTTTGGTGAAGGCGTGCCAAAGTTGTTTGTTGCTATTCCAACCTGGGAGGATGATTAACGTTTTCATATGCGATATACGATGCTAATCTACGAATTATTTGATGAGATCTTTTCCTATGTATGGAACGAGTGCTTTTGGTATGTGGATGCTTCCATCTTTTTGCTGGTGTTGTTCAATGAGGGCAAGTGGAAATCTGCTGAGTACGACGGCGGTTCCGTTTAGGGTGTGGACGTATTCATTTTTTCCCGCTTCGTTTTTGTATTTGATGTTGAGTCTTCTTGCCTGATAGTCGGTGCAGTTGCTGGTGCTGGTGATTTCACCATAATCGCCATCTTTCATGGTCATAGCGGCTTCTATATCAAATTTGCGGTAGGCTGGTCCACCTAGGTCTCCTGTTGGGATGTCTATAACGCGGTATGCTAATTCAAGACCATCACAAATTTCTTTTTCAATAGTAAGTAATTCTTGGTGGAGTGATTCACTGTCTTCGGGTTTGCAGAAGATAAACATTTCAAGTTTGGTAAATTGGTGGACACGGTAGAGGCCTTTACTCGTTCGCCCATATGCACCTGCTTCGGTACGGAAGCAGTGAGAAATAGCGGCATATTTTTTTGGCCCGTTTGAGAGGTCGAGAACTTCGTCTTGGTGGTATCCACCAATGGTGATTTCTGCGGTACCAATGAGGCTAAGGTTTTCGTTTTCAATATTGTAAATTTGTTTTTCTTCTCCACGTGGGTTGAATCCAATGCCTTCTAATACTTCTTGTTTGGCGAGGTCTGGTGTTTCAATAAGCGTATAGCCGTGTTTGCTTAGAATGTCCATGCCATAATTAATGAGTGCTTGGTTGAGGCGTACTGCATCATTTTTGAGGAAGTAAAATTTTGATCCGGTAACTTTTGCACCACGTTCAAAATCGATGATGTCGAGGGTTTCCATGAGTTCTACATGATCTTTTGCGGGGAAATCAAAGGCTGGTAGATTACCGTGCATTTCGAGTACGTTGAAATGTTCTTCGCCACCAATGGGGCTGTCTGTATGGGTACGGTTTGGAATTTGCAAAAGTAATTCATGGTATTCTTGTTCAGTTGGAGCGAGTTGTTCTTCCAGTCCTTTAATAGTCTCACCTACTTCTTTCATTTTTTGCATTTCTTCTGGTGTTGGTTTTCCTTTTGATCCTTGGTTTCGTGTTGCGCGAAGTTCTTCAATTTGTGTTTTGATTGTTCGTTTTTGTTCATCTAATTCAAGGAAGTGATCAATATTAACAGTAACATGACGGTTTTTGTTATTTTCTTTTATTTTATCTACGTTATCTCGAATGTATTTTATGTCTAGCATATGGGTTACAAATGACAAATAATCCTAATTTACGAATATTTTTTATAGTGAATGTTTTTTGATTATTTGTTGGAGTGTGGGTTTTATTTCTTTCCAGAGGGCTTGATTATTCCCTACAAGGTCGTGGTTGTGAACGTCTTCTATATCATACCATTTTGAAGCTAATACTTCTTCATCATTGGTGTGTGGTGTTCCGCCAATGACTTTGCATACATACGGTAGAATATGAAGTTGATAGTGTAGCTTGCCGTTTTGTCTGGTCCATTCTTCTGTTTGAATGTGTGGAAGGAGTTCGATAATTTCTATATCTAAGCCAGTTTCTTCTTTTGCTTCGCGGACAACGGATTGACGAGTGTTTTCTCCAAAGTCTACTCCCCCACCTGGGAATTCCCATTTGTTATGTGTGTGGGGGTTTTTGGGGTCATTGCGAAGGTTCATGAGGATCTTTCCTTCTTGAATGATAAGGGCCGCAGGGACGATAAGTTGTTTGGAGCCGTATTGGTTTGCAATGTAGTATTTTATATTGTGAAGGGCATTTCCTCTATGACTGATTTCTGATTTTTCTGCGAGGGATAATTGTCCGTACGATTTTTGTTTTTCTTTGATATAAAAAAGTCTGTTGTAGCCCCAATCGTTTTGTCCGGTTTTTTCTGTTGGTTCGGTTAATATTTCTCCGTGTAATGTTCCTTCGCTAATAAAGCTGCTGCTTCTTTCTGGGTCATGTATCACAAGAGCGCATTTGAATGATGCAGATCGATCATGGGTAGGTTCCATTTTTTTGAGAAAGTTGTTGAAATGTTCATCATCTGATCGAAGGAATCTGCCAACTTCAATGCCTGGCCAGCCATTTAGTTCATGAACAAATAATCCGGTGTCGTCGGCGATGGTGATGTAGCCACTTTTTTGGGCATAGTAGGTTGCTTTGATAAGTGCATTTGCAACAAGGCTGCCACCATCTTCTACTGGTTCTTCTATTGTTTCGGGAAGATCATTGAGACTTATAAACTGTACGTCTTGGGTTTGCAGTTTATAGAGTATTTCTTTGAGTTTTCCTTCATTCGTGGTGGCAATGAGGATGGTGGGGCGATCTGTTCTCATAAAAGGCACGTTATGTTTGGGAAAGAATTTTTTGTTTGATGATGGTTGATTTGTGGGTGTCTTGTTTGTATGGTTTTAGTCGTATAACTTTTGTGTGTAGCCCGAATTCTTTTATTTTTTGTTCGAGTTTGTCTGTGTAATGGGTTTGATCGTAGCCAAGGGCGATGATATCTGGTTGGTTGTCTTGTATTACTTTGTAGACGTCTTCGTTGTTTCCCATGATAGCAGTATCTATTAGGTCTATGTGTTTTAGTAGGTTCATGCGTTCTTGTTCGGTGTGAACGGGAACATCTTTTTTTAGGTTTGCTACGCGGTGATCTCTTGCAACTACTACGGTGAGGGAATCTCCCAGTTTTTTTGCTTGAGTGAATAAATCAATATGACCAGGGTGCAAGATGTCGAAGGTGCCAAATATCATGACTGTGTTAGGCATACGGTTTAGAGCCTACGGCTTAAGGATTACATTAGCAGTGTACATTATTCATTAGAGAGTTTTTCTCCTTCTCTTATTCCATCATTGGTGAATTCTACTTCCCATGGTGTGTTGCTATTTTGGGATTGATACCTTTTGCAATAATCTGCGAGGATACATCCTTCGTAGAAGAATATTTCTCCGTTTGGCTGCCAACCGGATTTTACAATGTTAGATATTTTTTGTGTTAGTTGGTGTATGTTCCCTGATGCTTTTTCATATACTTGTGCTGTTTGGCTGTCTTCTGGTGTATTGCAGTAGAATAGTAAATATTTTTCGTCTGGTGATTCTTTGTATGACGAGATTCCTTCTTCTTGGCATATTTCTTCTTTAGTGGGCTGTTGTGGTGGTGTGTCGGTTTTTTTGGCAGGTGTTTGGATGTCTGTTTTTGTGGTGCCGCAACCAGTACTTATAAACATTATGCACAAAAGTAGGGTGAGAAGTTGTTTGTTCATAATGATTTTTTTGTTATGCAAGTCCAATTTCATCGGCTATTTCGCGGATAGCGTCGATGGCAAGTTGTAAAAATTCATCAAGTGGAATGCCGAGTTTTTCGCATTCTTTGATAACTTCTCTATTTACTTTTGCTGCAAATTTTTCGTTGGTAAATTTTTTCTTGAGTGATTTGAGATTGAGTGAGGCAATTTTGTCTGGTCGCATTCGGGCTGTTGCATATACGAGTCCGGTAATGGTTTCTCCTGCTGCAAGGGCATATTGGATTTCGCAGTCACGGGTCATGTTATCTAAATTTGCGCATTCGCAGCCATAGCCGTGCGAGAGGACATCTTGCATAAATTGTTCACTAAATCCGGCCTCGCCAAGAAGTTGGGGCATTTTTGTAAGATGAGTTTTTGGTTCGTGTTTGGTGAGTCCCCAATCGATATCGTGCAGCATACCGAGCATTCCCCAGTATTCTTCATTTCGTCCTAAACGACGAGCAAGAGCACGCATAACAACTTCACTTTCACGGTAGTGATGAAGGTCTGCTTCGTCTTCATTATATTGGAGGACGAGTTGCCAAGCTTCATCACGAGACATTGGGAGGTCGGTGGTGCTTCTTCCTATGGTATCTTCTTGTTGTTGTGGTTTTGTTGTTTCGGTATTTTTTTGTTCTGGTTTTTTTGTTTCATGTTCCATGTCTAATGGTTTCATGAGTGGAAATGCTGTTACTTCACGAATGGTATGTGATCCAGTGATAAGCGCAGTGAATCGATCAATACCAATACCGGTTCCTGTTGTTGGTGGCATGCCGTGTTCTAGTGCTTCTACGTAATCGTGATCGTAGTCCATTGCTTCTGCATCTCCTGCAGCGGCGCATGCGGCTTGATCTTCAAATCGTTCTCGTTGATCTATTGGATCGTTGAGCTCGGTGTATGAGTTGCTTAATTCAAAACCACTGACGACAAGTTGGAACATATCTGTGTAGCGAGGATCTTTGGCTTTTTTGGCAAGCGGTTTGAGTTCTACGGGATAATCCAATACAAATGTTGGTTGGATGATGTTTGGTCGTGCTGCTTGTTTGTATAAGCTATCAAGGAGTGATCGACGGGATTCTCCTTTTTCTACGGTGTATCCTTTTTCTTTCATGGCGGCGGCAAGACTGTCTGCGTTGTCGTAATTATTGATGTCTATGCCGGAATGTTCTACAACGGCATCGTGAAAGGTGATGCGTGGGTATGGTGCTTGAAAGTTGATGGTGTGTCCTTCGTGTTCTACTTTTAGGGTGTCGATACTTTTTTCAATAACAAATGGCAACAATTCTTCGTGGAGTTTGATGTTGTCTTCTAGGTTGGCGTATGCCCAGTAGAATTCGATCATGGTGAATTCTGGATTGTGTTGATGACTGACGCCTTCGTTGCGGAATGCTCTTCCGATTTCAAATGTTTTTTCGAAGCCACCTACCATGAGTCGTTTTTGCCAGAGTTCTCCAATACAGATGCGTAGGTGTACGGGAAGATCGTAGGCGTTGAGATGAGTATCAAATTTTTCTGCCATGGCTCCTGAGGCAACGGTTTCGAGGATGGGTGTTTCTACTTCAATAAATCCTTTGTCGTTGAAAAATTCTCGCATGTAGCGGAGGATGTGTGATCGAACAATGATTTTTTCTTTTTGATCTTTGTTTACCAAAAAGTCGAGGTAGCGTTTTCTGTATCGCATCTCGTCGTCTTGGAGTCCGTGATATTTGTCTGGGAGTGGTCTGAGTGCTTTTGCAAGGAGTGTCCAGTTTGTGATAAGAATAGATTCTTCACCTTTTTTGGTAACAAAGCGGGTTCCTTCTACGCCAATGATGTCGGCGATGTCTATTTTTTTTGTGAAGAGTTTAAATTGTTCGTCACTGAGTTCGTCTTTTTTGTAGACGACTTGTATTTTTCCTGTTTGGTCTTCTATATGGACAAAGGTAAGTTTTCCCATGTCTCTTTTTGCCATGATTCTTCCAACTACTTGTACGGTGTTGCCGCTTGGTTGTGCTGTGGCTTCTTGTATGGTGTGTTTTCTTTGTACGGTGTTTGGATATGGATTAATACCTGCGGCTTCTAGATCGTGCAGTTTTTGGAGTCGTACTTCTCTTTCGTCGTTGATGTTTAGTTGTGGGGTGTTGTTGGTTTCCATATTGTATGTATAATTTGCCTTATTGTAGCAAAATGTTCTAAAAAAAACAAATCCCGCAATGGTCTGCGGGATTTGTTTTTTTGTTGCTTTGTTTAGCTTATTTTTTGAATTTCGTAGATTTGCGTCCCCGCTGGTACGACAATCTCAACTTTGCTTCCTTTCTTTTTTCCAAGAAAAGCTTTTCCTATTGGTGATTCGTTGGAAATTTTTCCGCTCATTGGGTCTGCTTCTTGGGCACCAACAATAGTAAACGTGCGTTCTGTGCCGTTTATGGTTGCGGTGAATGTGCTGCCTATGCGAATTTTGTCGCTGTCCCCTGCTTCAATAATTTCGCTGTTGTCTAGGATTTCTTTGATTTCTTCTACGCGTCCTTTTGCCCAGCCCATGTCTTCTCGGGCGGCGTGGTATTCGGCATTTTCTGAGAGGTCTCCGTTTTGGCGAGCTTCGTCTATGCGTTTTGCGAGGTCTGGCATTTTGTGTTCAATAAGTGCTTCGAGTTCTTGCTCGAGTTCTTGTTTTTTGTCTGTTGTGATGTGGTATATTTGTGTCATATATTTTCTTTCAAGAATATTGACTATATCAAGGATTGGGGATGGTGTCAATGGAATAGAGAATTGCTGACTTTTATAGTATCAAATGTGAGTGATGATTACTATATTATTACATGCCTTGAAGTCTAGTTAGTTAAAAGTACGTCTTAAAGAAGACGTACTTTTTTTTTATATTTATTTATTGTAGCTCCACAGGGCTAACGCGCCACTATGGAGCTGGCTGTGTGCTGCTTACCACTCGCAAATATGGGTGGAGGCTTGAGGGCCGTAACCTCATACACGCTGTTATATGAAATTTTAACCCCACTTAGTCGAATTTAAGCATTATGTAGAATATTCCAATTACTGATAAGAGAATTGCCGAAATGCCGATCGTTTTAAAAACTTTATTATTCTCTAGTTTTTTGCCAAATATAAGAGCGATAAGAATTCCGACAACAAGCCAGATTGCTAAATTTGCAAAAAACATTGGCCACATATCAGATGGCGGCCAATCACTACCCATTGGAGGAACTGGGTATTCGAAGGCTTTAAACGGAAATCCCCCTGTTGCTATTGGCTTGTTTATATCTTCAAAGGCATTTGGCAATTCTCGGTATGAGCAGAATAGAGTGAGCCATTGAAGGATTACATCTATTCCTAACGCAGAGATAATTTTTTTCTTCATAATATTTGTGGGATTAAAATTTCATATAACGTTTTGGTATATCTGATGTTTGCCGTAGCGTAGCGGAGGCAAATATGGGTGGAGGCTCGCCGGAGGCGAACCGTAACCAGATATGCCGTGTTAGCTGATGTATTCCTTTAATTTCTGAAAGAAATTGCTCTTAAAAAGAATCCGATTTTGTTTTTCCGTTTGGGGCGAAGGGCAGAGGGGAATTAAAGGGGTGAATGCCCGAGCCCCAAACACCTTATTTTAAGTCTTTTTTCTTTTCTTCAAACTCTTTTTTGTTGATGTCGCCTTTTGCGTATCTCTCTTTGAGGATATCCAGGGCAGTTTTGTTGTTTTCATTTTCAGTCTTATTCTGACCGGCTATCCATTTTATCAAGGCAATGATACCGGCGATGATTAAGACCCACCAAAGGATCATAAACACCCAGCCGAATCCGCCAAAAGGCATAAATCCAAAGTTCATCATAGAATTGTTTTATTAGTTAATAACATTTATTCCTCAACCGTAAATGTAAACATCATGCCAGCTTCAATGTGTTCAAGGATGTGGCAATGCGCCATCCACACACCTGGATTGGACATATCGATCAAAACATCCAGATATTCGCCTGCCGGTACATTGACTGTGTCCTTCCATACCAGGTTGGTTTGGGGCACGCCATTTTTATTCAGTACTAGGAATCGTTGACCATGGAAGTGAATGGGGTGTTGCATGGGGTGCACGGAATTGCCGTCGTTGGTAATGCGGATTTTAACTTTGTCTCCCACCTTAAACTTCCAATCAATGTCCATATTGGCATTACCGGAGTCTTGATCGATAATCTTCCACGTCACTATGTCCGTGTTGGACATCGCATTCATGCCTGCATTATCCGAGTCATCCCACTCAATACCACCTTCTGGTACGCCACCCATCATCTGGCCTCCGCCCATGCCGGATGGCATTCCGTGACTACCATTGTTCATCATGCCTGTACCACCACCCATCATGTCGAGCGAGAGTTTTATGCGCTTGTCGGTTGCTTTGGCGAAAAAAGGGCGAAACGGATCGATGATTTTTATAGCTTCAACATTATCACGGAGTTTTTGAAATATATCCGTATTCGTGGAAGCAACAGGCTCCTCCGAAACGACAATTCTTCCAAGACGTGTCGTTTCGTCAGGGGTCTTATTCTGGATTTCGTATTCACCCGGCGCGTCAAAGCGAGTCTCAATGACAGCACGTTCTGAAGGAGTGATGAGTACCGAGTCTTTCCATTCCTCGCGTTCATACGCACCATTGTCTCCACCGACAAGCTTCATCCTTGCTCCCTCGATGGCAAGGTTAAACGGCCGGACACTCGCACTGTTAGTGAAATAAAGACGAACCAATTCGCCTTTTGTGACTGAAAGGGTGTAATCAGTTTCGCCATTTACAAGCATGACATTCCCGAATCGCCCCATAAGTGCTCGATCCGAACCATCTTTGTAAAAAGTCGCGATTTTGCCGTTCTCGATCAAAATATCATCGAGGAAAACTGCGACTTCTCGGTCAACTTTGTTCCAGTAGGTCGGGCTTTCCGGCGTTACCACAAAGTTCCCATAGAGACCAAGCTCGATGGCGTAGTCATCGCGCATATGTGGGTGATACCAGTATACGCCTGCATCAGGGAAGGTAAGCGTGTAGGTGAACGACTCGCCGGGCTGGACTGCTTTTTGTGTCACATCAGGCACGCCATCAAAGGCGTTAGCCATACGCACGCCGTGGGAATGAATGGTATTTTCCACGTCCGTGTCATTTTTGAAATTAACGGTCACCGTGGCTCCTTGGGGGATTTTCAAGGTCGGTCCGGGGATGGAGCCGTTATAGGCGAGCATTCGTACTTCGGCGTTGCCGATCTTTTTCTTAACGAAGCCCGCGGTAAGATTAAACGTGTCTCCATCCTTGAGTTCTATTACCTCTGTTTTCTCGGCGGACGACAATCCCTTAATGCTGGTTGAAAATGTCTGACTGGAGACAGTATTGTTGTTGGATATGAAAATCCCCCCGATAATTGATATCGCTATCGCCGCTATTCCAAAAAATAATAGTTTGTTTTTCATAGGTTATTTAGAATTATTGATAATATCCTGAATTTTTTTATCGATTTCTTGCGGCTTATCTCCCAGATCGACATCCGGAAAAAAGTGAGAGAGTACAGTCGGCCGCATGCCGGAGATGAATATTTGCCCATCCTTGATATAAACGTTGATTTTGCATGGCAGACAAAGTCCGATTTTAATATCGACATTTAAAAAATCATTGGCGTATTTGGCATTGCAGAATTCAATGATTTTAAACGGTTCTCTCTCAAACCCTTTTTCAGTCAAAGTTTTCTGAACATCATGAATATGTAAAACCCGCATGCCTGCTTTGGCGATTTCTTCCTCAACGCTTTTTACTGCTGAATCAAAGTCCTTTGTTGTTGTTTGAGTGTAGTCAAAGTCCATATTTGTGGTTGTTAAAATTTTTTAATTGATGATTGAATTGTAATTCAAAATATTATCTTTATAAAGTGTTTTCGTAACGCAGTGGAGAAAACTCCATATTTCCCCTTTTCCCCTTATAAAAAAGAAAAACAAAATCGGATTCTTTTTAAGAGCTGGGGCGATAGCCCCAAAAGGAAAACATGTATTTCACATAACGTTCCTGCGTATGCGATGTTTGCCAGTGGTATAATTGCACGAAGTGCTTACCACTGGCAAATATGGGTGGAGGCTTGCGGAGGTACGGAGCAAGCCGTAACCGCATACGCAGTGTTAGCTGATGTATTCCTTTTCTTTTCCGACGGTAGTCGGTTGTTTTAAAAAATTTTCAAATTTCTTTTTCCGTTTTGGGCGAAGGGCAGAAGGGGATTAAGGGGTGAATGCCCGAAGCCCAAAACTCCTATTTCTGTTTGAGGGAGGGGCAAGAGGGGAACTAAAGGGGTGAATTGCTCCGACCTCAAACATCTTATTCTAAATCTTTCTTTTTTTCTTCAAATTCCTTTTTCTTGATCTCGCCTTTTGCGTACCTCTCTTTGAGAATATCCAAAGCGGATTTGTGTCTGCTTTCAGTTTTATCCTGATCGGATATCCACTTTATAAAAGCAACGACTCCGGCGATTATCAAGACCCAAAAGAGAATCATGAAAATCCAACCGAAAGGAGCATAGCCAAAATTCATCATAAATGTGTGGTTATTAAAAAGTTAAAATTTTATCGCATTCTCGAACAAGTTCGTACAAATCTTTCATGGTACTCATCGGACAAGTATTAGTTGCCTCTTGATTTCGGGATTTTAAGCAAGTGCCACACGCAAGAATTTTCGCCTTTTCCGATTTTATAAATTCTGTCGCTTGTTCTTGAATGTTGAATTTGTCTGAACTGCCGGTTTCGTATTCTACTCCTTCTCCAACGAGAAAAATCTTGACCTCATCATCTTGCTTGAGAGCAAAATTCGCAAAACGCAAAGCATTCCATACGGTTTCGGGGTTTGTTTGGCTGATGATGATTCCTATTTTCATAGTAGTTTAGGTTAGTTGATTATAGATAAAAATCCTATATTATTTTAAATTCGCTAGAAAATCTAATAGTAAAAATACTCTGATCACATTATCAATAGTTCCAAACTGTAAGTCCTCGCCATGCATGATTTTATGTCTGCTAAATTGAAAGAATGGCCTGTACTTAACTTTTTGTGGATTTTCTTTTTTCTGAGCTGGATTAGTTTGACCATATGGAAATGCTTGTGAAAACAAATAGTCTTCTAACATTCTGATTGCAAATATTTCTGCAGAATCGCCACATGGCTGATTCCAGATACTATCGAATTTTTTTACTGTATTTCCAGACGAGTCAATCCATTGAGTTCCGTTTAATGATAATCCTTTACTTTTAGCGTATTCAGAGGTAATACCATCTACTTGAGCGATTAGCAGGGGAAGTATGGTTCTTGCTGGGTTGATACTTTTATTATGTTTATTTGGACGAAAGCTTTGTAGAATTACTAGGCAGTCTTTAAAAATATTGATTCGTTTCTTGAAATGACTTTTTTTCTTCCAGCTTTCTATCATGCTCTCTAATTCTGAATAATTATTTTCGCTGAAAAAGTTTTCATAAATTGTATTTATCTCTGAATTCTTCTTTTTGAAAATATCATCTGAATTTAGCTCGTCCGTAATGGTTTTATTAGATAAATATGGGGAGAATACCCAACCATTTTGTAATAAAAATTCTTTTTTATTTTGATCTAGAGCAAGATTTTTAAAATTTTCAAATACCGACTTGTTTTGTTCTGCCCATTTTTGCCATATCTCAATTTGAGGCTTTATTGATTCTTCAATAATACGAGCAGTTGCACTGTATTGCTTAATAATTGGTTTTATAGATTCAGTGATTTGTAATTGAGTTTTTTGAAATTGCTGTGCTATTGAGTTAAATTGTTGCATTGTGTCTTGAATGTATGAACTTGCTTCTACCGCTTGCTTAAAAATAGAGCTGTAATTTTTTTCAAAGGCTTGAAGTGTTTTTTTGGTAGATTCGAGAATTGGCTCAAAAGTCTTCCGCAATTCTTCAATATGTTTATCATAATGAGTTTGGAGTGCTTGTCGGAAATCTTTAAAAAAATCGTCAGTATTTTGAAAGTGCTTGAATGTGTATTGCTCCTTTTTAACAAATGCCTTTGCCAGGTTTTTCAACTCATTTTCTGGGATTTTTTTAAATTTGCTAAAGTCTATTTCTGGTTTTACAAGTTGTCGAAACAAGACTTTTAAAACAAAATCTTTGTCGCTTATTTTTTGCGAAAGTAGCTTTGCAATTTCTTCCGTATCGCCATAAGAAACATACTTTATCTCAACTCCACCAAGCGATTTTAGTTTTATGCTGGTGTTGTTTTTGCTTAAGTTAAGCATTATGCCTTTATTTTTCAATTGTTGTGATTTCTTCATTTGTGTTTATTAGAAATTTTCTAAATTGTTTTTATTTAGTAAATCTAATTTGAAGATTCAATTTTATAAAGTTTTCGCCGTTTTCTTCGTAAATCGTTCCATACCCGTGTCGGGTCGCACTTGGCGATTCCATACGGGTATTGTTGAACAGGTAATTTCGGAAGGCTTCGGCATTATAAAGGTGATAACAAACGATTTCACCGTCTTCACGCACAACAATCACGCCACCATGCGCACGCAAAGTGCCGTCCCATACACTTGCAGGAACCATTCCAAGAGCCGCATTATTCAATAGGGCTTTGATTTTGTAGGCGAAGTCTTCCGTTGAGAGTTGAAAATTCAATACTTGAACTTCTTCATCTTGCAAGTGTTGTAATAGTTCTGGGAAAGTTGATCCTTTGTCGGAGAAATAAGCCAAAAGGACTTCCGCCATAATTTCGGGCATGATCGTATCAATCTTTCGCAGATTTCGCTCGAATACTTCCGAATCAATGCCGTTAAAGGCAAATGATCCGCCCGCTTCACGAATCGCAAAAAGACGTTCGCGGATTTTTGCCTTTGTATCAATTGCATTTATGTTCTCGATTAAGTTTTTCGCCAATCCGTCGATTTTGTATGTAAAGTTAGTCGTTCCGGAAGAATTGAGCAATGTTGCCGGTGAGCCAAGTTTCGACTTGATACTGAATCCGATTTCGTGATCTCGTCCGATCGTGTGGTCATGGACTTTCAAGATCAAGTCTTCTTTTCGTGCATTTCCGGCGTTAAGGGTTTTTATGCCAAAGCGTTCAAAAAGCTCACTCGCAAGCGGAACGGAAAAAGTTTGTGATTTTTCTTTGATTTCCGCAAACACTTCAACAACTTTTGATTTCAAATCGGAGGTGTCCACTATTGTCGTTTCGCCGTCAATGTGTAGGATTTTCACCTTTTCTCCTTCTTGCAATTCGTATTCCGATTTTCCGTCTGTTTCTTCGCGGATTATTTTCAAAATTGGAAAAAAGACCGCCTCGATTTTTTCGAGATCTTCATCGGCTCCGATGATTTTTTTATCGACGAGCAGTTTTATAAACGTGTAAAACTCGCTCCATTCTCCTTTATTTCCTGTGATCATAGGTATTTAGTGATTGTATAATTTGTTGAGCGACAGCTTGAATTGCACTAACCGCAACCGCATTTCCGAGTTGTTTCATTGCTTTCATGTCGGAAACTGGAAATTCGAAATCATCGGGGAAGCCCATCATCTTTTTCCCCTCAATCGGTGAAAGTCGTTTTACTTTGCCCTTCACCATGTATGAGTCCCAATTGTGGCGATCATCTATTTTTGATCCGCGTCCACCTACACGAAGGGTATATCCTATTTTCTTTTCGCAAGGTGCTCCCCAAATGTCGGACATTGTTTTTTCAAGTTTGATTGGTTCGGGAAATTCAAATTCCACATTCGGATCTCTGAAACCGACCATAAACAAGCGGGGGCGGTGTTGCGGAAGTCCGAAATCAGATGCTTTGACAATTTTGTAATGAAATGAATAACCGAGATCTTTGGTTATTGTTTTTTTGATGACTTCAAAAGTTTTTCCGTCGTCGTGATTCAACAAGTGCCGTACGTTTTCCAAAAAGAAAGCTGTCGGTTTTTTTTCTTTGATTATTCGTACAATATCGTGAAAAAGTGTACCGCGAGTGTCTGAAAATCCTTTCCTAAAGCCAGCTTGTGAGAACGGCTGACAAGGAAAGCCACCTGTCAAAATGTCAAAATCGGGGATTTCTTTTTCATCCACTTTGGTAATGTCGCCTGCAAATAGTTCTTTTCCTTCCGCAAAAAGACCCTTTTTAAAAAGCTCAGGTTGAATTTTCTTAAAATTATGTTCGTATGTTTGGCGTGCGTGTTCGTCCCATTCGCTTACGAAAACACATTTTGCGCCCGCATTGTGAAATGCCAAATGAAAACCACCTATTCCGGCGAACAGGTCAATGAAAGTGATTTCTCGGTTTTTATTTTGAGTTTTCGCTCCCATAGTTATTTCATTAAATCGTTAATATCTACTTCAAGTGCTTGCGCAATTTTTGTCATTGTTTCGATTGTCGGGTTTCCGTTGTTTCCCGATTCCAAAGTAACAATGGTATTGAGTGCGACATCCGCAAGTTTTGAAAGGCGATCTTGCGATATACCTTTCTCGGTACGGATTTTTTTCAGGTTCTTCCCAATGTTTAAAATGTTTGGTTTCATATACCGGTAAAATGTAATAGTTACACCGGTTGTATTGTATTGTGTTTGAAATGCTTGGTCAATTCTTATAAATAAATGTTCCGCCGATAGGTGGAACTCCATATATTCCCCTCATCAAAAAAGCGTTTCCGTAGCGTAGCGGAGGAAACACCCTATTTCCCCTTATAAAAAAAATTTGAAAATTTTTTAAAACAATTGGGCGATAACCCAAAAAAGAAAAGGAATATTTCAGCTAACTAGATTATAAACGAATACATTTCGTATATATACTATTTTTTTGTATATTATACGATATATCTTTTTTTTGTTATATCTACTTATTTTTCCACCACCAATTAAGTATATCAAACGCTATTGGTGCAGAAACATCTGCTCCCCCACCACCCTCTTCAACAAGCACGGTAAGCGTAATCTCTGGATTATCGTATGGGGCGAAGGCGGTAAACCACGCATGATTTTCTTTTGTACTACTCCACTGTGCGGTTCCTGTTTTTCCCGCACTCGTGAATGGCAACAACGATAATCTGCGGCAAGATCCATAATCTACACAATCTTTCATTCCCAGCCGAGCTTGTTCGGTGTATTCACTATTTACAATGTTATCATTGAGTACTTCTGTTTCATATATCACTTTTTCTTTGGTAATGGGGTCTTCTTCATATTTCATGAGGTGCGGTTTATAGAGTGTTCCTCCATTTGCTATGGTGCTGATGAGGGAATTTATTTGGAGTGGGGTTACGAGCAAATCTCCTTGTCCAATAGACAAATTGTATGTATCTCCTACGTACCAGCGTTCCCCTTTTACTGATTCTTTCCATTCTTTTGATGGGAGAAATCCTGGTTGTTCGCCAGGGATGTCTATGCCAAGTTTTTCGGATAAGCCGTATTCTTTGAGATATGCGGTTATTCTATCAACTCCAAGACCAACAAAATCTTCAAATCCTCCACCGATGTAATAATAAAAGGTATTTACGGACCAGGCAATGGATCTGCGGACGTTTGTTAGACCATGACCGCCTGCTTGCCAATCTGGAAAAAACCAATTACCTATACGTAATCCTCCATTGCTGAGAAAGGTTGTTTTGGCAGTAATAATTCCCTCTTGCAAGGCTGCGGTGGCAATGGCGGGTTTTACTACTGATCCTGATGGATAGGTTCCACCAATGGCCCTATTGAATAGTGGGTTATCTGGATTTTGGATGTATGACTGATATGTCTTTGTATCAATTCCTCCAGAAAAATCATTATTGTCGTAGGAAGGAAGGCTAATCATGGCAAGAATTTCTCCGTTGTTGGGATTACTCACCACAACACTTGCTCTTGTTTTTTGTATTTTGTCGAGATGCTTGTGCAAAATATCTTCTATTGATTCTTGCATTGCATAGTCTATAGTAAGAGTGAGATGTTTCCCGGGAGTAGGTGCTTCTTCGGCAATAACTTTTTGTTCTTTTCCGAGCGCGTTTACTTCTATGCGTTTTCGTCCGTATGTTCCTCTGAGGTAGGATTCATATTGTTTTTCTATTCCTGATTTTCCAATGGAATCTGATGGCAGATAGCCCACATCATATAAATCTCCTAGTTCTTCTGGCGAGAGTTTTCCTTGGTATCCCATGAGGTGTGATAATGATGGTGTTGAGGTATTTGCTTCTTTTATTGTGTAGAGTCGTTTGCTACCACGTTGGATGTGAATACCTGGTAAATCTGACGCTTGAATTTGTATGGATAAGGCGGTTTCATAATCTAAATCTTCGAGAATAGTAATGGATTCATAACTATAATTTCCATATTCGTTTATTGTTGTTCTAATAAATTCACTTTCTTGATTTGTGATGTTGGCAAGTGTTTCTACTATTTTTTCTTTTTCGTCTTTATTTCTTGGTAAATCTTGTGGAATAAGGGCAAGAGAAAAATTCGGGACGTTTTCTGTTAGTTGTACCCCATTTCTATCATAAATAAGCCCCCGTTCTGAAGGAATAGGAATAACTCGTTCTCTATTTCTATCTGCCATGGCGCTGTATTTTTTTCCATTGAGTAATTGGAGTTGAACGCTTCTTCCAAAAATAACGCTTAACCCTAATATCATGATGATAAATAAAAATAGTTGTCTGGTTTTTGTAAAATGGGTTCCAACGTGCATGTTCATGCCTTCTGTTTTTATTTGTCTGCCTTGTTCTTTTTCAAATGCAAAAGAATCCTCTACCCATGCGGTACGGAATTTTTTCTTGAATCCCTTAAATTTTCTTGTTTCCATACTCGGAAACAAGTTATGTTTCTCCATACGGCATTATGAATAGATAATCGTTTTTTGTAAGCGTTTTATAAATAATACAAGAATATTATAGAGAATGGTTACCAAAATAATGGTACATCCCATTTCCCATAAAAATGTTTTGGCGAGGTTTGTGTAGTTGATGGTAAGGTGTTTGGTGGTGAGTATCTGAGAGGCACTGGCAATAAGGGTATAGCCAATTCTATATATCAACAGAAAAATACCAGACAGTGCGGCAGCAGCATACCATGAGCGATTAGTAAGTACGTCACGATGGATCCAGTACGTAATGAGTGTTGCAATGACTGAGGGAAAGAGAATACTCCCAAACGGTGTTACAGCATAAAGTTCCAAAAAGAGATGCAAAATTAGTGATATCCATATAACTACTCCTGTTTCACGAATAACAATAAATAACGTGATAAAGGTGATGATGATATTTATTTTGTTTATTGGTTCAGGAAGAAGAAATGATACCCCAAGATGAAGAAAAATAAGGGCGATTATTCCTAAAATGAGGATTATTGTTTTTAGGATGAATTTTAGCATACCATTATTGTGAAAGTGCCTCTTGGGTAATGACGGATACGATATGTAAGGTTCTGCTATCAATGGCCGGGATGACGATTGCTTCTTGGAATGGTTGGTATGCTTCTTTTTGGACTTCTGATATTTTTCCAATATACAATCCACGTGGTATTCCTTGCTCTAATCCAGAGGTCATGACGGTATCTCCTATGTCGACGTTTTGGTTTTGGGGAATGGTGTTCATTTGTACACTGAGTCCGTATCCTCCTTCAATAAGGCCAATCGTTTTTTCTTCATTTCTTATGGTGGCGGCAATTTTACTCTGTCCGTCTTGGAGCAGGCGTACAATTGATGTGTCTTTTTCTACTTTAGCAATTTTTCCGATGAGAATCCCTTCTTCGGTAATAACAGGGTTTCCTATACTAATATTGTTTGTTTCTCCTTTATTAAGGATTATAGTATTTGCTACTGGATCTACGTTTCTACCAATTATTTGCGCACCTACGTGTTCGTAGGGGGTGCTGCTAAAAAAGAGTAATTGCTTTTGTAATTCTTGGTTTTCTTCTTGGAGAATCTCAAGTTGCATGGTGAGATTCTCTATTTGGATGTGGGTATCTGTTTCAATGTTGTTGTCTAACACACTCACTTGATAAATAGGTTCAGCCCCTTTGTTTACAATTCCACGAAGGAGATGTTCTATTGGTGAGAGCCATCCAATATAGTGGAGTGTAATGAGAAAAAAAATGACAGCACTAATGCTGATGATAATGCGAAGTTTACTTTTCTCCATAGAGGTAGATTAGTTAACGGGTAGACCGTGAACAATATTTTGCAGAGATAGTTTAGTTGTCCCGTGAAGAAGGAAGTACTACTTCTGAAAGAAGTTCGTCGTCTTCAAGTAGGAGTCCTGCCCCTCGTACTACGGCAGTCAGTGGATCATCCACAATACGTACGGGAATTTCGGCCTCTTGTGAAATGAGTGTATCAATACCACGAAGGAGTGCTCCCCCACCCGTGAGTAGTATTCCTCGTTCATGAATATCTGCGGTTAATTCAGGAGGTGTTACCTCGAGGGTCATGCGAATGTGGTCAATGATTGTTTTTACGGATCGTTCGAGGGCGTCTTGAATATGATCATTTGAGATCATGATTTCTTTTGGTAGACCGGTAATAACGTCTCGTCCACGCATGGGGAATTCCAATCGTTCAGTGAGTGCAATTGCTGATCCAATTTTTATTTTTATTTGTTCGGCATGGCTTTCCCCTACCAATAAGTTGAATACTTCTCGTGCATATTGAATGATATTTCTATTCATTTCTTCACCAGCAATAACTGTTGATTTCCAGGTTACTACGCCGCTTAATGAAATAATGGCAACTTCGGTGTTTCCTGCACCAATGTCTACAATCATACTTCCTATTGGATCTTGAATAGGCATACGCGCACCAATAGCGGCTGCCATAGGTTCTTGGACAAGATGTACTTTTCTTGCTCCTGCCGCTATGCTGGCGTCTTCTACTGCTTTCATTTCTACTTCTGTTACTTCAAGTGGTACAGAAATAACAACTCGTGGACGTGGGGCAAGAGAAAATCCGTCCTCATGAACTTTTTCGATAAAGTATCGAAGCATTTTTTCTGTTACTTCAAAATCGGAAATAATTCCGTTTGCGAGCGGACGGGTTACCATGATATGTGGTGGTGTTTTTCCAAGCATGGCCTTTGCCTCATGACCTACAGAGAGAATTTGTTCTGTTTTTGTGTTGATAGCAACAACTGTAGGTTCATTGATAACGATACCCTTGTCTTTGATGTAGACGAGGGTATTTGCGGTGCCAAGATCAATGGCGATATCTTTGCTGAATTTTCCGAAAAAGCGGTTGAGCATAATAGTTCAGGATGTTTTGTTCCTCATTCATGGAAGTTGTTGTTAATAGGATCTGGCGAAGAGAATTTTTCGGCAATCTTCTTTTTCGGTGAAGATGCAGGTTCCTCGTTCGTCTTGTGCGGATAATGGCATGCAACGTGCTGATGCTTTTAGTGATTTGAGTATGTCTTCATATTCTTCACTGTCATCGGCAAAGCATGATACATATCCAGGATTATCATCGGTGCTGAATGCTTGTTCAAATGCTTCTTTTGTTTCTACGTGTTGGCTATTGTTTTGTGTATGCACTAATGCTCGGGTGTAAAGTGTTTCTTGTATTTCATCCAATATACGTACGACAGATGAAATAAATTCTTCGGTTGTTACACTTGTTTTTTGGTTTGCTTCTTGATCTCTTCGTGCCATGAATACACTATTTTTTTCTATATCACGTGGGCCAATTTCAAGCCGAATTGGTACTCCTTTTTTGATATGTTTCCAATTTTTTT
>Ga0100378_1000215_pt1 | contig 64042 bp, 57 predicted proteins | sample CryGeymeta201502_FD_81535 | JGI IMG/M metagenome (GOLD analysis project Ga0100378, IMG submission 81535) | Groundwater microbial communities from Crystal Geyser aquifers in Utah, USA - Crystal Geyser metaG 2015-02 | ecosystem: Environmental > Aquatic > Deep subsurface > Groundwater | place: USA... | reverse complement strand
TAAGACTCACCTTGCTTTCTGGAAAAGTGTTGGTGCAAGCCCAATTCCAATCGCAATTCCTGAGGTTTTACCAGCTTTACAGACAGGTGTTGTAAATGGATTTGATAACACTCCTCTTTTTACAATGGCTGCTGAATGGCAGACAACTATCGATAATTTTACTTTCACAAAGCACATCTACCAGCCAGCTATCATTGTAGCGAGCAAATCTTTCTATGACAAACTATCTGATGAAGATAAGAAAATTTTGGTAGGAACTAAAAACGAACTAGCTTCTGAAGTGAGACGCGGTGTTCGAGCACTTGACGGAAGACTCATTGCAACTCTCAAAAAGACTGGAGTTGAAATCTACAATCCATCTTCTGCTGAGCTTGCACAATGGAAGAAAGCATCTGCAGGACAAGAAAAAACAGTATTGCCAAAATTAGGTGGCCAATCTCAAGCAATTTATAGTGCAATTTTAAAAGGCAAAGCTGCTTGTAGATAAACAATCAATCAAGTATTGATAGGAGAGAAAGAGAGTGATAAAAAAAATCTTAGATGGAATATCCTTTGCTGAAAAGCTATTAGGTGGAACTGCATTTGCAGTTCTAACTATATTAATGGCTTTAGACGTATTCAGCAGAGAATTAGGTACTGGTGGGGTTGCTTGGGCTCAAAAAGGAGCCATCATCCTTATGATCTGGGGAGGCATCATTGGTGCTTCCTTAACCTCTGCAAAAGGAGGTCACTTACGACCAGAAATTGCAGATAAACTCTGGCCTGAATCCATGAAGCCATTTTTGAAGGTTATTGAGCATTTAATCGTAACTGCATTTTGTGTGCTTATGTTTTATCTCTCTCTTAAAAATGTTGATACCAATAGAGGGATGGGTGATATCCATCCCGTATTGGATGGACTTCCTATATGGACTATTATGACGATCTTTACCTATGTATTTGCCTCTATGGCGTTTCGACATTTCATTTTCGCGATCATGCCGAACATGAGACCAGATGATTATGGTGAAATTTCAAATGTATTAGATGAATTTGAAAAAGAGGAGGTAGGTTACTAATGGAAGTTTTCGGATTACTAGCTCTCTTTTTTGTCCTAATCCTTCTTGGTCAGCCCTTATTTGTAATCATGGGCTCTGTGACTGCATACTGCTTCATGTTTCTAGGTGAAGGTAGCTTCGCTGGTATAGTGGAAGATATGTACTATGCTGCTGACAAAGAAATTCCCTTAGCAATCCCGCTATTTATTTTAGCAGGGAACCTAATGACCTACGGTAGTATTTCCAAGCGTTTGATTGAAATGGGTAAAGCTTTTACAGCACCAATTCCATCTGGCTTAGCAATAGCAGGTGTTTTTGCCTGTGCAATTTTTGCAGCTATCTCTGGATCAAGCCCTGTTACCTTGATTGCTATTGGTGGAATCATGTACCCTGCCCTTCAGAAAGCAGGCTATGAGAAGAAATTTTCTATGGGACTACTTACCTCAGGTGGAACTCTAGGAATTATCATACCTCCAAGTATTCCAATGATCATCTATGCCATTATGGTAGGTGTATCAGTAACTGACCTCTTCCTTGCTGGAATTGGACCTGGTATCTTACTTGTTGTTCTTTTGATCATCTATTCTATGTTCAAAGGCTGGAAGATGCCACGTGGGAAATGGGATGCAAAAGAAATCATAACATCCTTACGTAGAGGCATACTTGCTCTACTAATGCCTGGTATTATTTTAGGTGGGATCTATTCTGGATTTTTTACAGCAACAGAATCAGCTGCCATTGCGGTCGTATACGCTTTGATTGTTGAATTGCTAATCCATAGAGAATTAAAAATAACTAAAATCCCAACTATCTTAGTAGAAAGTGCTGAAATGCTTGGATCATTACTATTGATCTTACTTTTAGCTTCTAGTTTAAATAAATTCCTCACTATAGAACAAATTCCTCAATCCATGGTTGAGTTTATGAATGGTATCATTACAAGTAAAATTGCCTTCATTATTGGAGTGAACATATTACTCCTGATTGTTGGATGCTTCATGGACATTATGTCCGCGATTCTTGTCTTGGCTCCATTACTAGCTCCTATGGCTCAATCTTATGGAATAAACCCAATTCACTTTGGTATTATAATGATTGTGAATTTAGAAATTGGATACATCACTCCTCCAGTAGGTATCAACCTATTTGTTGCTTCTGGAATTTTCAAGGAAGCCCTGGGAGATGTGATCAAATCCGTAATTCCTATTATTGGAATCTTCTTGGTTGGATTGATGTTGATCTCTTTCATTCCAGAAATTTCAATGTTCCCAATTTCTGATGAGGCTTCTATGGAGACTCCTGCAACAGAAATGGAAGAGGAAGAAGTCCCTGACGACGGAGGCAGCTTCTTAGATAAGTATTAGAAAATTAATTTAAAATCTAAGCAGTCTTTAACTGCTTAGAGAAATTAGAAAGATAAATACCAGCTATGAGAAACTCAAGCTGGTATTTTTTTGTTTAAAGGAAGTTTAATTTAAGAGGAGTATTGAACATCAGTCATGATCTTTTTCATTTTTTGCAATTGCTCATCTTCGATGAAATCTTCAATCTTAGAAATGAAATAGGTAATTGATGCCGATTGGAGAACATACAATGGATTTATATTATCATTCATCACGGCATTGTAATTGTTAATTGCATTGAAACGAATCCATTTTGAATGAAATTCAAACCATAACCCTGATATTGCTGAATCAATTTCAGAAGTATCAGCACCATCTAAAGTTTTCACTAAATCTAAAATTCCTTTCAGTTCAGTTTTACAATAGTATCTAAGTTGCTTATCTTCACGCTCAGTAAGTTCTGTATAGCCAGAAAGAAATTCATCCAGAAATTTCAAATCTTTGTTCTGATTGCAAATATCTTTAAGTCCTTGAACCGCATTTTCCATGAATTATCTACCTTGATTAAATATAAAATCGTTTATATCTGTGATGATATAAGATTTAGACGTTGTGACTGGTTGTTATATTGACAATTACTAGAAGAATTTAGAAATGAAGACAAAAAGAAAGGCACATGATAAGTTTCGAAATCAAGTGCCTTCTTTTAATAATGAATTAGTCCTTTAAAAAGGAATGAATTTGTTCTGATTTCAGATGACGGTTGCGAATTTCATGCAATTTTTTCATCTGTTTTGTATCCAAAAGCGTACCTGCTTTAAGACCTAAATTAGGGAGAATTGTTTTTCCTTCGATGGAAATAAAGGAATCAGCTGTGTTGGTGTAAGAACTGGATAGTTCGTCATTAAAATTTTCGTAAAACATTGTGGCCTCCGTGCAACTCTGGTTTAAGCTTTTTTCTATTTATGTTGTTAAGGGAATCCTTTCCCTAATATTAAGTTCGGGGTTTTTTCAAAATACTGAAGCACTTTTTTATTTTTTTTCTTGTACTTTTCCGCCAAAAAACTATGTTGGGAATCACCATGCAGATACGTCTCGAGAATTACACTGGAAATCGGAAGGGGAGATTCGTTAAATATGAATTTGGCACTGACCTTTTTGGCCAAATTTACCTAGATAAAATCAAAGGTAGAGAGAAAGGTAAGCTTGTTGACAGATGGGTACTCAATGATTTTGGAAGTCTGTTCCGAGTTCTGGATTTGGAAATCTATAAACGCGAAGTTGAAAATTACGAGAACACTTTAACGACACGTCCTGCTTTTAGATGACGGTAAAATTACAGACTAGAGCCGATCGAATTCAACAATTCATTGGCAGGAAGGAAAGAAGGCTATCTAAACTTTCGCTTGTTAGATTAATTTCGTTCTCGAGTATTTTTGTTTCAATCATCCTTCTTTATTTATCACAACTTTCGTATATTTATTCCGTTCCAATTGTATCCTTATTTATAATTATCTTTGGATTTATCATTCAAATATACAATAGAAACGAATCTTCATTAATACAGTTTAAAGATTGTTATAAATTCTTAAAAAGAGAGATCCTTCGATCTAGTAACAATGCCAAAGAATTATTCAGAAGCTTTCCTATTGCAGAAGATCAAAGATTTTCCCATTCATTTAGTGAAGACTTAAATCTATTTGACAAAGATGGAATTTTTCCTCTAATAGATACAACCTGCACAGAAAAAGGGGAAGAACTTTTCTTGGAAAATCTTCTCAGAAAGAAAACAGAATCCTCATCTGAAATTAATTCTCGTCAAACCTTTACTAAACTTTTTACAAATCAAAAATACTTTTCTTATAAATTTCTCAGAATAGGATCTGAGAATTGGGAATTTTTCTTAGGGAAAAAGTGGAGCACATCCGCTTGGAAGACTAAAGATATTCCCTTTTTTGAGAAAAGGAAAATCCTCAAAAAAATTTTTCCTATCCTCTCCCCAATTAGCTTTATTATTATTCTAGGTTCATGGATATTCTCGCTGCCCTTTGGTGGAAGCTTTCTAATACTTAATTTAATTTTATACTTAACATACCGTTCTGATTCAATCAAAGTGTTCAAATCCTTTGAATCTGCAAGAGATCGAAGTAAACAGACAGAAAAATTATTACATAGAACCAACTCTGTATTAAAGCTTTGGAATAAAAAAGAAATCATCAATACATTCAAATCCTTCCACTCAAGTTATAGCGAATTGTGGCATTCTCCAGTGCCTCATTTATTTGCGAACATTTTGTATCTTCATGACCTTTGGAAAATTCGAAAATTAGAAAAATGGAATACCAAGTCTTATCATTCTAGAATAGAATGGTTCCAAAAATTAGAAGTAGTTGATTCTCAAATGCCCTTTATTCATCTTATGTTCACGAATCAAGGATGGAGTTTTCCATTAATCGATGATTCTTTCCAAAGCATGGAAGCAGAAGAACTTTCTCATCCTCTACTTCAGTCGCATAACTCTGTTGCCAATCCAATGCAATCCTTAGCCAAAGGAGAAGTTCTACTTATAACAGGATCAAATATGGCGGGAAAAACTACCTTCATGAGGACAGTAGGAATCAATGTTATTTTTGCACTTTGTGGAGGTCCTATCTTAGGGAAAAATTTTAAACTTCCCTCTATGATGATTACTTGTTCCCTCCGAAACCAAGATTCTTTGACAGAGGGAATTTCTCTATTCTACGCCGAAGCTAAAAGATTAGGTGATATTTTTAAAACTTTAGAGAAAAATAACCAGCCTATTCTTATACTTCTTGATGAGATTTTAAAAGGAACAAATACTAAGGAACGTTATCTGGCAAGCGAAGCCATCCTCAAGAATCTCCAAGGTAAAAATACCTTTACAATGTGTACTACTCATGATTTGGAACTAGCTAAGATTCCAAATCTTCAATTGAAACATTTTACAGAAACTATAACAAATAATGAAATGAGCTTTGATTTTAAAATTCGAGATGGAGTTGTATCAACTACCAATGCTCTTTTCATATTAAAGAGAGAAGGAGTTATACTATGATCAAAATTGCTGGATTGAATAAATCCTATGGTTCCCAAGTTTTATTTGATGATTTAAGTCTTAGCATCAATCGCGGAGAAAGAGTTGGTATAGTCGGAAGAAACGGGCATGGAAAGTCTACCCTCTTCCATCTTATCTTGGGTGATGTTGAAGTAGACTCAGGAAATATTGTTATACCCAAGGGATACCGTATTGGACATTTGCAGCAGCATTTAAATTTCACTAAGCCTACAGTTTTGGAAGAATGTGCACTAGGACTTCCTGAAGGGGAAGAATACGAAACCTGGCAAGTTGAAAGAATCTTATTTGGCTTGGGCTTCCAAGAAAAGGATATGGAGAGATCACCGAATGAGTTCTCTGGTGGATACCAAATTCGCATGAATCTTGCTAAACTATTAGTATCAAGCCCAGATATGCTCATGTTAGATGAACCTAACAACTACTTAGATATTGTAACTATTCGTTGGTTAGAGGAATTCTTACGAGAATGGGAAGGTGAAATAGTTTTGGTCACTCATGATAGGTCATTTATGGACAGAGTATCCACCCATATTGTTGCGATTCATAGAACGAAGGCAATCAAGGTTCAAGGTGATACTGAAAAGCTTTACACTCAAATAAATCAATCAGAAGAAATCTATGAAAAGACAAGACAAAACGAAGCTAAGAAAAGAAAGCAAGAAGAGATCTTCATAGCAAAATTCAAAGCTAAAGCAAGTTTTGCAAGTCGAGCTCAATCAAGAGTGAAGAAACTTGAAAAGCAAGGTGAAATGAAGGCCTTAGAATCTATTGATGATTTAGAATTATATTTCAACAGTCTACCCTTCTCTGCAAATCAAATGATGTCAGTTGAGAATATTTCTTTTTCTTATGATGGCAAAGAATCATTCCTGATTAATGATTTTTCAATCTCCGTTGGATCAGGTGAACGAATCTGTATTATAGGAAAGAATGGAAAAGGTAAATCTACATTGCTTAAATTACTTGCTGGTGAACTGGAACCAAGCTCTGGTTTCATAAAAAAACATCCAATATTAAAAGAAGGATATTTTGGTCAGACCAACAAACTTGATTTAAATGAATCAAACTCTATCGTAGAAGAAATCAAATCAGCTGATCCTTCTTGCAATGAAAATAAAGCCCGAACTATTGCTGGTGGACTCATGTTTTCAGGAGACACTGCTCTAAAGAAGATCAAAGTTCTATCGGGTGGAGAAAAAAGCCGCGTTCTATTAGGAAAGATACTTGTTACCCCATCTCATTTGCTCTTCTTGGATGAACCAACCAATCACTTGGATATGCAATCATGTGACTCATTAATGGAAGCTATCGATGGCTTTGATGGAACAGTGATTATGGTAACGCACAATGAAATGCATTTACGTACTGTCGCAACTAAATTAATCGTTTTTGATAATGATGAGATTAAAGTTTACGATGGAGGCTACGACGAATTCTTAAAAGATATTGGATGGTCCGATGAATCTATCTAAGAAAGATATCAGGTCTTACTGATAAACTCTAAGATTTCATTCTCTGCTTCATGCTCTATACCATAAAAATTAGCATAGATGTCATATCCATTGCCCTCTGTAGATGTTTGGCATTTCAAAACCTTTACGACAAAATCCAAAGAACCTGTCATACTAACAGTATTTATAGATGCTGTTAGCGTAGTTCCAGCTTCTATAGCTTCTTCACTTTGGAAAATGATTCCACGAGTAGAAATTTCTAAATGTTTAGTAGGATTATCCAATATTTCTGTTTTTAAAGAGACTGGAGATAAAACTGGGCGATATAGGGATGATTTCATAATACCTCTTATGAAAGAGTTAAATTTATTTATTCTTTCAAACTCTTCCTAGTCTATATTTTATTCAAGTGCACGAGTGTCGAGAATATCCTTTCTTAGAAACAGAATATCGAATGCCTAGGAAATATGAAATATGTTAAAAAATTTATCAAAATGTCATATTTTTATATTGAGAAATTGGATGTTAAAATATAATTCTAGAATACTTTTTAAATAGAGTTAAATTATTTAAAGTTCACTCAGAACTATATAAGGAATCAATCGTTAAAGAAGGTTTAAGATAGAATATTGGAATTTCAGATTCATAACCTCCTCCTAAATCTTCACCTAATGCAGATCGTAACTCGAAATGTAAATGAGATGGATAAGCTTGGTTTGAGTTCCCGATTGATCCAACCCATCTCCCTCTTTCTACGATATCACCTGTTTGTATATGAAAAGCAGACAAATGTGCGTAGACACTTTCTATATAATTTATTCCTAATTTTGTAGAAGCTTCTGCTGACAATCTGTGACAGATGCGAATGACCTTTCCCCAACCACCTCCAAGATCCTTAGTCATACTTACAACTCCTTTGCCAATGCTATAAACTGGTGCTCCAAAATCAGAATCTCCACCTCCAATGTAATTCCAATCTTCTCCTAAGTGATAACGATTTCTAAATCTTGGATTGATTTCTCCAAAATTTTGGGCTATATAAAATCTTTCTGCATTTTTAAATCCAACAGGGAATTCTAACAAAGACTCGTTGATACTCTGATTATTTTCAAAAAATTTATTACAATCTATTTCAGCTTCTCCACAATCTCTACAAAGGATTTCGTATACCTTGATACGATAAAAATCCATGGAGTAGCAATTGTTAATTAAAATAAAAAATATTGCATAATAAAATAATCTCATAGGAAAAAGATAAAAGAAATCAAATTTTAATTTATAAATTCTTTAGTATGTCCTAAACTTTAGTCTTTCTCTTTCCTGCTAATGATTTACCCTTACTGGATGTCTTAGACAAAGATTTATTCGAAGAGACAGACTTAGTCTTAGTTCCTTTTGAAGTCTTGACTGCTTGGCTTGCAAATTGATACGCCTTTGCTTCTATTGGTAGATTGCCTGTAGATCTAGCTTTACCTTTCTTTAACTCGCGCTTCATCTTCCAGAGAAACACATCGAAATCAACTTGCATAGTATGTCTTGCAGAATTTACATAACGTCGCTTCATAGTATCCTCATCATCTTGGATCCAATTCTGCATTTCTTTTTTCGTAGGGAATTGATATTGTCCAGTAAGGTATTCTGAAATCCACTTTCCTTGGAATTCTGCAAGTGGCATTACAGCTCCTAAAGGTTGCATCAATCCTACAAAAAATAAATTATTTCTCTCTGGCTGTACCATTCTAAAAAAGAGAGGAAGGTAATTCTCTTTAGCTGAAAGAAAGCTTTCCTCAAAGAATGGGAATTTTACATCATAACCCGTGCAGTAGATTACAACATCTGCATCAACCGAGCTTCCATCTGTGAAGTTTACAGATTTGCCATTTATGCTTTCAATATTAGGCTTAGGATTGATATCTCCCCTACCTAAACGAACAAGTAAATCCTGAGAGATAGTGGGATGTGCAGAACCAAATTTATGATCAGGCTTTGGTAAACCAAAGTCTTCCATCTTTCCTACTCCATAACGAATCAAAAGATTGGCAAAAAATTGTGCAATGGGCATTGGAACCCAAGGAGGGATTTTCTCTGTTAGTTTATCTAAAGGTTTTCCAAAAAGATAATTGGGTATGACATAGGCTCCACGTCGAGCAGCTAGATACACTTTGTTCGCAATTCCTGGACGAGACAATTCAACAGAAATATCCATGGCTGAATTTCCCATTCCCAATATAACAACATTTTTACCTATTAAATTAATCGGTTCCGATGGGCTAATATAATCATGTGCATGCATTTCTTTGCCGGCAAATTTACCTTGGAAGGCAGGTGTAGGCCAACGAGGACTCCAATGGTGGCCATTTGCAACTATTAATGCATCATAAAAATGAATTCCTGTTCGCTCTGTTTGAACTTTCCAAACTCCATCTTCTGTAAACTCAGCATTTACAACACCATTGCGAAATTGAATCTTCTCTCTAAGACCAAAATTATCTACATAATCTTTAAAGTATTCATAAATGGGAGTATGATTCGGATAATCGGGGTAAGACTCCGGCATGGGGAAGTCTCTATATTCCATTCTGTCTCTGTGAGTATTGATATGGAGTGACTTATAAATATTACTCATTCCATTATCATTCTTGTAACGCCAGTTTCCTCCAACATCAGATCCCTTCTCATAGCAATCAAAAGGAATTCCTTTATCTTGCAGTGATTTTATAATTGTAATCCCGCTGGAACCAGCACCAATAACACAAACCTTAGGAAGTTGAGACATAGCATTCACCCTTAAAAGAACTTAGTTGCAAATTCGTTCTTTCTTGAACGAATTCAAATCATAATTTTCTATGATTATTTCATATAACCTATGAATCATCAATTAGAATTTAGAAATTTAATAAAAAAAATAAAATCTGAAAAATCTATTTTACAACAAGCTGAATTGATTCTAAAAATGGAAGAGATCTTATCTATGGTGGCAAAATGAAACAATCATCTAACAACAACTCATCGACTCATTATGATTTTGATTACATTATTATCGGATCAGGGTTCGGAGGTTCAGTTTCCGCCATGCGTTTGGCTCAAAAAGGCTATTCCGTGGCTGTTATTGAATCTGGAAAGCGATGGGCATCTGAAGATTTTCCAGAAACGAATTGGTCTCTTAGAAAATATCTATGGATGCCAAAATTATTTTGCTATGGGATCCAAAGGATTAATCTTCTAAACGATTTTATGCTCGTGAGTGGAGCTGGGGTTGGGGGTGGTTCTTTAGTTTATGCGTGCACTTTGTATGTACCAGGTGAGAAATTTTTCAAGAGTTCTACCTATTCCAAAATGGGAGGCGAGAAATCTCTTCTTCCTTTTTATGATGTAGCAAAAACTATGCTAGGCGTAGAAGAAAACCCTAAGTTATGGGAACCAGATCATTTTCTTCTAGAAGCAGCCAAAGAATTTGGCAAAGAAGATACCTTCCGCAAAACACCTGTTGGTATCTATTTTGGAACAGATCAAAAGAAGAAAAAAGCTATCAACGGCGATCCATATTTTGGAGGAGATGGCCCAGAAAGAAACCCCTGTAATTTCTGTGGAGGCTGCATGGTTGGATGCAGATTCAAAGCAAAGAATACACTAGATAAGAACTATTTATTTTTTGCAGAGAAACTTGGAACAGTTGTTTTTCCAGAAACAAAGGTAGTTGATCTAATTCCTTTAAACCCAGAAGGCGAACAAGATCCCAATCAGAATGGTGAATATGGATATTTAGTGAATACAGAATCTACAACTGGTTGGTTTGGATTCCCGAAAAAAACATTCCGCGCAAGATCAGTAGTAATCTCTGCTTCTGTAATGGGTTCAGTTGGTCTGCTTACCAAAATGCAACAAGAAGGAAAATTAAAAAACCTATCTCCTAAATTAGGAGATGTAGTTCGTACGAATTCAGAAACAATTCTTCCGATCACTGTGTACGGTAAAGATGTTGATTACTCAAAAGGTATTGCTATTACTTCTTCAGTTCATCCAGATGAAAATACACATATCGAACCAGTCCGCTACTCCAAAGGCTCTGATTTCTTCGGCTTGATGGGTTCTGCTTTTGTGGATGGAGGAGGAAGCATACCAAGATGGGCAAAGTGGTTGTGGACTATTGTATCTCGACCAGTTTATTTCTTAAAGGCATCCAATCCTTTTGGCTTAGCCCAGAAATCAATCATCCTACTTGTAATGCAAACCATAGATAATTCTGTTAAGTTAATAAGACGCAGACGATTCATCTGGCCATTTACAAAATCTATGACTTCAGCTCTTTCCTCGGGTGAAAGAACTCCAACCTATATACCAATTGCAAATGAGTTTGGTAAGGTTCTAGCCAAAATTACAGGTGGAATACCTAGATCTTCCATAACGGATGTAGTCTTGGATGCACCTATCACAGGTCATATTATGGGTGGTTGTATAGTGGGAGACACAGCCGCGCAAGGGGTAATTGATTATGAGAACAAAGTGCACGGTTACGAAAATCTTCGAGTTTGTGATGCATCCGTTATCACAGTGAACCTAGGAGTAAACCCTAGCTTAACTATAACGGCTCTTACAGAAAGAGCTATGAGTTTTATTCCAAACAAAGAAGGTAAATCACCTTATGTTTTTGGATTTGAAAAAAAACAAGGCATTGATTCCATAGTATTCCATGGAAAAGGAAGAAATCATCTCTCTCATCTGGCAGAATCAAGTAGAAGAAGTAAAACAGTTTCTAAAAAAGCTAAGCCCAAACGAAGTTCTTCCAAAAGATAAATATGGCTGCACAGCCCTTTATTGGGCTATAAAGAATTCAAACCCTGAGATAACTGAATTGCTATTGAAGCAAGGTTGTAGTCCTTTGGAGCTCAACCAAGATGGGAATAGCTCCTGGGCAATTCTATTTGAGAAACGATCTGATGAAATCTTTCAGCTCTGCAAAAATTCTTTAGATAAAAATACATTTTTACCCAGAGAGAAAGATGGGAAAAATTTTCTTCAAAAGGCTCTGGAGGCTAATGAGAGTGATTGGTTCCAAGAATTAATGCCACTTGTAAATAAAGAAAGTTTATTCAATCTGAACGAAGATGGTAAATCCATTCTTCATATTGCAGCAGCATACTCTGAAGAAGAAATTGTTGAGCGAATTCTTGAAGCAAAACCTGAACTACTAAATCATGTTAGCAAAAATAAATACTCTCCCTTACACACATTCTGTGAATACGACCAAGCCAAAATCTGTAAATTAGTCAATAAGAAGTTTCCTAATGTTGACTGGGATACCAAAGATAAAGATGGAAATTCTTGCTTACACTACGCTGTCGAAAATGATGCAACGCAAGCAATTGAATTTCTAATATCAGAAAAAGTCGATTGCACATTACTAAACAATGAAGGGGATTCAGCTTTTGCAATAGCAGTTAGAGAAAAAAACCACCACAGTTACAAGTTAATAAAAACCTATCTAATCGAAGACATACTTTCTAAAAAAGAATCCAACCCTCCTCTTGCAGAAAATTGGATCCAATTTGGCAAATCTCAAAATATATTTAAACCTGAAGATTTGGCTCAGTTGAAAATTCTCTGAGCATAAACAATCAAATTCAATAAACTTATAATTCTTTTTCGATAGCAGTTGCCAGTTCTTTTGATCCAGGAGTAACTCCAGAACTGAATCTTCCTTTAATAGAACCATCCTTACCAATTAAAAACTTTTCAAAATTCCATTTCACATCGCCCTTTTCGGGGGCATTATTAGTTAGAAACTTGTAGACTTCGTTTTGATCTGAACCCTTAACGGAAATCTTAGACATCATAGGAAAACTTACACCATAATTCAATTTGCAGAATTCTGCTATCTGATCATCCGATCCTGGCTCTTGGGCTCCAAAATTATTCGCAGGAAAACCTATGATAACCAATCCTTTATCTTTATAATTTTTATATAAGGATTCGAGACCTTCATACTGTGAAGTATAACCGCACTTAGATGCTACATTTACTACTAATACTGCTTTACCTTTATAGCTTGAAAGATCCGTATCTTTGCCCTTGATATCTTTTACTTTAAAATTATGGAAACTCATTTTCTTAACCTCTTTAGAATTGATTTTATGGATGGGAAGCTGAAATGAAAGAAAAATTACAGCTACAAGCGATAATCCAAGTAGTGTAAATTTATTCTTACCTGTACGAGTTGGATTATACTTTTTTATTCTATGTTCGTTCATTTTATTTCTTTGACCTTGAAATTTATACTATTTAGACCGTATATTTCCAAAGACTACTTAGAAAAGCTAAAAATAGATTAGAAATTTGTTTACAAATACGGAAACTTAAATAGTCTAATTAAAGATGTTAGCAAAGAAATACAGTGTAATTGTTTCACTTCTCTCTATGCTTCTATTCATAACCTGCAAGAGCTCACTTTCCTCTTGTTTAAGCTCCTTATCAAAGAATTCAGTCAATACCTACTCCGATTCCAATCTCTTACCATCATGCCACCAAACAGGCGATGAACAAAAAGATCCAAAGATCCCATACGATTCGGAAGATTCTAATGATCAGGATTGTAAATGTGCAATTTCCTATTCAGAACCTATTCATTCGATAGAAATATATGCATTTAAATCATATTCTAAAATACTTTATTCAGATTTTGCTTTACTTTCTTTCAGAAAATTCCATTCCTCACTTCACAAGTTAATATACAGAAAAGAATATCCCTACCTTTCCTATTCAATATCACTTGATACTATACGACTCTTAATATAGAAATTAATTTTTTTATCCAATCTTTTACTAAAACTAAGCATCTATTTAGATGCAATTACAAACCTTTTAATTTAGGATAAGAAATCTTAAATTAATAAACAAACGAGAAAGGAAATCATTATGACAAGAAAAGAATTTATCGCTAAATCATCTGCAGGAATAGCAGCAGTAAGTGCAATCTCTTCACTAGTTGCCGAAGAAAGTTCCCACGCAGGTATGACAATGAAGTCTAAGACAAAATCAAAATATGCAAAGGCTATGATGGCAGCAGTACATTGTAAATTGGAAGCTGAAATTTGTTTAACTCACTGCATACGTGAACTCGGTGCTGGAGATAAAACATTGCTTAGCTGTGCTAATGCTACAAGAGAGACAATCGCTGCCTGTGAAGCTTTCGTTCAATTAGCAAGCCAAGAATCAAAATTTACAAGCAAAATGGCAAGTCTCTGTGAAGATATTTGTAGAGCCTGTGCAAAAGAATGTAAGAAGCACGAAAATCACCACCAAGAATGTAAAGCTTGTATGGATTCTTGTTTAAGTTGTGCAAAGGAAATGAGTAAAATTTAATTTTTATAAGAAAATAAATTTCACTTAAGAATTGATTTCAGGTTGAGCGATTATCGTTTCACGGAAAATAGATGATTCAGCCTGAAATCGTTATTAATGCTTTCTTTTGTGCTACACTTATTAGGTTAATTGTTTAAATTATTTTTATAATATAAATATAAATTTTTAACATTAAGTTGAATTTGATTTTATTTTCCAACACAAAAAGTAGAAAAAATTCTTCCTAAGACTTCTTCATTGCTAACAAAACCTAAGATGGTTCCGACCTGTCTTACTGCTTCATCAATTTCTTTTACTACAATTTCTGCAGGTGCTGAACTTAACATCAGATCATCAGCCCTAGATAATGATTCTGAAATCATTTGAAAGTGGTATTTTTGTCTATCTTCCAATAGAATATATTCTTCAGATTGGCCAGAATCAGAAATTTTCTCTTCCATAATCTGAATCAGTTCAGGAATTCCTTGACCCGTCTTACAAGATATTTCTAAAATTTCTACATTTGATTTTAGATCCAAAGCTTTTAATTTTAATCGAATGGATTCAGTTGACCAGGATTTATCCGCAATATCGATTTTGTTGGCAAGTAAAATAGTTCCTGCAAGATACTTGTCGTTCTTATCAAGATAATTCGAAAAATCCCAAGGCTTTGAAGTATCAATTAAAAATAAGCGAAGGTTAGCTGAAGAAGATTCACGCATACTCTGTTCAATTCCTTTGCGTTCGATTTCATCTTCCGTTTCTCTAATTCCTGCAGTATCTATTAACTGAATTGGAACGCCTTTTAAATTAAGGTCTTCCGATATAAAATCCCTGGTTGTTCCAGGGCGATCTGAGATAATAGATCTTTCTCTCCCTAGTATAACGTTCATTAAACTAGACTTCCCCACATTTGGCTCACCAAATAAGACTACTTTAGATCTGCCAATCATAGTCTCAGTTCTTGCTGCTTTTGATAGAAGTGAATCACAGATTGTTCGAATTTTTGAAATCCTGCCTCTTCTCTCTTCTAAACTCTCGAAGGTTAAATCTTCTGTCGAAAAATCAATCTCAGCCTCACATTCCGCTTTAATACCAACAAGTTCTGATCTAAGACGAGAGGAAAGTTTAGAGATTTCACCAAAGAAATTCTTCTGTGCGAGTTCTAATTCAAATTGTGATCTTGAGTGTATTAATCTTCCAATTGCTTCTGCTTCAGGGAGATTTAATTTCCCATTTAAATAAGCACGCTTAGTAAATTCACCAGGCTCAGCTGGTCTTGCACCTTTAGTAAATATTTCATTTAGCGCCTGTTTAAGCAATATTCCATTCCCATGGAAATGAAATTCAACTAAATCTTCTCCTGTAAAAGAATTCGGTCCCTTAAAGAAGACATATACTATCTTATCAATTAGCTTATCTTTTGATTTGAATTCAGAATAAACCATTTTACGGTTGTTAGACTCAATGTATTCTTGATTTATAGTTTGATTAGTAGAGGGATATAAAAAGTGTAAACAAATGGGAATCGTTTGAGATCCCGAAACTCGAATGATACCTATGGCTCCCATTCCTGGAGCCGTAGATATCGCAGCAATCGTATCAACGATCATTCAAAAAACTCTTCATCCTCCGCAGGTAGACCTTCTGGAAATCCTTTCTTAACAGGCTCAAGATCTTTATACTTATGGCGATCCTTAGAAGAGATAACTCGCACTTTTTTAAAAGTTCCATTCCCTTCTGATCTAGTAAAAACCCTATCATCTTCTTGTAGAGCCATATGAATAATTCTTCTTTCATATGGATTCATTGGTTCTAGTAGTTTTGATTTTCCAGTTTTAGCTACTTGGGAAGCGACAGATTTACCAAGTCGTATTAAAGACATTTCTCTTTTGTCGCGATAAGATTCAATGTCTAGGACAATTTTTCTGCCATGGCGAATTTTTGAATCAACCATTAGATTCACAACAAATTGAAGTGCATCTAAGGTTGAGCCTCGTTTACCAATCACTAAGCCAGATTCTTTACTGGAAATCTCAACATAGATCTTGCCATCTACATCACCCATTCCAACCACTTCTGCTTCAATGCCCATCTTCTTTAGGATAGTCAATGTTACACCATGGATGATCTTCTCCGATGGTATATCGTTATTAGTCACAAAGGCGCGAACAACAGCTGGCTTCTTTTGAGTAATACCAAGGAATCCAGATTTACCAGATTCAACAACTTCAAACCGCAAATCACCAGATTCAAGTCGAAGAGTTTTTAAAGTTAATTCTTCTGCCTCGGATTTAGATTTTGCTTCTGCTTCAAAAATATAATTTTCCATATCTAACCTCTAATTGATTACTTTTTGTTTCTTCTACCACGGTGGTTGTTGTTATGTGGTCGAGGAGGAAGCTTTGTAATAGTCTGCTCCGTTCCCTTAATAGCTTGTTTAGCGTCTTTCTTATCTTTCCCAAATTTATTCGTCCAAAGTTGCTGCAGAATGGACAGAATGTTCTGAATCGTCCAATACAAAGTTACACCTGAGGGCATAGACCAGAAGAAATACAACATAACTAAAGGCATTAGGTACATCATCATCTTCTGATTAGGATCAGTAGATACTACTGTGAAACGTGATTGTAGGATCTGTGAACCAACCATAACCAAAGGCAATAAATTTACATTTAGTGCAAAAATACCTAAACTAGATGGCAAAGTATAAACAGTATCAGGCTCACTTAGATCATTCACCCATAAGAAGGGAGATTCCCAAAGATCCACTGTATCAGAAAAAGCTGTATATAGTGCAATGAAGATAGGAATCTGAATCAACATGGGAAGGCAACCGCCCATTGGATTCACTTTGTTTGTCTTATAGAGCTCCATAATTTTTTGTTGCTTGAGCTGCGGATCTTTCTCGTATTTTTCATTTATCTCTTTGATTTGTGGAGAAAGTTCTTGCATCTTCTTCATACTATCAGCTTGTTTCTGATTCAATGGGAAGAACACCGCTTTGAAAAGAATTGCAAACAATATTATCGCCCAGCCATAATTCGGTATAATAAAGGTGTAGATTTTCTTTAGAATCCAAACGATTCCATTTCTAAAAGGAGTCGTTAAACCTTGATTAAATGATTTATCTAGACTTTCACTAAGCCCATAAAATGGTGTTTTTTTAGTCTTCTTTGGATCTAAGCTAGAATCACGGAAGGCCATTCCATCGGCTTCCCGAATACCAACATAGGCGGCATAATCATATGTTTCTGTCTTACCAGCTTCTATAGAAATATCATCGTAATTCATTAGAACGCCAGAAGTATTATTTGCACGAGTGTCTAATAAAACTCCTTCGGGCTTATGATTCAAAGGGTCTAGAACAGCGATAAAATAACGAGAGCCAGTTCCTGCAAAATCTACCAATTCCCCAGTACCTTTCTGAACATCAAAAATCTGACCTTCTGTGTCATTTCCAAAGATATTAGATAAGAAACCAGCCGTTGTAGTTCCATCTAGAAAGTCCTTAAAAGAATCATCTAGATAATAGTAGCGGAAAAAATTTGCCTTATCTCTATCACTCATCTCTGATTCTGCCTTAGTAAATGGACCTAGACTTCCAAAAGATCTCAAATACAAAGGATTCTTAGGAGAAGCTAATACTAAGGATGAATTAGTTAAATTCCGAATTTCCATTTTATAAATGAAATAATTTTCATTTGGAAAAAATTGATAAATTTTCTTTAAAATATAACTTTTGTCATCTGATTGTATTTGAAATTCATATGTCATCTTAGCTTCGTCGAAAGATGAAGAGAAATTTCTTTCATTAAAAGAAGAATAAGGAATCTTTTCTTGGTCAGCTATAAGATTGAAATCAAATCCTTGTTGTCTAGAAATTTCAATAGCAACATACTCTTGGTTTTCAAAAGTAATCGTATGCTTCTTTGGGTCTTTAAGTATTTGAAGCTCAGAACCATCTGGCTCTTTGTGATTTTGAATGAAAAATTTCTCAACTCTACCACCTAATGATGATAATTCAATAAGATAAGGCTCAGTCTTAATATAATACTTTTTGATACTAGCTGGATCAACTGGCTTAATACCAGAAGGTATTGCTTTGATAGTTGGCTTGTTAATTTCTTGAGTAGCTACCTTTGGATCTTTATTACTATCGGAAATTGCTTCTTTCAGCGAAGCATCTTCCGAAGTTTGATTTCCATCTACTTTTTTGAGCTCAGGCGGAAAGAAAAAGTACTGTATTCCTAACCAAATTCCTAAACTGAGAAATAAAGCTAAAAATAATCTTCCTTGTCGTTCTTGCATAATTTAATCCTTCTTATGTGGGTATGGGAGCGGATCTTCAAATCCTTGAGAAAATGGATTGCATCTTAGAATTCTATGAATGGAAAGATACAAAGCTTTGTGAAATGGGTAAACTTGAAATGCCTCTGCACTATATTGAGAACAGGTTGGAGTAAATCTACAGGCTCCAGGTAACACTGGTGAAATCCACTTTTTGTATATGCCGATTAGAAAAATTGCTATGGTATTCATAATGAAATCTTCAAAAGAAGAGATGCAAGCAAATCAACTCTCTTAATAAAGGACAGATCTTCAATTTCTCTTTTGCCTATGATTGCGATATCCATTTGTTGTGGAATCTTATCCTTATTTTCTCGAACAATAGCTCTAAGTAGCCTTTTGGTTCTATTTCTTTGGACAGCGTTTTTAGAACTTTTGTCCGAACAATAGATGATTTCTGTATCCAAGCCTTCGTTTATTTGGTAAAGAATTGTGAGCGGATACTTTGAAATTTTCTTAGACCCAGAGAAGAGTCTACGTATCCTTTCTTTATTGCGAAGTGTCGAGGGATTTTTAAGAGCTATGGTAGATTAAAAAGGTCTAGAACTTTCGTCCTACCTTTTCATCAGAAACAGTCAATTTGTATCTGCCTTTAAGCCTTCTTCTAGAAAGCACTTTTCGGCCTGCTACTGTTGCCATTCTGGCACGAAATCCGTGGGTTCTTGCTCTTTTTACTCTTGATGGTTGAAATGTTCTTTTCATGAGAATTCCTGGTTATAAATAAATGCGTGGTACAGTCCATGCTTCTTTAAGAAAGTTGCAAGTCAAATGGAAATTCCTAAGATTATCTAGAAAAAGGTATTTCATACTAGAAATAATTTTTTCTATTATTAATCAATGAGACATAATAATCAAATGCAATGATTCGCAAATGAACTTGATGTTAATAAATTCTGTGATGATGTAAAGAATGTTTAGTTTATAGACTCTTTTGTTATTTTTTAATAAATTTCGAAAAGTAAATTATTAATTGAATTTTATTATGGAAAAATAAATTTATGAGCATGCTCAATAATTTTTTCTCCTTGATTAATTTCTTATTTTCACAAATCGTTAAGAAGAAATTCCTTTCCCTTTTAATAGTATTATATTTATTTCTAACAACAAATTGCATCCTTTTTAAAAATTCCGAGCTAGACAATGACTCTGAATTAAGTAAACTTTATGGACTACTATTACTCTCTAATTTTTTAAAGGGTGTGGAGTACGAAACTACTGTTAAATTTCTTGAGAATGGAGCAATAAATGGTTCAACTGTAATTAAAGTAAGTAAGGTTCCAAGAGACTATACAATTCCAATTCCAAACCAAGAGGATACTTCGGGGGAGTTTATTGGAACTTTCCAACAAGCAAGTGAAGGTTTTCATAGATTGTATTTCCGAGATTTAGGTAGGTTTAGATTAGACATTTATAAATTCTCTTCAAGTCCGACATACCACGGCTCTTTGGTTATAGATCTTTTGAGTTCGACAGATAAGGCATTTACAATCGTCCAAGAAGCTTATCCTGATGGATACAAATTCATAGAGCAGAACCTTACTCGAATAACTAAAAGAGATTATGAACCGTATGAAGTTTATATAACCGAAGATCCAAAACCCTTAGGAACTCATGATGGAAAAGCATTTTATTCTGTAGAAATATTATTCAATAAAGACTATAATCTTTCTGTTGGTAATATTCGAATTGGAAGGTATATCTTGATTTTTTATACGTCCAATGGGCAAGATTATCAATCTTTTGTCATAGTTGATGCAAACTCAGATGCTGCTGCTGGAACACAAAATTTTGATATTCAATACAGCATAACTACTCGGTTTGCAACGGAAGATTCCTTAGTCCTTGTTATTCGAAAAACTGTAGCATCAGTTGATAGTTACTTTTTTGCTAAAATTCCATTCAGCCAACCAGACAATTATACATTTTATTCTCTAAGTAATAGATCAATTTACAACACCTTCAACAATGGTAAGTTTTTTTATAATAATGGAAAGATGATTTATAAAGAGACTGATGGAACAAATAGCGAATGGCGAATTGATAACAATCTATTGCAATCAGGTAGTTCTAATACTGCAATTGTTCCTGGTGCAAATAGTCCATTTAATTACAGCGATGGAACAATTTTCCAATATAAGGAATTAATTTTAAACTACAATGGATCTAGTTATTATATATCTAATTTTGATTTATCAGATTCAAGCAATACATTTTCTCACAGCTCTCCACTAGTTGGACCGTCAATTAAATTGATAACCAATAATTATAAATTCTTTCTAGAAGAAGTATCAACAAGTCCCAGTGATGTAACAAGATATTCAACTTCCAATACAGATGCCAATCTACCTGCATCAAATTTAAGTTTCTCAGGTGGATATCAAATCAATCAGGTTACTACTCAAAATGGTTCTATTTTTAATTCAGAAAAAACAGCTTTTGAATTTATTGATGGGTCTAGTCTTCCCTTGTTAAGAATCGAATTCAATCATAGTGATAATACAGTTCGTGAGACTCAGCCTCAACCTAAGATAACTCAAATATCAGGTTATACAACAGGAGGTGAATTGACATCTTTAAATAAATGCAACATAATCTCAAGCTTATACAGCTGCGTCGTTAAAAGAGAATACAGCGGAACTGTATCTTTGTATGATCCCTTTTTAATATATAACTATTCTGCAGATTCAATCAATTGGACAGATTGGAAAGAACTTAAATTGAATCCAATAGTGAGGTCTAGGTAAGTAATCAACTAACTTCAGATTATTTAGTAAGATAATTTGGTTTTTAAATAATGTATTAATGTAAACCACAATATTTTTCCTTTTACAACTTTTTAAATGGAAAAATAAACTAAAACGAAAAACTATTTCTTGCAGATTTTGAAAATTTAAAGAAGCTCTACTTAATGAGTCTTCGTAATATTGATAAATTTATCACCTTAGAAGCAAAGGAAGCTTATCTTACCTTGCTTAAATTTTGGGTTGTTTCACTGCCCATTTTTTCTGCTGTCCTGCTCTTGTTAAACTTTACCGCAGAGATGCGTAAATGGCATACTATTTCTCTATTTTTATTTATTATAATAAGTTTCTTTTTAGTTGTCTTAGTTAAATTCCTTCTCGAAAAAAATAGCAATTCCACTAAATCTATGTTATTTTATTATTTTGTAGGGATCAGCTATCCTTTATTTTCTCCTTTGATAGTATTTTTCATTACAGATTTATTTGCTCCTGATTTTTCCATTCCAATCATGAGTCATACAATACCTTCTTTGTTTTTAATTATGACAATGGCGACTGCATTTTCTTTTTCATTTAGAATTGCTATCATAGGAGGTTTATTTTCCTCTTTATTATTTACAATTTGCTTTCTTTGGTTACAATTCAATTATGCTGAGCAAACAGATCATTATGAGCAAGTATTGGGAATTACATACTATATTGAAATTGTTCTCTACATATTAGTAACAGGACTTTTCGGAGGCTTACTCGCTAACCAGGCAAGAAGGATGCTAATCAAAATATCAGATACTGTCCAAGAAAGAGAGTTTGTCTCCTCAGTATTAGGTGAGTATGTATCAGATGAAGTGCGTGATAAAATTTTGCAAGAAGGCGGACTCTCCGAAGAAGGAGAAGAAAGAGAAGTAACAGTTCTCTTCGCAGATTTAAGAAATTTCACATCTATATCAGAAGAAAGAAATCCTAAAGAAATAGTATCATTCTTGAATCAATACTTTGACTCAATGGTTGATATTATCCAAAGAAATGGTGGTGTCGTAGATAAATTCATTGGAGATTCTGTTATGGCTTATTTTGGAGCACCTATTGCAATAGAGAACCCGCAAGCAAGTGCATTTAAAGCTGCACTAGAAATGTCTGAGGAATTAAATAAAATCAATAAGATATTTACACTAAATAATTATCCAACTATTAAACATGGAATCGGACTCCATCACGGAGAAGTTGTGTTAGGGAATATAGGTAGCAAAAAAAGAAAAAATTATACGATCATAGGCGACACAGTCAACCTTGCTTCCAGATTAGAAAGTCTAACAAAATCCAATCAGTCTGATCTGATTCTTAGCAGAACCGTATATGATAGCCTAAGTCAATTTGACCAAAATAAAATGACTTTATTGAAAGACCTTGAAATCAAAGGAAAGAGAGATGTGATAAATTGTTTTAAATTAAAATTAGAATAAGTTTCAATAATTAATTTCTTAATATTCTATATTAAGTTCTTTAATCTTTTTATCCAATGTGTTTCTATTTATGCCAAGGAATTTTGCAACACGAGTCTTAGTATACCGAAACTTCTTCATAGCATATTGAATCATTCTTGCTTCCACTTCATTTACGATTACTTCCATTGCTTTTCCATCAAGAGTATCCAAATGACTAGAAGAAAAAGTTCCTGAACTAATATCAACCATATCTGTAGATTCAGCAATAACTGAATCATGCTTAATTTCTGGAGTTACCATTTTTTCAAATATCTCTGAAAAATCATCTACATCCAGTGTATTACCTTGCGATAAGACAACAGCCCTCTCTATAACATTCTCTAACTCTCTTACATTTCCAGGCCAATTGTATTTTAATAATAATTTTATTGAATCTCTTGTGAGCCCTCGTATATCTTTAGAATTATCCTTAGCGTATTTTTCGATAAAATGATTGATTAAAAGTGGAATATCTTCTGTTCTATCTCGAAGTGCAGGCGTATGCAGATTAACAACATTTAGTCGATAATATAAATCAGGTCTAAATTTCTTTTGAGCAATCAGATCTTCTAAATCTGCGTTTGTTGCGGCAATAATTCGAACATCAATTTTCTTAGTTTTAACTGAACCAACAGCCTCTATCTCTCTTTCTTGGAGAACACGAAGCAATTTAGATTGGAGATTCAAATCCATTTCACCGATCTCATCTAGGAAAATCGTTCCAGTATCAGCCAATTCAAATTTACCTTTTTTATCAGCAACTGCTCCAGTAAAAGATCCCTTTTTGTGGCCAAATAATTCAGATTCTAATAAATTCTCTGGTATAGCTGCACAATTTATTTTAACGAATGGACATTCAGATCGACTGCTATTGTAATGAATAGAACTTGCAATCATTTCCTTTCCAGTTCCTGATTCACCTGTGATCAAAATAGAAGCTCTTGAATCTGCTACGATTTGTATCTTTTCAAATAGCTTTTCCATGTTAGAAGCTTTTCCAATCAAAGATCCAAATCTGTATTTGTTTTTTAATTCTCTTTTTAATTGAATATTTTCTCTGGAGATTTCTTTCTTAGCTTCTTCAACTAGCTTATTAATTTTAATAGTCTGAGAAATAATAGATGCGACTACTAAAAGAAAATCTAGATAGGATTTCAAATCTATATGTTTATGATTATCTAAGAAAACAGATACTAATCCTAACTTTCCTTGATCAGAAATAATAGGAACAACGATTAATGCCAATTCAGAATTCTCTATATTAAAATGTGATAAATACCCAACTCTATTTAAAAAGTTTGGATCATCGCCTACTGATTCTATGATGACGGCTTCACCAGTTTCGAAAACTTTTCCAGTTACCCCCTCACCTATTTGGTATGTTCCCTTATCCATTTCATCGCTAGTTAATCCTGATGCAGCGACAATCTTTAATAGATCTTCTTCCTTATTATAGAGTACAATCGTTCCCTTTTCTAATTTTAATGATTTATCTAATAAATTCATGATGGAAGAAAAAACTTCATTGGTATCCAAGGAGGATGTAACTACTTTTGAAATTTCTATTAGAGTAGATTGGATCTTAGTTTTTTGTTCGAGGTTTCTAAATGTCTGAAGATTCTTAAATACTTGAGCTGCTTGATTTGCAAGAACTGTCACAATATCAAACATATCTTGTGTAAATGCGTTCAATCTGTTCGAATCTAATGATATAACTCCGATTACAGATCCTTCGACAATCATGGGGGCTACTAATTCTGATAGAATATCTTCTTTTACTTTTATATAATCTGGATCTTTTCGAATATCATTGACTACTTTTCCTTTGCCCGTAGAGACAGCCATCCCCGTAATACCTTGGCCAATTTTTAGGCGAAACTCACTCATGAGTTTCGGATTCATCCCCCGGGTTGTAATTACATTCAGAACTCCTTCTTTATCATTGATTAGCATAAGAGATCCAGATTCAGCTCCTGAAATCTGAATACAGCGATCCAAAATTAATTCCAACAATCCGTCTGGATCATGAGTAGAATTCATTGCGGTAGCAACTTCGTGGATCGATAGAATAGGATTGATCTTTCGTTCGGACATAATTACTCCATAAATTAATCAAATTGTCTATATTTTAGACATATTGAGTTTGGCAAATAGTGCCTATCTGCCCAATAAATTAGCAATTTAGCTAATGATTAATATTTATGCAAAATCCATTCCAAATCATCAGAATTTAAAGAAACATGCTTAGTCTTTAAGCAAAAGGAGAATAGAATTGAATTCCCTTTCAGACTCCTAAAATTGGCAGTATGTCCTCTGAATCTCGTGTATGTGTTCTATGTGGTGATACGAAAACACCTGAAGGCGAGACTAGAAAAGCGAGATTTTACTGCAACACCTGTGGAAAAGAATGGATTTTAGAGAAACGAAGATCAACTCGATTTTCTGGACTACTGCAAATTGAAAATCAAGAAAACAGAGTCTCTCTACTTTTAGATTCTCTAGCACTATTTAATTCAACAGTCAAGATAGGCGAACTAGCATTCGGATTTGCTAATTTCATTCACCAAAGACTCGGTAGTAGGAATGTTGGAATTTTAATTATTGATGTTGATAAATCACAAATCCATTTAGCAGGTTATAAATCTACTAACCAAAAACTAGAAAGAAAAATTAAAAAAATAAAATTAGATTATGATCTAAGTTATGGGGCACTCGTCAAAAGCATGACTGAGGCTAGATCTATTCATTATAATTTAGAAGATGAACCGCATCCTTTTTATAAACTTTACGCAGATCTCACAAATACGAAATCTCAATTGCTTATACCAATACTATATGGAGTTAATGCTCTAGGATTAATTACTATAGATTATGGAGAACCACCTGACACTGATAATATACTAGAAGAACGAGAAATGATGGAATTACTAACAGGTCAATTCGCAGTTGCTTTAAGAAATGCGAGTCTATATGAAAGATCCAAAAACCAAAGTGTAAATTTCCAAAATCTTCACCTTTCTGCTCTAACACTAAGTAAATTATATATTGATAATCAAGAAGAGATGATGCGGATGGTATTGCTTACTGCATCAAGTTTTGCTAATACTTCACAGAATAAACTTTATGAAAAAAACAAGAATGAAACATGGTGTAAATTCTATGAGTTAAATAGAAATGAATCGGGAATGAAATCTTTTTCAGGACGATTGAATGAAAAAGATACAGAAGAGATTTTTAAAAATAAAGAACCGCAGCAGTTTAAGAATAAGTTGATTATACCTTTTTCATCAGAAGACGGAACAGAATTTTGTCTCTTTTTATCTAAAGATGAATCAAGTTTTTCTAGAGATGATTTCGAAGTTTTAAATGCTTATACAGCATTAACAAAAATTACCATTGATAACACTCGTATGTATAAGAAAATGGGTGATCAAAAAATGATTGAAAGAGAAATTGAAATTGCACGTGATATTCAATTGAATCTTTTACCTAGAGAGACTCCTGAAATCAATGGTTTTAACTTTTCTGGTTATATGAAATCTGCTAAAGGAGTGGGTGGCGACTATTATGATTTTATAGTTTCCCCTAATGAAAGTGAAGTTATTATTTGCATCGGTGATGTAAGTGGAAAGGGTGTCTCTGCCGGAATTGTTATGGCTACAGTTCGCACCATCTTACATTCTTTAGTAAGACGAAAGCCTACTATCAATGAAATACTTTCTGATATTAATACCTATATCTATTACAATTATTCTGAAGCAGTGTCTCCAAGATTTATGACTATGACTTTGATTAGTTGGGATCCCAATACGAATGAATTTTTATTTGCTGGTGCTGGTCATGGAAATATCCTAATTTATCGGAAAGAAACCAATTCCCTTGAAATCATTGAAACAAAAGGAATTGTACTAGGTATTGAACCAAATATAAACCGCTGGAGTAACTCTGGAACCTTTCGTCTGAACACAGGAGATGTAATGCTTCTATATACAGATGGAGTTACAGAAGCCATGAATGAAAATGGAGTCAGCTTTGATGATCCAAGATTATTTGAATCATTCATGAAACATGCCTCAGAAAATCTCAATTCCAAAAATCTGTTGAATCAAATTTATGAAGATCTTGAAGGTTTTGTTGGCGATCGTGAGCAACATGATGACATTACTATGATTGCCCTAGCTAGCAATGGATAGCCGATTAGAAATAATTTATTCTAATCTATGGAATAGAATAAATAAAAATTACGATCAGATAATCCAAAAGAAAGCAATACTGAGCTTTTCTGGGGGTAAAGATTCTAGGATACTTTTGGAATTCTATATTTATTTACATAGAAATCATAATATTCCAATACCTATAGTATTTCATTTAGCACATAATATTCGTAATTCTGAACAAGAAATAATCGAAATTCGAGATTTCTTAGATACTCATTTCGAAAACAATAATATTCTCATTTCAAAGATTATTCCTAAACTTTCTAAACGCATAAAGAAATCATTAGAGGAGACTGGACGAATTGTTCGCAGGAAGACTTTATTCAAATTGGCTCATAAAAATAATGCCTATATCACAACTGGCCATCACACAAAAGATTACTTCGAAACGATATTAATAAATTTAGTTAGAGATGGTGGTGTCCAATTTAATACAATGCGGACTTGGGATGGAAATATTTTTCGCCCACTTACCTTGCTTACAGATAAAGAATTAAATGAATGCTACTATTTGATTACTCAATTTAAAATTTGGGAGGATGAAACCAATCAAAGTGATTTATTTTTTCGAAATCGAATTCGTATGCAAATTCTACCTTTATTAGAAAAAGAAGGTTTAAAATTTGATAGAGTTTATAATAATTTACACGACGATTCTGAAGCTATCCATTCAAATACATTTCAATCAAAATATGCGAAAATTAACAACCAAACTTCTAAGAAAACTAAGCCGTTTCTCACTATTCCACGAGATACTTGCCTTTCAATATCTTCAACATCTCAATGGAAAAATCTTTTTGACATCCATCTTAAAATGCTTTCACTTTCCCCTGCCCGTAGATCTACGATTCTCGAAACTTATGAATTTTTAATAAATGAGAAGAGTTTTGAATACAAAACTAATGAATACTTACTCTCTAAACAAAGTTCAGGTCCACTATTTTTAATTCCGCATTATTCTAGTTGTTTCGATGCTGCGAAGATAGAATATTCTGAAAAATCTATAGAGATCCATTGGAATCAAAATTCCTGGAAGATGAATCTTGATCAAAAGGATGGCTACCATATTGGCTATATAGAAAATGGATTATGTATTAATCATAATAATTTGAAGAAAGAAATTTCAGAGATATTTCGAACAAATTGTATTCCAAAATCTATTCGAAAATTAGTACCTATTGTTTTCAAAGAGAATAAACCATACATAATCTTAATTAAATTATGGAATAATGAATTAGAAAATTTCCCCAAGGATTGGAAAGAATGAAATCATCAGAAGCTGAAGAATTATTAATAGAATTACAAAAAGCATTTTTCTACAAATCATTTGGAGATCCAAACCTATTTATAAAAGAATCTAGATTTCCAGAAATTGCATTTATAGGAAGATCCAACGCAGGAAAATCATCTTTGATCAATGCAATTTTAAATAGAAAGAGTCTCGCCAAAACTTCCAGGACTCCAGGCAAAACAAAATTAATAAACGTTTTTGTCGTTCCTAACCGATTTAGTTTAGTCGACTTACCAGGATTTGGCTACTCTAAAGCCTCTCATTCAGAACACAAATCAATGATGATTCTTTTAGAAAAATATCTGAATCAAACTGTTAAATTAAAATGTCTCTTTGTTTTATTGGACGCAAGAAGAATGATTTCAGACGAGGAAGTGCTTTTACTACAGACTGCTCAAAATAAAAATATTACCAGTATACTTGTACGAACCAAAGAGGACAAATTGAATCAAAAAGAAAGGGCTGAATCTAAAAAAGATTCTAGTCAATTGAATCAAAAAGTTATTTATGCATCTGCTTTAACAAACAAAGGAATTGATGAAATTCGAGAAGAATTAAGAATTCACATCCAATAGATTTCCATTTTTCGTAGAATTGGAGTTAGTTCCAAGATTAAATGCATCATCCATCATATTTTTATAGGCTTGGCTTAACATTTGAAAATTCTTTTTTGAATTTTCTTGCATTTTAAGAATACGAATTTCTTCTTGAATACGATTCTTTTCACGAAGTAATTCTTGCTTTTTGGGATTCGTATTGCTATCTACTTCATGTAAATTAGAAGAGTTTTCTTGGGATTGAATCTCGAGCTCTAATTCTGAAATTTTACTTTCCAAAGAATCTCTACGAGACACGATATTCAGCTCCTGGATATTTTTCTTGGAATCCATTGCTTTAGAATTCTCGTCTATAGAATTATCTTTAGATGCATCCAAAGTTTTGTTATAATTTTCAGGTTTTTTATAAGGTTCGAAAAGAGAATCATTATCTTTTTCTACTCGCTTTTTCGTAGTAGCAGAAGTTTCTCCACTAACAGCAACTAGCTTACCATTCCCTCGCATTTCCATATTAATCTTAACACGAATTTCGGCGATATCCTCACCTTGACGAAAGGCTTCGTTTTTGAATTCCTGAACATGGCTCAATTCATGGGACACGACATGTAAAATCGAAAAATTCTCTGGAGAACTTTCCAATTGACCGTGACCTATGTAAGCTATGGAACTCATATCATTTACCTATAATAAAAATCGGATAGCTTAGATTATAGATTAGATTTTTTTTAAAAAAATTGCGAAAATAAAAAAAGTCAGCATAAAGCTGACTCTTTTTACCGACTTATGTCTTTAAAGCTTGGTATTTTTAGTTAGAAGTAGAAACTGCAGGCCGTATGCATCTTACATACGTTCTTTCAATTTTATCTACAATCTTTTCTTCACCAAAACTTTCTCTGTCAAAATTAACAGTAATTGCTTTCTCACCAGTTGTATCATCCTGAACAGACCAAGAAGACCAATAGATATTCTCTACAGTATCTGGAAAATTTTGCAACAATCCGGTTCTTCCACCTAAGGTTAATTTTTGTAATTCTAAAGGATTCGGAACTCTCCAACCTGGGAAACCATTTGCATCATTTAATGATTCACATGTATTCAATGCTTCACTAAAACCGGTTGTGATAAATCCAGCATTTGCAAGTAAAGTAATTGGTACAGTTCGTGTATTACAAGACCAAGTGTTCGTATTACAATAAGCATATCTTCCAGCACCCCAGAGGATTTGATCATTAGGTGTGAAAAGCGTTCCTGCTACTGCACCTCGGCAATCATTTTCCGTAGAGCGGTAGACTTGCCCTTGGCTACACTTTCTCCAGATGAGGCTACCTGCTTTGTCAAGAACTGTTCCATCTCTTAAATCAACATAATTTGTATTTAAAAGAACGCCAGTTAAGACCGTGCCTAATTCCTCATCGCTTAAACCAAATGTGTCTTTCTCTTTGGGTGCTTCACAACCTACTGTAAGTAAACTGGATACTACCACTAGGAGGATGATTGTGTTTAATTTCATTTTATTCATACTCGTTCCTCCTTAAAAGATGTGATTAAAGTTAACAAAAGTCTGTCTGTCTTCATCCGAAACACCATAATCAATATAGATAATGGTTGCTTGGTTCCAAGGAATCCTAAGACCAAGACCTCTAGAGTGCTTGTAATCAGTGAGACCCATTTTCTTATAATCATTCCAAACGCGTCCAACATCATAAAAAGGAACTAATTGGAAGTCAAAATGTTGAGACCCAGCATCAATGGATGCAAATTTCCAACGAATTTCTAAGTTACCGAATGCATTAGAAGGGCCAGTGAAACGATCTTGTTTGTAACCTCTCAGAGTTGTTCGTCCACCTAGACCAGCTTGGTTGGTCTCTGTTCCCCAAAAATTGTTCACTTCAAAGAAGGGAGTATTTCCATTATTCTGAACTGCTGTAGCACGACCTGCAATCACAAGCTTTTCAACCATTCCTTTGAATGGACTGAAGAATACTCTCGCAGAAACAAGGTTACGATTGAAATCAAAATCAGATCCAATGGCTCGTACTGATTTTTCATGAGTGTATTCAAGAAATAAACCTTTGTTAGGGTCTGGTTCAAAATCTCTGGTATCATATACTATACCTGCTCTTAGAGTGTTAATGTAACCACCGTTTGCACCAATGATCTTACCAGATTCTAGATCTTCAGTAACCTTAGTTGTTCCATTAGGAGTATCTACATCAACATTAATAGGAGAAAAGTTTGTATTTCCAAAGAAAGGATCTTTCGCTCTGTAAACCTTACCATCGAAAGTTCTGAGAGTTTGCTTGGAAAACCTTGTTCCACCCACTAAACGAACAGTCCCTCCGAAGAATGAATGTTCTCCTGATAACTGAATATTGGGATTCTCCAAATCATACCGATTGTATTGTCTGTCAGTAACAAATGGAGCTTCACCCGCATTGCCTGGTCTTCGATAAGCTTGTGCCTCTTGGTAATCACTAAACGTCGCATTACGAACTATAGGTTGTCGAGGATCATTACGATCTCTATAGCTGAGCGGTTTTAAGGTTTCTTCCCCATAACCGAAATACAATAGATTTGGATTTCTACCATAGATCAAATCTCCCCTAAGCCTCCACTGAGTATTAAATACATAAGGTGCATCTATACTAGCCCAATGGTAGGGAGCATTACGAGTTGTGTTGAAGTATTGAGCAAAAATTCTATAACGATAGGGAGTATATTCAAAGAATGGATCTTCTTTGGTTCCATTCTCGAAGTACAAGACTCTAGCTCCATAACCAACACCGACGTTAGGGTCTGAGTTAATTAGAGGAAGTCCTGTAAAGTATCCATTTTCTTTCTTGTTATTAAAGTCTCTTTCGGAAAGTCTTTTCTTTTTATTAATTTCGAAAGGAAGATCTGCTCTTGGTGGTCTTTTATCATCATCGTCATCATCTACTTCTTGTGAAAAAATAGGAAAACTGAATAAGAAAAGAACCAGCAAAGCGATCTTAGAAAACTGAGAAATATTTAATTTCATAGAAACCCTTAAATGCTTATTTTGTTGTGATTTAGCTTACTTAAGCTACAAATAAGGTAATTTTTGTCAAATTAAATTAAAAAAATTTCAAACTTATGGCAAAGGTTCCAGAACTAGCAATATTTCATCCTGAGAAACAATTTCACCTTCTTTTTTTAGAACAGAAACTACCTTACCAGCAAAACCTGCTTTGAGCTGATTCTCCATTTTCATAGCTTCTAGAATCCCTAGAACTTCTGATTTTCCAAATGTATCGCCAGGTGATTTAAATATTTTCAAGATTTTGCCAGGCATGGGGCTACGGATTTCATTGGAAACTAATAAACTTTCATCTAAATTACGTGAATCGAGCTTAACTTGGTAGGTATTTCCATTCCAATGAAGGTAAAACTTGTCTCTCTTCTGAAGAATACAGCACTCATTTCCCAAATCATCTATGAAAATTCCAATAGGGCCAGGAAGAATATAATCTACTTCCTCAACAGTCTTAGCTGAAAAATCCTGAAAAGTCCCATCGGAACAAATAATTCGAATTGAACCTATGCCAAGTGCTTGAATAGAATAATGTAGGTCAGATGATTCAAACTTGAAAAGCATTGCCTATAGCCTCCCAAATAGATTTTGCTACTTTTGGTTTTTGAACTAATTGAAATATTAAAGAAAGAGCCTCTCTTTTATCATCTTCCCTTTGGTAGATAAGATGATCCTTGCCATTCAGAAAATGAGTTGATACTTTTCCATCTATGAAGTCTGGTTCTTGTAAAATATTTTGTAAGAAGTTAATATTCGTTATAGGCCCAAAAATTACAAACTTCTTTAAAGCTGAAAGTAATTTCTTGCGGCAAGTTTCTCTGCTATCCGCATGGGCAATCAATTTACCGATCATAGGATCATAATATATACTCACTTCAGAGCCTGTCTCAACACCTGTATCCAATCGGAGGCCACGAGAAAGGGGAAGTTTCATCCATTCTATCTTTCCTATAGAGGGTAAAAATTGATTCGCCGGATTCTCAGCATAAACTCGCACTTCCATAGAATGTCCATTTTGTGGAACTCCATCTGGCTCTAGGAGGGGTGCGGGCAATTCCTTTCCCTCAGCAATTTGAATTTGTAATTCTACCAAATCTAAGCCTGTAACCATCTCAGTCACAGGATGTTCCACTTGGAGTCTAGTATTCATCTCCAGAAAGAAAAAAGATCCATCTTCACCTAATATAAATTCTACTGTTCCTGCACCAAGATAGCCGATTGATTTGCCAGCAAGAACTGCATACTCAGCCATTTTCTCCTTCCATTCTGCTGGAAAATTCGGAGCTGGCGTCTCTTCCAAAACTTTCTGGTGTCTTCTTTGGATGGAGCAGTCCCTTTCATGCATATGAATCACATTACCAAAGCTATCTCCAAAAATCTGAAATTCAATATGACGAGGATTTCCAATATACTTTTCTAAAAAAACCAAGCCATTTCCAAAAGCCTTAGTCGCTTCTCGAACTGCCGATTCAAAACTTGGAATAAATTCCTCTTCCGAATCTACCTTTCGCATACCCTTACCACCGCCACCTGCGGTTGCCTTGATCATGACTGGGAAGCCAATCTTCTTTGCTTCCGTTAGGAATGCATTAACATCATTTGAATCAGAAGAATACCCAGGAACAACTGGAACTCCCGCTTTTGCCATAGCGTCTCTAGAACGAATTTTATCTCCCATCAAGTCAATGGAATCTGCCTTAGGTCCTAGAAATAAAATTCCCTCATCAGCTAGTCCTTTCGCAAAACTAGCGTTCTCTGATAAAAATCCATAGCCCGGATGAACAGCATCTGCTCCTGTAGATCTGCAAGCTTTGAGAATTTCTTCTTGGTTTAGATAGGATAGCGATGGCTCAGGTGCACCGATGCATACAGCCTCATCAGCCATTAATACAAAATTAGCATTCTGATCGGCTTCTGAATAAACAGCAACCGTTCGAATGCCAAGCCGTTGACAAGTCTTTTGGATTCGAACAGAAATCTCTCCACGGTTAGCAATTAAAAGTTTTTGAATAGTGCGTTTTGTTGATTGTGTCATTTCGTATTCTATAGCCTTTTCAATTAATCAGGATTTTTCATTTCAATGAGAAGCATAGTCATATCATCTTCAATATGTCCTTCAGCAAAAACAATAGAATCACCAACCACAGCTTCTAAAAGTGCTTTTCCTTTCTTAGAAAGATTTGCAAGAATGCTTTCAAAAAATTTATCCTCACCATAAAATTCACCAGATTCATTAAATAATTCAACCAATCCATCTGAATAGAACAAAAACTTATCTCCTGGTTCAATATCCAGATGGTAATCACGCAATGATGGCTCTAAGGGCGATAGAATCAATGAGCCTCTTCCTTCCATTTCAATTACATGTTTATTGCGAATAAGTAAAATCTGTGGATGCCCAGCATAGGAATATTCAATTCTATTGTCTTTAGTGTCCATTATCGCAAAACATGCGCTAATATGATGATTTAAAACTAAAGGCTTCAGTAGTTCATGCATAATTAGAAGAGATTCAGCGGGTTGCATATTAGATCGAGATACTATCTTAAAAGCAAGGCTTGCCATAGCCGAAACCATGGCAGATGCAATTCCATGACCAGATACATCTGCAAAAAATATATTCAATCTCTTATCAGGACGAACTTCTACGCTCAGAACATCCCCACCTACCTTATCATAAGATCTATAATAAGTTGACATTTTAAAATCTATAGAATCGGGAACTTGAATTGTAACCAGAGACTTCTGTGTATTTTGAGCAATAAGCAAATCTTCGGAGGTACGTGAATAAAACTCTTTTAGTTGGATTTCAGATTCTTTTAATTTTTCAACAGCGCTTAGTCGGATATTCAATGTTAAATATGATACTAAAGCAGGCGTTATAATGGTAGGAAAGAATAAACTTAAATCAACCTGGGGTTCATTCGCACTGAGACCCACAACTATCGATGCAATAATTACAAAAAATAGATAAGTTATAAGCCATCTTTTCTGAACAAAGCTAATTCCAATACAGGTAATCACAAGAACCATGCCAATCAAATAACCAATATATAAATCATTCCAATAAAGTAGAATGAATGAGTGAATAGTCATAGAATAGAATACTGTATTCAAAACTAACTCAAGGTGATCTTTCACCCACTTTGAAAAATATGTAGAAATAAATAAGCAAACCATAATTAGAGAATGGATGATCCTAATAATTTGAGGATCATAAAGACCGAGTTCAGTTGTGGGAGCAAGAACTCCAAATCCTATGAAAACAAAGAAAACAGCCAAACAGATTCTTGAAATCTTTAACAGTTCATCATCAAGTTTGAACTTATCGGTGACTCGACGTTGAACAGATATGTTAGGCATTGTATTTCTCTACCATTTTTTGAAATGTTGCTTTCATTGATTCAGTTATACTTGTTGGTCTCCCATTTTCAAAATCAAACCATACTATTTTAGCAAAACCCGAAATTACACAGTGTCCGTCCTTGTCCCACATCGAGGTTGATACATCAAAACTTCTAGTTGAAAAAGATGTTATTCCCAAAGTGATTTCTAAATCTGCAGGGTAAGAAACCTGTTTACGATAATCCAATTCGAGGTGAGTTAGAATTGGACCTGAAATTAAAGTTTTTAGATTGGTATTCCATACTGATAAATCTGTGAAAAAATTAGCTCTTGCTGTCTCAAAATACTTCACATAAACTACATTATTCACATGACCAAATGCATCCATGTCACCCCAGGCGATTGGTATATTATAAGTATGGTCAAATCGAATTGGTTTTGCCATCAATTCCCAATATAGAAAATGTCAAAACTAAGAAAAGAGAAAATTTATCGAACTTCAAAACTAAGGGATTGAATGATTTGATTGTTTGGTTTTATTAATTGAAGTTTGAATTTACCTTTTTGAACATGCCAAGAATGAGACTTAGTTGCATCTCCAAGAACTTTATCATTCAAATTCCAAAATAATCCTTGGGTATTTCCTTTTGCTTGGAATAGAATTTTCTGAAAATCCTCAGGGATATCAGGGTCATAAGCAACTATCATTCCATCAATAGGATATTCAATTTTTGGGGATTGATTTTGATTTGATTCCTGGAGTTCTTGGATAGAAACCATGGGATTTAACTTCGGTTCTGTCCCTTTCAAATAATAATCATCAAAGACCTGTTTCAAGTTGGGAGGTGGATTTGGTTCTTGGGAAGAATTGTTGCTATGAAGATAATCCATAACTTCTCTCCAAATGGGAGCAGCTCCTGTAATTCCCGTTACATTATGCATAGGTTCTCCACTAAAATTCCCAATCCAAACACCAACAGTATAATGATTAGAATATCCTACACACCAGTTATCCCTCATGTCTTGGCTGGTCCCTGTTTTAGCAACAGTCCAATATCTGGTGGAGAGGGAATTTTCCAATCCAAAAGTTAAGCTTCGGTTCATTCTATTGGATAAGATATTTGAAACAATAAAACTCGAGTCAGGTGAATAAATACTTTTGCCCATTTTATCTTTCCCTGAGTTGGCTAAGGTCCAATACGCCCAGGTCAGATCCCAAAGACTCACGTCTAAGGTTCCCAGGGCTAAGGAATATCCGTAGTAATCGGAGTCTTTTAAATTCTGGAAGCCTAGCGATTGTATTCTTTCGAAAAAGGAATCTACTCCTATCATTTGAACCAAACGAACAGCAGGTATGTTCAAGGAAGATGCCAAGGCTTGTTTAGCAAAAACTGGGCCCACAAATTCCTTATCATAATTAGATGGTCGATACATCCCTCTCGTTACATCAATGTCGAGAGGAGCATCCAGTAATATAGAAGTAGCTGTGATGTATTTTTTTTCAATCGCGAGTGCATAAAGAAAAGGCTTTAGAGTGGAACCAGCTTGCCGAAAGGATTGGATTGCATCCACATACTTAGCACTCGAAAAATCCTGCACACCTCCCACATAGACAAGCACTTCTCCTGTCTTGTTATCTAGGACAAGCACAGCTCCGTCCTTTACATTCTTATCTTGGATCAAAGAAAGATTCTTTCTTAAGCTATCATAAGCATGTTTTTGGAAAGGAAAGTCTAAAGTCGTTTTCACATTTCCAGATTTTTGGGAGGCAAATTGGTTTGCATAGTGAAAGGCAAGATTTTCCCCCTGTTTGTAATCCTGTGGTTCTGATTTTGAATTGTGTTTGGAATCCAAGGAATGAGTTGCATTGGTATTTAATTTGGATTTGGAAGCTAATGATAGTTCCGTAAAAGTTTTCAAGTCATATTCCGTATAATTCCAATTCAATTTTTGGGAAAGTCGGAAGGATCTTTCTGATATTAATTTATGGGAAGCATTGGGAGCACGAATCATGGAAGCAATCAGTAGGCACATCTTTTTATCAATGGCCTTACTAGCTGTATTCCAAATTTGCAGACTGGCAATAGGGACTCCAATTTTTTCCCCTCGAAGCGGAATTACATTTAGGTATGCAGTTAGAATTTGCTCTTTGCTCCAGACTTCTTCCAATGCAGAGGCAGCTTGGATTTGCCGAATCTTTTGTGCAACTGTACGTTTTGTCCCTCCTGATCCCAGACTAGGATCCATTAAGGAAACAAGCTGCATACTTATAGTGGAACCACCTCGAAGCCCCCAACCTCTTAAGCCAGAATACAGAGAAGTCAAGAGGGCGATTGTATCTACGCCTGGGTGATCCCAGTAATTTTTATCTTCGGTAGCAAGAATGGCTTCTATCAGATAACTTGGAAAATCATCCAATTCCAACCATATATAAGATCTTTTCTGAAAATCAGTGCGTATACTCTGGAGAGGAATCCCATTGCGATCCAGTAGAATCGCCTCACTAGAAGTAAAATTACTTCGATATTCATTGTAGCTGGGAAATGTACGTTCTGTACTATAGATCCCAACAATCGATACAAAAAATAATAAAATGAATGAATGTAAATTACTAAACTTAATTAAAATACTTTTATAGATTAAGAAATTTTTCCATTTCATAAAATTATCAACAAACAACTAACTATCGTTTTATTCCTTTCCTCAGGTGAAATCATCTTGCATTTGACGGTCTTCCTCAAGCTCTGATTGAATTAGATAAAGACTATGATTGCCAAGCACACGAGATTCATATCCTTCTAACTTGGGTTGGTTGGGCGCTTGGATGAGGATTGTTTTGGGTAGATTGGAACTAGCTAAGATTCCCTCAATGAGGGTATGGATTTTTTCATTCTTACCATTCCAATGCAAATACGGAGGATCGATAAAATATACGAGATGCTCTATGCCATCAATCTCAGGAAGATTGGAATGTTGGCGGAAACTATCTTTCTTAAATAGACTTGCTTGCTCTCGATAGGATTTAAGAAGTTCTACTAGGCCAGTGAATCTTTCCTTAGCCATTTCGTAGAACAAGACTTTTGCGAATCCAACACTGAGTGCTTCCATTCCCATCTGTCCTGAGCCTGCGAATAAATCGATAAAAGCAGTCTTGGCATATTGGATCTTCCCTTTTTCTCTCATACCATCTAGGATAGAAAATATAGATTTTTTTAAAATTGCAGGAGTAAAATTCGAATTACCTTTTACTTGGGAAGGAATAGGAATCGATTTTCCCTTCCAACGACCTGTTTGAATTCTAAGACTAGGATTCAAAATTTTACCTTTTGTTAGGAGAATTTTTCTGAATGGATGATTGCAAAAGAGAAATGCGATCTTTTAAACTTGCATTGGGGTTTTGCTTCAGTGCTAAATTAGAAATAAAGTGTGCATCTTTTTCTTTTTGATTCTGATAAAGAAGGCTAGCATAAAAGTACAAACCTTCCGCATAGCGAGTTGAAGCTTCAGCTTCTTGGCGAAATCGGTAGCCCCATTTTTCCCCAATAGCCACTGAATTCGCTACCAAGGATCTTTCTAGAATTAAATACATAGCGTTAGTTAGATGAGTTGGTCGTTTATCTGTATTTTGATAGACAGATTCTAGAGTCTTATCCATATCTTCTAGCTTACTTTCAGAAGAGATATACAGTACAAGAAATCTTAAATCAAGATTCTTAGAGGAATTTTGAATTATAAGTTTGGATTGGCTCGCTACTTGGCTATAATTGCCTGACTTAAATTCCTTAAATAAAGAATCAAAATCTTGGTTCTGAGGGAAACTGGAATGAAGAAAACCAATACAGAGAAATGTAGAAAAAAATACCCTACCTTTCAAAAGCTTAAAGTTCAACGATATTGGAAGACCCGCACATAGGACAAATCATCTCATCATTGTCATCTGGTTCCCATCTATGGTCACAGTCTTCACAAGCATATGTGATTGCATCTGCATCCAACTCTTCTTCTTCATCGATATCATCCATAAATTCGTCGTCAATTGCCATATACAATATCATAACCACAAAACAAAAAGCCTGTCAAGAGTTCAGAGTAAAAAAAAAGATGAATCTTACGAAAAAACTTTTATTCTGGCTATTATGGCGTATTTACCCAGACACGAAAGCCATAGAAAGAAGAAATCCAAGTTCCCGTATCTATTTCTCCTATTCTTTCTAGGTTTAGCTATTTTCGGATATTTCCAAGAAAGGAAGATCCGACTCTTCTTTACGAAAGACCAGAAGCAAAAAATTGAAAAACAGAAAGCAAAAATCCAAGTAGCTATTGAGAAAAACGAATTAATCGAAACCTATGTAAGGGATTTTGACACATATTCAGTCGACTTTTTAGATAAAGATCCACTGGATCCATCTTCTATACATTATCGCGCACGCTCTTATTACTATAGCTTGTTGTTAAATGGACTGCAATTTGATTCTGCTTCCTTGATTGCACATATTGATGAGCCCATCTCACAGATATTTGGTGATAGTAACAAGACCAAGGACGATTTTGCCAAAATTTTCCGATACGCAAGAATGGCTGAATCCATCAAAGATGATTTCCCAGAATATGAATCCAATAAATTTTTACTATTCTTAACAGAAGCCTATCGTGAAAGAAAAAATTTCCCAAATATCTACAAAGAATATTCACTTTTAGATACAAAATCTCTAGAATCAGAATTTCACCATCCAACTGTTTGGCTATTAGTCTATTCGGCAGTTCGTTCAGGCAATACAAAAGATCTGGAAAAATTACTAGAAGCAAATAAAGCTGATGATTTCCTTGGAAAAATTCTACTCACTGAAAGAGAAGAGAACTTTCTCAATGGCATGTGTTATTATTATGCAAAAGATTTTGTTCCTGCCTTAAATTATCTGCGCAAAAGCAAATCAGATTTTCCAGATTTTATAACCGAGAAATCCTTATTGATGGAAGCAAGAATTTTCTATGCTCAGAATCTCCACCAGAAGGCTGTAGACCTATTGAGTGTTGGATTGAATAATACAAAGAAAAAGAATCAGGAATATAAAAAGCAACTCAAAGCTTGGATAGCAGAAAGACCGAATCTGAAAACGAATGTTGACCTTACAGAAGCTAAGGCTATTGACACTGATTTGCTGGACGAAGATTGATATGAAATTTTTCCATATTCGTATTCATTCTATCAAGAAAAATATAAATGTATATAATAAGCTCAACCTTAGTTTTGTTTTACTTCTAATTTTTATTTCCACAGGGAATTGTGGATTGTTCGAGAAAAAATTTCCACCAAATGGTACGTTTTGTAACGTATTAATTAAACCCTTCCGTTGTATTGAAATTCAATTCGCTGAAAGGAAGATTATTTTTTCTCCAGACGAAATCTACAACCTAGAAGTAAAATCTAGAGTTGAATACTACTACAAAAACATTACCTCGGATCAAATCCAAATGCTTGTTACATCAGAGAATAGAGTGCAATTATCAGACGGAAGATTTTTTCTTAGAAGGAAGGTTAAGAAATGAAATCCATTCAAGAAGCACAGGCAGAAATAATAGAAGAGTTCGCAGGTCTTAGTGATTGGGAAGAAAGATTCCAAGTCTTGATTGAATTGGGTGAGTCACTTCCAAAGTATCCCGATGAAAAGAAAAAAGATGAATTTTTAGTTCCAGGATGTCAATCTCGAGTTTGGATTGCGCCTGAGATGAAGGAAGGGCAGCTTTTCTTCTTCGCTGATAGTGACACTTCTCTTACCAAGGGATTGATTGCCATTCTAGTCAAAGTCTTCTCGGGACATACTCCAGATGAAATCTCCCAATCTAGCTTAGAATTTATCGAAACTATAGGATTACAAAAGTTTTTATCGATTAGTCGTAGGAACGGACTGCACAATATGATCCAGATTCTAATGGATTATGCTAAAAATAACTCAAACAATTGAAATTTTGCTAGATTTATTCAATCTTTCCTAAGAAAATTGTTCCTTACCTAAGGTAGAAAGGAAAACAATGAATCAAAGATATCTACTCTCAATCTTACTCTTGCTTGCCTGCAATAAACCCGCTATTGAATTGAAGCCTTATGGTGATTCAATCAAAGTATCTGAACTAAAAAAAATTCAACGAGACTATTGGCCTACCCAAGCTTGGAAATCTGCCAGCCCTGAATCCTTAGGAATGAATACTGATAAGCTCCAAGAGATGGAAAAATATTCATTCACTCTAACAGGAAATGATGAAGATCGCTTGGGGATTCGAACTGATTCAGTTGTAATCATTTACAAAGGAAAACTTGTGTACGAAAAGTATGCGAGGGAATATAAAAAAGACCAAAAGCATTTACTCTGGTCTGTTGCCAAGAGTTATATCAATACCTTAGTTGGGATTGCCGTCAGAGATGGACTGATGAAATTAGATGATTTTGCATATGAATATGTTCCAGAATTGAGTGTTACAGAAGAGCATAAGAAAATTACAATCAACCACTTACTTACTATGACTTCTGGACTTGATGGGCGGGAAGGATACGAATCCAATCCTATGAACTCAACTGTAATTGCTATGCTCTATACGAAAGGCAGATCCAATATGGGAGCCTATTGTTCTTCCCTACCAATTATTGCAGAGCCTGGCAAAAGAGTCTACTATTCCTCCTGTGATACAAATATACTTTCTCTCGCCTTACAAAATGTATATGGTAAAGAAAAATATTTAGAACTTCCGAATAAAGAGCTATTTAATATTTTAGGAATTCGTGATCTCACTTGGGAAAAAGATGGATCAGATGTATACGTAGGTTCATCTTATATTTATTCGAAACCAACTGATGTTGCAAAATTTGCTTTTCTCTATTTAAACAATGGGTATTGGAATGGCAAAAAAATTCTGCCCGATGGATGGGTGACCCAAGCTAGAACTCCCAGCGAAGGATACAAGACTACAAAGTATTATCCTGGTTTAGAAAAGAACAATTACACTGCTCAATGGTATGCAAATACAGGAGTTCCCGATGCTGGAATCCCAAAACCTATGCCTGATATTCCCAGTGACACATTTTTTGGATCAGGACATTGGGGACAAAGAGTCTTCATTATTCCAAGTCTCGATTTAATAGTTGTACGCTTTGCTGATGATAGAAAGAAAGAAGACTTCAGCGATAATGATTTTCTAAAACCCATCGTGGAGTCTGTTCAATGAAACCGAAAAAATTAATAATTACAATTATCCTTTTCATAGTTTTTGATCTTATGCTGTTCTGGGTCATTTCCAATTGGAGCAATCTAAAGGTATTCCCATCGATAATATCATCGTTTTATTCTAAAGAATACTGTTCTTGCTATTTCGTAGTGGGACAGGATGAAGATTATTGCCATAATTTTGCAAGACAATGGATTCCCATTAGTGATTTCAAATTGGATTTGGAGAACAAAAAGGTCTCAGTGTCCGGTTTGGGTCGAACCAATTCAGCCATTTTCTTGGACGAAAAGAACGGCTGCGTATTACAAGAATTAAACTGATCTCTTCGTAAAGTTTCATTTGATGAAGAAAAAAGTTATATAATATATATTGCAGCAACTTGAATATATCTTTTTTTGAATCTGATTCTTCAACAAAAATAGAATACGAATAATTCAGATGCAGGATTTAAAGAATGCAAGGAAGAATTAAAAATCAAATATCCAAGCGTGGATTTTTCTCAAGCGGAAGAACTGCTTAAGAAGAAAAAGAAGAAATAAACTTTATTAATATTTAATTCTATCTATTTCCGTTTTTCATTCTGAGAAGCGGAAATAAAGAAAAGGAAATATATAAAATGAAAAAATATATTTTTATCGTAATCTTTCTTTCAATAATTTTTCCTAAATTTGCTCTACAAAAGGCAAATGATAAAAGTAAGTTTTGCAGAAACTATAGATCGGGTATCTTGGAAAATACATGTATATCAGGTCATAGGTCTATTATTACTAGATATGGTTCTTATCAAATTCAAAAATACAAAAACTTCTATCTTAAGGAAAATGTTAAGTGGATAGATGAATGCACATACATGAATACATTAATTGAAACGAATGATCCTGCTAATTCGGATTATATCGGTGCTCATAATATTGTAATAATGATTCATGTTAAATCTGATCAATACCAAACGAATGAAAATAACAGCTTAAGTTGTGTAATTAAGAAAATTGGTGAAATTCCCTCTACAGAAAAAAATTAACTGCATTAATTGAAATATCTATTCTCAGTAACTTAAGAGTAATCCATCCAGAAAATCTAGATAGATATGATTTAATTTATTAATCCAACTAGAACAAAAAGTTTTTTAGATTGATTTTCTCATCACCAGAAAGATCTTTCCAATGGGAAGTAATGTTCTCGAATATAAGACTATTTATGTAGGATCAATGATGAGATCAAAGACTTTCAGTGGAATGTTTCTAAAATGAAATTAAAATTCTGGTATAATTTTGTAGTTATTTTGGCTCTATTCATGTCCATCATTCTATTTCCACAGTTACCACTGAATGATCTGACTTTTTATCTACGCTTGACAATGATTTTCATCTTAATCATAGAAATCATTTTAGTTTTTAGAAATTTTTTATTGAATAGCGAGAATAACAATCTGATCAAAAATATTGGAGTAAGTATTGTATCAACTATTGTATTTCTACTTCTAATTGAATCTTCTTTTATGTTTGTTCCGCGAACGAATGGAATTAACAGTGTTAAAGATCGTTTTTCTAATATCGTAAAGGAAAATATATCAAAGAAAGATAATATTGTCTTTTTACAAGAAATTGACTTAAGTAAAAAATTGTATATAGATAAGATAGGAAGTTACCTTACGAATAATAATGTGAATTACATTGATCTTTCTATTCTTTTCAATGACTTACCTATCTCAGATCCTGTCATCAATAGCAATGATGCTCACCCTTCGAAGAAAGTGCATAGCTTAGTTGATAGTAAACTATCCAAATATATTTCTAAAGAATTATCATCAGAGAACAATGAATAAGAACGAGCTGCTAAGCAATCCAATCGATAGCTCAGCATGGATTTATCTTATTTCAGCTATAGCAGTTGTTTTATTTATCTACTCAGCATTCGCATTGGGAAGTAATTACGGCAGAAGCCCAAATGAACAGAGCAGAATTGAGCTTGCAGTCGCAATTGCAAAATATGGATCCGTATCACTCGATCCAGTTATCTCTACTTACGGAACTCCATTTGACCGTTCAGAGCGAGATGGAAAAGTATATTCAGATAAAGCGCCTGGTCTATCTTTACTATCTGTTCCTATTGTTTGGTTAGTCGATTTGGTTGTTCCACGCGAGGAAAAAAGCATACTGCCAGGATACCTTGAATTAAGAAATATATTGACTTGCTTACTTATTACAGTCCCTGCGGCCTTGTTCCCCTTTCTTGCTCTCGGAACCTATCGTATTGGGTTTAACCAAGTTATGAAAATTCGTATCGCATTGCTATTTGCACTTCTCACCCCACTCATGACTTACTCGGGAGTGCTATTTGGCCACGTGCCAGCAGGTATTCTAGCTGCTTTTGCATGGAAACTAACACTCATACCTGATTACAAAAAGAAAAATACACAAATTCCTAAAACAAGTTCTGCAGCTCTTGCTGGGCTTTTATTGGCTATGGCAGTTACGATTGAGTATCCAACAGCTATTGTTGGATTAGTAATAATTCCGAGCATGCTTCTTCGAAAGTATCCAATGCGTACGATACTTACATTTCTAGTAACATCTTTGATTGCTATTCTACCTTGTCTTATATACCACCAAATAGCTTTCGACTCTCCATTTACTACTGGTTATGCGTTTAAAGGTGACTCTTGGCATGCTGAGGTTCATAGAGCTGGCTTCTTTGGTGTTACGGCACCGAAAATAGATCATCTTTGGGGAATTTTGCTTGGAGTTAAACGAGGTGTAATTTTCTTTTGTCCACTTTTAGTGTTGATTCCTTTTGGCTTTATCCAATTAGAAAAAATAAAAAAATACATTTCACTACCATATACTGCATTGGGGATCTTATACTTGTTATTCGCTTCTGGATTTTCTGACTGGCAAGCTGGTTGGAGTGCAGCAGCACGACATTTAGTTCCTTGCATCCTTATCTTTATTTTTCCATTTGCTAAAGCTATTGATTTCATTTCTCAAGCGAAAGAAAAAAATAAAAGACTGCATTGGATTCTAATATGTGGCTCAGCATTTTCCATGGTTGGCTCCATACTCAGCCTTAGCCTAACTCCGTATTTCCCTGAGCATTTCACATCACCCTTAGGACAATTGGTACTGCCAGCAATGGCTGATGGATATTTTGCAGCGACACTACTATCTGGAGCTAATCTTGCCTTTCGTGGGTATGCAATTGGTCTTCTTTCCATTTTAATACTGGGAGCTGTGACTTGGTCGCTGCTCGGACTTATGGGAACTCTAAAAAATAAAATATTTATTCCCTTATCGATGATCTTATTTGTAATTATTTATACTGGAATCATCTGGAGCACAGCAGAGCCACTAACAGTAGATCAACAAAAAATGCGAAATGATGTTCTGAGAGATTTGGGGTATGGTTTACAAGCAAAAAATTTCTTACAATCTGACCCTCACTATACTGAACTAAATATTTTATTTCCAAAGGACAATGCATCCTTATGACAATATTACTTTGGGTTTGTATAAGCTTAGTAATACTACTTTCTATATATTCCCTAGGACATTATCTCTGTGTTATAGTATTTCTCAAAGGAAGGTCAGGATTTAGAGAATTCAATGAATATCCTGATAGATCCGTGGCGGTATTAATTCCTGCACGTAATGAAGGCGAAGGAACAATGCGAGTTATACGCTCAGTTCTAAGCCAAGACCATAAGGGTCCATTAGAAATCTATCTACTTTTGAAAGACCGCTCAGACAGTAGTATTCCTCTGCTTGCATCAGCCTTTCCAGATGTAGACCTTCGAGTAAATGATCAAGATAAAATAGAACTATTAAACGGAAATGGAAAAAAGTTGGTCGTAGCATTCACTGGCTATGACTCCAAAAGCGAGAAATTGAATTGGATGACATCTCGACTAACAACGGATTATCTATCCATTCTCGATAGCGATCACCAAGCAAATCCTGAATGGATACGTTCATCCATTTGTCTGCTTCAAGAAAATAAATCTCGAATTATTCAAGGCCGTCGTTCTCCACTTTCGGCACTTGGTTTCTTTCAATTATGGGATTCTCTACACCAACACATCGGTTGTGAATTGTTCAATGTAGCCTTCACAAAATTGAAACTTTCCCTTTTCTTCACTGGGACAACAGTCGTAATGGAGACTGGATTACTACAAGAATTTCCACTTAGCAACTGTATAACGGAAGATGCCGAATTCAGTTATAGAATCATCCTAAAAGGTGAAAAAATTATTTATAATCCATTTTATGGTTCAGTCGAAGAAGTTTCTCCGAATATGTTCAGCTTCCTTTCTCGTCGAAGGCGATGGGCGAATGGACATACCAATGCATTTTTTAGCCATATGGATCAGCTATCCTCTGCTCCTCTTTCCGTAGCTGAAAAATTACAATTTATATTTCATGGTGTGCATTATCTAATTGCACTCTTTGTATTTTTCTTACACCTAGATATCGGTCTGATCATCCTACAAGGAATGCTTCTTGTTCCACAGATTGCAGCACTTTTAGTTAGCTTGATTCTAGGAACAATGATTGCTAGAAAGCAACGACCTTCTCGGGGAGCCGCATTTTTGTCTGAGATTGCAATCATTATCGCCTGGGTTTTTCCAGCTGTAGTAATTATTATTAATCTTAGTATGGCTTTCATTGCAAACAATCTGTCCCAAGCTGCAATACCCATTCCATATACAATTCAGGCCTTAGGACTCATCAGTCTTTGTGCACCCTTAGTGGTTTTAATCGTAGGGCTTGCTGGTTTTCGGCAACTCAGCCTAGTTACCTTTATCTGGGTTATCTTGACTTATCCTATAGCATTTTATCTCGATGTTATGGGCGTACTTATAGGTCTAGTTGATTTTATAACGAATCGTCAGTTCTGGCATGTAGTAGCCCGTTCACCTCGGCATCCTGTTCCTGAGAAACAAAAAACAGAAATTCATGGAATACGTTCTCTGGGAATAAAGGATAGTCTTCGAATTTTAACTGTTCTGCGTGCTTTTCGTGCCGTTCTTAGTCGTACCACTGTCACACTACCAAAACTTATTTCACGTTTATCGCCATGGCTTTTATTAATAGCTCTTTTATACATTGCAGTGAGTTACACCCCAAGCTTTAAAATGAAAGTTGCGCCTGTTAATTGTAAGGTGCTGGAGCATGACACAGATCCTTGGATTTTACATCCCAACAAAATAGCTGGATATTGTGAGTCTGGTGATAGCGATAGAAAACTAGGCTATTCGAAACGAACAGGCAACTATCTTCCGTTAAGAGAAGATAGTCTTAGTCCTATTGATACAAAATTATGGGATCAACTTGACTCTACGCATTTTTGCAACGCTGCTCACTTCAATCCTGGGAATGTTATCCCCATAGAAAAAGGTGGGGTAAAGCTTCAGCTTCGGAAAGAATCAAGGGGCGATCGAAATTTCACAGCCGGATCTATTGCAAGCAAGGATACATCAGATGCTAAGTTCTTGTATGGTAGATTCGAAGTGATCATGAAGCCCGTAAAAACATCGGGAGTGATCACTGCATTTTTCCTCTACCGTTTCGACCCTTGGCAAGAGATAGACGTCGAATTTTTAGGTCGTGATACATCTCAGATTCTCTTAAATGTATTCTATAACCCAGGCGATGAAGGCGATCTTTATAATTATGGATTTCGTGGAACTCCCGTTATAGTTGATCTTGGTTTCGATGCAGCTGAGGACTTTCATAAATATGCGATTGAGTGGGATGCGGAAGAAATACGTTGGTTTGTGGACGACATTCTAATTCATCATAGAAGTTCAGGATCACCAACACCTATTCCCCACTTACCTATGCGATTTTATTTAAATGTCTGGCCGACATGCAGTGAAGAGCTTGCTGGCCCATTTATTTCTACTGAATTACCAGTTGATGCTGAATTCAAATCAGTATCTATCTTTAAGTGGAAACCCTCCAATCTACCTTGGTTATCTTCTTTCCTGGACAAACTATTTCCTTTTTCTGGGACTACAGAAAACTGGAGAGATAATGCCGAATGGATACAGCCAAGGAGGTAATATAAATGAAGTCTTTCAGATTTAAGCGTTCTATAAACTATTTCATAAAACGAAATTCTTCACTTAATATGTAGATAAAATCTATTAAGAATTAATAATTTTTTAGACACATATAATTGATTATTATAAGTTGGAAAATATTATTCACGATTTATAGAATTTATTCTCGATAGTTTTTTAGAAAAGAACGAAAGTTATAGAATGAAAATTAAATAGGAACCTAATAATGAAAAGTTGTATTTTAATATTTTTATTCTTTTTATCCACTATCTTATATGCAGAAACTGAAACTACGCCAATACAAATTGCCATTTATGAACCATATCAATTAGCAGATTCACGAAAAACAGTTGTAGGATTTAGATTTAATTTATTTTACGGAGTCAACGAAAACGTATACGGACTTGATACGGGACTCATAAATACTGTTAAGAATAATTCAGCTGGAATTTCATTGGGCTTAGTGAATTTTACTAGAAAACATTCAGGAGCTCAATTAGGTATTTTCAATTTTAGTGAGAGAGTTTATGGATTTCAAATTGGTGTCGTAAATGCTTCTCAAAATCCACATAACATTCAAATAGGAGTAATTAATATCGGATTTAAGGACCATGTATATATGCCTATGCTAGGTGTTTTAGTCAATTGGGCTGACGGAGCTTTATTAGGTCAGTATAGTATTGGATTTAATCAATCTAGATCAGCTCCTTTGCAGGTTTCAGGAATTCTTAATAATACAAACGATGGGAATCTACAATTTTCAGGAGGATTTAATTATAGTAATAAAGGAGGTCTCCAAATAGCGGGACTTTCAAATTTGAGTAAAAATACTCTTATTCAAATAAGTACAGGAGTAAATATTTCTAACTATTCTTACTTTCAAATTGCTGGATTATTGAATACCTCTGAAAAATCTATTATTCAAACTGCGATAATAGCAAATAGTGTAGATGAAGGAATAATTCAACTTGCCATTATAGGAAATACTGCTGACAAAGTAAATTTTCAAATAGCTGGATTAGGAAATTTTTCTAATTCAAATAGTTGGCAAATAAGTAGCTTATTCAATGAAAACTCTTGTACGAAAGAATGTCCAAGCAGTAAACAAATTTCTTTATTCTATAATTCTGCAAAATATTCCCAAACACAAGTTAGTTTAATAAATCAATCCAACTTTTCAGTTTTTCAATTTGGTGGAATTAATTTAACTGGCTCTACAAATTATTCTCAGGTCGGTATAATAAATCGAGCTCTTAAAACAAATGGTTCCATGATTGGTTTAATCAATGAAAGTCATGATTTATATGGATTTCAATTGGGATTCATAAACATAGCTAAGAATGCAAGATTCCCTTTTACTTTATTCTATAACTCAAACTATGAGGAACGGTCAATTCGAAACAATACAGGTTTCGTTAGCCGAGAATGGTCACCTATCCAAATTAGTTTTTATGCACCTGTACAAATTTATACTAATGATACAGAAATTGATGGCTTACGTTTAGGTTTATTGTATTCTAAAAATGATTCAGTTACAGGACTGGATTTGGGATTATTTAATCGTTCCATTGAATTAAAAGGTCTTGAGATAGGAGGGATCAATCAGATTGAGGGAAAGTATGCTGGATTTCAATTAGGTATAATTAATTTAATAGAAGATAATTTTTATGGAGTACAGATAGGAATAGCTCAATTCAATCAGAAATCGCTATATGGGTTTGGCTTTGCTCCAATTGCAATAACTAAACAAGATGTAAATGGAATGCAAGTTGGAATTCTAGCCAATTATGGTAAAAAAGTATTATTCCCACAATTAAGTCTCGGTGTGAATATGGCTGAATCCACTTCTGTACAAATTTCTGGGATTGGAAATTTTTCAGAATCTCATTTAACATTTCCACAAATAACTGGTGGATTTAATTACACGAATGGAAACGTTAATGGACAAGTAGGAGGATTATTCAATGTTGCTTCTGGAATTGTTATTCCTGGACAGATATCTCTCATTTTTAATCGGGCTAAATTTACACCGTTTCAATTAGCGGGTATTGGAAATCATGCTGAAACAGAGGCCTATATTCAATTAGCAGGAATATTTAATATGGTTTCAAGGGAAATGAGGTCTGCCCCATTCAGTCAAGGCGATGATCCTTATGTGCAAGTAGCTTTGTTTTTTAATCTTTCAAGAAAGACTTACTTTCAAGCTTCTGCATTTAACATAGATAGTGGTCAGAATTTTGCTCAAATAGGGGCAATTAACTTTGCTAGTCAAGGACAACTTCAAGTAGGTGGAATTAATATTGATATGAGAATGGAAGGAATGCAAGTGGGTTTAATAAATGGATCATCTGGTTATGGATTACAAGTCGGTGGAGTAAATCTTAATAGCAAATTTCAAGGAGTATCTGTAGGTGCATGGAATATGACTGAATCCTATAATGGAGTTCAAGTCGGTCTTTTTAATTTAACTAAGAAATTAAAGGGTATTCAATTTGGACTTATTAATATTCATTTAACAGGAAATGTTCCTATTATGATTGGAGTCAATGCAGGAGATAACGAGTTATAATCTTATTTATATTTCATGGATAATTTTTGCCTCGGATATGCTCTATTATTGAAGACTGATTTTGATATAAAATTTAATAATACCTTAAATGAATTTTAAATTAGTACGATAGGAATTATAAAATATCATCCTTTCTCTTCTATTAGAAAAAATTAAATTAAAATTCATGTATTTATAGTCTCTGTTTTCAATGAAAAATTTAAATTTATTTACTAGATTTGGGGATATAGGTTAGATTTTTAAAATCGGAAAAGATACAACTCTAATAAGGCAATTAATACTGATGATATTTATTATAATCTCCCTCCTATTTTGTTTATTGATTCTAATTTATTTATTCCTTAAAATTTACCGTCCTCGCAAAACCATTTTAAAAAAGGAAAATTTCTTAGCAAAAAATCGTTCTTCTGCTTCCCATTCGAATCTTAATTCAAATCTAAAAACACTGATCAAACTCGAATTTGATTTCATATTGTTTGATAAAGGGATGAGTCATCTAAATAAAATCAATCAAGAAAATCTATTAAAGGTGATTGGGCAAAGTGCCATGATCCAAACTTTTGGATCTCTTGAGATCATGGGTCTTGCAGATCAATCAGGGGATAAGAGTCGTAACGAAAATTTAGCGAAATATAGGGGTTTAGCTGTATACAATTTTCTCATTAAAAATGGATTTCCAAAAGACAATCTAATACTTCTCAAATACCAAGTCGTCAATGGGAATTCAGAAGATGAAAAAATTCGATTTAGATCTGTAAGATTGAGTCTCAGACAACCTTAAGCAGATTGCTATTGCTTCACAGGAGAAATATTTTCTTAAGCAGTTAAATAATTTTATCCAAAATCCGTAACACCTATTTGCATAACCAAGATTTAAATCAGAATAACAACTAACGAATAACAATTGGTTCCACAATCCATAATTGGAGGTGGAGATCTTCCATCAACAAGCGGGTAGTAACATTTTCATTCTTTTCTAGAGCTTTTCGAAATTGATCTGTAGGACTGTAAAGAAAAATCCCAGAGAAATTTTGGGGTAGTTCGTATTCCTGTTCTGTAGCCAAAAATTGCATCTTAGTTTCATCCTTGAGAAGATAACTCAATGCAAGAAGATTTCCAGGATGATGCCTTTCTCGATTTCCCACAACTAGAGCAGTTTGGGATTGATTGATCATATCTGCTACCTTAGGAAGATTATAGCTTATACCCTTAGTCCAGACGACCTCCTGTTTAGAATTAAGAAAGCAACTTGCAATACCAAGAACAAGGAGTACAATAAATACAGTATTTTGAATTCGAAGTTTTCCACTTTCCGATTCAGCACCTAGGAGATAGGCAATAGCGACAAGTATTCCTATCAGAGAGGGTGCGAGGTATCTCGCCGAAACGGATCTTATTCCACCTAACACTAAATCCGGCACTAATACGATGGAAATAGGAACTATTATTAGAAAAAGAACAAGGGCCCCTTTTTTGAATGGAGCATACTTTATTAAGAAACAAATTGCTGTTAGCACAAATAAGCTTGCTAAGCCCACTGCTACAAAACTTTCTATGCCTTGGTAATCAGGCCAGAAATCAATAACAATTCGACTTATATTTAAAGCTAAAATTGATAGTAGACTACTATTCGGAATGATGATCATTTTTGACCAAGCCATGGAGATTTGAAATGCCTCCCATCGCATAGCAAGAGCATATGCCCAGGGTGCAAATATTACTACACCTAAGGACAATGCTCCAGCACTCATTAAAGTAATTTTATTGAAACGAAATTTTTCTCTGAAAAGAATGAACACTGCCTGCGAAAGAATAACAGTCGCTGTTGCAAGCGAGGTATAGAGTGCTAAAGCAGTAATGAAAGTACACAGTGTCCAAGATATAAAGATGTGATTTGTCGAATTTGTCTCTTCCTTTAGTTCTGTAAGACGAATTGCACGTATTAAGGCAGCGTTCGAAAGCAAAATTAGTGCGAACCAAAGTGTGTATTCACGGGCTTCTTGGGCATACAAAACGAAAAAGGGAGAGACTGCTAAAAGTGCGCTCGCTGTCCAAGCAATCCTCTGAGATTGAAAAAGTTCACGGCAAAACCAAAAAATCCCCGGAAACATCAATAGACTGAAAATAGCAGAAAGCATTCTTAGTGTGACAATATCATCACTGAAAATCCGACCCCAGATTCCAGCCAAAAAATAATACAAAGGTGGATGGTGAGGATCGTCCTGTGCTAGACCTCTCAGAATATCAATAGCATCTTTCTTATGAGTGTTGTGTATCGAACGAACAAGATCAACATCAAGAACTTGGCCAGTATATAGAACACTGCTCCAATCATCGACTTGAAGACCTGCAGAAAATAATCTTGTCCCTACTTCATCATGCCAAATTAGCTTTTTATCAAGATTTTCAAAACGAAAGAAAATACCCAGTATCAATGACAAAATGATGCAAGTATTTCGAAAAATTGTTGGACTGTTCTTACCTATCATAATTTACCTATTAAGCAGATTTTAGAGAAATGCTCTATCCACAACTCATAATAAATTGATTGCATTTTTCCTAAGCGGAGTTTTAATTTGTGTCATGTTGTCATCTTCCTATTTGCCAAATTCATAATATGTTTATAAAGATCATACAGGAAACTATTGGGTTTCAAAGATTACATATTTACACAATGAATATGTTTATGTATCAAATTGTCCAGACGAGAAGAATTAATACTAAAAATTATAGTAATTCTTTAATAGGAAGTCAAAAAATAATTCCAAAATTTGAGTTTTTTTTGCCATTCTCTTATCAACAATCCATACCAAAAAAGCAAACCACCGATTTTGATGGAGTTTATAATGACTATTGATTTCATGCGTGCCTTAGATAAATGGGTTGGAATTCCAGCTTGCGCTGTATTCTCAATGGTAGATTATATTTCACAACCTTTTGCTTCCAAGAAAACACAACCTATTAAGAAAATTCTTTTTATACAGATATCAGAAATGGGCTCAAGTATATCTGCCTATAGTTCTATCCTTAAGGCTCGTGAGCTTTATCCAGGAGTGGAAATATATTATTTCATATTCCAAGAAATGCAAGATAGCATTCATCTAATGGGCGTTATCGATCCACAAAAAGTATTTACAGTTACCTCAAAGTCTTTAATAGGTTTAGCCAAAGGACTATTAAAGATGGTTTGGATAATGCGCAGGCAAAAATTTGATGCCATCTTGGATCTAGAACTTTTTTCTAGGATGAGTAGCCTAATTGGTTATTTGTTTAGTGCAAGGAGACGAGTAGGTTTCAACCGATTTCATATGGAAGGACTATACCGAGGAAGTCTACATACACATCGAGTCTTATACAATCATGTTCGCCACATCAGCCATAACTTTCTTTCGCTAGTCTATGCCCTAAGGGAAGATCCTACCGCACTACCATTATCCAAGGTACAAATTCCCGAAAGCGATATTCGTTCCTTGAAGCTTCAATCATCCAAGGATGAAAAAAAAGCAATCTTTGCTAAACTTCGTTCTCACTGTCCATCCATCACAGCGAAAACAAAGTTGATCCTATTTAATCCGAATGGAAGTGATTTGCTTCCGCTCCGTCGCTGGCCGATGGAGAACTACATTACGACAGCCAAACGCCTATTAAATAACAAAGATTTCTGCGTCATTATCACTGGTGCTCCTTCGGAAATAGAAGGTGGTAATATAATTTGTGATGCTGTACAGAGCGAACGCTGTGTGAATTTCGTAGGACAGACGACACTTCAAGAACTCATAAATCTTTATAATATTTCAAATCTTCTATTGAGCAATGACTCTGGACCTCCCAATTTTGCATCACTAACTAATTTACACACTCTTGTATTTTTTGGACCAGAGACACCTATTTGCTACAAGCCTCTGGGAAAAAATATACAAGCCCTCTATGCAAATTACCATTGCAGCCCTTGTGTTTCAGCTTACAACCATCGTAAGTCTGCTTGCCTTGACAACAAATGTCTACAAGCCATAACGGTGGACGAAGTGTACAATCGAATCATCGATTTGGTGAAAGTAAAGTAGATAGAATGGGAGGATTTATATCCAATTAAAATATAACAAAAATATATATTCTTTCGAACGAAGCAAAGTAGAATTTTCCAAATAAAAAGTTAAACTTCTTGCGTTTTACCTTGTAAGCAGGCTGTAACTTCTTTCATATTCTGACCATTAACAAGGATTAGAAGAACGTCTCCTCCTTCTATTCTGGTTTGACCACTGGGTGAAATGTAGTTTTCTCCGCGACAGATGATGGTAATTAATGCATCCTCAGGCATTTGCAATTCACGAATACTCATTCCTTCAACGGGAGAGCCAAAAGGTATGATGAACTCTTCTAGTTTTGCGTCACTATTTTCCCTGTTTATGAATTCAAAAGGATATATTGTTTTGCGAACAAGTGGTTCGTTAACATGGAATAATTTTGCCATAAATTTTAAGCTGGAACCTTGGATAAGAAGCGAAGTTAATACGGTGAAAAATACTAAGTTAAAAATTAATGAGGAATTTTCAACACCTGCCGTCAATGGAAAGGTAGCAAGTATAATAGGCGCTGCACCTCGTAGACCAACCCAAGAAATAAACATTCTCTCTCTCCATGTAACTGGAAATAATGCTAAACTGATAAATACACCTAAGGGTCTTGCAATAAATATTAAAAAGAAGGAGAACAGCAATCCAGGAATCAGAATCTCCTTTAATTGACTTGGGAAAACCAAAAGTCCTAACGATAAGAACATGACGATCTGCATCAACCAGCCTATCCCATCCATGAAACGAGTTATACTTTTCTTGTGGATAAATGCATGGTTACCAAGATACAAGCCTGCCAGATAAACCCCAAGAAAACCATTTCCCTTTAACAAAGTAATTGTGGAATAAATAAAGATTCCTGAGGCAAGAAATATCACTGTATAGAGTCCATCGTATTCTAAATTGATACGATTGATGAATTCGATATAAACTTTTGCAAATAATAATCCTAGAACTGAACCAATTACGATTTGAAAAAATACAAAACTTAGAATCTCAATATAATTAAAAGTGGAAACAAATGTTAAACCTATTAAAGTTATGGTTAAAATAACTGCAAGTGGGTCATTAGATCCAGATTCTAATTCTAGTATAGATTGAACTTTTTTGCGTAAGCCGATACCCGATGTTCTAAGCAAACTAAATACGGATGCGGCATCAGTAGAAGATACAACAGAACCTAGAAGAAGAGATTCTATAAAGTCCAAGCCTAAAAAATAATACGAAAATACTGACATAGTTAGAGCAGTTATGATTACTCCAACTGTAGAGAGAAATAATCCTTCTCGAAGGATTGGTTTGATTTGCTTCCATTCAGTCTCCATACCACCTGCAAAAAGAATATAACAAAGAGCAACTACTCCTAAAGATTGAGCTAAGCTATAATCAACAAACTCGATTTTTCCGATACCATCTGAACCAGCTAACATTCCTAAGATTAAAAAGAGCAGTAAGGTAGGTATTCCAAAACGAAATGACAATTTACTTACAACTATCGCAAGTAGAATTAATGCAGAGATTACAAATGATGTTAATTCAAAAGAATTCATTAATTATAGCCTATTGAATTTCAAGTGTAACCTTATGATGGTATTTGATGGCTCGTTTGTTCTCAATAAGTTGGCCATCGGGTCTTGATCTGCCTAAACCATAAAATATTATGCGTTTTGAAGGGATTCCTTGAACTAGAAAATATTTCTGGATATTTTCTGCTCGTTTACTACTTAAATTTATATCATCAATTTCAGAACCTCCATCCTTGGCATATCCTTTGATAAGTAAATTTTTGGATGGATTATTTTGAAGAAATGTAACTACTCTTTGTAGATTGTCCAAATAAGCTGGGTTCATTTGATGGGATTTTGGATTGAAATAAATTATTTCTGGAATATACTGTTTTTGATTTATCTTCTTCGGGCTCTCAACAGAAACTGAATCACCTTTTTTCATTACGATCTGCTTAATGATATCTTGGAATTTAGTAATTCCTGCTGTATCAACTTTAATCGTCTGTGACTGAAATCCTGAAAGATAAAAGTTAACTAAATATTTTTTTCCAGTCTCCAAATTTACTATATAATCACCGTTTGTTGATTTAGCTCTAGAGAAACCTTGCTCTTCTTTCGTTTCTTCCAGATACCATTTTATATAAGCGTTTAAAAAATTACCTTCTTCATCAACAACCTTTCCCTTCAACACAAAACTAAATTCTAAAGGCTCTGCTCTTTTGGGCAAAGGGATAACTTCATATAAATCAGTATCGCCAAAGCTATCTAATCTTGCAGCGGATAGATAACCTTTCCTGCCACTGATATTTAATTTAAATCCCCAATCTGTTCCTGAACCATTCAAATACTTTCCTATGTTGACAGGTTTAGACCACTTTGTCCAAGTATCATCCAAACGAACAGATTTGAATATGTCCAAATCTCCAAATCCATTGTGACCATTTGAACTAAAATACAAGGTCTTTCCATCTGAGTGAAGGTAGGGTGTTCTTTCTGCAAATGCTGTGTTAATCGTTGAACCAAGATTAATCGGTTCCATGTATTCACCATTTTCATTCAGGAAGGAAACATAAATATCCGTATTACCCCATTTGTCGCCTAGGGAAAATTGATCTTTAGGTCTAAGTTTAAATAAATCATTTGGCCTATCACTGGAAAATAAAACTGCCTTACGATTCGGAGTATAAACTAAATCTGCTTCAAAATATTCTGAATTAATAGGTTGTGGAAATGCTTTAGCTTTGTCCCATCCTTCTTTGCTTAACTCTGAATAGAAAATGTCACCTTGGCCTAAAGATTCAGATTGATTCCCAAATAAAATAAGAGAGCTTCCATCTACTGAGAGAGAAATGGCGGCCTCGGGAAGTTCCGTATTCAAATCACTTAAACTCTTTGCAAGAGACCATTCTTTCTTACTTTCATCCCAATCTGAGTAGTAGATATCCTCACTGGTTTTATTTCCATTTCTTTCAAAAGATGTGAAAAATATCCTTTTACCAGACATTTCCAATATCGGTAGATACTCAGCGTATTCAGTATTGATGGATGAACCAAGATTTCGAACTAAAATTTCATCCTGGTCATTTTTAATTATTTCTATAAGTTCTGAAATTTCATTCTTCTTTGTGGGAAAAAATTCTTTGTATTTTTCCCAGACATTTATTGCCTCTTCAAATTGGTTCTCATGCATTTTACTTCCAGCAAGAACTTGAACAAGTCGATATTCGTAGTATTCGAATGAGATAACATTGGCTAAGTAAGTTTCTATTGCACTAGGGGCTTCCTGGAAGCGAAGTAATTCTTCAGATTTTTCCTGACTAAGTGTGGACCTCCAAATCTCTTCTTCCGATTCTTTTGAAATAACACTGTTAGTTATAAAAAATAAGACTGATAATGATATTAGAAAATTACGAATCATAGCTATCTTATCAAAATATCCTTGAAATAAGGAGATTGCAAGTAAAAATAAGAACATTGATCAATTCATATTAAGTAAAGAGATTTAAAAAATGAAATTACAAGAGCTTTCTGAAAAGTTAAATGCTCCTTTTAAAGGGAATGGAGAACTAGAAATTTCTAGAATTGGAGATTTAGAACATCCTTCTGATTTAGAACCTAACAAGATCTATTTTGTAGCAACGAAAAAGTATTTAAATAAATTTCCAAAATCAAAATCCGTCGAAATTGCTCTAACAATTGATTCATTGAAAGACTATTTTCCCAATGCAATCCTGGTCCCTGAAAATGAATCTAAATTTTATTTAATTAAAGTGCTAGAACTTTTTGATAAAAAGTCTAATTTCACAGGCAAGATTTCATCCAAGGCTAGCGTAGCCGATTCGGCACAGATTGGAAAAAATGTTACAATTATGGATTATGCTGTAATTATGGAAGAAGCTAAAATTGGAGACAATGTTGTAATCTATCCTCATGTCTGCGTAGAAAGAAATGGAAAAGTAGGAAATGATACAGTATTGAAATCAGGTGTTATTCTGGGAGAAAATTGCGAAATAGGAATCCGTGGACTCATTCATCCCAATACAGTTATCGGAGCAGATGGATTTGGATTCCATGATAATAATGGGATACGTTATAAAGTTCCGCAAATTGGCAATGTAGTGATTGGCGACGATGTAGAAATGGGTGCATGTTGCACTGTGGATCGAGCTACGATAGAAACTACTTTAATTGGCAACCAAACAAAATTTGATGACCATGTTCATGTTGGACACAATTGTCGAGTTGGTAATTTTGTATTCATAGCAGGGGGCACAGTGCTAGCTGGTTCTGTAATAGTAGAAGACAACGTAATCATGGGTGGGCAATCAGCTATTGCAGAACACGTAAGAGTTCGAAAGGGTAGTATTGTATTAGGATTAACAGGACTTACAGAAGATTCCGAAGAAAAAACTATTTACTTTGGAATTCCTGCAAGACCTGCACTTGAAATGCATCGAATTCATGCAGCCTTAGGATCTTTACCAGAACTTGTTCGATATGCCAAAAAAAGTAAATAAGATAATAATTCAAATTTATACAATTTAATTTGAAATAATAAATTTAAATGAAAAGGGACTAAAATATGGGAATCAGTGAAAGACAATTTGACCTAATCCAAGAGGCAGCTAAACTTCTCATGGAAGATATTCGCCTAACATTAGAAGAAGCTATCAATCTAATTACCACATGCATTAAGATAGAACTGGTGAAACGTAATGTCACTATGGAAACATTAAATGCTAGCTCGCTTTCAGACAGAACAGCATTTACACGAGCTATCGTACATAATGTTCAGCAAAAAATTATTGAGAACCCCAATTGGCGAGCCAAGAATCTAGCCGCCAGTATCGAAAAGTTTTATAAAGTTCTGCACAAGTCCTGGATTCAAAATAGTATTTAAATTGCCTTAACAACTATTGGCTTTTCTTCCCTTGAGTAATTATATTTCGGTTCAACTCTTGGATGACTTGCCTTAGTTCTTCTTGTAACTCACCATATTCTTTCCAATTGCCTGCTTTGATTGCAGAGTCTGCTTTTCGTAAAGTTTCATCAGCAAGATTTCCCAATTTGAGAATCTTTTGCATTCCAGAATCATCATTGCTGGAGCTAGTAGAATTTGAACTTGAATTAATGCCTGACTTACCACCACCAAAAATAGATCGTAGTCCTGATTCTAAAGTTGACTCCATTACAATTTCATTTTTATAAGAGAGGATGACTCGTTTCAATTCAGGCATCTGTCCTGTTTTGGCACGGAGATACAAGGGTTCTACATAAAGCAAAGAATCCTCAACGGGTATCACAAGTAAACTTCCCCGTATAACACGAGAACCTTGCTGGCTCCAAAGAGTAATCTGTTCTGATATGATTGGATTTTGATCAATCCTAGATTCTATCTGCATCGGTCCGAAGATCAGTTCTTGTTTAGGAAATTTATAAACAATGCTACGCCCATAATTTTCTTTATCACAACCTACAGACATCCATGCTACCATATTACTTTTGTTAACTGGAGTAAATGGCAAAATCAATTGAAACTCTTCTTTTTTTTCGCCAGGTAGCTTCATTATCATGTAATAAGGTTCGACTGATTTTTCTACTCCATCCAATTTCTCAATTGGAAATCTCCACATATCCTCTCTATTGTAGAAAACTCTTGGATCTTGCATATGATAGGACAGATACATTTTTGCTTGCACCTTAAAAAGATCTAGTGGATAGCGAAAATGGTCTTTGATAGAATCAGGAATTTCATCTGCTGATACGAAAAGTTTTGGAAATATCTTTCTGTAAGTTTGGATCATAGGCTCTTTTTCATCTATGACTGCAAATTTAATTTCACCGTTGTAAGCATCCATGATCACTTTTACAGGATTACGAATGTAGTTATTACCAAATCGATCGAAGGATTCTGAATAAGGAAAGTGAGAGTCCAAAACGTACGCATCTATGATCCAGTAGATTTTTCCATCAGCAACTACAGGATAAGGATCTGCATCAAATCGTAGAAAAGGTGCTATTTTTGTAACACGTTCCCTAATCGTTCTATAGTAATGAATTCGTGAATCATCATTGAAATAACTGGAAATTTGGATTCGAAAATTTTGAAAAGAAAAAGCATAGATCAATCTTTTTAGAAACGTATCTAGCTTAACTCCACCTTTGCCCTCATAAAAACTATCTTTATTCGTATCACCCAATGGATAATCGAACTCAGGACTCGTAGTATTTGTAAAAACATAATCTCTTGTTAGCTCACCATAGTAAATCTCAGGTCTTGTAATTTCGATTCCATTTACTTGATTAGGTGGAATGTCTTTAACAAAAAGAGTTGGCAGACCTTCTTCAGTCACCTGATTCACAGGAGAGGCTACCAAACCATAGCCATGAGTATACCTAAGCCTTTGGTTCACCCAAGTCTTTGCCCGTTCGGGAACTTGCTCGTATTCTAACTCCCGAACAGAAAGCATCATCTGTCTATAATCACCGTTAATTGTATAACGATCCACATCTACATCATTGAAACGATAATAAAGTCGAATCTCTTGCAATTGTCGGTAGGTAGAAAGCAAAGGCTCCCAATCCCAAAGTCGAATATTTCTTATTGTGGATTGGTTTGCATTGATTGTATTACTATCGAGTGAGGCAGTTCCTGAATATTCTCGGACGTCTATTTTATCTAAATCGTAAGCGAGTCTTGAGAACTTTATATTATTTACAATGTAATGTTCTTCTTTTGTATATTCATTCGGCTCCACAAAAAATTTCTGAACAAGCCCAGGAATAATTCCTTGGGAGAAAATACTTGCAATCAAAAATAAACCAGCAAGCCCAGCGAGTAACTTCCCACCTCTAAGGAAAAGAGAGTAGATCACTAAACTTCCTAAAACAAGCGTTAATATAGCCATAAACCAATAGCTGTACAATCGACTGTGCAGATCCGTGTAGCCTGCACCAAAGACTACACCCGAAGGCGACCAGAGCAAACCAAATCGATTTAAGTAGAACTCAAATGCGATAAGAAAAGTCAATGCGGCAAGTAATATTGAAATTTGAATTTTAATTGGGCCTGAAAATATTGTCTTGAAATTATCACTCAAGACACCCATTCCCATTCGAATCAAATAAAACGCAACTGATGTTAGTAGACATATTAATATGATAGCTTCCAACCATCCAAGGATGGAATTCCAGAAAGGGAGTGTGAAAAAGTAAAACCCAACATCTTGGTTGAAGATGGGATCCACTAAACCAAAATCTGTCTTCTTTGCATATTTTAGAATCAATTCCCAATTACTTTTTGCGAAGCTTCCCGCAATATAACCAATGACACTACTGGCTGCTAAAGTAATATAACGTAAGATTTTAGTGCTAAGGTGGAGCACTCGAGATTGTTGGTTGCTGTCTTGGTAACGAAAGAAAGGTAGCGGAAACTTTTTCGTCAATCGCATTGTGATTGCAAAATTAAAATAAAGTATGGCTGTAAAGAGTACGAAGACTCCTCCGAATAACACCAATTGGTACTGGATTCGTAGTAGAAATACCGAAAGAAGGCCTAAGGATTCAAACCAAAGATAGTCCGTCACCAGATCTAAAATTTGGAAAAAGAAAAATAGAAATACAAGTCCTAAAGCAATACTGATAATCTTAATTCGGTTCATAATTTAAAAATTGCCTGCTAATTAATTGCAAGTCAAGGGTTTAATCCGAAATTTAAAGATTTTTATCTCAATGTCTTATTTCATTTTTGTAGGATTCTATTTAGTAATTATTCCAAAAACTACCATTGCTTCCACTTATTCCAACTCAATCTAACGAAGAATAAATCCTAAATCAATTAAGCCACAGACACCTAAACACCATACAAGAATCTTCGAACCTATCGATTGAAAGCGATTTTCTTTATGATTGGCAAGTAGCAAATGCAATGCCAAATGAATTATAAAAAATCCATCTAAAGATAACCTTCCATAGAATTGGATATTCTCAGCAGTAGCTGAATCAAGTAGTAAATAGCTAAGATAAAATAAAGGCATATGAGCGATGATCCAAAACCAATACGCAGTTTCTTCTTCCCAATCTCCGATTATATAAAAAATCTTCCACTCTCGCCTATGAATCGCATCCAACTCATGAGTCCAAATCAATGATAATCCTAAGTAAAAAATTGAATTTTCCATACAAATCTCCTTAAGCCAATTAGAGAAAAGATGCGAATTTTGTATCGAAAATACTAGCTTCAGTCCAGTTGATTCAAATCAATTTTTAGCACGGAAGCGACTCATAGTTTCTTTGGTTATTCCTAAGAAGGAGGCGATCACATAATCAGGAAATTTTCCTATCCATTCTGGATGATTTGCAATCAGTTCATCATAACGTTGTTTAGGTGAATTTGAAAGAAAAGAAAGTATTCTTCTTTCCTGCTCAATATAATAGTCTTCAATGATCCTTCGTATTGTATTGGATAAGAAAATATCACTTTGCATCTTCACTTCTAAGTCAGGGTAGTAAATTTGAATCGCCTTCCCAGAAGAAAGATCTTCGATGGAATCAGAACTTGGATGAATGTTACGAAGGGAAGTCGCAGATTCGCAGAACTCACCTTCCTGAATCAATCGAAAAACAAATTCTCTCTGCTCGGTTTTAATCTTGTCAGACTTACTTTTTGAACTATCAAGAATACTATAATACTGCTTAAGAACTCCTTCCAAAATGAAGAAGACAAACTGAGAATTGTACCCAGGTGAAATTAGAATTTCTTTCTTCTGAAAAGATATTTCGTTGCCTAAAGAAGAAATAAATTTAATAGAATT
>Ga0100378_1000203_pt1 | contig 66236 bp, 75 predicted proteins | sample CryGeymeta201502_FD_81535 | JGI IMG/M metagenome (GOLD analysis project Ga0100378, IMG submission 81535) | Groundwater microbial communities from Crystal Geyser aquifers in Utah, USA - Crystal Geyser metaG 2015-02 | ecosystem: Environmental > Aquatic > Deep subsurface > Groundwater | place: USA... | reverse complement strand
GTATTTTTTCTTTTAATTGTATTTTTTATGATTTATTTGGGCTGTGATTAAACTTAACTTCCTAGGAAATGGCTCGCGTGGCGTACGCCTTAATTACCTGAATTATCTTAATGAAAATCCATGCTTAAGGAAAATGGTTTTAAAATTTTACTGCGTGAAAATGATCAAGAGCAACATCTGGTGTGGATTGCTCAAAAACAGTGATATTGATTGAGGTGAATAAAAGGGAGGTTGTAAATGGATAAATTAGTAGGAATGGCTGACTCACTTTTTGCAATTGCTCAAAACGGCTTACTTTTCACCAAAGATATTTTTGATAAAGAGCGTTATCTGCAAATACAGAAAATTGCTGCATCGATGTTGGCTGAAAAATCTAATTTAACATCAAATAAAATCATTGACCTATTTAGTTGTGAAAAGGGATATGCGACTCCAAAGCTGGATGTAAGAGGAGCTGTGTTTAAAGATAATAAAATTTTATTGGTTAAAGAACGCTCAGATCAACTCTGGACATTGCCTGGTGGTTGGATTGATATTAATGAATCGCCAAGCGAGGCGGTATGTAAGGAAATATTTGAAGAGTCGGGTTTTAAAACTAGGGCTGTAAAGTTAATGGCATTATTTGATAAAAATAAACACGTACATCCAACACAGTTACCCCATACCTATAAAATATTTTTCATATGTGAATTGATCGGTGGTGAAAAGGCTGCCAGTATCGAAACCTCAGAAATAGATTTTTTTGAGAAAGACAATTTACCTGATTTGTCCCTAAGACGGGTCATTAAGACTCAAATTGAAAGAGCTTTTGTGCATAGGGAAGATATGACATTGCCCACTGATTTTGATTGATAAAATTTATTTTGGTTGGGTTGAATTTAATTGAGAGATAACGTTTTCTTCTGATTTTCTGCAACTTACTCCCCAATTAGTTTCGTGCTCAAAATAATGGATCCATTCTTCAACGGACTGAAGATCAAAATTAATGGCTATGAACTTAGGGTCTAGAGGTTTTCGAAAAGCAAGTCTATGTTTAAAAAGATTGCCTAATAGTATGTTCTGACTTACTGTTTGGATATCATGCATATATCCCACTAGTTGATTATATTTATTCAGGTAAACTGATATTTTATTTTTAATTATCTCATATTGTTGGTTGTTGGGTAAATGTGGCCATACGGTTTTAGGCTGTTCTTTAATAGGTAATTCAATTGGTAAATAGTATAGTAAGTGAGGATAAAGTTCTGAGAAAGCCTCCCTTAGATCGTGTAATGCTGAGTTTATTGCTAAGCGGAAAACTTTAAATTCCGGGCTAATAATTTCCCAGATTTCAATTAAGAAACAGACTTGTATAGCTGCATTTGACGTGGTTTCATTATGCAGCATAAATACGTTTACTCGCGAGTCTATTATAGAAGGTACTGCATTGTTGTTTATTTGTCCAAGCGCTGTTTCCAGGGAAATCTGCATAATATTAAGATAAGAGCTAATTTCAGATTTGTAGAATGTAGCTATTTTTTGTTCTATTTTCTCATATATGGTTAATTTAAGTTTGTCGCGTGCATTTTCCTTTTGTAGCTTTAAATTGCTCCTGTGTTGCAAGTAAACTTGAAAGCTTATTGTAAAAATACCAAATAGAAGTGTAATTATTGGAAGTAAGTTTGAATCCTCGTTTTTATTAACAACAGTTATATTAATCGGTGGTGCACTTGGTTTTTGAGTAGGTGGTTTTGAAATATAAGTTGATAGTTGATGTATATTGTCACTAAAAGTTTGCGGGTTAGGGGAAAATAAAAGAAAAGCTGATAAAAGAAGAGAGTTAATCATTAATGTGCATTTTCAATGGGGTATCCCAAAGGGTAGCCTAGAAAAGAAAATAAAATCCAAAAGTCATATGTTTCAACGAGTTACAATCATGATTTGGCGGAGAGACAGGGATTCGAACCCTGGGAAGGTTGCCCTTCAATGGTTTTCAAGACCACCGCAATCGACCACTCTGCCATCTCTCCGAGGACCAGAATATTAGCCCAAACTTCTGAAGCTTGCAACAGGGTATGCATTTATATTCGCAAAAAATTTATCAGTAAGTATAATGAGTTCCGTTATGCATAGGTTGTTCTAATGAAATGCTTAAATTAGGGATGAGACGTTTGATGAAAGCAATAAAATACTTTGTGGTCCTGGGGCTTTTAATCGCACTTGTGGGTTGTAAAAGTTTTTTTGGTGACACGGAAGAAAAAGACGAAGGCGAAGGGCCCTATAAAGGCCAGTCTGCGAAGCAATTGTATCAAGATGCACGCACAGCACTGAATAAAAAAGATTATACCGGGGCAATTAAACGCCTGGAAGCCATGGAAATTATGTATCCTTTTCATGATGATGCCGAAGCGGCTGAACTTGAGCTGATGTATGCTTATTATCAAAAAGAAGAATATCCGGCAGCTGCGGCGGCAGCGGAGCGTTTTATTCATCTTTACCCACGCGCGAAACGCGTGGATTATGCGTATTACATCAAGGCGATGTCTAACTTTCATCAATCACGCGGTCCTGTGGCAACGCTGCTACCGATGGATCAATCTTGGCGCGATCCCGGCACACAGTCGCAAGCGTATTCTGATTTTGCAACGTTGGTTCAGCAATTTCCTCGGAGCGAATACAAAGCGGATGCACAGCAGCATATGATTTATTTGCGTAACATGTTCGCGAACACCGAGCTTAATATTGCAAAATATTATTATGAGCGAAGACGGTTTGTGGCCTCAGCTGAGCGGGCAAATTATGTTCTTCAAACGTATCCTCAGGCAACCAGTACGAAAGAGGCGCTTGGCGTGCTGTACTACGCAAACAAAGCGTTAAATTTGACGCAAGCCGCAGATGATGCCCTGAATGTATATGCTAAAACGTATGGAGGAAAGCCCTCTGAAGTGCGTTCGGCAGAAAAAGTGGATTTAATTGGTTAGCTATAGCAGAAGGAGTTGGTCATGACACAACCGTATATTTTAGTACTGTATTATTCTCGTAACGGTGCTGTTGCTGAACTGGCACAGCATGTAGCACGTGGGGTTTCGCTCGTGGATGGTATGGAAGCGCGATTAAGAACTGTGCCTTCGGTTTCAACAACGTGTGAAGCCGTTGCGCCGAGTGTTCCAAACGAAGGTGCACCTTATGTATCGTTAGATGACTTACGCGGTTGCTCGGGATTGATTTTAGGAAGTCCTACACGGTTTGGGAATATGGCAGCACCTATGAAATATTTTTTAGATACCACATCGCCTTTGTGGTTATCCGGTGAACTGGTCGGTAAACCGGCCTCGGTGTTTTCATCGACGTCATCGATGCATGGCGGGCAAGAAACGACGTTATTAAGTATGATGTTGCCTTTGATTCACCAAGGTATGGTGCTGCTGGGATTGCCGTATACAGAATCTGCGTTGAATTCAACTGAACGTGGTGGTACGCCCTATGGTGCGACTCATGTGACCGGATCTTCCGGTGATCATCCGCTGACGCCTGATGAAATCACGCTGGCTAAACGTCAAGGTGAACGTACGGCGCGGATTGCCTTGAAGTTGATGGCTTAGAGGTTTGATGCCATGCGTGTGATGAGTTTTAATGCCAACGGTATACGTTCAGCGGCCAAAAAAGGTTTTTTTGAGTGGTTTCATCAGCAAGATATAGATTTCTTATGCATTCAAGAAACGAAGGCGCAACGTGAGCAGTTAGAACAAGATCCTGTATTTTTTCCCGAAGGTTATACCTGTGAGTATGTGGATGCGGTGAAGAAAGGCTACAGTGGTGTGGCGATTTATGCGCGTCAAAAACCGATGGCGGTAACGAAAAGCCTTGGGTTTGATACCGCAGATAACGAAGGGCGTTATGTGCGATTCGATTATGATAATTTAAGTATTGTTTCGTTGTATTTACCTTCGGGTACCACGGGTGATGTACGGCAAACGGTTAAATATGATTTCTTAGAAAAATTTGAAGCGCATTTACGTGAACTTAAGGCACAAGGTCGGGAATGCATTATCTGCGGTGATTATAATATTGTGCACAAAGAAATTGATATTAAAAACTGGCGTGCAAACCAGAAAAATTCAGGCTGTTTGCCTGAAGAGCGTGCATGGTTAGATACCGTGTTTGGGCCGCTTGGGTTTGTGGATGCGTTTCGCGTAAAAAATCAAGCGCCGGAGCAATACACCTGGTGGTCTAATCGAGGTCAGGCACGCGCAAATAACGTTGGGTGGCGTATTGATTATCAAGTGATTACCCCAGGCCTTGCCGAGCGTATTGTTGATGTACGTATTGATCGTGAACCGTTTTTTTCTGATCATGCGCCGTTGATGATTGAATATAATACATAAGGCAAACTATGCTTAAAATAGCCAGCTGGAATGTGAATTCGTTGAATGTACGACTTGAGCCTGTTTTGGCATGGCTTGAGACATCAGGTACCGATGTACTCGCACTTCAAGAAACCAAAGTGCCGGATGAAAAATTCCCGCTTGAAGCGTTTGTCGAGCGTGGGTATCACGTGGCTTTTTCGGGGCAGAAAACTTACAACGGTGTGGCGGTTATTAGTCGCACACCGCTTGAAGATGTTGTGCTGGATATTCCAGGATTAGACGATCCTCAGCGGCGTTTTATGGCATGCACCGTGGCTGGCGTGCGTTTAATTGATTTATATGTTCCGAACGGTTCTGAAGTTGGTTCTGATAAATATGATTATAAACTCAGCTGGTTGCAGCATGTGACGGCGTTTATTCAAGAAGAATTGATGCGTTACCCTAATCTTATCGTGGTGGGAGATTTTAATATTGCTCCGGATGACCGCGATGTACATAATCCTGCGCGTTGGGAAGGTTCGGTTTTGGTGAGTCCTGCAGAGCGTGAAGCCTATCAAAATTTACTCAAGCTTGGTTTGTTTGATAGCTTTCGTTTGTTCGAACAGCCGCGTGATACGTTCAGTTGGTGGGATTATCGTGGGGCAGGTTTTCGGCAAAATCATGGGTTACGTATTGATTTATTGTTGTTAAGCGAAGCGCTTAAGACACGTTGTTTTGAGAGTCAAATCGATACAGAGCCGCGTGCAGCGGAACGCCCGTCGGATCATGCTCCGGTGTCGGTTATGCTTGCATGACAAAAAGCTTTTTATTTTGGCCATCATGTGTTAATATTTGCCAGGAATTAGGTTCCATATTACTTATTAAGAGGTAACTTTATTATGAAAATGACACAAGAAAATGCAGAAAAATTACTGAATGATTATGATGGCATGCTAACTAAAATAGAAGAAAAAGAAGCAAAAAATACCGATATTGTACAGCATATTGTAGATCTACGGACAGCATTGAATGTAATTGCTGACCCAAATTCAGACCTTTCTAAGAAAGTTTCTGTCGAAGATGCACAAAAGAATTTACCAGCATTATTGGGTTCGAACACATCTAAAAGTCTATATCAGGAACACCCTGGATACTTGTTACTCATAAATGATATCAAAGAAATCTTAAAGCCTGAAGTTGAATCTGTTGAGGAAAAAACGAGCCTCAATACTGGTATTGATTGGTCTTTTTGGCTTCGGGCTGGTCTTTTGGGTGCAAGCCTTGTGGCAAGTATAGCTTTGTGTGTTACAGCAGCTGTAACTTTAAATCCAGTTATTGCTGCAGGAGCTGTAGTTATTACGGCTTTGACTGGTTTTGCTCTCGCTAAGAATTTTGGGTTTTTCAACGGCGAAGCGACTAATTTGAATGAAAGTACACACTCACCTACGCCCTAATCTTTATTAGAGCCTCATAAAAAGGGCCTGTCTTTGGCAGGTCTTTTTTTATTTTAAGCTCAAGTTTTAGTCAAAATGCCGATATATGTATTATGCAAACATCATCGGATATTTAATATGAAAAACATGAGCGTTTTCATCATGTTCTTGTGTTTAACGGCGTGTGTGACGACCTCCCTTGAGTCAAGCCATGCTAAACAAGAAAAATTTGTCCGCTATGAAGGTGTCAAACAAAAGCTTTATTATCCTGCCGGCTTTTATTCATATGATGCACAGCGAGCGCAAGATCGTTCAGCGAGAGCTTGGTGGAATCAATAAACACTTGCATTAATGGCTTGTAGCAGCACTTTGATGTCAGAAATCAACGATTTTATGTCGTTTTGCCCATAACATCCGACCTCAAAAGAAAAACTTAATTTAACCAGAGCTTCTTCTAATAATTCTTCCGCTTTTAGTTTATTTTTTTTATCTAGATAATGCCCGGCAAAAAAAACGGAGGTGCCATCGAGATTTTGTGTGCATGTGGGGCGATCTTGGTAGCGGCTTAACCAGTCAATTTTCAGAGCTAATTCTCGACATTTGTTGGCAAGTTCAGCGTTATCACAATTATCACGATTTGTTGCATAAGAATACATGGATGGCAACATTAAAGCAAAAGCCATGCTAATTGCCAGAAGACGCGGTTGTTTCAAAAGGTTCATATCAAGCTCCTTGAATTTACTCTTATTAGTTTTATATAAAATAGCCTAAAACAACAAGTCATGTTGTTATTTTTCAAGATTTTAATCTTCTTGGCATGAGCTATTTTTTCTGAAAGAATAGCGCACGAAGACATGCCAGGAAGGCCTTGATTTATGACAAAATGCATTTAAAAAAATATATTCGCATTTTTATTGCTATGTTTTCACTGCTACTGATGCTATGTGTTTTTATTTCTTACATGCAAATAGGTGGTCTTAAACGCGATCCTTTGGTTTTGATGAATCTTTATTATCAAAAAAAAGCCTCAAGCCCTCACGTTGCAAGGCAAGCGCTTGAATTGATTTTAAAGCAAGATAAACATCATCGTTTAGCTCTGATCGAGTTGAGCCAATGGCTGATTCAAGAAAAAGATTTTACGGGAGCGCTACCCTATGTGGAGCGCCTGCATCAGCAATGGCCTAATCAGCATCAATACACGTTTCAATTGGCCTATTTATATTATCAATCCGGATTATGGGAACGTGCTAAACCACTTTTTTTAGCCTTGGCTTATGAGCCCCTCAGCGTATGGTCTAGGCCAGCGCAAGCCGCTTTGCGTGCCATGAGCTCCTATCTACCCAACTATAAAGATTGGGTGGATGCCAAGTTTTTTTATCCTGCTTGGTCTGCTCATGTTTATGATAAAGCCTTAAAAGAAGATGAGCTCGATACGTTTTATCGCTTGCGGAAACAAGACCGTACGGCGGCGCGTGTTTATCTTGAGTCTGTGAACCAGATTCACCCCAATCACACACAAGCGCTTAAAGAAGCGGGTTTTTTAGCGATTGAAGAAGGACGTATTGATGATGCGGTTGCATTATTCAAGCGTGTTTATGCGATAACACATGCCCCTGAAGAGGCCATGCAAATCGGTTATTTATACAGCAGTCTTGATCAAAACAAACAAGCCTATCATTATTTTCATCTGGCGACCGAAAGCTCCGATCCGAAACTTTCTTGGATTGCTCAGGATGCCATGACACGTTTTGCTGGCCAACAAACCAAGGCTTTTCCAAAGCCGTATTACGGTGAATTTTTTGCGATGCCGTTTACTCAAAATCGTTTTGGAATTACGGTGACGCAATTTATTGGCCGGCTTGGTGTGGAATTGGATCTGCCTATGCGGCCGCGTGCTTATACGTTTACACGGCGCACACAAGATAATCGTGCGAATGATTTAGGTGAGTTACCTCAATTGTATGAAGACAATGTTTGGGTAACGGGTGTGGGCGGGCAAATTTTTCCGTTTAAAAAACTGCCGTTATTTGTTTATGTTGAAGCCGGTGGTGCCTATGATCTCTATGATCGTGCACGGGATCGGTGGCGCCCTGATTTACGTGCGGGCTTTATGTATTACCAGGAGGTGGGTGCACGTCCATCCTATTTTTCGAAACCAACGTACAGCACCAATTATTACGCGATTTGGTATGCAGAAATGACGTATTTTTCTCGCTACGATAATAATGTGATTGCATCGGTTCGAACGCATCAAGGCATTCGATTATTTCAATACCAAAGTAGCATGGTGAATTTATTTGTTCGCGGCCGTGTGATTGAGGATACACGTCGCGATTTTTATAATAATTTTGCAGAACTTGGACCAGGTCTTGCGATTATTCCATCGAACCGCTACAACTTTGAAATTCATTTGGATTATATCAACGGCATGTACCTTCCTGCCGGAGGACGCGAGCCTAATCCGTATAGTAAATATTACAGTAATAAACGCGCACTTTTGCAGTTTTATGTCAAGGTATAATGGGAGCATACATGATGCATGATATGATATTAACGCTTTACTTATTGATGTGGTACATGCTGGTTGCTCTGTCCGTTGCGTTTATTATTTCGGGCTTAGATGATTTATTTTTTGATGTGATTTATTGGGTTCGATGGCCTTATCGTTTATGGAAGCAACGCACTTATCAAGCTTTAACGTATGAGCGGCTGTTAGCGACGTCAGAAAAATATATCGCGGTGCTTGTGCCGTGTTGGCAGGAAGCTAATGTGATAGGCAGCATGCTGCGGCATAATTGCAGCTCCATGGATTATGATCAATATATTATTTTTGTTGGCCTGTATCCGAACGATCCGATGACCCTTGCTGAAGTTGAAGCGGTGGCTGCGGATGATAAGCATGTACAGGCGGTTATCGGTTCTAAGCCTGGTCCGACCAATAAAGCGGCTAATTTAAATCAATTGTACAAAGCCACGCAACATTATGAGGCCGAACATGGGGTGGTATTTGATATTATTGTTTTTCATGACTCAGAAGATGTGATTCATCCTTTATCGTTTAAATTGTACAATTATTTAATTCCACGTAAAGACATGGTTCAATTACCGGTGTTTCCGATGGAGGTGCTGCATCGGAAATTTACGCATTGGCTTTATGCCGATGAGTTCGCTGAGGGGCATACCAAAAATATTATTGTGCGTGAAGTGCTTAAATTGCATGTGCCATCGGCGGGGGTGGGTACCGCTTTTTCAAAACGAGCACTGATGGCTCTAGCGGAAGAGTCCGAAGGTCTTCCTTTTGAAGAAACTTCATTAACAGAAGATTATCGAACCTCGTTAAGATTGCGCGCGTATGGTTTTAAGCCTATTTTTTTAACGCAATATATTTTACGAACCAAATGGGTCAAACAAGGGTTTTTTAAAAAGAAATATCGCCAAAAAACCGTAAAAGAACAGGTGGCTACACGTGCGATGTTTCCTCAGCATTATTTTCAAGCGGTGCGACAAAAATCCAGATGGATTATTGGGATTGTATTTCAAGAATGGGAGCATGGCCCTTGGCCTAAGTCGTGGCGTTTACGTTATTCATTGGTGCACGATAGAAAAGCATTTATCACGCATTTTATTAATGGAGCGGCTTATTTTTTATTAATTTTTTGGGTTGTTTATGCCGTGGGGACGGCTAATCATCCCCGTTATCCTGCTTTGCAAGAGCAATTCAATCTGCACCCTTGGGTTTGGTGGCTCATCTTAATCGGCACGTTCATGATGGGTATGCGTTTATTGCAGCGTATGATTGCAACGCACCGTGTCTATGGAAAACGTGCTGCAAGTTTGGCACTTTTGCGTGCATGTTATGGAAATTTATTAAATCTACATGCTTTGATTCGTGCTTATCGTTTGTATTTTTTATCGATTAATCATCGTCAACAAACGAAACCTGTTGTCTGGGATAAAACGGACCATGAATTTCCAGGGAGGCATATTCTCGTGCCGTTTAAACGACGCCTCGGTGATTTATTATTGGAAGATGGTTTAATCACCGAGCATGAACTGCATCAAGCTTTATTATTACAGAGAAAAACAGGAGAACGGCTGGGCGATGTGCTATTACGTCTTGGTATGATAACCCGGGATGAATTATTCCCTTGGTTGGGTAAGCAATACGCACTTCAACTTTTTCCACGTAGCCAGCTTGAAAAGGCCCGTGAGGCGTGTAAACTAAACCTTTCAAAAAAACATAGGCGTTGGCTTGTCAACGTAAGGTTGTTTTTGATTGCGTTTGATGGTGCGACACAGCATTTAACGCTTGGTCTTGATGATCCAACCAATGAAATTTTGATTGCTGAGGCCCAGCGGAAATTCTCTGCTTACACCGTAAATTTTGTATTGATTCATCCAGGTCAGTAATGCAAACAAAGAGTGGCATTGATTTTTTGCGTGTGCGTGGTAGAATGCAACGCTTAGTGCCTGTTTAGTGATAACTATATATTAAGAGAGTTTTAGCAATGTCGATTCATCCAGATTATGAAGTGATTAACGTGCTTTGCAGTTGTGGGCATACCTTTGAAACAAGATCTACGCTATGTAAAGATTTGAATATTGAAGTTTGTTCTCATTGCCATCCATTTTACACAGGGCAGCAGCGAGTAACCGATACCGGTGGACGTGTTAAACGTTTCCAAGATCGTTATAATATCAAATCTGCCTCTAAGTAAGCAGCTATAAACACGATGCAGTAAATCACGTAGTGTATTTAATAGATGGGCGCAACGGATACGCGCCTTATTTTTTGCGTGGTATATGGAATCTGTATTTTTTAACTCACGAAAAGCGAGAAGCCACTTTGAATGATGACTTATTAAAGCAACGCGCCTTAGACTATCATGCCTTTCCCACACCGGGAAAACTCTCCATCAACGTGACAAAACCAACCGATTCTCAAGATGATTTATCTTTGGCTTACACGCCGGGTGTTGCTCAGCCTGTTTTAGCTATTCAAGAAAATCCAGAAGATGCTTATCGTTACACAGCAAAAGGTAACTTGGTCGCCGTGATGACCAATGGAACCGCTGTACTTGGTTTAGGTGATACGGGTCCATTAGCAAGCAAGCCGGTGATGGAAGGCAAGGCGGTGCTGTTTAAACAGTTCGCAGATGTTGATGTGTTTGATATTGAAATGGATGCGTCCGATCCTCAAGCATTTATTACCGCTGCAAAATGCATTGCACCTACCTTTGGGGCGATTAATCTTGAAGATATCAAAGCGCCTGAATGTTTTGAGATAGAGCAGGCGCTCATTGAGCAGTTGAATATTCCCGTTTTTCACGATGATCAACACGGTACGGCGATTGTGATTGCAGCCGGTTTGTTGAATGCGCTTGAGGTTCAAGGCAAATCGCTTGAAGATGTCAAGATTGTGTGCATCGGTGCGGGCGCTGCCGGTATTGCTTCCATGCGCTTGTTGGTCGCCTTAGGGGCAAACAAAGCCAACATGTTGTTGCTCGACAGTAAAGGTGTTGTTCATGTCGGACGTGAAGATCTGAATGCGTATAAATTTGCTTTTGCAACCACATCAGATGCTCGTACATTGGATGAAGCGTTAGTTGATGCGGATGTTTTTATTGGGGTGGCTAAACCTGATTTATTAACACCTGAGCTTTTGAATCGTATGGCACCCAAAGCGATTTTATTTGCTTTATCCAACCCGAATCCTGAAATTCGTCCTGAACTTGCACGTGCTGTGCGATCGGATTTAATTTTAGCCACGGGTCGAAGTGATTATCCGAATCAGGTCAATAATGTACTGTGTTTCCCCTATATTTTTAGAGGAGCACTGGATGCACGTGCAACGTGCATCAACCAGGCGATGCAAATGGCTGCGGTAGAAGCGATTCGTCAATTGGTTCACCAGCCGGTACCTGAAAGTGTTAAACAAAATTATCCTGGTGTGAAGCACTGGGAGTTTGGTCCTGAATATATTCTGCCCAAACCTATTGACCCGCGCTTGAGGACTTGCGTACCCAAGGCTGTTGCTGATGCTGCTGTCGCGAGTGGTGTTGGTATGCCGAAGAAAGAACGTCTTTAAATTAAGGAGAATTTATGTTGTTACGTAATAAAAAAGCAGTCCTATTACCTTGGTTGATTTGTGCTTTGGGTGCGCTTTTTTACTCGTACGAGTATATTTTACGTATTACGCCAAGTATGATGGAAATGTCGCTTCGTCAACATTTTAGCCTGTCTGCCACAGGATTTGGTTTGTTTTCTGCGTTTTATTATTATGCTTATGTACCTATGCAGCTACCCGTCGGGGTCTTAATGGACCGTTACGGACCGAGACGATTATTAACCCTTGCCTGTACGTTGTCTGTACTCGGTATGTGGTTATTAGGGAGTACCGATATTGTCAATGTAGCAACCGCCGGTCGTTTTTTGACAGGATTCGGTTCCGCTTTTGCATTTGTTGGTGTCTTAAAATTAGCAACCATTTGGCTTCCTGAAGATAGACTTGCCTTGGTGGCTGGACTTGCTGCAGCGCTCGGAACCGTTGGTGCGATGATCGGTGACAATCTTTTAGGTGCGATGGTTGAGCACATGGGATGGCAGAACGCAGTTAACTACACCGCTTTATTTGGATTAGGTGTGATTACGTTGCTGTGGTTTGGTATTCATGATAAAAAAAATGAGCTAACGGAAGACGGTGGAACGGTTGCATCGTTAGATCGTGGTTTTCTTGATCTCAAAATTATTCTTAAAAACAAGCAAATTTGGATTAACGGAGGCTTTGGCTGTTTGGTGTATTTACCAACCACGGTTTTTGCTGAATTATGGGGAATACCTTATTTAGCCCATGCGCACGGCATGACACCTGCTGATGCAGAGTTCTCTAATTCACTGGTCTTTATGGGCTTTACCTTGGGTGCACCTTTGTGGGGTTATTTTTCTGATCGCATCAGACAACGTCGCTTACCGATGTTTATTGGGGCATTAGGTGCCGGTATTTTAATGACTATGATTTTGTATGTTCCTGCTATATCAGGTCGTTCACTCAATATTGCGATGTTCGTTCTTGGCTTGTTTTATAGTGTGCAAGCGGTTGTATTTGCGGTGGGGCGTGAATTAAGCCCTGAAGAAGCTGGGGGAACCGCGATTGCAACCACCAATATGTTTGTGATGCTTGGAGCCATGCTATTACAGCCACTGATCGGGCGTTTACTCGACTGGAGCGTGCTTGCACGTTATGCAGGTGATGTTGTTATTAATACACTGACCAATGACCAACTCCGAGAACTGTATACAGCCGGTGATTATCAATTAGCGATGGCAGTCATTCCCCTCGGCGTTTTTTGTGCAGCTATCCTAACATTCTTTTTGAAGGAGACTCATGCACATGCAGGAAAAGATCCAAAAGGGTCGTAAGCATCTAATTTTTGGTATCACCGTTTGCCTGATTGCAGCGTTTTTTTATTGCTACGAGTTTTTACTACGTATCTTACCAGGAACGTTGCAAGGTGAACTTAGTGAGGCTTTCGGTCACATTTCAGCAACAACCTTTGGGCAGTTAGCCGTACTCTATTACTTTGCGTATTCTCCTATGCAGCTACCTGTAGGTATGCTGATTGATCGTTTTGGACCTCGCAAATTACTTTCGCTCGCGTGTTTGTGCTGTACGTTGGGCTCTTATTTATTTATGGATTTTTCATCGATTTATATAGCAGGGATTGGACGCTTTTTAGTAGGGTTTGGTTCGTCGTTTGCTTTTGTTGGCGTTTTGACATTATTGACGCATTGGCTTCCTAAGCGTTATTTTTCATTGGCAACAGGGCTTATGACAGCGCTGGGTATGTTTGGTTTGATGTACGGTGGTGTTAAACTTACAGAACTTGCTGCGAGTATGGCTCTTCAGCATGTGTTGATGCTTACCGTGATTGCGGGTAGTGTTTTAACGTTATTAATTTTTTTGATCGTTCGCGATGCGCCTGGACGCGAACATGCAAGCAGGCAATCACTTAGATCTTTTTTTAGTCAGGTTTGGCGTGTTTTGATTTCACGCGAAGTCTGGTTGATTGGTTTAGTCGGGGCTTCGTTATATACATCACTGTCTGTTTTCGGTGAATTATGGGGTAAATCATACCTGGAACAAGCGCATGACTTAACAAAGCTTGAAGCCGCTAAAGTGGTGTCAGCCATGTTTTTGGGGTGGGCAGTGGGCGCGCCATTGAGCGGGTATTGGTCTGATAACAGCGGACGACGCACACGTGTGTTGGTACTGGGGGCGTTTTGCGCGTTACTTTGCATTACTGCGGTGATGTATATACCTCATCTTTCATACACCCGTTTATTGATACTACTTTTTTTATACGGAGTTTTTAGTGGTACAGAAATTATTGTGTTTGTGATGGCAAAAGAGCGTAGTGGTGCAGCGTTATCAGGTACAGTATTTGCAGCGGTTAATATGATTGTGACGCTTGGAGCTGTTATTTTGCAACCTTTGGTTGGTTTCTTACTTGATTGCTCTGCTCATTCAGCGGAACAGACAGGTGCTATGATGTATACTGTAGCTGATTATCAGCGAGCACTTCTGGTACTGCCTTTGTCACTGATTTTAGTGATGGTTCTTGGTTATTTCTTGAAAGATCCGGTTTCAGATCCAATTAAATCTTAAGTCCTCGAAGGAGAATATAAGATGACTAAGCTTCAAAAAAGCGTGTTGGTTCCTTGGTTTATTTGTATTATCGGAGCTTTATTCTACGCCTATGAATATTTTTTACGTATAGCTCCGAGCGTTATGGAGCCGGCTTTGCGCGAGCACTTTGGTTTATCGGCCATGGGCTTCGGTGTTTTTTCATCGTTTTATTATTATTCTTACGTTCCTATGCAATTACCGGTCGGTGTCTTGATGGATCGTTGGGGCCCCCGGCGTTTATTGACCATGGCGTGCGCGGTCTCGGTGTTAGGTATGTGGTTTTTTGCTGTCACCGATCTCGTCAGTTTAGCGGCTGCTGGGCGTTTTTTGACAGGTTTTGGTTCGGCCTTTGCGTTTGTTGGTGTTTTAAAGCTGGCAACTATTTGGCTACCCGAAGATAGACTTGCCTTGGTAGCAGGCTTGGCATCGGCACTTGGCACCATCGGAGCCATGCTGGGTGATAATATACTCGGTGCTATGGTTGAACACCTGGGGTGGAAGCAGGCTGTTAATTTAACCGCAATTTTTGGTCTGGGTTTGCTTGTTGTTTTGTGGTTTGGCATTCATGACAAAAAGCAAGATCATGAAGCTGATGGAGGAACGATAAGTAATTTTAGCGAACTGTTGGTTGATTTAAAACTGATTATCACAAGCAAACAGATCTGGATTAACGGAGGTTACGGTTGTTTGATTTATTTGCCGACAACGGTATTTGCGGAGCTCTGGGGCATACCTTATTTATCACATGCGCACGGTATGTCATTGGCTTCGGCTGAATTTTCAAATTCGATTTTATTTATGGGGTGTACCCTAGGCGCACCGTTGTGGGGTTATGTATCTGATCGTTTAAAACAACGTAAATTGCCGATGCGTCTCGGGGCGTTTGGTGCTTGTGTGGTTATGATGCTTATTTTATACGTGCCTAATCTGAGCATATCCGTGTTATATGCGCTGATATTTACTTTAGGGTGCTTATACAGTGTGCAAGCGCTTGTCTTTGCTGTAGGGCGTGAATTGAGCCCAAAAGAAGCGGGTGGCACAGCCATTGCGATGACCAATATGTGCGTTATGCTTGGTGCGATTATGTTACAGCCTGTGGTAGGTTGGGCTTTAGATTGGTGCGTTATTCGGCGCCATGAAAGCATTTTTGCTATAAATAAGTTAGACTCGAGTCAAATCGAATCACTTTATACGGCCGGAGATTATCAGTTTGCGATGGCTGTGATTCCAATCGGTATTTTTATCGCTGCAATTTTAACGTTTTTTTTGAAAGAAACGCATGCGCATGCACAAAAAAATCCCCCGCATGAATGCTTGTAAGGAGTTAATGCTATGTTTAAAAAACCTGATGGTGTACATGGTGAACCTAAGCGCGAGAGCTTAATACCTAGCGAGGGCTCAGCATTTACGGCCCCAAGAAGATTATTTCAGCCACCTAACCTGCCACCTAGAAAGAAGACTAGGCCTGATAAACAAGCACTATCTGAAAAATCATGTGATGTGACACCAGAAGTACGCCCTGTCAGCTGTGTCGTGATGTAACCTGAATATATTAGCTAAACACGGCAATAAGTTCACGCACAGCAATACGGCCTTGGCCGTTGCAGCTGATATTGCGACGTATAGAAAACGATGTGATTTTTGCTGCATGATATAACTCACGCGTTAAGGGCGTGTCATGGTTTGATATGATGACAGGCGTGCCGTTTTTTGCTGTTTTGATGGCAAGATCTGCCAGAGCAATTTGCTCAGCATCACCAAATTTTTGTCGCGTGTAGGCTGTAAACCGACTCGTTTTAGATAGCGGCACATAAGGTGGATCGCAATAGACAATATCGCCTGGCCTTGTGTGTAAAAAAGTTTGTCTAAAATCAGCTTGAAGAAAGTCGGTGTTTTGGCTTTTTTGATGAAAAAACAGCAGTTCTTTTTTGGGGAAATATGGTTTTTGATAGCAACCAAAGGGGACGTTGTAGCCTCCTGATAAATTGTACCGGCATAAGCCGTTGTAGCCGTGACGGTTTAAGTATAAAAATAAAGCGGCACGTTCTGAGCTGCCTAGAGGCATTTGGTTAAATTGATTTCTAAATTGATAATAGGGTGTTTCGTGATTGTTTTCTTCGCAAAATAAACGTTCACAGTCATCAATAAACGCCTGACCGTGCTGTTTTACATGCTGATAAAGTGCCACGAGATCGGCATTCACTTCACCTAATAAATAATCAGCATAAGGTGCATTTAAAAACACAGCGCCTGAGCCGGTAAACGGCTCAACGAGGCGCTGGGCTTCGGGCAAGGCGTGTAATACGTGGTGAACGCAGCTGTATTTTCCACCTGCCCATTTCAAAAAAGGTTTGATGCGTTCCATGATAACCTATTGGGTTGGTAGAGCATCAAGCGTCGACTTCAGTGATGCTATGAATCATAATATCTTCTATTGGAACGTCGCCGTGACCTGCACGTTGACCCGTTTTAACTTTTGCAATTGCATCAACAATATCCATGCCTTCGGTGACTTCACCAAATACACAGTAACCGTAGCCTTGTGCATTTTCAGCAGTAAAATTTAAAAAAGCATTGTCTGCTAAGTTAATAAAAAATTGAGCTGTGGCTGAGTGTGGATCGGATGTTCGTGCCATGGCAATGCTGCCGCGGGTGTTTTTTTTGCCAGCTTTTGCTTCATTTTCGATTGGACTATCGGTGTTTTTTGTTTCCATTTGGGCATTTAATCCGCCGCCTTGGATCATAAAGCCAGGAATCACACGATGAAACAACGTGTCTTTATAAAAGCCATTGCGCACGTACGATAAGAAATTAGCGGCGGTTTTAGGGGTGTTTTTTTCGTCGAGTTTGATGCGAATATCGCCTTTTGATGTGCTCATTAAAATCATGGTATCTCCTGTTATTAAACCAAATCAAAGGGCGAATCTTAGCATGAGTTCGCATCGTATAGTAAGCCTTCGTTGGCTCTGGATGTTCATATGCTAATATAAAGCAGCCCTGCTGAACCGATGAGTATCAAGGCCGGCGTCCATAACCCGCCAGGAACCACAAAAGCATGCGCATATCGCTTTCTACCTGCCAGTGCCATCAGTGCAGGTAGTATGAGCAGTAAAATCACACATAAAATACCGGCATAGCTGAGTGCTGATAGGTAGACACCTGGAAAATATAAAACCAATAAAAACGGTGGTATAAACGTGATTAAGGCAAGAATTAAACCTTGCTTACCCTTGCGTGCGAGGTTTAAACCATCACTGAGAAAACTCATAAGGCATAAAGCAACACCAAGAAAAGCCGTCAGCATGCATATTGAGGTAAATGCACGAAAAAATGCATCGATGGTGGAGTGATGAATGGCCTGTGTGAGTTGATTTGCAAGGCTTGTTGTTGGATGCATGTCATGGGTGAGTGAGATAAGGCCGTGAGGGCCGTGGGCATCGAGTGTTCCCATAATGACGGCATCCCAAGCTAAATAACATATCAAAGGGATGAGCGATCCAATCATAATCACGCGCTTTAAACTTAATAAATCATGTTCGAAATAATCACGTAAATTAGGAACGATAATAGCAAAACCAAACGATGTGATTAAAATCATGAGTGAACCTGGGATTGCGTCGGGATTGCTTTGTGTCCAATGCTCCAATTGAACAAACGGTGCGATAAATATAACCAAGAGCACGTATATACCGAGCTTCAGGAGCATTAAGGCCCGATTCGCGTAATCCACTTGGTTGATACCACCATAAACAATTATCCCAAAACTTAAGGTAAATAATGCCGTGCTTTGCCAGTTATGTAAATGAATATTGAATAGGCTCAAAAGACCACGGAGAACATCACTTCCTCCTGAAATATAGGCAGCAAGTAAGGTGTACAGCAGCAATAAATAACTGATCCAGGTCAGTGCGCGTCCTGGTAAGCCTAATGTTTTTTGTGCCATAGAAACCATATGTTTTCCTGGCGGTAAGTAGAGGTTCACCTCGAGGATTAATAACGCTCCAAGTGTCATCAATAACCAGCACAGTATGAGTGCGATAGATGAGGGAATAAGGCCTGAGGCAGCATTCGCCATGGGTAGGGCAAGCATGCCGCCACCGATCGAGGTACCAACAATTAAAAGAATACTACCGATAAATTTAGAGCGCATGCTGTGCTTTGAGATTCCTTGGTGTGCCATCATTTCATAGATGTGAAATCATAGCAGAAGCAAAGCAAATTGTCATAAAAATACTACCTCATTTTCATGTCCATACGATCGGGCTTAGGTGCTGGGGGAGGAGGATTTTTACCTGTCCACCATTGGATTTCTACGCGGCGATTGTAAGCGCTGCCATGAATAATCGCATGATTTCCAACGGCAAAGTGAGAACCAAAGCTTTCTGCAGTTAATAACTGGGCAGGAATGCCATGAGCCCATAAAAACGTGACCATGCTTTTTGCGCGGGCTTTCGTGAGCTTTTCACGAATAACTTGCTTACCTACATCGTCAGAAAAGCTTGCAACGGTGACTCGGCTGCAAGGAAAAAGCATCACGAGCTTAGCAACTTTATCTAAAATAGGAAATTTAAGATCATCTAAATCAGGGCTATTAAATAGATAATAACGATCGGTTGGAATAATTAACGTGAGACGATCACCACGTTGAATAAATTGAATCGCCTGACTTTCTAGTTCACGAATGGTTGTTCGTGCAATATTTGCTTTTTCACCACGGCTATACAACGGTGGTTTTTCACAGCGATTCTGATTAAACGCGGTTGACTTGGGTTTATGATGTGAAGAATTAAAACAACCTGTCAACATTGCGGTGATGAGGGTAAAGCATAGGGCGCGTTTAAGAGCTCCTCGAAAAAACATATTGATTCCTTTTTGTAACAAAAAGATTAAAGATGATAAGTATATTCTATTATTATCGGATTTGACGGTGTTACGCAATACGAGGACGATGCCAAGCAGCCTGGCATTGTTATGACTTTGCTCTTTCTCCATTTCTTGCAGATAAAATATCGAAAAAGCACCCAATAGATTTTAGGTTGCAAAAAAATGTCGTCAATGTACAATTATTAGCAAGCGTATTAGCAAGCGTATTAGCAAGCGTATTAGCAAGCGTATTAGCAAGCGAATGAATCAATATTATAACGAAAATAAAGGTGAATTTTATGATGGAACTTGAAGAACAAGCGATGAACTTATCTGAAGCGGTCAAAAAATCAATTGAAAATTTTTTGTCGTTACCCGAAACACAGGGCGTTACCAACCTGCATGACATGGTGCTTGAGCAAATGGAGCCTGCACTGTTTAAATCGGTTATTGAGCACTGCAAGTACAACCAAAGTAAGGCAGCTACGTTGCTGGGTTTAAGCCGTGGTACGTGCCGCATGAAACTGAAGAAGTATTTTGATGATCAGTATTGTGGAAGTCGCTCGTGAGGATAGTTAGTATTGTCCGCCCTTTCAACCTCGACGTGCAACAGCGATTACAACGATAGGAGTATATTTTTATCATGCCAATAAGTAACGAAGAAAAAGAATTATTTTTTTTACACAAAGGTCAGCCGATTGTTGGGTTAATTCATAAAGAAAATAATACGATTGTATTCGCCCCATGTATACCACAAAAAGTACGGCTTCAACTCGATGGAAACGGAAACGCGATCTCAGGAACGCTCATGCGTGACAATTTAGAAAATATGACGGCTATTAATGATAATGATGAACCACTGGATCTAAATCATATAAATTCACTGTTAAAACAAAATTATGTTCCAAGAATTGTTGATATGCTGCATGACGCAACACCGGATGTAAAATCCGCTCATGAGCTTTTATTTGAACAAAAATGTGGATTAACAAACAAATCTGAATGGGGCGGATTTGCGTTGAGATTAAATGCCTTAAATGCCTTAAATGAATTGGAATATGAATTTTCATCAGGGGCTTTTAACTCAGGCGCATCAAACAAAAGAATCCAGGGAGCTCAATTATCTTCAGAATTAATAGAGCAGGTGATAAAAGAAACGGCTGTTTTAGGTACACCTAAAAAGCTTGAAACAAACGACGCCACATCACCATGGGAAACACCCCCTAAAAATCGTAAGCGATCTTATCGATTGTTTTCCTCCGACTCAATATCGACGGAAATATCGACGGAAATATCGACGGAACAAACGACGGAATTGCAATCAAGCTTTGGGAGTTAGGAAGTTATTGCGCTGCGTGTTCACTCGATTTGAACCATCCCAAACATACAAGCGAGGTGATTGATGAAAGCACTGATTATCTTAGATCTACAAAATGATTTCATGTCAGGAGGGAGCCTCGCTGTGCCACAGGCAGATCAGATTGTACCCATGATTAATCAATTACAGCCAAAATTTGATGTGGTGGTCGCAACACAAGATTGGCATCCGAAAAATCACCTTAGTTTTGCAATCAATCATCCTGGAAAAAAACTGTTTGAGGTGATCAAACTGAATGGCATCGATCAAATGCTTTGGCCAACACATTGTGTGCAAGGTACATTGGGTGCAGATTTTTATCCCACCCTAGAAACGAAACAGTTTAGTGCTATTTTTAGGAAAGGGATGGATGCACAGGTGGATAGCTATAGTGGTTTTTATGATAACGATCATAAAAAAAGCACTGGACTGACGGGTTATTTACGCGAGTTGGGTGCCAAGACACTGTATTTTTGTGGTTTATGTGCAGAAGTTTGTGTGTTTTACTCAATGCTTGATGCGCTTCAAGCTGGTTTTGATGCGGCTTTAATTTTGGATGCGACGGCACCCTTCGATAGCAATCGAATGCCTTCAATAAAAGAGCAATTAGTGAAGCATGGTGCAAGGTTATTACAGTCAAGTGAATTGTAGCTTTGTTTGCGAACTCAAGGGTGTGGGGTTAGGAAACAAAGCCCATCTTTTTTGCTACCAACAGATAATTAACGTCCACACAATCTTCAACAAGCACCGCTTTTCGCGTAAACGGATGATAATCAAGCCCAGTTACACCGAGCACGTCAAGACCGACTTGGCGTACACCCGAGGCTAATTCACTCGGACGAATAAAACGCTCAAAACTGTGGGTTTGCCGAGGCAAAAGCGACAAAATATATTCTGCACCTAAAATAACCGTTGCATAGGCCTTGGCTGTACGGTTAACCGTTGATAAAAACAAAAAACCGCCCGGCTTCAGTAAATCCACGGCTGAATTAATCACCACTTGAGGATCTGCAACATGCTCGAGCATTTCAAGGCACGTAATTGCATCAAATAGCCCCTTATTATATGACTCAACAAAGGATTCTACTGGCTCACACACATAGTCAATCGATAATGTTGATTGTTCGGCATGCACGCGTGCTGTTTGAAGTGTATGCGCTTCAACATCAAGGCCTGTCACATGCGCACCCAGACGCGCTAAACCTTCAGATAAAATACCACCACCACAACCTATATCAAGCATCTTAAGATTTTTGGGTGTGATATATTTGCAGATCCAATCCAAACGGGTGGGATTAATATCATGCAATGTTTTAAATGCGCCATTAGGCTGCCACCATTGGTCTGCATGCTGCGCAAAACGAGCAATTTCAAGGGGATCCATCGTTTCTTTTGCTTCAGTATTATGATTATTTGTCATGTCGTAACAAGTCCATCGGTTTAAAAAAGTTAATCACATCTGGATTCGTAATAAAACTTAGATTATACGGATGCTCGGCTAATAAGCTCGTAAAACGCGAGTATCCTGGAATTTTTTCTGCCACACGTCCAAACAAAATTAATCCCATTTGATCACCGTCACGATCACCAATAAAACAATCTAACAACGCTTCCATGAAAGGTGCCCAATGCTTTGCATGATAAGGGATTTTGTTTTCTTCGTACACAAGCGTTGCATTCAGTAATAAAAAACCTTGCCGCATCATGTTTGTAAAAAAAGCATCGAGTGTTTGATAATAACGCGTATGATCAAGCTTGGCGATCGCAGATTGTGAAAAATCAGCCACTAAATCACCCCGGGCATGCAACAGCATTTTCATGATATTACGCAGTGATGTTGCCCGATTTACGCCTTTGCTAAACCCCGTATCGCTCCAAATGGGACCAACTGCTGCATCCCAAAAGGCGTGGCCGTTGGCTGATTCGCTACGAGGATAAGGTGACTCACCGAATAAAATATATTGCGTTGAAACCAACGGCTCTGAAAATGCCGCCAATAAATAATGCATACCTGGCAACCAGGTGTTGGATTGCCTCAAACTTAATAAATAATCTGAATCCATCGCACGAAGCGCATGGATGAGCCTCGGGTGCCAGGTGGGGTGTGTGCCTTGTAAAAAAAACTGCATGATGTACTCATAACGCATAGATGCTGCCCTACAGTATACACCAAGACTATCTTAATTCTTAATACCCATTGGTTTACAAAGGAAACTATTTGTATTAATATTATCTATTCTTGAGGTGTTTATTATCTTTTGGAGTGTTGTATGTGTGATTATAAAGTCGGTGGTTTGTCGCTAGATTTTTTTTCAACAGCCGAGCTTGAACAAGAGCAGCGAGAAAATCCAACCGAAAACGCACGCATTATCGCACGCAATATGCTGCGATTTTTGATGATGAAGTATGAAGGTGATGCGTTAGATATGCTTTCATCGGAGCTTTTGAGCGCTATTTTTGTCCAAAGAAACCCTCAGCTTTTGTGCGGCATGCGACATGCCTTTCAAGAAGGCTTTGATCATGTTGCGCAGCAATTGAATTCAAAAAAAGGTTTACTAAGTACCAAACAAAACAATCAAGCCAAGCTTTTTATTAGCAATTGCTTAAGCTTGTTGCCTTTTGCTGATTTAAAACCTGGCAACGTATTTAATATACCACAATTGATTGATGGGGCATGGCAGCGCGTTCAGTATCGTGTTGAGCCGATTGAATTAACACCTACGCGTGGTTTTGAAACGTTATTTATGCGTGATGAAGATCGTGTGTTTGCGTATGGGTTAGAGCCAGTTGGATGTTCACAAGCAGAGCCGCATTTGATTTTTATGGGAACCACGTATCCTGCAGGTCAAGGATTTGTTACGCAGGCCAATACAGATTTAGAAGGTTTTGAGACGGTGGGTCATTATGTGTACCGCACAGGGCGACAAAAAATTATCGCATGGCTTCAGAAGCAGAGCCAGAAAGTACACACATGCGGTATGAGTTTGGGTGGTTCACTTGCTTTACTTTTAGCTATTGATCAGGGTGAGCGGGTATCACGTGTGGATGCACTGAACCCAGCCGGGTTGTATGATGCATGGAATAAAAGTGATCTGGATTGTTGGGATAATTTAGATGAAGATAATAAACCCGAGGTTGTTATTCAAAAACAAGGGCATGATTTTGTTTCAAGCTTAGGGGTATGGAAAAAAGATTGGACGATATTGCGCGTGACACCGCATGAAGCGGCATCCTGTTCACCGTTGGACCATGCACGCAATTACGCGGGGTATGATGATACGCTATTTGAACGGGTCGACGCAGAGCAAGACAATGAGGCGCGCCGAGTACGTAATATTTTAATTTACAGCGTGTTGCGAGGTCTGGCTTATTACGCGCTGATATTACCTGTTCATTATTTGATACGGCCTGCCATGCGTTATGCTTATGAGCATTGTTTTAAACTTGCGATGCTTGGACTTGTGTTTGCCTGCATCATGCCTCTCATGCCGTTGAATTTTGCGTTAGCTGTGATCGTTGTACCTGTTGTTCTTCATGTTATATCGCTTTTGGTCAGAAGTGCAGACGTTTGGATGGGGTATGCTGATATGCCGCTTGCAAAAATTCATGAGCCTGTTGATGGCGATATTAAATGCATGCGTGAAGATGGTGATGAAGAAATGACGATGAATGCAAAAAATAATTTATAATTTGATTAACAAATAACCTTTATTTAGGTACAATGCTCAGTATGATGCATCGTCGTTTATTTTTTTTAAGGTTTGATTATGAGTGAAGTGTCGTATTATACCCCTTCAAAAGAAACGCCTGCCGTTCGCTTGACCGAGGCTGCAATGTCTCATGTGGTCGCATATTTAGCAAAAAAAGAAGGCAGCCAAGGTATTCGGTTTTCAGTAAAAAAAACAGGGTGCTCAGGCTTGTCTTATGTGATTGATTATATCGATGCTCCAAGTCCAGATGATATGGTTTTGCCGCTTGGTGAAGATTATTTAATTTGCTTGGATAAAAAAAGCTACCCCTTTTTACAAGGCATCGAAGTGGATTATGTGAAACAAGGTTTAAATTATCAATTTGTGTTTAATAATCCTAATCAAACGGGTCAATGTGGGTGTGGTGAGAGCTTTACGGTAAATTAGATTAAAAAAACTCTGATTATGATTGAATCAATGTTTACACTCTTTGAGATATATGGTAGTATTAAACTCACGAAGTTTGGTTTGCCTCAGTGAGGCCTACGTTCTTTTTTAAAGTGTTACATGTTGATATGCATGTTTTTATGTATGTGTTTTTTATTTGTGGAGAAAAAAATGAGTGCAGTATCTGAAGAAGTTCGACTTCAACAGGATGGGTTAGCTGAGCACGTAACACGTGCCGTTAAGACTTATCTGTCAACAACCAGCAGCAAAGATGCTAGCTTGAACTTATATCAATTAATTATTGAAGAAGTGGAAGCTCCTCTTTTCCGTACCGTGATGGAAATGACCCGTTACAATCAATCACGTGCTGCCCGTGTGTTGGGTGTAAGCCGTGGTACATTACGTACGAAGTTAAAGCGTTATTTTGATGAAGAATTCATCGGTACACGCGACGAGTAAGTGCTTATTACGTGCTTAATGGTCGACACGCTCGCATGATTCCGTTATCATCGCGGGCGAAGTCGGTCAGGCAATCGCTCCTTGCGTAAGTAAGGGGAGGAAAGTCCGGGCTCCGTAGAGTAGAGTGCCAGGTAATACCTGGGAGGCGTGAGCCTATGGAAAGTGCCACAGAAAATATACCGCTTGTGTTTTCGCTTGAAAATATAAGTAAGGGTGAAATGGTGCGGTAAGAGCGCACCGCGCGTCCTGGTAACAGGCGTGGCAGGGAAAACCCCACTCGGAGCAAGACCAAATAGAGATCGGCGTGGCTGAAAGGCCGCAACGCGTGACTCGCGCGCGATCTGGGTAGGTTGCTTGAGGATATGCGGTGACGCATGTTCCAGATGAATGATTGCCCGCGACAGAACCCGGCTTATCGACCGACTTTTTTTAATTTCTCAAGAAGCGCTGATGCTGCAATTTGCTCAGCTCCTCGGCGTGTTTTGCTGACACCTTTTTCTGTTAGGTTGAGTGAACCAGCCGTGCACGTAATGTAAAATAATTGATTATGATCTTGGCCTTCGGTGTGTGTCAGGGTATAGCATGGCAACTGCATTTTTTGCGCTTGCATGTATTCTTGAAGTGCGGTTTTAGGATCTTTTTGGTTGGTTTCAGGCGTGTGTTGTTTCAGCGATTTTTCAAAAACGCGCAGAATGACCTGTTCGCACGCTTCAAATCCAGCATCGAGAAACACAGCGCCAAAGAGGGCTTCTAACGCATCGGCTAACGTTGATTTTCGCTCGGCGCCGTTATTTTTTATTTCGCCCGCACCTAGATAAAGCATTTTTCCAAGCCCTAACTCGCTTGCGATCTTGGCGAGTGTTGTTCCTTTGACGAGATGTGCTCGCAGGCGGCTTAACTCGCCTTCCGTGAGTTCAGGGTAGCGTTTAAATAAATCATGTGATATCACAAAATTTAAAATAGAATCCCCTAAATATTCAAGGCGTTCGTTATGAGGTATGCCCGCACTTCGATGGGTGAGTGCTTGTTTTAAATAGGTCTTAGACTTAAACGTATAACCTAGTTGGTTCGTGAGATGTTGATGAATTTTTTTTTGCATAGAATCAATCGCCTCACAAGAATGGCTGGTATCTTGGTATCAATGAATGATATGACCAATATTTTCCCATCGTATCGCATCTTTTTTACCGTTCCAACTCATCCAGACCAAAAATGCTCGGCCACGTAAGTTTTCTTCAGCAACAAAGCCCCAAAATCGACTGTCGGCGCTGTCATCCCGGTTATCACCCATCATAAAATAAGAGCCTTCCGGTACGGTGAGGTCAAAATCAACGGCTGCGTCGTTGGGATTAATATAAATATTATGAACGGTGCCGTTTAAGTCTTCGGTGTAACGAGCAACCGCTTGCCCTGAACTTTCGTCGGTCGTGTATTCTACAAAGGTTTGTTTCGCAGGTTTACCATTAATCGTCAGATGTTTATCGTGATATGAAACAACATCGCCAGGAACGCCAATAACACGCTTAATATAATCAAAGGATGGATCGGGTGGCCAGCGAAACACAGCAATTTGTCCGGTTTTAGGTGAGCCGACTTGAATTATTTTGTTTTCTAATAAAGGTAAACGTACGCCGTAAGCAAATTTATTGACCGCGACAAAGTCGCCGACATTTAATGTTGGCTCAAGTGAACCTGAAGGTATACGGAAAGGCTCAATAATAAACGAGCGTAGAGCAAGTACAGCGAGAAACACAGGGAAAAAAGCACGGGCATGCTCAATGATGACCGGCTCTTTTTGTGTCTCAGGACGATTTTTTCGCCATATAAGCTTATCAAGAAGAACAATCAATCCACTTAAAGTTGATAAAGCAACCAGCAACAACGTAAAGTTCATATAAAACAACTCCTATATTTATGTGTGCTATTTTTTTCGTTCATCACGGAACACGGCCATGAATGCCGCTTGCGGTACTTCCACATGCCCAATTTGCTTCATGCGTTTTTTACCGGCTTTTTGTTTTTCAAGCAGTTTTTTCTTACGTGAGATATCACCACCGTAGCATTTAGCCGTGACATTTTTGCGCAAGGCTTTCACGGATTGGCGCGCGATAATTTGTCCACCAATAGCCGCTTGAATGGCCACATCAAATTGTTGACGTGGGATCACTTCACGCATACGCTCGGTTAAGCTACGCCCACGAGCCTGTGCGTTGTCACGATGAACAATCAGTGCCAATGCATCGACCGGTTCACTGTTGATGAGCACGTCCATACGTACAAGTTTTGCCTCTTCGAAGCGTATAAAATTATAATCTAACGAAGCGTATCCACGGCTAGCAGATTTAATGCGGTCAAAAAAGTCGGAGACCACTTCACTCATCGGTAAATCATAGGTGAGTGAGATTTGTCGACCACTGTAGGTCATGTTGATCTGAACACCGCGTCGCTCAACACATAGGGTAATAATCGGACCTAAATATTCCTGAGGAACTAAAATATTGGCACGTACAATCGGCTCCATGAGTTTATCGATGTACTGAGCGGGTGGAAGTCGTGATGGGTTATCAATCATCAAGATTTCACCTTTGGTGGTGTGTATTTGATAAATAACGGTAGGAGCTGTCGAAATAAGATCTAAGTCGTATTCGCGCTCAAGGCGTTCTTGGATAATTTCCATATGTAACATACCAAGAAAACCACAGCGAAAACCAAAACCCAGTGCATCCGATGATTCAGGCTCATAAAAAAGTGACGCATCGTTTAAGCTCAGTTTTGCTAAAGCGTCACGAAAGGCTTCAAAATCTTCGGCTTGAATGGGAAAAAGACCCGCATAAACTTGCGGTTTTACACGTTGAAAACCAGGAAGGGGCGCGCTCGCTGGATTTTTTTCAAGGGTGAGGGTATCGCCAACAGGGGCCCCTAGAATTTCTTTGATGCCTGCAACAACGTAACCCACTTCACCGGCGTGCAGCGTACCTGTTGGTGTACGTTTGGGCGTAAAAATGCCAACTTGGTCGACTTCATGACTGCGTCCGGTCGACATGACACGCATTTTTTGGCCTTTATTTAGGGTGCCGTTGACAATACGAACCAACGAGACAACCCCTAAATAGGGGTCAAACCATGAGTCAATAATCAGCGCTTGAAGCGGTGCATTAACATCGCCTTGGGGTGCTGGAATATGCTTGACCAAGGCTTCTAATGCATCTTGTATTCCTAGACCTGTTTTTGCACTCACATGAATGGCACCGGTCGCATCAATACCGATAATATCTTCAATTTCGGCGCAAACGGCGTCTGGATCGGCCTGAGGTAGATCAATTTTATTTAAAATAGGCAGCACTTCGAGTGATTGCTCGATTGCGGTGTAACACACGGCGACGGTTTGAGCTTCGACCCCTTGGCCTGCATCAACGACTAAAAGTGCACCTTCACATGCGGCAAGCGATCGTGAGACTTCGTAGCTAAAATCAACGTGTCCTGGCGTATCAATAAAATTAAGTAAATAGGTTTTGCCATCTGTCGCTGTGTAATTCAACGAGACGCTTTGCGCTTTAATGGTAATACCGCGCTCACGTTCGATATCCATCGAATCCAACACTTGTGAGCTCATTTCACGCTCGGATAGGCCGCCACATACTTGAATGAATCGATCGGCAAGGGTAGATTTACCGTGGTCGATGTGGGCAATAATCGAAAAGTTACGAATTAAAGTTAGGTCGGTCACACACAATACTCATCTATAAATGCAGTTATTTTAGCTTATTTTTTAACGTTCAGATAGTAGAAGATGCATCTTAACTTTAAGCCTGACTTGATAAGTAAGATGCGCTAGAATAATGCATTTTTTACGGACAGAGGAGTTGATATGTCTGTTTTACCGGTAACATCAACCGTCACGGGCGCTTTGGGTTTTTTTGCTGGAGCCGCTGGTGGAGCAAGCTTAGCAACGACCATAGGGGTATGTTGCCTAGGTGGGGCGATGCTTTGGCCTCTAGGTTTAGCTTTGCAATTAGGCGTTGGGTTTGCTGTAGGCGATACGTCCATGATATTTCCTGTCGAATGTGTGAGCTCGATTCCAGCTGCAGCTGCAGGTGCTTTCGTGTGCTCCATGCCTGTTATTCAATTTGTTGTGATGGCTTCTATTGGTGCTGCTTTGTTGTATTTGTTAGGACAAATGATTTACATCAAGACGAATGAAGATCTCGACGTCAATCGTGAAGAAGATAGGAACGCATGGGGATTGACTTTATCGGTTATAGGTTATCAAACGAATTTTTAGGTGAAGTTATGAAAAATACTTAGTATGCTGAGTGAATACCGTGAATGGAGATTTAATTTTTGGGAGATGTATTTATGATGAAGCAATTTGCTCGTCTTGTGATAGTTATTTCAGTCGTGTGTTATGCTGGATTTTCTTTTGCTGATGCGGAGCTCGTCAAGAAAAAAGATGCCGAAGCCTTTATTCAACTTATGGTGGATAAACATCATTTTAAGCGAAGTGATGTTGTTTCGGCGTTAAAGCAGGTCAAATTTCAACCCCGTATTATTGAACTGATGGAACGCCCCTACGAAAAGAAAAGCTGGGATAAGTACAGCACCCTTTTTTTAACGCCTGAACGTCTCCAAGGAGGCTTAGACTTTTGGCAAGATAATCAAGACACCTTGGCTGAAGCTGAGAAAAAATTTGGTGTGCCAGCGTCTGTGATTGTGTCAATTTTAGGTGTTGAAACCAAGTATGGACAATACCAAGGCACATATCGTGTGTTGGATGCCGTGAGTACGCTTGCATTTTATTATCCGAAACGCGCATCCTATTTTACACGAGAGTTAGAAGAATATTTGTTGCTATGCCGAGAGCAAGGTGTGCCCGTAACGCATTATGTTGGTTCTTATGCCGGTGCTATAGGACAACCGCAGTTTATGCCAAGTAATTATCGTGTGTATGCGGTCGATTTTGCAGGCAAAAACCATCCTGATTTAATCAACGAAAAGAAAGATGTGATTTTTAGTGTTGCAAACTATTTTAAACGGCATGGTTGGCAGACCAACGGTGAAGTGACGGATCCAGCCTTAGTGAAAGGTGCGAAATATAAAGCCTTGAAAACCAACAGCCGAAGCCCTGATTATGCTTACAAACAGTTACTTCAATCCGGTGTAACGCCGGTCACGCCGTTAAAAAAACCACCTGAAAAAGCCGGGTTGATTGAGCTGAACACCCATGGGGATGCTTATGCTTATTGGCTTGCTTACCCTAATTTTTATGTGATTACACGTTATAACACCAGTCCGCAGTATGCGCTTGTTGTGCATCTATTATCAGAACAATTGCAGCAGCGTTGGGATGCGAAGCATAAAAAACAAACTCAGGCTTAACTTACTCATAGGATGCTTTTGTGGCGACATGTTTTTTATTTGTTGATACCGCAGATACACGTGCAGCCCAAGTTGAGAGCTTTTGGGCTGTTCGACTTGATGATGCCGGTGAAGTGGATCTTCCACTTGCATCGTATACGGTCGAAGAAATCCAAAACATGCAACGAGGGCATCAGACGGTTGTGGTATTGCCTGCATCGGTGGTGAGCCTTCATCGTTTGGAGCTTCCCAAACTGAGTTCACGTAAAGCACGTGAGGCCATTCCTTATGCGCTTGAAGAAGAACTTGCGGCGCCTGTAGGTGAGCTTCATGTGGCGTTTGATAGCGATACACGCCTAAATAACACGTATCGTGTGGTGGTGATTAATCGATTACGTTTGCGCGCTTGGATGCATGAGCTTAAAGCTTTAGAGCTCGTGTTTGATGAGATAACACTGGATTGGTTTGCGTTGCTTCCAGGCGAGGCATGCGCAACGTCAACTGATTTATTGGTTCATCACGATGGGGTTCTTGGGGCATTAAGTCCCTTGCTTGCAGCATCGTATGTGCAAACTTACCCAGACGCGCGCGCAGGATGGGTGTTTGATGATAGCGCAACGTCTTTAAAGCAGCTTAAGCTTGATGTGCACGAAGGATCGTATCGCTTATTTGTTGCAAAACGCTTATTAACTGAGCGTTATATTAACTTGTGTCAAGGAACTTTTCAGCATCGCGTGCAGGATAAGCAAGGTTTGCGATGGTATGGGCTTTGTGGGGTGTTGCTGTTGACTTGGTTTTTAAGTGTGCTGGGTATACATGCCTTGACTTTGCATCGGTTGCACACAAAGCAAGAGGCACTTGATGCGCAAATTGCACAGCATTACCACGTGTTTTTTCCTGAAGCAAAGCAGGTTATTAGCCCTCGTTTTCGTATTGAGCGTTTATTAAATCAAACAGGTGGTGCATCACATGATGCTTTTTGGTTGTTGTTTGATGCTTTTGCAAACGTAGCTGAATCCAATCCATTGGATATCGAAAATATTCGTTTTCGTGATGAAACACTTTGGGTGAGTCTCATGGCTCCCGATTTTTCAGTGTTGGAAGCGTTCGAGCAACGACTTAAAAAATCAGATGTGCACGTCAAACAAACACAAGCAAGAACACGTGATAATCAAGTGATAGCAACATTGGAGCTGCGTTTATGAAAGCCTTGCAAGCCTTAGAGGTCATGCGTGTTATGCAAGCGCGCTTATTGCAAGCATGGCAGCAACTCAATCATCGCGAGCGTTTGTTATTGTTTTGGGGGGCTGTGTGCCTTGGTTTGTATCTTGCCTATGCAGCGTATGCTTCGTTGGATAACGCAGTGATGGTGAACACACAACGTTTATCTGAAAAAAAAGAAACCTTGGCTTGGATAAAACAAGCTGAGACACAATTATCATCGAAACACACCGGTACCACGGTGCTTGATAAATCCAAAGCGCTGGCCGTATTGTCTCGGCAATTGAAAGCGGCTTCTTTTGCTGGATTTGCTTATCAATTAGAGCAGCTGAGCGACGCTGAATTACAGGTTTCGTTTGAACACGTGCCTTACCATGCTTGTTTAGCTTGGCTTGCTTCAATGAGTAAAAAATATACGATCACGGTTAAAACGTTTAATATGGACCGTACAGAAACACCAGGATTGGTGAAGTGGACCGTGATTTTTGCTTTAAACGCATAAAAAAAATTATTTACTGCATTTGACTAGAATATATTCCTAGAAGTGTTAGAATAGCTCCGGTATACATTGAGGAAATTAACATGACAGATAAAGTAAGTGGAACAGTAAAGTGGTTCAATGAAGGTAAAGGTTTTGGTTTCATTGAAAGTGAAGGAACAGATTATTTTGTGCATTTCAGCGCAATCCAAGGTGGTGGATTTAAAACACTGACCGAAGGTCAAAGCGTTATGTTCAAAGCAGGAAAAGGCCAAAAAGGACCACAGGCTGAAGAAGTCGAAGTGGTTTAATAAGTCTTGGATGAAGGTGTTATGTAGGACCATAATGGGATTCAGTCAGTTGATTCGAATCAATCCATTATAATCTAACCAACACCTTCATGCTTTTGTTACACCCTAGATTAATACCCTTTATTTTGAACACTTCCCCATGTTTTAACCCCTGCATTTTTTCTTAAGTCTTCAGGAAGTTCATTCAGTGCCTTTTGTGCCGCGCCGTAACTTGGATACGTTCCATACACACCTTTATAATATTTTTTTCCTCCGCGTTCATATTTGATTTCTGCTTTTCGTGCATCTTTGGGTGCTTTTTGTAATGTAGCTGCAACCTCAGACGCTTTTTCATTATCATCCAATTCAATCGTGTAGTTTTGTGGGCTTTGACGGTCAACCCAGGATTTTTCACGATCTTTAAATGATGCAGGTGAGTGCTCTGAACCCACATGATAACCTTCCGGTACGGTAACGACTTTACGCGATCCGGGTACGTAGGCACCATTACCGTTATCATGAGGTTGGTCTTGATAAGCGCCATCTCGATAAGCCCCGCCTGAGGTATCATATCCATCAGGATAAAGTGGTGCCGTTGTGGTGGCTTGCGTCTGTCCAAAACTATAGGGGGCGTAATAATCAGCTTGACCGCTTGTATTCATGACGCCGCATGCTGACAGTGTGGCTGTACAAAGTAAAAGTCCAATATGTTTCGTTTTTATTATCATGATATGGCCCTTTTCTTTAATTAATAATATTTTTTTATATTTTTTATGTCTTTCTGTAGAGGTTATCTGCAATACTTTAGAAAACTTTAATTTTTAGGAGCATGATGTATGTGGACCGATCGTCGTTCGGGAAAAAATCATCAACGCGGAGAGCAGGATAAGCGAGGCCCTTACGAGCGCGATCGTACGCGTGTGATTCATTGTCCAGCTTTTCGCCGTTTGCAACGAAAAACACAAATTCTGGGTACTGACGAAGGTGATTTTCATCGAACACGTCTTACACACTCGCTTGAAGTCTCTTCGATTGGATGTAGTTTGGTTCGGCGTTTATCAACCAATCTTGAGAATAAAGCATTTTTTGACTTACTCCCGGATGAGGATCTCATCAGTGTCATGTGTTTGCTTCATGATATCGGGCATCCACCGTTTGGGCATGGGGGGGAGGTTGCACTCAATTATATGATGCGGAACCACGGGGGCTTTGAAGGTAACGGGCAAACGCTTCGCTTGCTGACGAAGCTAGAAAACAGTTACGGTGCGTTTGGGTTGGATCTGACCCGACGAGCACTGCTGGGTATTTTAAAATATCCTGTAAGCCGTGATTGGGTGGTTGCGACCCAAATGCCTGTAACGTCAGAAGTGCGACATCCGTCGATTTGTGTCAACGATTGGCTGCCGCCTAAAGCTTATTTTGAGAGCGAGCAACCTGAAGTGGATTGGTTGCTTCACGTGCTTACTGAAGGCGATCGTAAGCTATTTCAAAGCTTATCAAAACAACCGACGGCACATCATCATGGTGCGTCAAAATACCGAAGCTTAGATTGTTCGATTATGGATATTGCCGACGATATTGCCTACGGTGTGCATGATTTAGAAGATGCAATTCAATTGCGTTTGATGACACGTGCGCAACTCGATACGTCTGATTTTAGAGCGTTACTCGCCGAGACCTCGTTAACTAAGCGTTCGCTACCGTTATTGGATGCGTTGTTTGATGATGCGCTTCATATAAGAAAGCAGGCAATAGGTGAAATGGTTAATTTCTTTGTGACCGCCACAACCATTCAAATAAGTAACGAAGCTTTTGAATGTGATGTATTAAAATATAATGCGATGTTGCGTCCTGAAGCTAAGGCATTAATTCATGCCTTGATTGCAGCAATTTATAAGCATGTGATTGACTCACAAGAGTCGCGTACGTTCGAATACGGAGGACAAACGGTGGTGTTGCGTTTATTTGATGCGTTGAGTTCGAATCCGATGGGGTTGTTAAGTTTGAAAGATCGCATTCGTTTTGAAGAAGCGGAAGATGAAGCTGCTGGAAAACGTGTGGTCTGCGATATTATTGCAAATATGACGGATGAATATGCGTATCGTATGCATGAGCGTTTGTTTGGTTTTAATACGAGAACGATATTTGAGCGTTTGTAAGTATGTGTGCTGATGATGCACCATAACCGATGGGTTATGGTGGCGTCCCCAAGGGGAGTCGAACCCCTGTTATCGCCGTGAAAGGGCGGTGTCCTAGGCCTCTAGACGATGGGGACCCAGTGTGAAATTTAGTCAGCACCAGCACAAATTGCTGATGCTGGTGGAGTTAGGCGGAATCGAACCGCCGACCTATTGCATGCCATGCAATCGCTCTACCAACTGAGCTATAACCCCAAATTCCGAACGCAAGTTTACGAGATGTTGGCCTGGATTGTCAAGGGTATTTTTTGATTTAATTAAAAAAAAGCGTTTTATTTTCAGGCATAACGCTTTTTTTGCCAAAGTAGCGTGAGCGTGAGGGATATCGTGAGTGGTGTGCCTAATTGATTGGGCCATCCCCAGTTAAGACACCAAGCGGAGGTGAGATCAAGTAACGAGAGAAATAAGCTGATGGTGAGAAACGTGGTGCTCAAGGCCTTGGCGGAATGAAGACGATAATTTTTTATGATTTGCGGTGCAACATAACTTAAAAAGCCCAGCCGAGAAATCCAGCCAACGAAAAGGACGGTATCACGTGAATGAGCCATGGCTTCAAAATAAAAAACGCCTAAGAGCATCAAGATACCTATTAAACTTAACGAAAAAAGACATAACACAGCAAGCAATTTAACTTGGCCGCGCTCTTGTGCAAAGCGCATGAGTTGAAATTGCTGTATCGAGAGCGTGCAGAGGGCCGCAATGGATACTGCGCGGTACTGCCAGGGTAGGGGCTTGAATAAAGCGTAGAGTAAATCCAAGGCAAAGCTTGTCATGATGATCATGTGCAAACTCACGCTTAATTCAGCTAAATGATGCTTATGCGTGTTATGCCGTATCTGAGGCAGATAAACAATGAGATACAGCACAAAAGCTAAGTTAAGCGTAAAATTTCCGAGGGTTGTTGGACTTATCATACGCTTGTTTGTCGCTTATTTTTGTTCATGTAAAATAAAATGATGTGATCGCTCAAGTAAATCATGTAAAAGTTGGGTCAGGGGCGCTGCACGCTCACAAAAAATCGAAAGTGCTTGTTCTGTTTTTTGAAAGTGCGTTTGTATTGCTTTTCTTAATGCTTCTTCGGTGTAGTAGGTTGCAAACGTTGTTTTATGATTGGCTTGGTCGGAGGCACGGCCTTTACCCAAACTTTGTGCATGATAACTATCTAAATAATCGTCTTGCATTTGAAAGGCAAGGCCTAAGTGTGTGGCAAATTGACGTAGTGCAAGCGTGGTCTCAGCCGTGGGTTCGGCGGCAGCTAACGTCATGTTCATGCAAGCGAGCATTAAGCGACCGGTTTTTAAGTCATGAATTATAGCCAGTTTTTGTTCGGTAATATCCGGACGTGCAAGTTCAGAGAGATCTAAACTTTGCCCGCTGACCATGCCTGCGGGACCGCAGGCTTTCACCAGCTCATGTGTCACATCCAATACATTGGGTAGGGGGAGTGTTTGTGGGAGCTGTTTGAGTAATACATCGATGGCCAGTGCTTGCAATCCATCACCGACTAAAATAGCCGTGGCCTCATCAAAGGCTCGGTGACAACTGGGCTTTCCACGACGCATATCATCGTCATCCATCGCCGGTAAGTCGTCATGCACCAACGAATAAGCATGAACAAGCTCAATCGCCACAGCAATCACATCTAACGTGGCAAGCGGTACACCGAGGAGTTCACCTGATAGATAAACAAGTAACGGACGTACACGCTTTCCTCCTGGAAAGAGGGCGTAGAGCATGGCATCTCGAATAGCCGGTGCCGGAATGGGGGTGGTCTCAAGTAAGTTTCGCAAGTATTGTTCATGACGTATGATATAAGCTGTGTTAGGCATCCGTGCTGCTCTCATCAGGAGGTGTTTGATTAAGAAGTTGCTCAACTTTTTGTTCAGCGTCCGTTAATAGCGTTTGGCAAGTTCGCGTGAGACCAATGCCTTTTTCAAATGCTTTGAGGGCGTTGTCTAACGATAAATCGCCTTTTTCCAGAGCGGTGACGACTTGCTCGAGTGCGGCAATTGATTTTTCAAATTGAACGGCTTTGGTCATGAGATGGGTCCTATCCAGAACACAGCAAGAATGTTGCTATTATACGGCGTTGATGAATAAATAAAAGCTCCCACTCAAACGATTGAGTTGTTAGGTGGGAGAAAAGGTCAAGCAAGGTTAAGCCAATTTAAGCACCATAGGCTGTAGAAATAGCCTGTTGAGATGCTTCAAATTTTTCGGCAACACGTGACGGAGCTGTCTGAAAAAACGAATTTTTTGTGCTAGGGAATACCGGCGTTAACACATTCAACAGCGCATGCAGTGCATCCATGATCTTGCGACAAAAGAAGCTAAAATAAGACTCATGTTCAAGTAATGCCGCTTCGGCTTTTGGAATAACTTCAGTTTTCACCTGCTTTTTAAATAAGCTCATATCTTCTGCCGTGCGATCAGCGTTAAGCGCTAAAGATGTAGCAAGTGTGAAGAATGTATTCATGGGTTCTTGAATTTTTTCATACGTGCTTTGATCTAAGCCTACAGATAATGCAGTCTGTAATTCATCCAAATGAGCTTGAATGCTTCTACGGGCCTCTTCTTGCCTTGCCAATGCTTGTACATCATCTGTTTCATCTGATTCATCTGTATCTGTGCCTGAATCTTGTCTATTAATCCATGGTGGGGTTCCGTCTTGCTCTTGGAGATCAGGTAAGAAAGCATCGAACTGATCAGGTAAGGGTGGGTTAATCTTTAAATCGTCAGAAGTTAGTGAATTGCTGCTGCTGTGTTTTGATAATGGAATGTTTACGCCTACTTCTATGTTAACGGGTGGTGTAAAATTTGCAGCTTGAATTGCTTCGAGTAAGTTCATGATTAGTATATCCATATAAGTTAAAGCGAGATTTTAGTGTAGGGTTTAGTTAAAAATAAATCAATATCGGCCTATGTTAAAAAACCGTAGAGGCGATGTTTCTACTGATTTTTATCATGCTTGCAATGAAGTTAGCACGCGTAAGACATCAGCCACATGATCTTTGACGCGCACTTTTCTCCAGATGTGACGTATCATTCCGTCGGGATCAATCAAAAAAGTACTGCGCTCAATGCCTCTTACTTGTTTGCCGTACATAGATTTCATACGCATCACGTCGAATGCTTCACAAAGTGTTTCATCGGGATCACTGATGAGCTCAAAGGGAAAATTTTGTTTTTCTTTAAATTTTTCATGTGACGCGAGGGTGTCACGTGAAATACCAAAAATTGTGGCATTCATGAGCGAGAAAGCTTTTTCGTTATCACGAAAATCACAGCCTTCTGTGGTGCAGCCTGGGGTCGCATCTTTCGGATAAAAATAAAGCACGATCCAGTCACCTCGATAATGTTCAAAAGTCGTGGTTAAACCGTTGGTTGCTTTAAATTGCATTGAAGGGATTTTATCGCCCAGGTCTATCATCTTGTCAGTCCTTATTTAATTATTTAAAGTTTAATTTTATTTTTCTTGGTACGCTTTGCACTAAATATGTTGGCCCTTAGGGCTCGGAATATTATTTAAAACGTCCTCACACACCGCTTGTATTTGCTTTAGGTCCCCAGCACGTTTTTCAGGACATGCTTGAGTCATGTTTGCAATTAAAGCTTGAATCTCATCAGGTACATCATCTACTCCTTTAAATAATGCATCAAATGTTTTTCCTAAAGCATAAATATCCGATTTTTCAGAATAAGGCACAGGCTGTCCTGGGGGGGCGTTGTCAATTTCAGGCGCGATAAAACCGTCCGATCCAAATGCTGAGGTTTCTTCTTGGCCTAAGCCACATGATAATCCAAAATCACATAACGAAAGTGTTTTGGTGCCTTCATCCCAAATGAAATTTTCAGGTTTGATATCACGGTGTAAAAATTTAGCATGAAACTTGTCCAGTAAAGAAGCGGCTTGTTTTGCTATTTCCAGGCGTGAGGCAATATCGGGACTTACGCCTTCATCAAGATGTTTTTTGAGCTCAACGCCTGGCAAGAGCGTTTGTAGCGCATAATACTTTCCTCCTCGCAGAGCGTCCCCATGATAACGTTCGAGCGTATCGAGTACCTCATTTTCAAATTTTGAATCTGATTTAGCAAACGCCTGTATGATTTTGACGGCTTGCCATTCACCTGTTTCTAAATGCTGACAAAATTTCACGGTACCGAACCCACCTTGACCTAATATTTTTTCTTTGCCTCGATATAAAGCGTAAGCTTCGTGTTCTTGATTGTTTTTTTGAGCAAAAATGACCGAAAAATTAAGACCTTCTGAACGTTTAGAAATTTTGGTCAAATTAAAATCGTGATCTAAATCAAAATCAAGCTTATTTTCTGATTGATAGCCTTGAATTTTAAGGCGAATCGCCTCTAATGCTTGCTCAGCAGCGTTTTTTAAATCCATCTGCGTAGTTTGCGTATTACTGGCCGTTGCGACTAAATTCGGATCAACCAGCTCCATGCCTAGATTTGAAACCATATCGTCAATCAGCTCATCATATTGCATGTTTAATTCATCGCGTGCATCGTTTTGATCGGGGATGGGTATGTTCTCAAGTTTGCTTTTTAGGTCATCTAAAAAATGCTTAACATCATCGTCTTTAAACATTGACTTCAAATCTTCAAGTTTTGCTAACACATTCGCTCTATACTCAACCACATGTTGTATTGGGCTGATGGATAATTCCATGATTTTATCTGCGGGATTATGAGCAAGATCGCATAACGCTTGTGCTTCGGCTTCAGCTAACGTCGCAGTCGATAACGCTTGTAAATGAGGTCGTGCTTCATCTTGAAATTTTTTAATATGCGTTTGTATTTCACGAACGCGTGAACGCTCAGCCTCATTCAAGAGGAAACCATCATCCTGAACATCTTTTGGGTCAATTTTGGGGTGAAAATCTTTCATTGCAGCCACTAAGGTTTATTAATATACAATAAGTATATGCATTAACACCAAAATTTGCGTAGGTTAGTATCATACAATTCAAAAGATTTCTAAAAGATTTCGGCGGAATTAAATAGGCTGCCGCTATCGTGTGATTTAGCAGCCATACTTCAACCAAACGGGTAAAACACGCTCAAGGTAATCCATAAACTTCCAGAGTCCGACGCGATGCTCTAGGGTCCCAAAGCGATCGACTTTGGCTTCAGGAAAAGCAATGCCCAAACCAAATAAACCGGGTGCGATAATGCCACTGCGATCGTTATACTCTAAGCGGTGTATGCCTTCGATGGGTATTAAACGCTTTTGAAAGCCAGTGGCATAAATCGCGTGACTGCATTGCGGTAAATGTTCCCGAATATGTTCTTCGTTTGAAATAAGCCGTGTGAGTTTATCGGGTAATCTTCCATCCAGATGCTCACGTGCCCAAGTCGCCGTATTGCCTTTAAGGCCGGTGTCATCAAATAAAATCCAATCGTCAAGATACACAGCATAGCGTAATGGGGACAAATAAAAATTAATCACGTGTTTGATATTACATTGCTCTAATAATGTTTTAATAATTAACACCGCAGAGTGAGATGAACCAAAAACCGCCACGGTATCGTTTGTATGACCGATGGAGGCGAGGTGATTGGGATCGAGTGCTAAACTTAAGGGTATTTCTTGTATTCCAGGAAAAGCCAAAGATTTAGGTTCGGATCCTGTGGCTAAAATCACCTGGTTTGCTTGCAGGATTTGATGCTCAAGTTGAAGATGCCAGCATCTATTATATAATTTTAAGTGCTGTACCGTGTCTTGTATACTATGCACCGTCTGTTTTAAATGTGCGGTTATCCATTGCAACGGCTTGGCTGCAAGCGCCAAACAGCAGGTGTGGTCAGGGTGGGTATGATTAATTTCAAAATCAGGTGCGGTATTGTATTTAAACGATTCACAACGTTCGAAAAATTTAATAAATAAGCCTACGCGTGTGTTGCTTGAAACGTGCTGCCATCGTGTACCAAAATCACCTACGTTGAATTCGGGATCAATCCAAGCAATTTTTTTAGGATGAATGCCCTGGTCAAGCAGTTTGCCTACCGCGGCAATACCCGCAGGGCCTGCTCCTACAACCGCCCATTCAAAAATAATCTCTCGCATAGCTTGTCCGTATAATGTTATTCAGCGAAAGTATAACAAACTTCTTGAGCGAGGCGTGACATGATTTAAAAGTGTACATTTAGCTTTTGATCGTGTATGATTCAGCTCAAGAATAAATATATGTAGAATATTTTTGAGGAGATTATGGTGCCAGATCGCAATATAATTAAACCCATACCACGTCGAGCGAAACCTGTCGCGGAAAAAGGACTTGATGCGGGTCAAGTGCAGCTAAAACAAGAAATGATCGCAATCTGTCAGGAGATGATCAACTTGCTCGCCATATTGACCAAAAAAGAGCGCGCTTTTGATGTGTTTCAACAACAGTTGTTGGCGGCTGCAGGGAAGGAGGGCTGGCCTATGACCGTACCGGCTGAAACCGATGTTGCTGAACCCGCATCATCTTCTACAGCTAAAGCGGGCGGAGGTGCATTCTTGAAAACCTCGAGCATACCTGAAGAAGCGAGCTTTCAGACTGAAGTGCCTTCATCGTCACAAGAGCATTTAGACATGCTTCATGCATTGGATCAAAAAATAAATAAGTTAAAGCGTTACCGTACGGATTTACCAGACTCCGTCAATAACGTTTTGTTTGGACTGCAACTCCGGGTGCAAGCATCGATACAGGCGGTAGACAAAGAGATTGCAGCAGGGCAGCGCGAAGCTACACTGCGTGTTCAGCCTAGTGTGTTTGCAAAGCAGCAGCGTCGTGAGCCAGAAGAAACATCAGATGAGACGGGTAGGTTAGAAAGAAGGCATTCTATCTGATTTTTCGTGATTACACATGGTGTATCCCCGACTATTTTTTACCCAAATCAAATATAGTCTTGACTATTTTCGATTTGGGTCTAATATAGTCGTTATGAAAAGAATACAAGACAGTCGTATTATCAGCGACTTATCAAAAAAAATGGTGTTGTTAGCAGGCCCGAGGCAAGTGGGTAAAACATTTGTCGCGAAGCTTATTGCTGAAGAATATAAAAATGCATTGTATTTAAACTTTGATAATTTAGATGATAGAAAAATAATTCAATCCTTGTCGTGGCTTGATGATGTTGATCTGTTGGTGCTTGATGAATTGCATAAAATGCCTGAGTGGAAAAATTATCTGAAAGGTTTTTATGACACCAAACCTGAGCATGTGTCTATTCTTGTGACGGGTAGTGCGCGTTTGGATATTTTTAATAACGTGGGTGACTCACTAGCAGGGCGTTATTTTTTACATCGATTGCTTCCGTTATCACCCTCTGAATTAAAGCAGCTTGGTCAGCCGATCGATATGGATGCTTTAATGGTTCGAGGGGGCTTTCCTGAGCCCTATTTGGCCGAAAATTTGATTGAAGCAAATCGTTGGCGCATGCAATACAGTAACAGCATGCTTTCGACGGATGTGTTTGATTTTGATGTTGTGCATAATTTAAAGGCGATGCGCGTTATTTTTGATTTACTGCGTTGTCAAGTGGGTTCGCCGGTTTCTTATCAATCACTTGCGCGAGACGCTGCTGTGTCTCATGGTACGGTTAAACGATACATCGAAATTTTAGAAGCGTTATTTATTGTTTTTCGTGTGACGCCCTATTCAAAAAATATAGCACGCAGCTTACTGAAAGAACCCAAAATTTATTTTTTTGACTCAGGTCTTGTGAACGGTGACGAAGGTGCGCGCTTAGAAAATTTGGTTGCGGTGTGCTTACTCAAACATGTGTATGCAAAAGTTGATTATTTGGCAGAAGATGCTGCTTTATATTATCTTAGAACTAAAGATGGGCAGGAAGTAGATTTTGCTTTGGTTAAAGATCAGATGGTAGAGCAAATCATCGAAGTAAAATATGCTGACCAAACCATCAGTAAATCACTGCATGCTTTTCATCAACGATATCACTATCCAGCCATCCAGCTTGTTTATCAACTACGCAATGATCGCATGGTTGATGCGATTAAGGTTGTACGTGCCGAGCGTTTTTTAGAAGGTTTGATGATGTAAACATGTCTTGCTGGCATGTGGTTTTGCAAAGCCCCAGACTAAACATCAGAAGGGGCTGTGGCGTTATCTTGCGTGGGTTTTTCTAGCGCCTCACTTAAACTAATAAAGCGATAGCCGTGCTCACGGTACATGCTAATAATATCACTCAAAAAATGGCTATTGAGTAAGTTTGCATGCAATAATAAAATTTGTTTCGAAGGTTTGCCGTTGGCCAGCTTTTCTGCTCGTAGCGTTTGTTTCCAGATGTAGGCAAGGTAGCGATTTTTTAATTGCGGTAGATATTTGGGGCGTGCGCGATAAGCAACACGATAGAGTTGTTCGTTAAATTGAAAGTCTTTGGTGTCGATGGTCACCGGCGCCACAATATAATCATGGGTTGCGAGATAGTTTTGTACCTCGGCTTTTTTATCACCATGTCCTTCGGCCAAATAGGGGTATCTAAAATAGCGCGGATGCGACATCAGCGGGATGAGTACTTTGTCGGCATGGGCGACATTATCGATGTATTTTTCACTGCTGGTCTGGTTTAAATTTAAGTGTGAATAGGTGTGGTTACCGATGGTAAAGCCCGCATCATGAAACGCTTGCAATAATTCCCACTGGCCTGGTTCGATGGAACCTGCAATCACAAAGCCTGTTGCTGGCACTTGGTTTTCAACCAATGTATCCAGAATTTTCATGAAACGATCGTGTTCACGTTGAAGTGCGGCAGGTTTATTGTTCGCGGAGCCAACAAACGGAAGGTCGTCGAGGGTGATGGCTATTTCTCGTGAGGGCGGTGCTTCCGGTGTTTCTGCTACGGCTTGGGCGAAGCAGGGGTTAAAAACAAGCGAAGAAAACAACACGCATAGCGCGGTTCGATTAAATCGTAACATGGCCTTTCCTTAGTAAACTTAAGTTGTATAAATAAGAGCGTAGCAGGTCTTAACAATTTTGCTGGAAGTTTGACGATATTTTATGAACTTCATGTTGGGTTGTAAATCAAGAAATTGTATCTAAGCTTAATTATAATAAATAAGTGTTTTTATTTTGATCTAGAGGTCTATCATGGGAGCGAGTCGAGAAGAAAGCAATGCAGCTGTTTCGCGCGCGATAGCTCAGGTTAATAATGCCTTGAAGAAATCTTTGGTCCTATTCGAGAAGCTTCGTAGCAATGCAGCAGGAGACGAACAAGCCCTGGAGGATACGCGAGCACTCGAACGCAGTTTTGTGGAGACGGTTCAAAAAATTACAGCACAAGTACGATATGATTATGATCAGGGTGAAATAACAGCAGAAGAAGCTATTTTTTTTTTAAACAGGTCTGATGAGGTGGTTTATCGCGTGATGAATCAGAGCGACGTGTTCCAGGCCTTGTTTGACACGGGTGAGGTGGGTAGGCGCGCTGTAAATATGGATAAATTCAAGGCTAAACTCGCGTATAAAAAAGCAGGACAACACGCCATCATGGGGTTAATTACCACGTTGGCCATTGTGGGCGCTGTTGTTGTGGCATTAGCGCTCGCAGGGCCAAGCTTGGGTGCGTCGTTATTTTTTCTTTTACCCTTGGCGTTAAGTGGAGCAGGTTGTGGTATACCCAGTGCATTGGAAGGGCGTCGATGGCATTTAAAATCAGAAAGTCCTGAGGCAGAAATACAAGATATTGTTGAAAATAAAATTTCAGGGTATGCGAAGGATTTAAAAAAAGCTTACGCCGTATTACGTCCTGATGATGACACATCTGAGCCCAGTGACGGCGAGGAAAATAAAAATTCGCTATGATTGAATTTTTATTTTATTAGTCTAATCTTGAAGTAGTAGTGCAATAATCTTAATGGTTATTTATCCTCAGGAGGGAGAGTGCAATGAAACGTTTCAATATAAAAAAATGTGATGGTGATGTGAAATGTTGTACCGGTGTGATAGGTGCTGTATTTATTGTGATTGCAACCATCTTGACGTTGCTCACCATGAACGGCTTAGGCATTTTAGGGATGTTTTTTGTGGGGGTTATGCTGTGTCGGCATAATGTGGCAAAATGCCCATGCTGTCATGCTCATGGACATGATTATATGGCCGGAGAATGTGAGGTCGAAAGTAAACCCAAAACTAAAGCAACAACGAAAACACAGACAAAAAAAGAAGCTGTAAAAAAATAAGTAACGACAGAAGATAAGTAACGACACGGTATGATTTACTGAGCGGTTTTTTAAAGCCGCTTTTTTATTTTTTAGTCAAAAATTTTTTAGATTGCGATGTATTTGATTGACCCTTTCGTAGAAAAACCTCATGATACGCACGTATTTTTGTTATTCTAAGATTTGGAGATTCTGTGGCGCTCAATATGGCCTTTTTGTTGTTGGCGGTGTTTATTTTAACCTGGGTCTTAACGTGGGGATTACGCCGTTACGCATTAGCCAAGCATGTGTTAGACGTTCCTAATAGCCGAAGCGCGCATACCGAACCTACGCCGCGTGGGGGTGGACTAGGCTTTGTTGCGGCGGTGCTCTTGGTCGTGCCTTATTTGGGCTATCTTGGTTTTCTTGTCCCGAGTGGCAGCCTTGCGTTGGTCTGTGGGGGCGTGTTTATTGCGAGCCTTGGCTTTTTGGACGATCACGGTCATGTGGGTACGGCTTGGCGTTTGTTGGGTCATGCGGTGGCCGCGGTAGCGGCACTGTATTGGGTGAGAGGCTTGCCGCCGCTTGATGTTTTGGGTTGGGCACTTAACCCAGGTGTGCTGAGTTACGGCTTGGCACTGTTTTATTTAGTTTGGTTATTGAATTTATATAATTTCATGGATGGCATCGATGGGCTTGCCGGTATTGAGGCGTTAAGTGTTTGTGTTGGTATGGCGATTTTGTATGGGTTAACGGGAGATTTAGGCTTGTTGGTTGTGCCGTTGATTTTAGCCGCCGGTGCTCTGGGATTTTTATGTTGGAACTTTCCGGTCGCGCGTATTTTTATGGGGGACGCGGGGAGTGGGTTTTTGGGGTTTATTTTTGGTGTGTTATCGATTCAGGCAGCCCACGTCAACCCGGCATTTTTTTGGAGCTGGCTGATACTTTTGGGCGTGTTTATAGTGGATGCAAGCGTTACGCTCATGTGGCGTTGCGTGTACCGCGAAAAAATTTATCAGGCGCATGCGACCCATGCTTATCAACATGCTTCGCGTCGCGTTGGGCGCCATGATTGGGTGACGCTCGGTGTGCTTTTGATTAATATTTTGTGGCTTTTTCCCATCGCGGGATGTGTTGCCTTGGGTTATTTACAAGGTTTTTGGGGGGTGATTGTGGCCTATATCCCTTTGATATTATTAGCGTTTACGCTTAAGGCAGGGCGGGCTGTGTAAAATAATCAGTTAATTTTAAGGTTTTCTTAAGCATAATGTAGTACAATTAAGCTAAGTAAGTAATTTTTTGTTTTTATTAAGGTTGGTTTGTCTTAAAAATAATAATACATAGGGGCAAAGTGATCCGTTAGATGAGGGAGATCATCAACATGTTAATTTTAACTCGACGCATCGGCGAGACATTAATTATCGGGGACGATGTTAATATCACCGTGTTAGGCGTAAAAGGAAATCAAGTTCGTTTAGGTATTAATGCACCTAAAGATGTTTCGGTTCACCGCGAAGAAATTTATTTGCGCATCCAGCAAGAAAAGGGTGGTAGCAGTAACGAAGCGTTAGATGGTCAAGAAGAAGCTGATGATAACGTAGGAAATGCGTAATTCAGCCGCTGTAAGCTGTGCGTTCTTATCGGCCTAGAAGCTCTTCTGGGCCAAAGATGTATCTCCAGATGATAGCGTATGTTTCACACCGTGTTCATCGACAAGTTGCAAATATCCTCTGTTATCAATGCCTTCGGCATGACCTGTGCGTGTTCCTTGGGGCGTTGATACGGTGATGCGGCGACCGCGCAGATGGTCGTGCGTTTGCCATGAGGCTTGGTAAGCTTCAAATCCCTGTTCTGAAAAACCCCGAAGGTAAGTGTCTAGCTGCATGATAAGCCGTGCAAGCAATGGATTGCGATCGGTTTCTTGTTGAATGATATCGCGTAAGGCGCACCAAGGCTGGTCGATGGGGGTGTTGTTGTTTGTGCATGTGTTCACGTTTAAGCCTATGCCTATAATAACCTCTGTGGCACCGTGGCGTTCGTTGGCGAGTTCAATCAAGATACCCGCGAGTTTTTTATTTTGCCATATCAGATCATTCGGCCATTTTATGGTAACTTCATCTTGCTGAAGGGCTGCATGCACAGCAAGGCTTACAACCAAGCCCAAGCCTGAAAGTTTGGATAACGCGCCTTCAAAACGCCATGCCACGGAGCAATAGATATTTTCACCCAACGGTGAGTGCCACGGCCGTGCAAATCGCCCGCGTCCGTTCGTTTGTGTTTCAGCAACGCATACGGTGAGGCCTGATTTAAGCGCTTGATTTTTTAAAAAACGACTGGTTGAATCCACCGAAGTTAAAATATAGAAGTCTAAAACTTGATTTAAGTTATGGGGGAGCTGGCTACGAATCGCGTGCTCATCGAGTGGGATATAGGCTGTCATAATTCCGTGTAGGTGATGTCTTGGATGCTTGGATGGTGGCATAAAGCAGCGCAGTAAGCGAGCCTTGGCATAAACGCTAAAATTTTTGAAGTGCTGTGGTACACCGGATCAACAATCGTATGATGCGTGCTAGGATACGCCGGGACGGTGAGGCGTGTGGTTGGGTAAGATAAACCCAGCCCCAGCATTTTAATCAACGCTTCTTTTTGTGCCCAAAAATTAAAAAATATCAGCGGCTTTAAGCTCGGGACCATGGTTTTGAGCGTAGCATTCTCGGCATCGGAGAAGACATGGCTGCCAATGCCTTCATACGGTCTATCCGAATATTGTTCAAGATCAATGCCTAAAGCGTGTGTTTTTCCTACGGCGAGTAGGCCCCGGTTACCTGAATGACTTAAATTAAATTGCAGTTCGGGATGATCGGGCAAAAACGGTTTACCGTGTTTTGCATAATCAAACACCAGGTGTTCTGCCGAGGTATGGATATAACGCGCCAGAATAAGCCGCAGCATCATGCGTGCCCGCGTAAAATGATGTTGATGATGCGCAAAGTGAAAGCGCTCAGCACGGGCCTGCTCTTCGGCATTGAGTAAGGTAAAACCGGGCTCTGGTAGCGGTGCATCGAGTGCAAACGACCAGATATCAACGCGTGTGGTTTTTAAGTCACAGGGTTGTGATGCGCTCGGTGTGTATTGAATGGGCTTCATGATATGCATTATGATATAATCGCAAGCTAAGCGTTAATTTGGACGCGCCCAGTATAACGCACGAACATGTGCCGACCAAATGAGACTGTATTATGAGCCAAAAATTCTTGGATTTTGAACAACCGATAGAAGAGTTAAATCAAAAAATTCAGGCCCTCCGTATGGTGGGTGAGGATAACACGGTTAATCTCAGTGAAGAAATTGCACGACTTGAACTTAAAAAACTTGAATTAACCAAGCAAATTTTTTCAAAACTTGAACCTTGGCAAGTGGTACAAATGGCAAGGCATCCGTTGCGCCCACAAACCAGCGATTATCTTGAAGGCATGTTCACGGATTTTCAAGAACTGCATGGTGATCGGCATGAGTCATCCGCGCCGGCCATTATTGCTGGATTAGCGCGGTTTCAAGGTGAGCCTGTGGTGGTGATTGGTCATCAAAAAGGCAAACGAACCCAAGAAAAAGTACGCCGTAATTTTGGTATGGCTCGTCCTGAGGAATACCGACGCGCCTTGCGTTTAATGCAGATGGCTGAAAAGTTTAAATTACCCGTGATTACGTTTATTGATACCGCCGGTGCCTACCCAGGGATTGGTGCGGAAGAACGTAATCAGTCTGAAGCAATTGCTCGCAATTTATTTGAAATGTCGAATTTAAAAACTCCTGTAATCTGTATCGTGACCGGTGAAGCCGGATCGGGCGGTGCTTTAGCTATTGGCGTAGGCGATCGTGTGATCATGTTGCAATATTCGGTGTATGCGGTGATTTCGCCCGAGGGGTGTGCGTCTATTTTATGGAAAGACGCGGGGAAAGCCTCAGAAGCGGCGCGTGCCATGGGAGTGACCGCTTCAGATGTGTATAAAAACGGGTTGGTGGATGATTTAATCGAAGAGCCGTTAGGCGGAGCGCACCGTAATCCTGCCGAAGTCATGACACGCCTCGAAGGTGTGATTGCGCACGAGCTCAAAACGCTTCGCGCCTTGCCATTAGAGCAGCTTCTAGCGGATCGGTATAACAAATTTATGGCAATTGGGGCTTGTGCTTAATTTAGCATATCTGGCTAGCCACGAACGCTTATGCATAGGTTTGAGTGGCGGCCTCGACTCAACCGTACTCTTGCATGCCTTGTCGCGTGAGCCAGCACTTGCATCCAAGCTTCAAGCCGTGCATGTGCATCATGGGCTAAGCCCTGAAGCCGATGCTTGGCAGGCGCATTGCGAAGCGGTGTGCGCAGCCTTGAACATCCCACTCGTCGTTAAGCATGTGCAGTTAGATCCTAAGCAACCTAATCTTGAAGAGGCGGCACGTGACGCGCGTTTTCTCGTTTTTGAAGCGTGCATTCAAGCCAACATGTGCTTGGTTTTGGCGCATCATCAAGACGATCAAGCTGAAACGCTTGCTCTGCGTTTGCTCCGTGGATCGGGGGTTGATGGTTTGGGGGCGATGCAAGCGTATCGACCGTTTGGGCGCGGTTATCTGGCTCGCCCGTTATTAAATACACGCAAGCACCAGCTTGAAGCTTATGCAAAAAAACATGGCTTGGTTTGGGTCGAAGATGAAAGCAATCACGCGCTTAAGTTTTCACGTAATTACTTAAGGCATGAAATTATGCCTCGCTTGCAAAGCATTTGGCCACGTGCACTCGAAAGCATGAGCGCATGTGCGCAGCATTGCCAAGAAGCGCAAGCGAATTTACAGGATTTAGCGTATTTAGATTGCCCGGAACTGGCTTTCAAGCAATCTAAACTATCCCTCACGGCGCTACGTGATTTTCCAACCAGGCGGTTAAAGCAGGTGTTACGTGTTTGGCTTAAAAACCAAAATATCAAAGCACTATCCGCTGCGCAATTGGATGTTTTGCTTCAAGATGTGATCGCTTCAAAGCCTGATGCGTGCCCACAGCTGCGTCTTGGCAAGCTTACAATACGCCGTTATCGTGATGTATTGTATGTGTTACGTGAAGATGATCAAGTCAAAGCGGTTGAAATACCGGCCTTACCTTCGGATTTATATATACCTGAAGGTGCGCATATTGAAGTACGCTATCGTAGCGGTGGCGAAACATTGGTGTTAAATAGCCAAACGAAACATTTAAAATCATTGCTTCAAATCTGGGGTGTACCGCCTTGGGAGCGTGACCGTATTCCGTTGATTTATATTAATAACACGCTTGCGGCTGTACTGGACTTTGCTATAGCGGATGATTATCATCAAGTCCATACTTAATTTTATAAGGATCTTCTGTTGAAAACACCGTTTGAGCGTTTATTTCAGACCATGACCCGGCCCTGGGTGATGGGTATGTATGTTTTGATTACCGTGCTCTCGTTTATCTATTGGGATAAGCCGATTGCAGAGGCTGTGCATGCATTGGATTTAAGTGCGTTTGTTATGGTACTCAAAAGCATCACGTTTCTAGGTGTTAAAACGCTCTACCTCATCGGTTTGCCTGTGCTTGCCTTGGTTTTTCGTTATGTTATGAAGCATAAATCATGGGCTTTTAGGACCTGGTTTTTATGGCTTTGTGTGTTTATTCCAGATGCCGTGACGTTTGTTTTAAAAATAATATTTGGGCGAGCTCGGCCTGAACTTTTGTTCCAAGAACAATTGTATGGTTTCCAGTGGTTTAAACACGGGCATGTGTTTCATTCGTTTCCTTCGGGACATACCACCACCATCATGGGCTTGGTGTTTGGCTTATGCATTATTTTACCGCGTTATCGCGTGTTATTTTTATGTTTAGGGGTTGCTATCGGTATTTCACGTATTTTATTACTGCAGCATTATGTCAGCGATGTACTCACAGCGGCTTATTTAGCGTTGCTTGAAGTGTGGATTCTGCAGCGTGTCTTGCAGCGCTACGCCCCAACGTTTATAGAAGAAATTCATGCGTAAATCATATGAGTAAATTATGAGTAAACTAAACGAAATTCCTGTGGTGATTGAAAGTGGCCAGAAATACAGAACGGATCATGGTTTTATGGCGATTAAAGACGGGGTTAAAAATAAAGGCGCCGAACACACGCGTTTGCCTAAACCCGATTGGCTTCGTATTAAAAATAAAACCACACCGGCTTATGCAGCCGTTAAATCAGAGGTCAATAAGCATAACTTAGCCACCGTATGCGAAGAAGCCAAGTGCCCGAATATTGCGGAGTGCTGGTCGCACGGTACCGCGACGATTATGCTGATGGGCGCGGTATGTACACGTGCTTGTCGTTTTTGTGCGGTTGATACGGGTAACCCGCAAGGTTGGCTCGATAAAGACGAGCCTAAAAATACCGCTCGTACCGTAGCGCTCATGGATTTAGATTATGTGGTGCTTACCTCGGTGAATCGTGATGATTTGCCCGATGGTGGCGCACGTCATTATGCCGCGGCGGTGCTTGCAATTAAAGAAGCGTCACCTAAAACACGTATCGAAGTGCTTACACCCGATTTTCAGGGTCGGCATGAAGATGTTGCGGTCTTACTTGATACAGGGCTTGATGTGTTCGCACAGAACGTTGAGACGGTGGAGCGCTTAACCCATCCGGTGCGCGACAACCGTGCGGGCTATTGGCAAACCCTTGAAGTGTTAGCCGAAGCTAAAAAATATAAGCCAAACGTTTATACTAAAACAAGTTTAATGCTAGGCCTTGGCGAAACCGACGAAGAAATTATCAAAACCATGGATGATCTTATTGCTCATCAGGTTGATATTTTGACGCTGGGACAATATTTGCAGCCAACAAAAAATCACTTACCGGTTGAGCGTTATGTTACGCCTGAGGCGTTCGAAAATTGTAGAAAAATTGGTTTAGAAAAAGGCTTTTTTGAAGTGGCATCAGGGCCGTTGGTTCGTTCCAGTTACCGTGCGGACAGGGTGTTTAAGCGGGATAATTTGGGATTATAATCGCAGAATGCGATTTTTTACGTATTTATGCTATAATATAAGTTATACGTCATGGCTAAATAGTTTTTGGAGAAAATCATGCCTCAATCCGTTAGGCTCCCCAATGCTTTGGTTCAACAAGCACAAGCTGTAGGGCATGTTATGTCGCGCTCAGGTGCTAGGCAAATTGAGCATTGGGCTAAAATAGGTCGGATTGCAGAAGAAAATCCTGATCTAACGTATGAGTTCATCAAAGATGTTTTAATTTCAAAAGCAGAATTAGACGCTGGCTTGGTTGAGGATTATAAGTTTGAAGATTAAACAAACGACTCAATTTAAAAAATTAATTAAGAAACTATCAAAGCAAACCAAAATAATTGTCGATGATGAAGTTAAAAAACTTGCTGAAAATCCCTTGTTAGGAGAGCAAAAAAAAGGGGATTTAGATTTTTTGCGTGTGCATAAATTTAAAGTACACCATCAGCAATATTTACTTGGTTATTCTTATGATGAGGAAATCGTCACGTTAAATCTTCTAAAGTTAGGATCGCATGAAAATTTCTATAGAGATATTAAGAAGCAAACCGATAATTAGCTTGATGACATCATCGTACAGCTTGTGTGATATGGTTTTGAGTTTATTGTTTTATAAGATATTTCCTGGTCCTGGTCCTGGACTGTGTGATACGGCTATCGATTCAGGTGATTCAGTTGCCGTTCGTTCAATTTCTGAGTGAATTTTAGCTGGTGAGGGGCGGCGATAGCGAAAAAGACGGAAGAGATGTAGTCCCATCATGCAACCGCTAACTTTACCATCAGGATTTAAGGCGAGGTCAATTTCGCTAGGTTTTGTTCTTTCCGGAAGAACGGAAGGCGCAGATTGAGGTCTTATTAAATTTCGAACGGTATTCATTTGCTTTTCGCACATAACCAGCAAACCTTGTTCGAGTTGAGTCACTTGATGTGTACGATGTCGAGCATGTATCACCGGTTGGTATTTTTGGATAAATTCATTCAGTTCACTTAAATAAAGTTCACCTAAGGTTGCACCTGACGTGTTATTTCCTTCTGTTATATGTGTACGAAGATGAGCGGTAATTTCACGAAATTCTGCTGCTATTGATGAAGCGAGAAGTTCTGTAAATGCATGTCTTATATCAGAGGGTAGGATCACACCGTTGGTTAACTGTGACGTACAAACCTCTTTGCAGTAGGAAAAACAGTATTTTGAATGCAGAGTTTCTGCGAATGTGAGATTTATTTCATATTCAAGTATTGAGGTATTCAAGCTACCATGTGATTGTGCGCGCATCATGAGTGTTTATCCTTTAAATTTTTTGCTTATTATACGCGCATAATTATGAAGGAAATATTAATATTTATAAGCTTGATGATATCATCGTAAAATAACCAAAATACGTGGCGATGATTTTATAAGGTATTAAACAAAAAAAGGTTGTTAAAGCGTAAAGACGCAGGTTAATTTGTGTCAGCCCAAAGCCATAATTGACCAAGCTAAACGGTGCGGGTGTTAAACGCATCACTGCCACAGATTTCCAGCCGTGATGTTCTATACGTTGGCTCAAGCGCCTGAGCGCTGCGCTTTTTTTAGGTGATAACCAGTCTGTGCCTACATGGCGACTAATCAGAAAGGCAATGACGGCCGCGATGGTTGCGCTGAACAGATTGAGTACCGTTCCCCAAACCGGTCCAAAAATAGCGCCACCGGCTAAAACCAACGGTGCGGCAGGCAAAAAAAGTAATGTGGTTAAGCTAAAGAGGAGGATAAATAAGATGGGTGCAAGCCAGCCTAGGCTTTGTATCCAAACCATCATCATGGCGAGCTTGGCATGAAATACAAAAGCCATGGAGATGAGGGTGATGAGTGCAAGGATTTGGCTGATTTTTTTCATGGTAGTTTAAATCACCGCAAGATTGCCTTTGTCTTCGAGCCATGATTTACGATCGGACGCGCGTTTTTTTGCAAGCATCATATCCATAATACCCATGGCTTCCGGTTCATTGTCGAGCGTGAGTTGCACCAGGCGTCGGGTGTTCGGATCCATGGTTGTCTCACGCAGTTGGATGGGGTTCATTTCACCTAGACCTTTGAAGCGCTGCACGTTGATTTTGGTTCGGCCTTTTTTGTTGAGCAGTTTGATAATACTGTCTTTTTCATCGTTGTCTAAAGCGTATTGAACAATATTTCCTGCATCAATGCGATACAGCGGCGGCATGGCCACATAAACATGCCCCGCTTTTACGAGCGGTTTAAAATGCTTAAGAAATAAAGCACAAATCAACGTGGCGATGTGAGCACCGTCGGAGTCGGCATCGGCTAAGATGCAAATTTTACCGTATCGTAGGCCACTTAGATCATCCGAGCCAGGATCAATACCTATGGCGACGGCAATGTCGTGAATTTCTTGTGACGCAAGTACTTGAGATGAATCCACTTCCCAAGAATTTAAAATTTTACCACGGAGAGGCAAAATCGCCTGGAAATCTTTGCTGCGTGCTTGTTTTGCAGAGCCTCCTGCCGAGTCTCCTTCGACTAAAAATAATTCAGCTTGGTTTAAGTCTTGTTGTAAGCAGTCGGCTAATTTTCCCGGAAGAGCTGGGCCTTGGGTTAAGCGCTTTCTCGTGACTTGCTTGGATTGACGTAAGCGTTTTTGCGCGCGCTCAATGGCAAGAGCAGCTATCTGTTCACCGGTGCCTCGATGTTGATTGAGCCACAGTGCGAACGCGTCTTTGACCACATTATTCACCAGTGATGCTACGGTGCGTGAGGTCAGACGTTCTTTGGTTTGGCCTGCAAATTGAGCTTCTTGCATTTTAAGTGAGAGGACGTATTGGCATGGCTCCCAGAGATCGTCTGCCGTGAGTTTTACCCCGCGTGGGAGTAAATTACGTAATTCGCAAAAATCAGACATGGCATCAAATAAACCTGAGCGCAGACCGTTGACGTGTGTGCCGCCTTGAGTGGTTGGGATTAAATTCACGTAACTTTCAGTCAGTGGCGTAACGGGCGAGTTTTCCCAAACCAGTGCCCATTCAACCATGGTTTCTTTGGCGTCAAACTCGCCGATAAAAGGCTCTAGAGGGACATGAAGGTCGCTATTTAATGTTTGTACCAAGTAATCACTGAGCCCATGCTCAAAACACCAGGTGGTGGTTTCGTTATTAAGATGATTAATCAGCGTAATCGTTAAACCGGGGCATAAAACTGCTTTTGCACGCAATAAGTGACTCAGCGGTTTGATGGCCACACGCGTGGTATCAAAATAGCTTTCATCCGGTGTAAAACGGATGGTTGTGCCGGTATCACGTTTTTTTGCAGTGCCTATTTCTTCAAGTTCGGAGGCTTTGTGGCCGTTAGCAAAGCGCATATGATACTGCATACCATCGCGTTTAATGTTCACATCGAGTTGGGTTGACAGCGCATTTACCACCGAGACACCCACCCCGTGAAGCCCCCCGGCAAAGGTGTAGTTTTTACTGGAGAACTTACCACCGGCATGCAGTTTGGTCATGATGACTTCAACACCACTGATGTTAAGTTTAGGATGCAAATCAACGGGCATACCACGACCGTTGTCTTCAACTTCGATGGAGCCGTCTTCATGTAGCGTCACGGTGACTTTATCAGCAAACCCGGCCAGCACTTCATCAACACTGTTATCGATGATTTCTTGGGCTAAATGATTGGGGCGTGTTGTGTCGGTATACATACCTGGACGGCGACGAACGGGATCCAGGCCACTTAAAACTTCGATGGCATCAGCTGTGTATTGTTCAGACATAATCAATGGGTTCCTCTAGGCTATGGCTCCCAGTTTAACATGAGAAACGCGTTGCGTCGTCGTAATCAGGTTCTGCCTGTAAAAGTTCTGTAATAAAATGATAACACCGATGTTGTCCAAAGAAGCTGAGGCGATTATTATCCAGCTGAAGGGATGTAATTTTTTCCGTCAAACGGTAACATTCGGCGTAGGTTTTTTCAGGGTGTGCATGGATCTGATTCAGTAAGGTTTTTAAAAAAAACCATTTGCGATGCGCAGCGGGTGAAATCGCCTGTTTTTCAACATAAGTATTCATGAGATTGTCCAGTTCTGACTGAAGATGTTCGGGCAAAGGATGTTGGATGCGTTCCAAGCGTTGCTCAAGGTAATGTTGTAAAACAGCGAGGTGTGGCGATGTGTGCAATGTATTTTTTTCTAATAGTTCCGTATGTAATGATTGCAAAAGCTGATCAAACGCTACATACGGGCTGGTTTTAGCTTGTGAGAGTTCATGACGAAACGAATTAAATTGATACAAACGCGTGTGTGCAGGCGTGCTTTGAATAAAAAGTCGGTTTAAACAATGTTTCAAATGTGTGTCGTGGATTTGATGGGGGGTTTTTAATGGGGCACCGATAGCATCTATTTCGCTTAATTTAAGATTAATCATGGCAATCGTAGCATTCACGTTATCGGTTTTGATGGCATGATGGTAATAGGTAACATCATCAATCATGGTGCATAAAACACGATGTGCGTTTCTTTTGACGCATTCCTGATGAGGTAACATGCATGTGAGTGCCAGAAGTTGTTTAATGTTTTCGATAAATTCCAGGCTCGTTTGTTCGTGCAAGAACGGAAGTTCAATCGATAAGGTTTTTAGTTTTTCGATAATATGAGATAGCGTGTTTAATTCTTCAGGTGAGGCTTCAATCGAAAGATGGAGTTTATAATAGGTGCCAAAAGGAATTTGTATTCGCCTGCATTTTAAAGGCTCTTGCTCAGAAAACCTCACTTTTTTTGTACGTTTATCTTCATCCATGGTTATTCGTCCCTAAAATAACGTTAATTAAAAGTATGCGACAACCTGAATTTGATTGCAAGATGATCGCAGTCAGGCTATGATACGGGCCATTGTTTTTAATATAGAACTAAATTGGTACTATATCTATGTTGCGCATTAGTAAATTAGCGGATTATGGAACGGTGGTCATGGTGTTTTTAGCCGGGCAAACAGGTTTATCCAGCGCACGTGATATTGCCGAGCATACCCACGTAAACTTACCGACGGTGAGTAAAATTTTGAAGCGCCTTACCGTGGCCGGTTTGCTGATTTCAACACGTGGAACCACCGGTGGCTATCGTCTGAAACGTCCGGCGGCTGATATTTCGATAGGCCATATTTTACAAGCATTTGATGAAGCGCAGGGGCTGACCACATGCAACACAAACCCTGATGCATGTGCGCTTCATCGGGTGTGCCATGTGCAGGATAATTGGCGCTTAATCAGTCAATCCATCGAGGCCGCACTGAACAGTGTGCGTTTGGATGCGTTGGCGCAGCCGGTTATTCCTGTGAATGATCTTGAACATATGAAACAGGTTGTGATGGGAGTTAATCGTGTCAAAAGAGCATGAACCGCTCAGTGCGTTATTAGATGGTGATTATCAACACGGTTTTTTTACCGATATTGAATCAGAAACGTTTGATCCAGGTCTTGATGAAGAAGTGATTCGTCGCATATCGGCCATGAAAAATGAACCTGAATTTTTATTAGCATGGCGTCTCAAAGCTTTTGAACACTGGAAAACCATGCCTACACCGGAATGGTCGAGCGTGCATTATCCTAAAATAGATTATCAGGATATTTCGTATTATTCTGCGCCCAAAAGTATCGAAGATAGGCCTAAAAGCTTAGACGAAGTCGATCCGGAATTACTAAGAACCTATGAAAAACTCGGCATTCCATTGCGTGAGCAAGAAATGCTCGCCGGTGTTGCCGTCGATGCCGTATTTGATAGTGTCTCGGTTGCGACCACGTTTAAAGCCAAGCTTGCTGAAAAAGGTGTGATTTTTTGCTCGTTTTCAGAAGCGGTGCATGAGCATCCTGAGCTGATTAAGCAATATTTAGGCTCCGTTGTACCCTATCGTGATAATTTTTATGCAGCGCTAAACTCAGCCGTCTTTACCGATGGATCGTTTGTTTATATTCCTAAAGGCGTGCGTTGCCCGATGGAATTGTCCACATACTTTCGAATTAACGCGGCATCCACCGGGCAGTTCGAACGCACGTTGATTGTTGCTGATGATGATAGCTACGTATCTTATTTAGAGGGTTGCACCGCACCACAGCGTGATGAAAATCAATTGCATGCTGCGGTGGTCGAATTGGTTGCTTTAGAGAACGCAACGATTAAATACTCAACCGTTCAAAATTGGTACCCCGGAGATAAAGACGGCAAAGGCGGGATTTATAACTTTGTGACCAAGCGAGGCGCGTGCCGCGGTAAGCGTTCTAAAATTTCGTGGACGCAAGTTGAAACAGGATCGGCGATTACCTGGAAATACCCGAGTGTGATTCTCAAAGGGGATGATTCGGTCGGTGAGTTTTATTCGGTGGCGGTGACCAATAATCATCAACAAGCTGACACCGGCAGCAAAATGATTCATTTGGGAAAAAATACGCGTTCAACGATTATTTCGAAAGGGATTAGTGCTGGGCATTCGCATAATGCGTACCGTGGCTTGGTGCGTATCACGCCTATGGCCGTCGGTGCCCGTAATTACACGCAGTGCGATTCGATGTTGATGGGCAGTGAGTGCTCTGCGCATACGTTTCCGTATATAGAATCGAAGCAAGCACAAAGTCAAATTGAACATGAAGCAACGACATCCAAAATCAGTGAAGATCAATTGTTTTATTGTGAGCAGCGCGGGATTGATCCGGAAGAAGCGGTTTCGATGATTGTCAGTGGATTTTGTAAGCAGGTACTTAAAGAATTACCTATGGAGTTTGCGGTTGAAGCAACCAAATTACTCGGTATTAGTTTAGAGGGGGCAGTAGGATAAATATGTTATCAATTAAAAATTTACAGGCATCCATCAACGGTAAAGCGGTTTTAAAAGGTATTGATTTAGAGATCAAACCCGGTGAGATTCATGCCATTATGGGGCCAAACGGATCGGGTAAAAGTACATTATCCAAAATTCTTGCGGGTCATCCAGCCTATGAAGTCACCGGTGGCAGCATCACCTATTGTGGTCAAGAGCTAACGCCTTTATCACCTTCAGAGCGTGCGCAAGCCGGTGTGTTTTTGTCATTTCAATATCCGGTAGAAATTCCTGGTGTGGCGAACGTGAGTTTTTTAAAGTCATCCGTGAATTCGATTCGTAAAGCTCAAGGCAAAGCACCCATGGACGCCATGGATTTTTTAAGCTTTATTCGTGAAAAATGCCAACAGCTTGAAATCGATGAAAGCTTTTTGTACCGCAACGTCAACGAAGGTTTCTCCGGCGGTGAGAAAAAACGGAATGAGATATTACAATTCGTTGCACTGGAGCCCAAGCTTGCGATTTTAGATGAAACCGATTCAGGCTTAGATATTGATGCCTTGAGTGTGATTGCCGGCGGCATTAATGCCATGCGTTCGCCTGAGCGCGGTATCATTATGGTCACACATTATCAGCGTTTACTGAATTATGTTGAGCCTGATTATATTCATGTGCTTGCTGACGGAAAAATTATCAAATCAGGTGACAAATCGCTTGCTTTAGTCTTAGAAGAAAAAGGGTATAGCTGGCTTGAAAACATGGAGCAAGCATGATTTCTGAAGCATGGTGGGTTGACTTAAAAACAGAGGCCGCATCTGACTTAGATAAGCTGGGTTTTCCAACACGTCGCGATGAAGACTGGAAATATTCAGCGACCGATGCATTTTCAACACAAGCTTTGCCTCGGGCGCGTGTTTCAAGCTTTGTGCCTGATACAACGCATGCGTATCCTGCGGGTGTGCTTGTCATGCCGTTGCTTGACGCGTGTGTTCACCATGCAGATAAGATTAAGCCTTATTTGAACCAAATCATGCAGCAAACGCATGGTTTTCATGCGTTCAATACGGCAAATTTTGACGACGGGATGTTTATTTATGTTCCCGAAGGCGTGCAAATCGATGAGCCGATATGGTTGCTGTACACACAAACAGAAGCCGGTGTAACACGCTGCTTGAGGCACTTGGTGGTTGCTGAAGCGGGCAGTCGTTTGGTGTTGGTTGAAGATTACGGCAGTGAGGTTTATAACGCGCCGTACTACACCAGTGTGAACACCGAAATTAAGCTTGCAGCCAGTGCCCATGTCACGCACTGCAAAATTCAACGTGAAGGCGATCAAGCGTTTCATGTGGCTGAGGTTGCGGTCGAGCAAGCGGCCGACAGTCGGTTTGAAAGCCATAGTGTGAGTCTGGGTGGGCTGTGGACACGAAGTGATACGGTGATTAAATTATGTGAGCCGGGCGCTTCATGCTTGATGAACGGCTTGTATACACCGACCGATCATCAGCATGTGGACCATCATACGGTTGTAAAACATACTGTACCGAACTGCACCAGTGAACAAGATTATAAAGGTATTTTAAACGGCTCGGCACGGGCGGTGTTTAACGGCAAAGTCTTGGTTTCTCACGGTGCGCAAAAAACCGAAGCGAAGCAATATAATAAAAATATTTTATTATCGTCTCAAGCTGAAGTGGACACCAAACCACAATTAGAAATTTATGCTGATGATGTGGTGTGTGCCCATGGTGCAACGGTTGGGCAATTGGATGAAGACGCCTTGTTTTATTTGGCAACACGCGGTATTGATGCTGAGCTTGCACGGCATTATCTGGTTCAAGCGTTTCTAACAGACAACATTCGGAAGATTGCACCGGCGTGTGTTCGCGAGCGGGTGGCGAGTCTTTTGGTTCAACACGTGGAGTAACATGCATGAATAATATACCCGTAGGGTTTGATGTGGAGCAGATTCGACGTGATTTTCCGGTGCTCGATCAAGCTGTTCATGGTCACCCACTGGCTTATTTAGATAATGCAGCGACCACGCAAAAACCCCAGGCGGTGATCGATGCTATCGTGCATTATTATGCGCATGATAACGCCAATGTGCATCGAGGCGTACATGCTTTAAGCATGCGTGCGACAGCGCAATTTGAAGCGGTACGTGAAAAAATTCGCGTATTCATCCATGCACCATCTGTGCGTGAGTGTATTTTCGTACGTGGCGCGACCGAGGCCATTAATTTGGTGGCGAACAGCTTTGCTCGGGTGAATTTACGCGAAGGTGATGAGGTTTTAATCACCTACATGGAGCATCATGCCAACATTGTTCCGTGGCAAATGGCGTGTGACGCGGTGGGGGCAACCCTTCGTGTGGTCCCCATGAATGTGCATGGTGATCTTTCGCTGCAAGCTTTCGAAGAAAAACTATCGAAACATACACGTTTGGTGGCGATAACGCATGCATCAAACGCCATCGGGGTGATTAACCCGATTAAGCAGATGGTGCAAGCGGCTAAAGCCTATGATGCAGTGGTGTTGGTTGATGGCGCACAAGCCGCTGCGCATTTGCCGATTGATGTGCAGGATTTAGGTTGTGATTTTTATGTTTTTTCAGCACATAAAATGTACGGCCCTACGGGAATAGGTGTGCTTTGGGGGCGAGAAGCGCTCTTAGAAGCCATGCCGCCTTACCAAGGGGGCGGGGATATGATTGAAACCGTGCATATCAGTCACAGTTCTTACGCACCGTTGCCGTCTAAATTTGAAGCAGGTACGCCTCATATTGCGGGTGTGATTGGGTTTGGCGCGGCACTGGATTATCTCCGTGCGCTTGATAGCACCGCAGTTAAAGCGCATGAGTCAGCCTTGTTAACCTATGCGACGCACGCCATTGAGCAATTGCCCGGATTTCGTATTATTGGGCATGTTGATAATAAATTACCCATTATTTCGTTTGTTCATGAACGTGTTCACGCGCATGATATTGGCACGATTTTAGATAGCTTAGGGCTTGCGTTACGCAGTGGACATCATTGTGCTATGCCGCTGATGGAATTTTTTGGCGTACCAGCCACCACGCGTTTGTCGTTATCTTTTTATAATACCCAGCAAGAAATCGATCGTTGTATTGAGGGCTTGCAACACATCAATAGGATGTTTGCCTAACCATGGATTTACAAGCGTTATATCAAGAAGTGATCCTCGATCACAACCGAACCCCACGTAATCATCATGCAATGCCGTGCGCGACCTGCGAGGCACGCGGTGTCAATCCGTTATGCGGTGACCAACTGATGGTGTATGTCAAACTTGAAGCAGGGGTGATTCAAGACGTGAGTTTTGTCGGCGAAGGCTGTGCTATTTCTCAAGCGTCTGCATCGTTGATGACCGAAGCACTCCAAGGTAAGACCGAGCGCGAAGCGCATGCTTTGTTTGAGCAATTTCATGCGTTATTAACACAAGATGATGCGATTTCAGATACGGTGATGTTGGGTAAATTGAGTGTGTTTGAAGGCGTTCGTGCGTTTCCTGCGCGTGTTAAATGCGCAACCCTTGCGTGGCATGCCTTAGACGCGGCATTAAAAAAAGATGCAAATAACAATGTGGTAAGCACGGAGTAGGGTTATGCTTGGGTTTAATAAACAAAAGAAAGAACACGCCGCGCTCAAAGAAGCGGTGATTGCCGCCTTAAAAACGGTGTTTGATCCTGAAATCCCCGTCAATATTTATGATTTAGGCTTAATTTATGATGTGGCGATTGATGAAAATAAACATGTGCATATTCAAATGACGCTGACATCCCCGGGCTGCCCGGTGGCACAAACGTTTCCTGGTACGGTGGAGCAATCGGTGCTTCCTGTCGAAGGCGTGCGTGAATGCACGGTTGAGCTTGTTTGGGAGCCACCTTGGTCGAATGATCGTATGAGTGAAGCTGCACGGCTTGAGCTGGGAATGTTTTATTGATGAGCTCAACGTTTTCTGCTTCTCAAGATTGGAAACCATCTGCTTCGATTCAAGCGCTGAAGCAGCGTGCAGAGATCATGGCGCGAATACGCGCTTTTTTTCATGCACGTGATTATCTTGAGGTTGAAACGCCGGTGATGGCTTCGCACGGCGTGACCGATGTTTATCTTGATGTCATACACGCACGTTGCTCCGGCAAAACTTACGCACTACAAACCTCACCTGAATATCACATGAAGCGCTTGCTTGCGGCCGGAAGCGGGCCTATCTTTCAACTTGCACGTGCCTTCCGCGATGATGAGTGCGGGCGTTGGCATAATCCCGAGTTTACGATGCTCGAATGGTATCGGCCTGGTATTAATCACCGTGAATTATTGGCTGAAGTAGGTGATTTTTTACAGCATATTCTAGATTGCGAGCCGCTTATTGTTATCAGCTATCAAGAAGCGTTCTTGAGCGCCTGTCAGTTAGACCCATTGGATACCTCATGTGCTGAATTACAAACATGTTTGCAGCGTTTTGATTTAGATAAAGTTTTGCCACATGATGAAATGGATCTGGATCAATATTTATTTTTATTGATGAGCCATGTGGTTGAGCCTTATTTAGCAAAATACTCAGGGCCTATCGGTGTGATTGATTTTCCCGTATCGCAAGCGGCTTTGGCTTGTGTGAACAACGGTGTTGCTGAGCGCTTTGAAGTGTATTACGGTGGTGTTGAACTTGCGAACGGGTTTCATGAGCTTACGGATGCAAGCATGCAAGCCGCACGGTTTGAGAGCGATATACAAACACGCCAAGCACGTGGTCTTGCCATACCCGAACCTGATGTTTATTTATTGGATGCACTAAGGCATGGCTTACCTGCTTCATCTGGGGTAGCACTCGGGGTCGATCGTCTCATTGCTTTAGCACTTGGGCATGCTAGTATCCAAGAAAGCATGACGTTTGATATCTCAAGAGCTTAAAAATTTATGATGAGAGAAGAAGAAAACAGTGCTCCGTTAGCTGAATTATTAAGGCCTCAAGATGTATCTGAGGTGATTGGACAAAAGCATTTATTGGGGCCAGGAAAGCCGTTAAGTCTTGCATTTGAAAGCGGGAAACTGCATTCCATGATTTTGTGGGGGCCACCGGGGGTGGGTAAAACGACGCTTGCAAGCCTCACGGCAAAAGCGTTTGAATGCGAATGGATAGCATTATCCGCCGTATTTTCTGGCGTGAAAGATATTCGTGCGGCGATGGATTTAGCTAAAAATAACCAAGCGCTTCAGTTAAAAACCATTTTATTTATTGACGAAATCCATCGGTTTAATAAATCTCAGCAAGATGCTTTACTGCCTTATACCGAATCAGGATTGGTGACATTGATTGGAGCAACGACTGAAAATCCGTCGTTTGAGGTGAATAACGCGTTGTTATCGCGAACACAGGTTCATGTTTTACAATCGCTCAATCATGATGAACTTCTGTTGTTATTGCAGCGCGCACAGCAGAAAAAACTTGGGCATTTAGATTTTGATGATGAAGCGACAGCATGTTTAATTGACTATGCTGATGGTGATGCTAGGCGCTTGCTGAATATTTTGGAGCAAATAGATACGTTTGCAACGCATCAAGATATATATGCATTTTCTGCTGCAAATCTAAGTGAAATATTAAGCACAACGACGCGACGCTTTGATAAAGCAGGCGATTATTTTTACGATCAAATATCAGCATTGCATAAGTCTGTGCGTGGCTCAAACCCAGACGCCGCGCTGTATTGGTTGTGTCGTATGTTGGATGGAGGCGTGGATCTTAAATATCTCGTGAGGCGTATTGTGAGAATGGCATGGGAAGACATAGGTCTTGCTGATCCTCGTGCTATGCAACTAGTGAATGATGCCGCGCAAACGTATGAGCGCCTAGGCTCTCCGGAAGGTGAGCTGGCATTAGCGCAAGCTGTGATTTATTTGGCGGTAGCACCTAAAAGTAATGCCGGGTATCAAGCGTTTAATCAAGCCAAAGCGTTTGTGAAACGTGATAAATCACGCGATGTTCCACTGCATTTACGCAATGCACCGACGGGCCTCATGAAAAAATTGGGTCATGGCAAAGACTATCGCTATGCACATGATGAACCGGGTGGTTTTGCAGCAGGGGAGCAGTATTTTCCTGATGGTATGGCTGAGCCACATTGGTATCAGCCGGTCGAACGTGGGTTAGAAATTAAAATCGCTGAAAAATTAAAAAAATTACGTCATGCGTCTGACGGCTTGCTCTAATGTACCCAATAAGAAGGTATGTACCAACTATAGGTCTTCGCAAATGAATAGATAGGCTTTTGAAAAAGTCGTGATATAATATCAGGTTCATTTCGATTTCTGGTCAAGCTTATTATGATCCTAAATTCCCCATGAATTAGGCACTAGGATCGCTTCCGGTCGAATACCTGCTAATTCAAAGATTTTCTTATGAATTTTTGTTTTTTCTTGAACAATAATTTTGTTATCATAAACCTTACATTTTAATGTTCGTAATGACATTAATGCTTGATCAACAGTAAAATTTTCATTGATATTTTCTCTGATTTCTAGAAAAATAATTAACAACAAAAATTGTAAGAATAAATACCCCCTTATCGTTGAATTTGAGTGACAGCGTATTGGTAAAAGATCTAAATCTGATTTTGAAACACCAAATATTTGCTCAACGGTTTGCCTGGTATAATAAGCATCCATAATATCATGAAGATCAATTTCTTTTGAGCTTATTAGTATAAAAATTCCTGCCTTTTTAAATTTATGTAATTCTAATTTTTTTTCATGTTCAGATAATTCATTTTTATAATTTTTTGAGTTAATTAATACCTCTAAATCCTTCGCTTTTTTATGAGGATTAAGAATAATATAAGCATATCCATCAGCGCCATATAAATCTATTTTTACCTTTTTTATAAAAAGAGCACGCTTACCATATTGATAAGTTTGATCTACAGTTTCTAGGTTTTCTGTGTGATTTAAAATTAGGTTTTTATACAAGCTTCTTCCTGCCGGCAATCGTGTTAAAAAATCAATTTTTGCATTGCGTAATAACAAAATATTTTCTTCTGAACAATACCCTGAGTCCACCAAGGCAAAGGCATGCTTCACGCCAAGATAGCCCAATTCTTCAATTGTAGCTTGTAACGTACTAACATCTGATATGTTGCCAGGTACGTTACGATAGAAGAGTGGTTTTTTTGTTTTTTGATCTACAACACAATGCAATCTAAATTGAAAATCTATACCAGAATCACTGTATCCCCACGCGCTAAATTCAGAATTAATTTTATTCGGAAGGCTGGTGGCATCAATAATAACGTTTTTACCATTTTTAGTGTTTGTTTTTAAATATAAACTGAAAAATTTTCTTTGCACCGATTCATCACCAAGGTATTTAAGAATCTTAGAAATATATTGCGATGATAATTT